>Ga0207878_100023_pt1 | contig 320551 bp, 304 predicted proteins | sample LinPmetageLP41_FD_184053 | JGI IMG/M metagenome (GOLD analysis project Ga0207878, IMG submission 184053) | Marine viral communities from the Pacific Ocean - LP-41 (SPAdes) | ecosystem: Environmental > Aquatic > Marine > Oceanic | place: Pacific Ocean | collected 2010-08-27 | reverse complement strand
CAGAGTGCGGATCACCTGTCCGCGCCATTGCGACAGTGCCTTTTTTATTACTTAAGCCGTTATCTGCTTCATTTTGGATGGACTCTTCGGTTTTTTTCTGTTTGAAGGATTCATCAAATCCACCGCCCTGGATCATAAAGTTTTCAATGACCCGATGGAAAATGGTGCCATCGTAAAAACCGGATTCAACATACTGAATAAAGTTTTTAACGGTTTCCGGCGCTTTGTCAGCATTCAGCGCGATAACAATATCGCCGTGAGTAGTGCTGAGTTTCACTTTGGGTTGTGCGCCGCCGCCTTCCGCGTGGGCGGCCAGTGAAAACGAAGCAAAAAACAGGGGGGCCAGATGGCGATAGAGTAATTTCATGGTAGCTTGTCCAAAAATTGCAAAAACCATCATGATAGAGCATCAAAGCAATTCAGGTGAAGACAATTAAAGACCTTTTCAGATCCAACATACCGAAACAGCACTGTCACCCGACGCTGCTGACAGCGTATAATGCGCGTTCACATTTAACTGTAAACACTCACTATGTCAGAATCTACTGTCAATCATAATTTTATACGCCCCATTATTCAGGAAGATATTGATTCTGGCAGGGTCGCCGGAAAAGTCGTTACCCGTTTTCCCCCTGAGCCCAATGGATACTTGCATATCGGCCATGCCAAGTCTATTTGCCTGAATTTCGGTTTGGCTGAGGAATTTGGCGGTGACTGTCATTTACGCTTTGATGATACTAATCCAGCCAAAGAAGAGCAGGAATACATTGAAGCCATCATGGAAGATGTCCAGTGGCTGGGCTTTAAGTGGGCAGGTGACGTACGTTATGCATCAAGCTATTTTGAACAGTTTTATGATTGGGCTGTTCATCTGATCAAGCAAGGTAAAGCCTATGTTTGTGATCTCACCGCTGAACAAGCCAGTGAATACCGGGGCTGGGCGACCAAGCCGGGTAAGGAATCGCCATTCCGTGATCGCAGCGTAGAAGAAAACCTCACTTTATTTGAAAAAATGCGGCAAGGCGATTTTGCTGAAGGATTTTGTGTGTTGCGGGCAAAAATCGATATGGCTTCGCCCAATATGAACTTGCGTGATCCGATTCTTTATCGTATTCGCAAGAAATCTCATCATCAAACCGGTGACAAATGGTGTATTTATCCCAGCTATGATTTTGCCCACGGGCAAGGTGATGCGATTGAAGGTGTCACCCATAGTATCTGTACGCTGGAATTTCAGGACCACCGTCCGTTGTATGAGTGGTTTATTGCAAATCTGCCGGTGCCTTCACAACCAAAGCAGTATGAGTTTGGCCGCCTCAATCTTAACTATACGGTGACTAGTAAGCGCAATTTAAAACAACTGGTCGATGAAGGTATTGTTGCCGGCTGGAATGATCCCAGAATGCCTACGATTTCAGGCATGAGAAGACGCGGATACACAGCTTCTGCATTACGCGCTTTTTGTGACGGTCTGGCCGTGGCCAAAACAGATGGTATTGTGGATATTGCCCAGCTGGAATTTGAAATTCGTAAAGATTTAAATGAAAACGCAGCACGTGCCATGTGTGTGCTCAATCCTTTGAAAGTGACCATCACCAATGCTGCTGAAAGCGTTGAATGGCTGGAAGTCGCGAACCATCCGCAACAGGAAGCCATGGGGCAGCGCGCATTGCCGTTCACCAAAGAAATTTTCATCGATGCCACCGACTTTACCGAAGACACCAGTCTAAGCCGGAAAAAGTTCAAGCGTCTGGTGATTGGCGATTATGTGCGGTTACGTGGTGCTTATGTCATCAAGGCTGATGATGTGATCAAGGATGATAACGGTGAAATCATTGAAGTATTTGCCTCATTAGTGCCCGATACTGTCGGCCAGAATCCGCCAGCTGAAATGAAACCACGCGGCGTGATTCACTGGGTTTCAGCCACAGAAGGCAAAGAAGTCGAGTTGCGGTTATACGACAGATTGTTTGTGGCGGAAGCACCTGGAAAAGCAACGGGTAACTATCTTGATGATGTGAACCCCGATTCTTTAAAGGTCATTAAAGCAATTGCCGAACCGGCCATTGTGAATTGTGAACCAGAAACTGTTTTCCAGTTTGAACGAGAAGGCTATTTTGTCAGTGATCATTATGATCACACCGCTGATACGCCGGTATTCAATCTGACCATTGGCTTAAAAGATACTTCAGATAAATAAAAAATGTTAAAACTCTACAACACCTTAACCAAGCAGAAAGACGTCTTTAAACCCATCGAGCCCGGCAAAGTTAAAATGTATGTCTGCGGCATGACGGTGTATGACCTCTGTCATGTCGGTCATGCGCGGGTGATGGTGGTGTTTGATGTGGTGACGCGTTATCTGCGGGCCAGTGGTTATGATGTGACCTATATTCGCAATATCACCGATATTGATGACAAAATCATCAAACGTGCGATGGAAAACGGCGAATCGATTCAGACCTTAACTGATCGCTATATTGATGAGATGCACGCCGATGCCGATGCCTTGGGTGTGTTGAGACCAGATCATGAGCCTCGTGCCACCGAAGCCATGCAGCCTATGCTGAATATGATTCAGACTTTGATCGACAAAGGGCTGGCCTATGCCGCTGATAACGGCGATGTCTATTATGATGTTAGTGAATTTGCTGATTACGGCAAACTTTCTGGCCGACAAATTGATGATTTACGTGCCGGTGAACGTATTGCTGTTAATGAGGCGAAAACTGATCCGCTGGATTTTGTTTTATGGAAAGCGGCAAAGCCGGAGGAACCTTCCTGGGAGTCCCCATGGGGTCCAGGGCGTCCCGGTTGGCATATCGAATGTTCAGCCATGTCCGCTGAATGCCTCGGCCACCATTTTGATATTCATGGTGGTGGGCAGGATTTGCAGTTCCCGCATCATGAAAATGAAATCGCCCAATCCGAAGGGGCACATGGCTGCCAGTATGTGAATTACTGGATGCATAATGGTTTTGTGCGGATTGATGACGAGAAAATGTCCAAATCACTGGGTAACTTCTTTACCGTTCGTGAAGTATTGGCCAAGTATCCGGCAGAAGCAGTACGTTATTTTATTTTAATGAGCCATTACCGCAGTCCACTCAACTATGCTGAAGATCAGCTCGAGCAGGCCAAAACGGCTTTGACCCGTTTTTATCATTCACTGCGTGATGTCACACCACAAAAAGTGACATGGCGGGAGGATGCTGAGTTTGCGCCGCGTTTTACTGAAGCCATGGATGATGACTTTAATACGGCCTTGGCATTATCAGTATTAGCAGACGTGCGTCAGGCATTGAACAAAGCCCGTGAAGAAAACGACGAGCAAAAATCAGCTTATCTTGCCGGATTATTATTAGCATTTGGTGAAGTACTTGGTTTGTTCCAGCAATCTGCTGAGGCTTTTCTTACCGGTGGCCAACAAGATGAAACCGGTAAAATCGAACAATTGATTGCCGATAGAAATGCAGCCCGTGCGGCAAAAGACTGGGGACGCGCAGATCAAGTTCGTGATGAACTGACGGCGATGGGAATTGTGCTGGAAGATGCTGCAGGTAAAACCAGCTGGCGTAAAATTTAAGATTTGTTTCAGCTGCCTCCAAATGGCGGCTGAGACATTTAATTTATGGCAATTTTCTCCTGATCTAAATCAACAATAGCGTCATTAATCTTCTTCCCGGCTATACAAAGCGGTTTAGTGTGGGCATGATCGAATTTAATCTAATGGATCGATTATGCCCAAAGATAAAACGTATTTACTGACTATCAACGGCGGTTCATCCAGTATCAAATTTACGTTGTATAACGTAACGGAATCGCTTACTCCCATTTTATCCGGCAAGCTCACAGGTTTGGGATTGCCTACAGCCAAGTTGCGCGTTACAAACTCGATTCAGGCAGAAGCGTCCGTTGTAGATATCAAAGCTGATAACTATCAGCAGGCTGTTGAGGTATTGATAGATTGGTTCTATAAAAATATTGATATCAGCTCAGTTAAAGCTATTGGGCATCGAATTGTTCATGGTGGTCATCAGTATAAAAATCCGCAATGGGTCACCAAACAATTACTCAAGCATTTATCGGCAATAACCCCTCTTGATCCACAGCATTTACCGGGTGAGATTCAATTAATCGAAGCATTTGACCAGCATTTCCCACAGTTAAAACAAATGGTTTGTTTTGATACTGAATTTCATCAGAATCTGCCAACAGTTGCCAAATTACTTCCCATTCCCCGTCAGTATTATGAAAAAGGTATTTATCGATACGGATTTCATGGCCTGTCATACCAATATTTAATGCAGGAGTTACAACAGCAGAATGCTGAAAAATCTAACCACGACAGGATAATTTTGGCGCATCTGGGCAATGGTGCCAGCATGACAGCTGTCACAAATGGGCAATCTATTGATACCACAATGGCGATGACGCCAGCAGCGGGCCTGGTGATGGGGACTCGTAGTGGTGATCTTGATCCGGGTTTATTTGGTGTTCTTAACCGAAGTGAAAGCATGAATGCTGAACAGTTTGAAACAATGATTAATCAGCAATCTGGTTTGCTGGGGATTTCAACCACCACCAGTGATATGCAGCAGTTATTGGAACAACGGTCGACAGACCCAAATGCCGAAGATGCAATTGCCGTATTTTGCTATCAGGCAAGAAAACAGATTGGTTCCTATGCTGCGGCGTTAGGCGGTTTGGATACCTTGGTATTTTCTGGCGGGATTGGTGAAAACGTAGCAGAAATCAGAACACAGATTTGTCAGCAACTGGCATTTATCGGCATAGAACTGGATAACGAATTAAATCAGCAAAATGCTCTGCGCATTTCAACACCACAAAGCAGAGTTACTGTCTGGGTCATTCCGACCAATGAAGAATTAATGATTGCACAGTCAATGTGCGATCTATTGAACCTGAATCATTAAGGGGAAAAGCAAAATGACATTTGAACCATCAAATACATTACAACCACTGGATCAGGACTTACTGGATAAAATGCATGCCTACTGGCGTGCCGCAAATTATTTGTCAGTGGGACAAATATACCTTTATGACAACCCATTATTAAAACAACCACTTCAGGCAAAACACATCAAACCACGGCTGTTGGGACATTGGGGCACCACACCCGGACTCAATTTTATTTATGTGCATTTAAACCGCGTTATCAAACAACGTGACCTTAATATGATTTATATAGCCGGTCCTGGCCACGGTGGCCCAGCGTTGGTTGCTAATACTTATCTGGAAGGTACTTATAGTGAAACGTATCCCGATATCTCCGAGGATGAAGCAGGAATAAAACGCTTATTTAAACAATTCTCCTTTCCGGGTGGCGTACCCAGTCATGTTGCCCCGGAAACCCCGGGCTCGATTCATGAGGGGGGAGAATTGGGTTATGCCTTATCCCATGCCTATGGTGCGGCATTTGATAATCCAGATTTGGTTGTGGCCTGTGTGGTCGGTGATGGTGAAGCTGAAACTGGCGCGTTAGCCACCAGTTGGCATTCCAATAAATTTTTGAATCCTGAACATGATGGTGCGGTATTACCAATATTGCATTTGAATGGTTATAAAATCGCTAGTCCGACAGTTCTGGCACGTATACCCAATGATGAGCTGGAAGCCTTGTTTTACGGCTATGGTTATACACCCTACTTTGTTGAAGGCGATGATCCAAAGCAGATGCATCAACTGATGGCGGCAACATTGGATAAAGGCATGGAACAAATCCGGCATATTCAGAATGATGCGCGTGAACATGGCGTGCATCTACGTCCCCGCTGGCCAATGATCATTCTTCGTTCACCCAAGGGCTGGACAGGTCCAGAAGAAGTCGATGGCAAAAAAACCGAAGGCACATTCCGTTCTCATCAGGTGCCCATGGGGGATATGGATAAGGAAGGACATGTCGAAATCCTTAATAAATGGATGCAAAGTTATCGACCGGAAGAATTATTTGACGACAGCGGTAAACTCAAAGCAGAAATAGCGGCCTTAGCGCCTGAAGGTGATCGACGGATGGGCGCAAATCCACATGCAAATGGTGGCCAGCTACTGCAGGATCTAGCTTTACCAGATTTTCGTGACTATGCCGTAGAAGTCAAAAAGCCCGGAGGTACGAAAGGCGAAGCTACCCGAGTAATGGGTAAATTTTTACGCGATGTGATGCAACAGAATCTTGATGCCAAGAACTTCCGCCTGTTCAGTCCCGATGAAAATAACTCCAATCGTTGGCAGGATGTGCTTGAAGTTACCGGCAGAACCTGGATGGGGGAGATGATTCCAGGTGATGACAAACTTTCCAAAGATGGCAGAGTGATGGAAATGCTCAGTGAGCATCAGTGTCAGGGCTGGTTGGAAGGTTATCTGTTAACGGGCCGTCACGGCTTTTTTTCGTGTTATGAAGCGTTTATTCATATTATCGATTCAATGTTTAATCAGCATGCCAAATGGCTGAAAATCTGTAATCAGATCCCTTGGCGTAAACCCGTTGCATCGCTGAATTATCTTTTGTCATCGCACGTCTGGCGCCAGGATCATAATGGCTTTTCGCATCAGGATCCGGGCTTTATTGATCATGTGGTGAATAAAAAAGCGGAAGTGGTACGGGTGTATCTTCCAGCTGATGCCAATACGCTTTTATCTGTCACCGATCACTGCCTTCGCAGCCGAAACTATGTAAACGTTGTTGTTGCCGGTAAACAATCTTCTCCACAATGGCTGGATATGGAGTCGGCAGTAAAACATTGCACCGCAGGCGTAGGCGTCTGGGAGTGGGCCAGTAATGATAATGGCAACGAACCGGATCTGGTGATGGCCTGTTGTGGTGATGTGCCGACGATGGAGACGCTGGCTGCAGTAAAATTACTGAATATGTTTTTGCCGGAGCTGAAAGTCAGGGTGATCAATGTGGTGGATCTGATGAAATTACAATCACCCAGTGAACATCCTCATGGTCTTGAAGAAGATGAATTTGATGCATTATTCACTAAAGATAAACCGGTTATTTTTGCTTACCATGGTTATCCAATGCTGATTCATCGGTTGACGTACCGTCGTACCAATCATAAAAATCTGCATGTCCATGGCTTCAAAGAGGAGGGGACCACCACCACACCGTTTGATATGGCGGTTATTAATGGTCTGGATCGTTTTCATCTGCTGGAAAATGCAGTCAAACATTTAACAGTTCTGCCTAGCGAAAAAGTGTCCGAAATCGAGTTATTTATTCAACAGAAGCTCGCTGAGCATGATGAGTATATTCGGGAACATGGACAGGATTTACCGGAGATTCGTGATTGGCAATGGAATGGTTAGATTGGGTTTGACAATTTGCCCCTCCAGTGTTGGAGGGGCATCAGGACGGGTCTTAGTTGTTATTGATGTAACTGATCGGCAGAAAATAACGTATTTTCAAGCAAAGTAGCCACAGTCATAGGACCGACACCACCTGGAACAGGTGTAATCCAGGCCGCTTTTTCGCTGGCTTTAACAAACTCCACATCACCGGTTAATTTACCGTTTTCCAGACGGTTAATACCGACATCAATCACCACAGCACCTTCGCGGATCCAGTCACCAGGTATAAAGTTGGGTTTGCCGACGGCGACAACCAGCACTTCTGCACGCCGAACATGTGATTCCAGATCTTTGGTCATGCGATGACAAACGGTAGTAGTGCATCCGGCCAGTAATAATTCGAGCCCCATTGGCCGACCCACTATATTGGAAGCCCCAACGACCACTGCTTCTTTACCCCTAAGATCAATTCCAACAGATTGCATCATGGTAATCACACCTTTCGGTGTGCACGGACGTAAAAGTGGATTACGTTGGACCAAGCGACCGATGTTATAAGGATGAAAACCATCCACGTCTTTGTGAGGTGCAATATGTTCAATAATGACATCAGTATTGAAATGTGTCGGCAAAGGCAGTTGCACCAGAATGCCATCAATCTCATCGTCTTCATTAAGCTGAGTAATCAGGTCTAGCAGTTCTTGTTCTGTAGTGGTTTCTGGTAAATCAAATGATTCGGACTTGAAGCCCACCTCTTCACAGCTACGACGCTTGCTACCCACATAGACTTGGGACGCCGGATTGTCGCCAATCAGAACCACAGCCAGCCCAGGCCGACGTTTGCCGGTGGCAAGACGCATCTGAGTTGCTGCTTTGATTTTCTGTTTTAGCTCGGTAGCAATTGTTTTTCCGTCGATGATTTGAGCAGTCATTCTGTAGGTTCCGGCCTTTCAAAAGCGGCTATGATCGCACGTTGCGTTAGCCACGGCAAAAAATATAAATGTGCTGTTGACTCGCTATCGGCATCAGCGTATTATTTCGCCTTCTTCGAGGATGTCTGTCCTTGGATAAGTCGGGGCATAGCGCAGTCTGGTAGCGCATCTGGTTTGGGACCAGAGGGTCGGGAGTTCGAATCTCTCTGCCCCGACCACTTTATTGACTGCTTAATTATCCTCACTTAGTTATTAATGCGCCCGTAGCTCATCTGGATAGAGCATCGGCCTTCTAAGCCGAGGGTAGCAGGTTCGAGTCCTGCCGGGCGTACCATCTCTCTCTTTCAAAATCTGCGACAAACTTTCAAGTTGATTTTTAGCCCTTGTCGGTGCTAACTTTCACGTGACCAAGGAAGGCATATCTGAATTTCTCAAATTTAAAAGTGAACTCAGCAACGTGAATAAAAATACCCTGCTCGTAACTGGCGGTGCCGGTTTTATTGGCTCTGCATTGATTCGTCAATTAATTACCGAAACCGACTTCACCGTTATTAACATCGACAAACTGACCTATGCTGGCAATCTCGAATCACTAACCGAGATTGATGCTTCGCCAAACTATCATTTTGAACAAGCTGATATCTGTGATGCTGAGGCAATGGATCGAATCTTCTCCCAATATCAGCCGAGTGCCATGATGCATCTTGCTGCCGAATCGCATGTTGATCGTTCGATAGATGGCCCCGCAGATTTTGTGCAAACCAATGTGGTTGGTACATATATTTTGCTTGAGGCGGCCAGAAAATACTGGAAATCATTATCCGCTGATGATGCCGGAAAGTTCCGCTTTCATCATATTTCAACAGACGAAGTCTATGGCACATTAGGCGAAACTGGTCTGTTTACTGAAACAACTCCTTACCAACCCAATTCACCATACTCCGCCACCAAAGCTGGCAGTGACCATTTGGTTCGTGCCTGGCACCATACATATGGTTTGCCAGTATTAATGACTAACTGTTCCAATAACTATGGTCCCTACCAGTTCCCCGAAAAATTGATTCCTGTAGTGATTAACAATGCGCTTGCTGGTAAACCGCTGCCTATTTACGGTAAAGGTGAAAATATCCGTGACTGGTTATATGTCGATGATCATGCGCGAGCCTTAAGACTGGTGCTGGCGGAAGGTAAATTATGCGAAAGCTATAATGTCGGTGGTTTTAATGAACATACCAATCTGGAAGTGGTACAACTGATTTGTCAGATTCTGGATGAACTATTGCCTGACTCACCCCATCGGCCGCATAAAAATTTAATTGAATTTGTCACCGATCGTCCCGGACATGATGCGCGTTATGCCATTGATGCCAGCAAAATTGAAAGGGAACTGGGCTGGAAACCTCAGGAAACATTTGCCACGGGCTTACGGAAAACGGTTCAGTGGTATCTGGATAATCGCCAATGGTGTGAAAACGTGATGGATGGCAGTTATCAGCAACAAAGACTTGGACTGGGAGACAATAAATGAGTCGTAAGGGAATCGTACTGGCAGGGGGAAGCGGCACACGCTTATATCCGGTAACCCAATCTATCTGTAAACAACTGTTGCCGGTTTATGACAAACCGATGATTTATTATCCACTGGCTACCATGATGCTGGCCGGAATGCGTGACATTTGTATTATTTCCACCCCTCAAGACACCCCACGCCTTGAACAATTATTGGGGGATGGCAGCAAATGGGGTTTAAACCTGCAATATATTGTTCAGGATAAACCGGAAGGTATTGCTCAGGCATTTACCCTGGGTGCTGATTTTATCGGTGATGATGATTGCGCCTTAGTGTTGGGAGATAACGTATATTACGGACATGATTTGGCCGATATGATGCGAGATGCAGATAATAATAAAGAAGGTGCGACCGTTTTTGCCTATCCGGTCAGCGATCCCGAGCGTTATGGTGTGGTGGCTTTTGATGAAAATGGTAAAGCCCTGAGCATAGAAGAAAAACCGTTAAAACCTAAATCCCGTTATGCGATCACCGGTCTGTATTTCTATGATAATCAGGTAGTCGAGATTGCTCGTAACCTCAAACCTTCTGCGCGTGGCGAACTTGAAATTACTGATGTAAATCAGGCTTATCTGGATAATGGTCAACTCAACGTACAGGTAATGGGCAGGGGTATGGCCTGGCTGGATACCGGAACTCATGATTCCCTATTGGATGCTTCAATGTTCATTCAAACCCTTGAACAACGCCAGGGGTTAAAAGTGATGTGTCCCGAAGAGATTGCCTACCGAATGGGGTATATTGATGCTGAACAACTGGAACAATTGGCACAGCCATTATTGAAAAGTGGTTATGGTAAATATTTGTTAAATATCATAAATGAGACAATTTACTAATGTTAGTCACCGAGACCAATATTCCTGACGTTAAATTACTGACACCCAAAAAGTTTGGTGATGAACGCGGTTTTTTTCTGGAAAGTTATAACAAAAAAACCTTTCAGGATTTGCTTGGCCTGGATATTGATTTTGTGCAGGATAATCACTCGCGTTCAGCGAAAGGCGTGTTACGCGGTTTGCATTATCAAATCAAGCAGCCACAAGGAAAATTGGTTCGGGTAACGGCAGGAAAAGTGTTTGATGTGGCCGTTGATATGCGTCGTGGTTCACCGACATATGGTCAATGGACCGGAGCGGTTTTAACTGCTGAGGGCCAAGAACAGTTCTGGGTTCCCGCCGGGTTTGCCCATGGTTTTCTGGTGTTAAGCGACAGTGCCGATTTTCTCTATAAAACAACTGACTATTACGCACCTGAGTATGAACGGACTGTTGCATGGGATGATGCCGATCTGGCAATTGACTGGCCGTTAGAGGACATAACACCGGTTTTATCAGCTAAAGATCAACAAGGTACCCCGTTTAAACTGGCTGAGACCTTTTAAGTGAAAATATTACTGATTGGCGGACAGGGACAGGTTGGTTTTCAATTACAGCGAAGTCTTGCCTGCCTGGGCGAACTACATACAACAACAAGACAATCACTGGATTTGGCTGATATAACAGCACTTCGTGAGTCGATTCATGCTATTCAGCCGGATCTGATTGTTAATGCCGCGGCCTATACTGCAGTAGACAAAGCCGAACAGGAAACCGAATTAGCCCAAAAGATTAATGCTATTGCGCCTGCTGTAATGGCTGAAGAAGCCAAAAAGTTGGCGATTCCACTGGTGCATTTTTCAACGGATTATGTGTTTGATGGCAGTAAGGCTTCGCCCTGGGTAGAGACCGATGCTACCGGTCCATTAAGCCATTATGGTCTGACCAAACTGGAAGGGGAGCAGGCAATTGTCGCAAGTGGATGTGATCATCTGATTTTCAGAACCAGCTGGGTATATGACCGACGAGGTCATAACTTTTTGAATACGATGTTAAGACTGGCTGAAGAACGTGAGCAATTGAATATTGTAGATGATCAGATTGGTACTCCGACGTGGAGTCGTCATATTGCTGATGTCACTGCTCAAGCATTGGCTCAGGCAAATAATAATGATGCCTTCTGGAAGCAAAATAGTGGTATTTATCATTTAAGCGCAGCAGGTCAAACCAGTTGGAAAGGATTTGCCGAGGCTATCTTTCAAATAGCAGAAGCTGATGGTCGACGTGTTCCAGAAGTAACCGGCATACCCACGGCAGAATATCCTACCCCTGCAAAGCGACCATTAAATTCCTGCATGGATAATACAAAATTAAAACGCCATTTTGGTCTGCAGTTACCTGATTGGCAGGTAAGCTTACAATGGGTTTTACAGTCATAAATACTCAGTTCAGATTTGCCAGTACGAAAAATCGAGGAAAAGGTCAGTGATACAAACCACGTATAACAAATTAATGCAGTGGTTTTTAAGCCGTCCGCGAACCACTAAACGCATACTGAGTATTTTCATCGATTACATCGTGGTGATGTTGGTGTTATGGCTGGCATTTTCGCTGCGTCTTAGCACGTTTTACCAACCGCCAGTTTCCCAGTTATGGTTATTCTTTCTCGCGCCATTTATTGCGATACCGATTTTTATTAAATTGGGATTATATCGGGCAATTGTTCGCTATATAGGGCTTGATGCGCTGTGGACAATTTTTAAGGCCATTGGTCTGTTTACCGTCATTTTTGCCACTGTTGTCGTATTATCTGGACCCTATGCCGGCTTAGTCCCCAGAACCATTTATATTATCAATGCGCTATTACTGTTTTTAGCTGTAGGTGGGTTGCGTTTATATGCACGCTGGTTATTTATTAGCACTACACGCAGTCCATTGGCTGAACTGGATAATCAACGTTATATTCCCCCTGTATTAATCTATGGTGCCGGGCGTGCAGGCGCCCAGCTGTCAGCGTTATTAAAAATGGGGCGTCAAATGCGACCAGTGGCGTTTATCGATGATGACCCCACGCTTTATCGCCAGCAAATTAACGGCTTGACTGTATATCGACCTCGCGATCTGGTAAAACTGATTGATAAATTCCATGTGAGAGATGTGCTATTGGCTATGCCATCCGCCTCCAGAAGTCGTCGAAGTGAAATTCTGCGTTCTCTCGAGGAGTTACCCGTACATATCCGTACCTTGCCTGATCTTACCGATATCGCCGAAGGTAAATTGGAAGTTTCAGATATTCAGGAAGTGGATATTGCAGACTTACTGGGTAGAGAAGCTGTTGAACCTGATCCACAATTATTAACAGCGAATATCACTGACAAATGCGTCATGGTCACCGGTGCCGGTGGTTCTATTGGATCCGAATTAACACGGCAAATCATCAAGCTTAAACCCAGCCGATTGTTATTGTTCGAAATCAGTGAATTTGCCTTATATCAAATCGAACAGGAGCTCTGTAATCTGGAGAGTGGAGTAGAAGTAATTGCTTTACTGGGCTCGGTTGTCGATAGAGTTCGATTGACATCAATCTGTCAGCATTTTTTGGTACAAACTATTTACCATGCTGCAGCCTACAAACATGTGCCAATGGTTGAAAAAAATGTGGGTGAGGGAATTCGTAACAATGTTTTCGGTACATTGCATTGTGCCCAGGCCGCCATCGCGGCAAACGTTGAAACATTTGTGTTGATTTCTACGGACAAAGCCGTCAGACCTACCAATACCATGGGTGCCAGCAAACGTATGGCCGAGCTGGTTTTGCAGGCTTTGGCAGAAACCTCCATAACCCGATTTACCATGGTAAGATTTGGTAATGTACTGGGATCATCCGGTTCAGTCGTACCGTTATTTCGTGAACAGATAGCCAAGGGTGGCCCTGTTACGGTTACGGATTCGCAAATCATTCGCTATTTTATGACCATTCCCGAAGCTGCCGAACTGGTAATACAAGCTGGTGCAATGGGGCAGGGTGGTGATGTGTTTGTGTTGGATATGGGGTCTGCAGTAAAAATTGTTGATCTGGCAACACGAATGATTCATCTCAGTGGCTTTACAGTTAAGAATTCTGAAAATCCCAATGGCGATATTGAAATTACCTACACCGGCCTGCGTCCTGGAGAAAAACTATTTGAAGAGCTGCTGATTGGTGAAAATGTCAGCCAAACTGCACACCAGAAAATTATGCGAGCCGAAGAGCGGGTGATTGCCTGGCAGGATTTACAGTTAATCCTGACTGATTTACAACATGCTGTCAGCGTTGCAGATTATGAGCAGGTCCGGGTACTGCTCAGCAAATATGTCGATGGATTTATGCCCCAATGTGGGATTGAAGACTGGCTGAGTCATAGATTTTAATTATTAACCAACATTAGAGACGTATTATGGAAAAAACACTCAATATTGCAGTTGCTGGAACAGGTTATGTTGGCTTATCACTGGCCGTTTTGCTGGCTCAGCATCATCATGTAACTGCTTTGGACATCGTCCCTGAAAAAGTTGATCTGATTAACGCTAAAAAATCACCCATTGTTGATAAAGAAATCGAAGATTTTCTGGCCAATAAACCACTCAATCTGAGTGCCACAACGGATAAGCAAAAAGCTTATGAAAAAGCTGATTTTGTCATTATTGCTACGCCAACCGATTACGATACGGTAACCAATACCTTTAATACCAATTCAGTTGAAGCGGTTATTCGGGATGTGCTCGCGATAAATCCATCAGCTGTTATGGTGATAAAATCAACTATTCCGGTGGGTTACACTCAAACTGTTCGAGCCAAATTCAGCACAGATAAAATTTTCTTTTCGCCTGAGTTTTTACGCGAAGGTAAAGCGTTATATGACAATCTATATCCTTCACGCATTGTCGTAGGGGAACAGAGTGATCGAGCACGTTTATTTGCTGATTTGCTGTTGCAAGGCGCAGTAAAGAAAGATGTACCGGTACTATTTACCGACCCAACCGAAGCCGAGGCTATCAAGCTGTTTTCAAATACCTATCTGGCGATGCGGGTCGCATATTTTAATGAGCTCGACAGTTACGCTGAAACGCATAATCTGAACAGTCGGCAAATCATCGAAGGTGTTGGTTTGGATCCTCGTATCGGAGATCACTACAATAATCCATCATTCGGTTATGGTGGTTACTGTTTGCCCAAAGATACCAGACAACTTTTGGCCAATTATGACACGGTTCCTAATAGCCTGATTAGGGCCATTGTGGATGCCAATACCACCCGCAAAGACTTTATTGCCGAACAGATTATTAAGAAAAATCCTCAAGTTGTGGGTATTTATCGACTCGTGATGAAACAGGGGTCAGATAACTTTAGAGCTTCAGCTATTCAAGGCATTATGAAACGTATTAAGGCTAAGGGTATAGAAGTTATCGTCTATGAACCAGTGTTGGAAGAAGCCGAGTTTTTCCGTTCAAAAGTGGTCAATGACCTGGCGGCATTCAAACAGCAATCTTCTTTGATCATTGCCAATCGCATTACTGATGATATTCAGGATGTAAAAGAAAAGATTTACACCCGAGATTTATTTGGGCAGGATTAATCCTTTTTAAAAGAAATACTCAACCGCTAATACGTTTTATTGATGATAGAAGGGCATTATTTATAAGGTTGCTGATGTATAATCCTTGTTTGCTTATTTGGAGGACAGCAATCAGTGTGTGGAATAGTCGGTGGTATTGCTGAGCGAAATGTAGCGCCAATCTTGATGGAAGGGCTACGCAGGCTGGAGTATCGAGGCTACGACTCTTCCGGTGTTGCGCTTATGGACGCTGAAGCCAATATTCATCGGGTTCGTTCTCTTGGTAAAATTAAGCAGCTTGAAGCCAAAATCGATGGCGAAAACAGCAGTTTTTCTGGTCAGATGGGTATCGCCCATACTCGCTGGGCCACACATGGAATACCTTCCGAAAATAATGCCCATCCTCATATATGTAATCACCGTGTTGCTGTTGTTCACAATGGCATCATCGAAAACTATCAGGTTTTAAAACAGCAACAGACGCACCAGGGGTATCGTTTTACATCTGAGACCGACACCGAAGTGGTTGCACATTCCATTTACCAATATTTGTATGGCGACGCTTCTCCAGCTGCCAGCCGCACTAATCTTTCCTTGTTTGATGCCGTGGTGGAAGCCATTAAAGACTTTGAAGGTGCTTATGCATTAGGTGTCATTGCCACCGATGAGCCAAATACTTTGATAGCCGCCCGCAAAGGTAGTCCTTTAGTAATTGGTATTGGTATTGGCGAGCATTTTATTGCTTCCGATGTATCCGCCTTACTACCCGTAACTCAGAACTTTATTTTTCTGGAAGATGGCGATGTCGCTAAACTGACCCGTGAGAGCATTGAGATTTACAGCTCCGTGACCGGTGAGAAAGTTGACCGTCCAATCAAACAATCCTCGTTAAACATCACGGCGGTAGAGCTGGGTGAACATCGTCATTACATGCACAAAGAGATCTTTGAGCAGCCACAAGCCGTAATTGACACACTTGAGGGGCGAGTAACGCAGGATCAAGTGCTGGTTTCCACTTTTGGGCCCGGTGCAGAATCCATTTTTAAAAGTATTGAACGGCTGCATATTATTGCCTGTGGTACCAGTTATCATGCGGGTATGGTGGCAAAATACTGGGCAGAAGATATTGTTCGACTACCATGTCAGGTCGAAGTAGCAAGTGAGTTTCGTTACCGAAATCCAGTCATAGAAGCTAATACGCTTTTTGTCACAATCAGCCAGTCTGGCGAAACTGCTGACACATTGGCTGCTTTGCAGCAAATTAAAGCCTATGCCGCAGATTATCGGGATGCATTAAAAAATATTCAAACTTTATCCATTTGCAATGTGGCTGAAAGCAGCCTGACTCGTGAAGCTGATCTCTGTTATCTAACCCATGCCGGCCCAGAGATTGGTGTTGCCTCCACCAAGTCTTTTACCACTCAGTTAGTGGCATTAGCCTTATTGCTCACCTGTGTTGGGAAAGTGAAAAAACGTATCTCTCGTGAACGTGAAAAACATATCACTCAAGGTTTGCAGAAACTCCCTAACCTGATCCAGAACGCCTTAATGCATGAACAGGAAATTCAGGATATTGCCCAGGATTTTGCTGATAAACAGCATGCACTCTTTTTGGGTCGAGGCACGATGTATCCGATAGCGTTGGAAGGTGCTTTAAAACTTAAAGAAATAAGCTACATTCATGCTGAAGCTTATCCTGCAGGTGAGCTTAAACATGGTCCGTTGGCATTAATTGATGAAAATATGCCGGTAATTGCTATTGCTCCCCTGGACGATTTGCTGGAAAAGCTCAAATCCAATCTTCATGAAGTAAAAGCCCGGGGTGGTCAGATGATTGTGTTTGAAGATGAGCGCTCGGATATTAGCTCTGAAACTGGCTTCAAAGTCATTAAAGCTACTACGAATGTAGGTCGGATTACTGCCCCGATAACATATAACATTCTCCTTCAACTGCTCAGTTATCATGTGGCTTTAATAAAAGGCACAGATGTTGACCAACCACGTAATTTAGCGAAGTCAGTTACGGTTGAATAAATTTTATATTCACGTACAAATAAACAGAGATTTAAATGAACAAAATTGCATTAATAACAGGTGTAACAGGACAGGATGGCGCTTATTTGGCAGAACTTTTATTAACTAAAGGTTATGAGGTCCATGGTATAAAACGACGTAGTTCTCTATTTAATACGACACGAATTGATCATCTTTTTCACGATGTTCACGAAAAAGGATTGCCTTTCTTTTTGCATCATGGCGATATGACCGACTCGTCAAGTCTGACCCACATCATCCAAAAAGTGCAACCAGATGAAATCTATAATCTAGCAGCGCAGAGTCATGTTGCTGTCTCATTTGAAGAGCCAGAATATACTGCAAATTCTGATGCCTTGGGCGCTTTACGTATCTTAGAAGCAATTCGTATCCTTGGTTTAGAAAAAAAGACTCGTTTCTATCAAGCTTCTACTTCTGAACTCTATGGTTTAGTACAGGAATCTCCACAAAAAGAAACTACGCCGTTTTATCCAAGAAGTCCTTACGCTGTCGCTAAACTTTATGCTTATTGGATTACAGTAAATTATCGTGAAGCTTATGGAATTTATGCCTGTAATGGCATTTTGTTTAATCATGAATCACCTATTCGTGGCGAGACATTTGTAACCCGTAAAATTACAAGGGCTTTGGCTCGTATTAAACTTGGCTTGCAAGAGTGTCTATATCTTGGGAATTTGGATGCTCTACGTGACTGGGGGCATGCTAAAGACTATGTTGAAATGCAATGGTTGATGCTCCAACAGGAAAAGCCAGAAGACTTTGTTATCGCTACAGGGGTTCAATATAGCGTGCGTGATTTTGTGAATGCAGCAGCTAAAGAGATAGGTATAACCATCACATGGAATGGTGAGGGTGTAGAGGAAAAAGGCTATGACATTAATGGCAAAATTATTGTATCTGTAGATGAACGCTACTTTCGACCTACCGAAGTCGAGACCCTATTAGGTGATGCTAGTAAAGCTAGAAGAAAATTAGGCTGGACACCCCAAATCAGTTTTAATGAGTTAGTTAGTGAAATGGTACGTGAAGACCTAAAAGCCGCAGAACGTGATGAGCTTGTAAAAAAACACGGTTATAACATTCAAAACTACCACGAATAAAGAGTGAATAGCATGCGAATATTATTAACCGGTGGCGGCGGCATGGTTGGTCGTAATTTACTTGAGTACTCTATTGATACTGATATTGAACTAGTTGCACCTCGCAGTTCAGAGCTTAACTTATTGGACTTTAGTGCAGTACAAAATTATTTGCATGAATTGAAACCTGATATGGTGATTCATGCTGCCGGCAAGGTCGGCGGCATTCAAGCTAACATGCGACAGCCAGTAGCCTTCCTGATGGAAAACATCGACATAGGACGTAACATTGTTATGGCTTCCTATGAGGTTGGCATTAAACAGCTTATAAATCTTGGAAGTTCATGCATGTATCCACGTAATCATGATGAACCACTTGATGAAGATTTAATCCTTAAAGGCGAGCTAGAGCCGACGAATGAGGGATATGCATTAGCAAAAATAACAATAGCCAAGCTTTGCGAATACATCATGCGTGAAGATACTAGTTTTCAATATAAAACACTCATTCCCTGCAACCTTTACGGGCGTCATGATAAGTTCGATCCACTTCATTCTCACCTCATTCCAGCCATAATTCACAAAATCTATCAAGCTAAACAGTCAGGTCAGACATCGGTTGAGATATGGGGTGATGGCACGGCACGAAGAGAATTTATGTATGCAGGTGATTTGGCTGATGCTTTGGTTCATGCAATTGACCAGTTTGAGACGACCCCTGATTTGATGAATATTGGTTTGGGGCATGACTATACCATCAACGAATATTATGAAGTAGTTGCTGATGTTTTGGGATATGGAGGAAGTTTTACGCATGATCTCACTAAACCTGTGGGTATGGCGCGCAAACTAGTCAGTACAAAGCGTCAAGATAAATGGGGATGGAAGGCCCAACACACTTTACGCGAAGGTATAGCAAAAACATATGAGTATTATTTGGAGCAATGTTTGTAATGAGTTTTAAATATCCATTAGCCACAGCCACTTGGGGTGAAGCAGAACAATCAGCGATGCAGCGAGTTATTGCATCGGGGATGTATACAATGGGCGAAAATGTTAAAACATTTGAGCACGATTTTGCTAACCATGTAGGCAGTCAGCATTGTGTAATGGTTAATTCAGGCTCATCAGCCATATTGCTGATGGTTGCTGCGCTATGCTACACAAAAAATCCAAAATTAAAATTAAACCGTGGTGATGAAGTCATAGTCCCTGCGGTGTCATGGAGTACCACTTATTACCCTTTGTATCAGTATGGTTTAAAAATTAAGTTTGTAGATATTGATTTAGAAACATTGAATTACGATTTGAATCAGCTAGAGACTGCCGTTACTGACAAAACCCGTGCAATTATGGCGGTTAATTTACTTGGCAACCCCAATGATTTTAACCGGATTAATGAAATTATTGCCGATCGAGATATTGTCTTGCTAGAGGATAATTGTGAATCGATGGGAGCACAATTTCAGGGTAAACAAGCGGGAACATTTGGTGTAATGGGGGGGTATAGTTCTTTTTTTAGCCACCATATTTCAACGATGGAAGGTGGGTTGATTGTCACTGATGACAAAGAGCTATATCAAATTCTCTTATCGCTGAGGGCGCATGGTTGGACAAGAAACCTACCCAAACATAATCTTGTGTGTAGTGAAAAAAGCGATGATCCGTTTGAGGAGTCTTTCCGCTTTGTTTTGCCGGGTTATAACGTTCGGCCACTTGAAATGGAGGGGGCTCTCGGTATTGAGCAAGTTAAACGCTTACCAATGTTGATTGAAGAGCGGCGAAAGAATGGCAAGCTATTACAAGCTGCAATGACCAATCATCCAGATCTGATTATTCAAAAAGAAATTGGTGAGAGTAGTTGGTTCGGCTTTAGTCTTGTGATACGCCCTGGTAGCAAGCTTACTCGTAAAGCTTTGGTAGCAAAATTAAATGAGTTGGGGTTTGAATGTCGCCCTATTGTGGCTGGCAACTTTGCGAAAAATGAAGTAGTTAAATATTTCAATTCAGAGGTGCACGGTACATTAAAAAACGCAGATCATATTGATCAAAATGGGCTGTTTGTGGGAAATCATCATTACCCAATACCTGAAGCATTCCCCATGCTTGCTAACATTTAAGGACAAATTGTGAATCTAGTTTCAAAGCTTAAAAATAAACTAGCAATTAGGTTTCGAAGGTATATTTTACGTGAACCGTTTTTAATTGAGGTAGAACGTTGGTTCAAGGACAAAGGAGATGAGACTCTTAGATTGGATTATCCATTAACTTCTGACAGTGTTGTCTTTGATGTTGGAGGATATCGTGGTGATTTTGCTTTTGATATTAATAAAAAATATGACTGTACAGTTTATATATTTGAACCAGTATTAGAGTTTTATCAAAGTTGTGTTGCGCGATTTGCAAATAACGAGAAAGTAATTTGTTTTAATCATGGATTAGCATCTGTCGAAGGTCAATTGGAAATTGGGTTGGCAGATAACGCCTCTAGTTTCAACTCACCATACGCAAATGATAAAAAAGAAATTGTTCAACTACGTTCAATTGTTGATTTTATCCGAGAGTTATCGATTGAAAAAATCGACCTACTAAAAGTTAATATTGAAGGTGGTGAATTTGATATCATCCCTGCAATTATTGAATCAAGCGATATAAAAAATATCAATTATCTTCAAATACAATTCCATAATTTTATTGCTTCTGCCGATGCTAAACGAATAAAAATACGCAATCAGCTCGCACTTACTCATACTGAAATGTGGAATTATGATTTTGTGTGGGAAAGTTGGAAACTAAAGGGTAATCACAGTTGAGTATAGAGATTTACGCTCGATTTTTCGCGAGTAAAATCCAAAATAACGCTATATTCGATTTAAACAATGACTTGAATCGAGATAATTGTTTTCTTCCTTATTATTTATTGCGTGAAAAGTTCAAACAACAAGGTATTCAAATTGATACACCTGACATTAGCCGAGCTAAGCTGTCAGATTTTGAACTTCAAATGGATGTGCAGTCAGTAGACGCTAAATTGCCATGTTATTTATTGATGCTTGAATCACCACAGGTACTACCTGCAAATGGTAAGCCTGAAAACTGGAAGCATTATCGTAAAATATTTACTTGGCGGGATGATTTAGTGGATGGCAACCACTTTATTAAAATTAACTTCCCCAATTCAATAGTTATTCCTCTGGTTGATGGTTGGCGTAATAGAGATCGTTTTTGTTGTGTTATCGCTGGTAATAAATCGCTGCCTCTTAATGATGAAAGGGATTTATATAAAGAACGCATTAAAACAATACGTTGGTTTGAAAAGAATGCAGCTGATGATTTCGATTTGTACGGAATAGGTTGGGATGTACCAGCTTTTGGAAATAGTTTCGTTGGAAAAGTTTTGCGTCGTTTATATCCTGTTTTAAAGCTGGTTAAAAAATTTCGGCCATTCCCAAGTTATCGCGGCAGGATTGAGCACAAACGAGATGTGTTAATAAAAACTCGTTTTTCTATCTGTTACGAAAATGTTTGTGATTTACCTGGGTATATAACCGAAAAGATTTTTGATAGTTTTTTTTCTGGCTGTGTTCCTATTTATTGGGGGGCAAATAATGTTAAGGATTATATTCCAGAGGACTGTTTTGTTGATCGACGTGAATTTAAAGACACGGAGTCTTTATACCACTTTCTAAAAACTATCAGCGAACATGATTATATGGGATACCAAAAACGCATTGCATCATTCTTATCAAGCGATGCAGCTAAACCATTTAGTTCAGAAGCTTTTGCTGAAACTATTGTCAGCAGGATAGTAAAAGATCTTGAAGATTAGACGAGATCTACTAGTTATCGGTGGTGGCAGAATTGCAACAGCTTTGTTAGGTTTGGTTGCAATTCGTGCTGTAACTACACTATTAAGCCCTGAACAATTTGGTCAGCTGGCTTTATTAGTAGTGGTGCAAACTTTTTGTGGTTTATTGTTGGTTAATCCTGTTGGCCAACATATAAATCGTCACACACACGAATGGTGGGAAGCTGGAACATTATTTTCACGATTGACTGATTATAGGAAATATATTTTCGTTGTTTCATTAATAGGAGGGCTTGTCACGATATGGGTTACTAAAGACCTTTCGTTATTACAAGTCAGCTTAGCAATTTTTGCAATGGTAATAATGATCAATAGTTCTACTTGGAATGCAACCTACATTCCAATACTAAACATGGTGGGCCAACGCGGTGTTTCTGTTAGTTGGTCGTTAGTAACGAGTATAATTGCCCTGTTAGCTTCGGTGTTCTTTTGTTTCATATGGCCATCATCGGTTACTTGGTTTATTGGTCAGGCTATTGGCTTTAGTATTGGGGCGTTAGGCGCAAGCTTGATGCTTCGCCATGGGGTGCGACCGAAACAGGACAACACACCTCATAGATTATTAACGTTTAATATCATTACAACGTATTGTTTACCGTTAGCACTAGGGGCTGGACTCATGTGGTTACAGTTAAGTGGCTATCGAATAGTAGTTGAGTATTATTGGGGGTTGACAGTGCTCGGTTTTTTGGCACTTGGATTTGCCCTAGCAAACCAAATATGGGCATTAACTGAAAGCTTGGTGCAGCAATTCCTTTATCCGTTTTTTTATAAACGGATCGCTATTGGTGATAAGCATTCATCGAATCAAATAATATTTAGCAACGCACTTTCTGACCTGCTGAATGTCGTGATGCCCATTTATTTTGTATTGATAGGTATTACTTTCATTAGTGCACCATATTTACTCAAGTTATTAGTCGCGCCTCAGTATGCTAGCGCCGAAGTTTATGTGAAGTTAGGCATCATATTAGAATTTTGTCGTGTAGCTGCGAATATACTCAGTAGCGCAGCGCAAGTGACTAAAAAAACAAAATCTGTGATATGGCCGTATGCTATTGGGGCATTAACTGTAATGGTCATGTTAACGGTTATTGGGAAATATCAATATTCAATAATTTGGGCTGCAATTGGCTTAGCTATAGCTGCCTTAGTTATGTTGACCGTGATGTGGTTTGTGATGCTTCGCGAATTGAAATTTCATCCAGATTATAAAACATGGTGTGTAGCCATTTCAATGATGTTTATGTTTATTTTACCTACTTATTGGTTGCCACAAACCTTTGGGTTTATAGAGGCAGGCGTTGTTTTGATGATTATTGGGTTATTTGGAACCTTACTATTAGCATTATTATTTAGAAATAATAATGCCCTTCAACGGCTAGTAACCGTTGAGTTAAATGACAGTAAGTCAATGCTATGATTATTACTCATATTATCGGTGGTTTAGGTAACCAGATGTTTCAATATGCAACTGCCCGTGCAATAGCAGAAAACATGAACGAAACATTACTATTAGACGTGTCTGGTTTTTCAAATTATCAGCTACATAACGGATTCGAGTTATCGCGCGTTTTTGCTGGGCCGAAAAAAATAGCAACAAAAGATGATTTACAGCAAGTGCTTGGTTGGCAATCTAACCCCATAATTAATAGATTTTTATTTCGAAACGAGTTTTCATGGTTAAGAAGTAAACAATTCGTAATAGAGCCGCACTTTCAATATTGGGACGGTATCGAGAAGATCCCAAGCAATGCTTATTTATCAGGCTATTGGCAATCAGAGAAATATTTTAAATCGATTGACTCCTTAATCCGTGAAGATTTCACATTTAAACATCCAATGTCAGCAGCAAATATAAAAATAGCTAATGAAATAGCAAAAGGTAATGCTATTAGCTTACATATAAGACGTGGTGATTATGTCAAAGATGCTACTACGCTCGCGACTCATGGAATATGCTCTTTAGAGTATTATCATGCAGCAGTTAAACTTATATCTGAGCAAGTAGAGCAACCTGAGTTTTTCATTTTTTCTGATGATATTGAATGGGTAAAAGATAATTTAAAAATAGATTTCCCCACCCACTTTATTGATCACAACCATGGTACGGAAAGTTATAACGATATGCGTTTGATGAGCCTATGCATGCATAACATTATTGCAAATAGCTCTTTTAGTTGGTGGGGAGCATGGTTGAATCAAAGCCAAAATAAAATGGTGATAGCGCCTAAGCGTTGGTTTAATAATCAGACAAATACTGTGTCTTTATATCCGGAAAGCTGGTTAAAGTTATGAGTGTCCATTTTTTTTAACATTCCATGTATTAGGGTGTGGGAACAATTAACGGAAATCAATTTTGATATTAATACAATATTTATCCAGCTTTATGTAAAAGAAATGGCAACATTTCTGGGGGTATCAGGTAAGTGAATTTACAGCCAAAAGTTTCCGTTGTTATGTCAGTTTTTAATGGGGAAAGGTATTTACAAGAAGCAATTGATAGTGTTCTGTATCAATCGTTTGTAGATTTCGAATTAATTATTGTAGATGATGGTTCAACGGACCAAAGTAAAGCTATTATTAGTTCCTATACAGATAAACGAATAATTCTTATAGAGAATAAAGAAAATATCGGGTTGGCTGCATCCTTAAACAAAGGAATAGACGTGGCGAGTAGCGAGTATATCGCCCGTATGGATTGCGATGATGTATGTCATAAGAACAGATTAGCAATTCAGTATGAATTTATGCAATGTCACCCATCTATTGTTATTTTAGGTAGTGCTGCTTTATTTATAGATAAATTGGGTGTTAGGGTCTGTGGTTATTTTCCTCCAATTGATGACTTAACATTAAGAAAAGTATTTCCAGGCTCACCTTTTGTGCATCCTTCAGTTATGTTTAGGAAAAATGTTTTTTATCAAGCTGGCAAATATCCTCAAGAAATGAGGCTAGGTGGAGAAGACCCGGTATTATTCTCTCGTATGTCTAAATTTGGTGAGTTAGGTAATCTTAGTGAATTATTAATTAACTATAGGCTCGTACCTGGTGCAATGAGTAGAAAGCCGGTAACTTTTAGAAGTATGCTAACTAAAATTATTGAAGATAAAATATCAGGCAATTTAGTTACTGATGAAAGATTTGAAGCGTTAAAGCTTGAGGCAAAAAAAATAGATAAATCAAAAGCAATTTTTGATTACCATTTTGAGGTTGCCAAACTTTATATTTGGAGTGGTAGGGATCGTATGAAAGCATTTAAACATTTAAGTAAATGTATATTTTTAAAAGATAAAACTGTAAAAGTTTTAATTTTATATTTAGTGACGATATTACCAAAATTTATCACGACTAAAGTTTACTTTAAGCTCAAGGGGCGAAGGTTTGCCTAAAGAAAAAATAATACTTGATCAAACTGAATATTCTTTATCATTATGTTTGGTTGTCATATCTACTTGGTTCCTTTATCCATACGCAATAAGTTGGATTTTCCCCGTAACAGTTAGAGTTGTTGTTTTAACTTTATTATGTGTGTCAGCTTTCATGTTGATAGTTAAGCCATTTAAAAAATGTCCATATCAATTTAATAGTAGTTTAACTTTAATAGCGTTTATCTACGCATTGTACTCACTGAATGTCATAGTGGGTCCTTTCACAGTTCATAGTTATACTAATGATTGGGTATTAGTAAGCTACATTGTCAAGTTGTTTTTCTTTATATATTTGTTAAAAAAACTTACTATAAAATCAACAACAATACTTTTTAATATTTACTCAAATTTAACTGTTTTACTGACAGTATTGGGGCTTGTAAGTATTTTTGGAGTTTACTTTGGTTGGTTAGATATCTATCAGATATCAATTACTGAGGGGCTTGAATTAAAAAGAATCATTAACATCAATTTTGGTGGTTTTTTATATGCAGTTGTCCCTCAAATTGATTTGTATCGCCTTCAGTCATTTTCAATTGAGCCTGCTGCTTATGCAATGGCAGCATCTGTTGCACTTTATTGGTTGATTCTTACTCAGAAAAGTTTTTATAGAGCATTGATTGTTGCTTGTGGGATTTCTGCCTCTTGGTCTGTTGGTGTAGTACTAGGTATGCTAATTATTTTGATGTTATTGCTTAGTAATAAAGTTATAGGTAAAACCGAAAAGTATAAACTAATTTTTGTTTTTTTATTATGTATAGTCCCGCAATTTATAATAACTATAACTACAAGTTCATCCACAAGCTCGCCAATTGCTCAAAATAAAGGCGACTCTTTCTCACAGCGAGTTACTGAGGCTAGGGAGGTGTTTGAGTATTTACATGAAAACCCATATGGGACTGGTATCGGTGGTGCTAAAAAATTATTAAATAATTCAATATCGGTAGGCTATGTTGATGTATTTGCTGATTCTGGGATTCTTGGTGGTCTACTATATTTAATATCCTTTATCTTTCTGGGGGTGTTAGCTACTTTTGTTGTATTAGGTCTATATAAAAGATCGATATTAATAGATAGTTATTTTTCTCGCGTTTTGATTGCGACAGCAAGTATGGTAGTAATGGTTATATTTATGGGGTTACAGAGAGAAAAGCCCGATATAAGCTATTGGCACTTTTGGATTCTTGCGAGTTTTATTTTTATGTATTCACTTTCAAACTTATTGAATAAAGATGACCGTTCCAGTTAGCGTTATCATACCGTGTTATTGTTGTAGTGAAACAATAGAGCGAGCAGTGGTTTCAGTTGCTAATCAAACTAATAGGCCTTATGAATTAATCCTAGTAAATGACGCAAGTACAGACAATACTATTAACATAATTAGTAGGCTTAAAAGCCACTATGGTGATTGGGTTAAAATCATTGACCTTAATATAAATGTTGGAGCAGCATCTTGTCGTAATAAAGGCTGGTCTCTAGCCACACAAAAATATATTGCTTTTCTTGATTCTGATGATGCCTGGCATCAAAAAAAAATTCAGATTCAATTTCAATATATGAAGAATAATCCTGATATTACAATGAGCGGACATTCGTTTCGTGAGTTATCACAAAATAATATGAACAAACTAAACTGGGATGTTGAGTTAAATAAGGTTCATAAAATTACGTGGAATAAGCTTTTATTAAAAAACCAATTTGTTACTCCATCAGTGATGCTAAAAAAAGATATTCCATATCGTTTCTTGGAAGGTGGACGGCATATGGAAGATTATCTATTATGGCTTGAAATAGTTGGTTCAGATTTATTGACTGTTAAATTAGATACAGATTTGGCCGCTATATACAAACCAAATTTTGGTGCCTCTGGATTAAGTTCTAATATGTGGTTAATGGAGAAAGCGGAATTATCGAATTATAGATATTTGTATCATCATAAAAAACTCAATTTTTATAAATATTTTTTTTTGCAATGCTTTTCCATAGCAAAATTTATCAGACGTTTACTGATTGTTTATGTAGTCCGATATCCATTGAGAAAGTTGATTTTGAGCTAATTATTTAGAATCTGCCCGTATAATGTTTTAATTAGGCCGAAGGGATTTGAGTTACTTTGTTAGTGTTTATTGCTTACCGCGTTAAAGAGCGGGTCTATAGTTATTACATCCTTAATCATTGATTAAAATATATTTTTTGAGTTTACCAATTATTAATTAAAGGATTATGGATTATTTTTCCACTTTCATGCTGTTTTTTTAATTGTCAACTTTAAATCTTAATCGGTGGTTAAAAATAACTATATGAATATATATTTTAAATAAAATAAATTATTGAAAGAATTGTTATTAACTTTTCTTAAGAAAAATTTAGATCTGATTAATGTAGCGCTAAGAAATAAATATTAAAGGAGAGGGCTAATAATTAGAGCCTATCTAATACAGTCCTACAACTATGCTGGAATTAAAATCTCAAGCTATACCAAATGTTTTGGTGCTATTAGCTGCATACAATGGAGAAAAATGGATTGAGCAACAAATTGAATCTATTTTAGCCCAAAAATTTGTCCAAGTTACGCTACTTTTAAGTGTTGATTTGTCAACAGATGCGACCTATGAGAAGTGTCGATCTATAGCGCAAAAATATTGCAATATTCACCTGTTGGATTATGGCGAAAGATTTGGTGGGGCGGCACAAAATTTTTTCCGATTAATACGAGAGACAAATTTTGACTCTTATCAATATGTTGCTCTCGCAGATCAAGATGATATTTGGCTTGAATCAAAGTTAGCTCATGCAATAGACATTATTGTGCAGGAAAATGTGGATGCCTTTTCATCAGATGTTATTGCTTTTTGGGAGAGTGATAAGCAACAACTAGTAAAAAAATCATATCCTCAAAAAAAGTACGACTATATTTTCGAAGCAGCTGGACCGGGATGCACCTATGTTTTTCTTCAAGAGTCGCTCTTAATATTCAAAGATTTTTTATTGAAAAATAAACGGTTAACTAAAGATCTAGCATTGCATGATTGGGCCATTTATGCGTTCTTCAGATCTCATGGTATGAGATGGTGGATTGATGATAAACCTCTTATGCTATATAGGCAGCATGCTCAAAACCAAGTTGGGTATAATCATGGCCTGAAAGCTTTTGTTAAACGTTTGTCATTGATTAAGAGTGGATGGTATCGAAATCAAATTTTATTAGTACTGAAGGTAATTAATTTATCAGGAAACGTGGATTTAACGTTAACACGTAGCTTCCTAATCTTGAATTTTTATCAATTACGTCGAAGAATAAGAGATGCCATTGTCCTTTTGATAATGGCAATACTGGGCTTCGTATAAACTTTACCATCATTCAACCCTTGTATTTTCGTGGTGTCTGATGTGCTTTTATTTACGAAATGTTTAGATATTTTAGGTAATATGTGGCTTTATTAGTAATAGTTTACATCCCTAATCTTTAAGTAATACTAAAAATGGCGTTATCAGAATTATTTGAGATGCCATTTACTGCTATGACATTTTCGATTAGTTTCGTTCAGCTTTAGACATCTTTGTTGTGGCTTCTTGTTAAAAAATATCTTTAAATCATAATTAAACTATTTTTAAGGTTCAAAATAGATATTCCTCATTTAGAAGGTTCATTTCAATGATTCCTAGTAACAAATTAAGTTGTTTTAAAGCCTACGATATCCGCGGCAGATTAGGTGATGAACTTAATCCGGATGTCGCCTATCGGATCGGTCACGCTTATGCCAAGCACCTCAACGCAAAAAAAGTTGCTGTTGGTGGTGATATTCGGCATACCAGCGAACCATTAAAACTGGCTTTGGCTCAAGGCCTGATGGATGCCGGCGCAGAAGTAATTGATATTGGGATGGTCGGCACGGAAGAGATTTATTTTGCGTCATTTTATCTGAATGTTGATGGTGGTATCGAAGTGACTGCCAGCCATAATCCGATGGACTACAATGGAATGAAGCTGGTGGGACGTGGTGCTTTACCGATAAGCGGTGATAGCGGTTTGAATGTAATCCGTGATATGGCCGAACGTATTGATTCACCGTTTACCACACATAAAGAAGCTGTCTCTGTTGAGGCGATTACTTCCGACACTACATCAGCTGGCAACACTGTTTTCAGTGGCACGAGTAATGCCAATAAATACAGTCAGCAATCGATACTCGAACCCTACGTTGAACATTTGCTGACCTATATCGATCTGGCAAAACTTAAACCATTAAAACTGGTTGTGAATGCGGGTAACGGTGCGGCCGGACATGTGATTGATGCACTTGAACAACAATTTAAAGCCGCTAATGTACCAGTGGAATTTATCAAGGTGCATCATGAAGCTGACGGCAATTTTCCGAATGGTATTCCTAACCCTTTATTACCCGAAAACCGTGCAGCAACTGCTGATGCAGTCATTGCTAATAAAGCCGATATTGGTATCGCCTGGGATGGGGATTTTGATCGGTGTTTTCTGTTTGATGAAAATGGCCGCTTTATCGAAGGGTATTACATTGTCGGTTTATTGGCTGAAGCATTTTTGCTTAAGTCACCGGGTGAAAAAATCATTCATGATCCTCGACTGACCTGGAATACCATCGATCAAGTTGAAGCGGCAGGTGGCAAACCTATTCAATCCAAAACTGGCCATGCTTTCATAAAAGAACGTATGCGTTTGGAAAATGCGATTTATGGTGGTGAAATGAGCGCTCACCATTATTTCAGGGATTTTGCCTATTGTGATAGCGGCATGATTCCCTGGCTGTTGGTAGCTGAATTAATCAGTGTCTCAGGCAAACCTTTGTCTGAACTAGTTAACGAGCGAATGGCGAAATACCCATGCAGTGGTGAAATTAATTATCGGGTAGCAGATGTCAGTATCGTTCTCGATAAAATTCTGAAACATTTTGCGGTTGAAAATCCTGATATTGATAGAACTGACGGCATCAGTCTGGAATTTGAACAATGGCGATTCAACTTACGCTCTTCTAATACTGAACCATTGTTGCGTCTAAATGTTGAAACACGGGCTGATGAAGCTTTGATGAAAGCCAAAGTGGCAGAAATTGAACAGATAATTCATAGCTGATGAAGGTTTTTGTAACAGGCGCAACTGGGTTTGTCGGCAAAGCCCTAATAGATTCATTGTTGGCAGATAAACATATTGTCATTGCCGCGGTTAGGAAATTAACTAAGCAATTGCCAACTGTGGTAACCCAGGTCGTGATTGGCGATTTATCTGAGTTTGCTGAGGCTGACGAGAATGAGTCTGAGACCAAATTAGCGGCTTTTTTATCAGCCTCTGATGTAATTGTTCACCTTGCTGGACGTGCACATATCATAGGTGATGATCCAATTAACAATCAATCACTTTTTGATGCAGTAAACGCTTCAGCAACTTTCAAGCTGGCAAAACTAGCTTCCAAATATAACGTTAGACGGTTTGTTTTTCTTAGCTCAATAGGTGTCAATGGCAATCAAACCAGTCAGAAATCTTTCACAGAGCAAGATACTCCAAACCCTCAGGAACCTTATGCAGTTTCAAAATGGCGATCTGAGCAACTAATAACAAATCACCAATTTTCAAATCAGATGGAATGGGTCATCATCAGACCGCCGCTGGTATACGGACCAGACGCGCCTGGTAACTTTGCAAGTTTACTCAAGTGGACGAAAAAGGGCGTACCGTTGCCTTTTGGCGCAGTACATAACAAACGCTCAATGATCGCCCTGGATAATTTGACGGATTTTATTATTTTGTGCCTTGATGCTCCAGCGGCGGGAAATCAAACGTTTGTGATTGCCGATGATGAATCTGTTTCTATGAGTGAATTGCTTAAAAAAGTTGCTGCGGCCCAAGGGATGTCAGCAAAATTGATTCCCGTGCCGGTAGGATTGATGAAAAATACTGCGAAATTACTGGGTAAATCCGCTTTAGCGACTCGTTTGTTCGCAGATTTGCAGGTAGATAACAGAAAAGCCCGACATTTGCTTGGCTGGAAACCCGTTACAACAATGGATCAACAGCTTAAAAAAATGGCTGAGTCGGATAAAAATAAACGCTTTAATCGCAAATAATAAAACGAGAAATTCATGACCCGAGTTGTTATCCGTTTACTGGATATTATCTTTTCTGTTGTTGGCCTGTTGATCGGTTTGCCAATTTTATTAATTCTGATCATTATCGGTTGGTTTGATACTGGTTCCCCCATATTCAGGCAACAGCGTGTGGGCCGAAATCAAAAGCCTTTTACATTAGTCAAATTTCGCACTATGAAACAAGATACGGCGCATGTCGCCAGTCATCTGGCCTCAGCCTCTTCTATTACTTCCTTTGGTCGTTTTCTGCGTCGAACCAAGCTGGATGAGTTGCCACAATTATGGAATGTGTTGAAAGGGGAAATGAGTCTGGTTGGGCCCAGACCATGCCTTTTTAATCAGTTTGAATTAATCGAGGAACGCCAAGCGAAAGGCGTGTTTAAGGTTAGACCTGGTATTACCGGACTAGCACAAATAAATGATATAGATATGTCGACACCACAATTGTTGGCTACAACTGATGCCAGAATGATTGAACAGCTCAGTGTTTGCTTTTATTTCAGCCTTATCCTGCAAACGCTTACTGGTAAAGGCAGGGGAGACAGGGTAAACAAATCTACATAACCGTTCTTTGGTGCATCAATGTTAATGAAGTGAACTAAACAACGATAAATATTTTGTGAACAGCTTCTCACGTTGCCAATTTTTCCAAGGATTTTACTAGATCTGTAAAGATAAATTCCCGTACTCTTTAATTGCAGCTCTGGAGAGCTGAATTTAACTAAACAAGGAGTATGGAAAGATGTTTAAAAAATGGATTATTTCTTTATTACTGGCATTTTCACTTTCATCATTCGCTGCATTCGCAGCAGATAAAATCAATATCAACACTGCATCAGCAGATGAATTACAACTGTTGAACGGAGTGGGGCCTTCTACTGCTAATGCTATCGTTGAGTACCGCGAGCAGAATGGGGCATTTGCTAATGTTGATGATTTAGTTAACATCAAAGGTATCGGCGAGAAAAAAGTGGCCAATATTGCTGAGAATGTAACAGTATCTGATTAAGTTAACGTATTTAGTAATGAAAAGGTGAGGTTATAACCTCACCTTTTTTATGCCTGTCAAAAAGCAACAGATGTTGAGGCAATAGACTCTGCCTGCATGACCAGTTTGTCTTTGAGCGATTCATACAGATTCTGTTGCTCTGCCTCACTTAACGCATTGTCATCAAGTTTGGTGATGAAAAATACGTCTTCCACCTGATCACCAAGAGTGACCATTTTGGCATTAATAACCTGTATCTGATGTGACAGAAATACCTGTGCCACAGCCGACAGTAAGCCAGGTCGGTCATGCGTATACAGCTCCATTACCGTGTGGTTCTGCTGTTGGTTGGTTGAAAACTTGATGACTGGCTCGGTTTTGAAAAGCTTGGTGGTTCTGGGCATCAATTGCGGTTTATAACCTGAGGTAAGTTCTTTGCGGGCCAGTTGTTTACTGACAGCAGTGATGATGTCTTCATAACGTTGTTGGGCACCATTGATGATAAACGTATTCAAAGCACTGTCATCACCACTGATATTGATTTTGGCGTCAAGAATATTCAGTTGCAGTTGTTCCAGACTGGCAGTCATTGCTGCGAATAAACCCTGTCTATTCTGTGCGTAGATAAATAATTCCAGCGTCTGTTTATCATTGTGAGGCCGCACTAAAATCAACGGTTCCTGATCTGGATTTTCTAATCTGCCATTGGTTTGCCAGACGATTTCCTCGACTGAATGGCGAAGAAAGTAATCGAGATCGTATGTATGCCACAAAGTTGTAATGTCTTGCGGTGGCCATCCCATTTCAGTGAGTTTGTCCAAAGCCAGCTGATACTTTTTATGGCTTTTTTCCTGAGTACTTTTCGCCTGAGCTTCGGTATGTTCCAACCATTGGTGCGTGCTGTGATAAAGCTGCTTGAGTAACGAATCACGCCAGCCATTCCAAAGATTATTATTGGTTGCCCGAATGTCTGCCACCGTCAGCAGATACAGATAATTTAATCTGTTCACACTTCCTACCAATTCAGCAAAGTCCTGGATGACTTCCGGATCTTCCAGATCTTTCTTCTGGGCTGTGGAAGACATTGCCAGATGTTGGCGAACCAGAAAGGTGACAACGCTGGTGTCGTAATCACTCAGATTATGCTGGGTACAAAATTTCTCTGCGTCCTGAACACCCAAAATGCTGTGATCGCCACCACGACCTTTGGCAATATCATGATAGATGCCGGCAATGTAGAGTAATTCAGGTTTGGGAAGTTGATAAAAGACTTCTGAACATAGCGGAAATTCATCCTTGAATTCAGAGCAGGAAAAACGACGTAAATTTCCCACCAGAAACAGGGTATGTTCATCTACAGTGTAAGCATGAAATAAATCATGTTGCATCTGCCCGACAATTCGACCAAACTCAGGCAAATACGCACCTAAAACGCCAAGTTGGTTCATGCGACGGAATTCATGGGTCACCCCTTTTGGTTGACGGATGATTTCCATAAACAGGCTGCGATTTCTGATATCAGTGCGAAAACGTCTATCAATCAAATGCAGGTGTGCGTGTATCTGACGAATGGTCGAGGCACGAATTCCTTTGATATGTGGATGCTGCTGCAAAATTAAAAACACCTCGAGCAGAGCATAGGGATAGTAGGCGAAAATACCGGAGTTTATGGTTTCCAGATATCCATTATGGGATTGGAAGCGGCGGTTTATCGGTTCAATATCCCGTGGCTCGTCTGCCAGAATAATATTCTCTTCAAACAGTTGTAATAACAGGGCGTTCATCTGACCCACTGCACGGACTGTTCGATAATAATCTTTCATGAAATGTTCAACAGCCATACGACTGTTGGTTTCGACATAACCCAGTTGCTTGGCCAATTCACGTTGATGATCAATCATCAACTTTTCTTGTTTGCGGCCTGCCTGATGATGCAGGGCAAAACGTACACGCCATAAAAAACGTCGTGATTGTTGCAATACCTCGAATTCACTCTCTGCCAGAAACCCCTTGGATTTAAGACCTTGCAGGTTTCGGACATCAAAATGCTGTTGCGCCACCCAGTTGATAACCTGAATATCACGAAGACCACCCGGCGATTCTTTCAGATTGGGTTCAAGGTTGTTACCGGTATCGTTGTATTTATGATGACGTTGAATCTGTTCCTGTTTTTTCCGTTCATAGAAAAGCCGGTTATCCCAGGTTTTGTTGGAAACCGTTAATTGCTGTAATTGTTCAAACAATACCCGATTACCGGATAAAAACCGTGCTTCAAGAAGATTGGTGGCTATAGTGATATCGTCTTCTGCCTGTTGGCGGCATTCGCCAATGGTGCGGACACTATGACCAATCTCCAGGCCGATATCCCACAGTTGGGTCAGGAAGATAGATAGTGCTTCTGGAGGTGTTTCAGCCACTGAATCATCCAGTAATACCAGTAAGTCGATATCCGAGTGTGGATGTAATTCGCCTCGTCCGTAACCGCCAACGGCAATCAGACTGACAGTCGTTTCAGTCGCCAGATGTTTTTGCCATAGAAACTGCAGGACCTCATCCACAAAATGTGCTTGCTGATGTACCAGCCAGTCAATATCTGCCTGATCTTCAAAAAAACATTTTTTTAGGTGTTGTGAGGCTTTGTCGAGAATATCGCGACAGCCTGTCGCATTATCCGCCTGGCCAAACTCCCAGACAGATTGTGCAGCAATTGCCATGGTTGATTGCTCCTATGAGCGTTCTTCGTCCCGAAGGGTTAGAATTTCATGACCATCATCAGTCACCAGAATAGTGTGCTCCCACTGTGCAGACAAAGAACGATCTTTGGTCACTACGGTCCAGCCATCCGGAAGCTGACGTACCTGTCGTTTACCGGCATTGATCATCGGTTCAATGGTAAATGTCATGCCGGTTTGTAATGTCATCCCGGTATCCGGCATCCCGTAATGCAAAACTTGAGGCTCTTCATGAAAGACCTGCCCAATGCCATGTCCACAATATTCTCTGACAACTGAAAAATGCTCATTCTCCGCGTGTTGCTGAATAGCATGACCAATATCACCCAGCTTGATGCCGGGTTTAACCATATCAATCCCTATCAGCATACATTCGCGGGCTACTCGAGACAGGCGTTGCGCCAGAATCGAGGTCTTGCCCACATGAAACATTTTGCTGGTATCGCCGTGATATCCATCTTTTATAACCGTTATATCGATATTAATGATGTCGCCATCTTTGAGCTTTTTATCACTGGGGATACCGTGACAGATAACATGATTGACTGAGGTGCAGATAGACTTAGGGAAGCCATGATAGTTTAGTGGGGCAGGGATGGCTTTTTGTTCATTAACAATATAATCATGACAAATAGTGTTCAACTCATCAGTGGTGATTCCCGCAACCACATGTGGTTCGATCATGGTCAGAACGTCTGCGGCGAGTTTTCCTGCCACACGCATTTTTTCGATTTCTTCGGCTGTTTTAATGGTCACGCCCATGCCAGATCCTGATTACTGTTAACGATAAAAAGAGAAAGCATAGTTTGCCGCAAAAACCGCTGAACTGCCAGCAAACTGGCTTAATCCACTGTGTCGAAGGTATATGCTTTGTTTTAATCAGTAACTGTGGAATAATATGCGCGCCTTAGCAAAGGCAAAATCACACACGTGCCGACACAGTTTTCGGGGTGCTGTCTGTAAATTCAGATCAGTCGATAGCTGGGGTACGTGGAGGTTTAACCCCATATATATAGGTATAATCATGGCTAAAATTACAATGCGCCAAATGCTTGAAGCAGGCGTTCACTTCGGTCACCAAACACGTTACTGGAACCCGAAAATGGGTCCTTTCATCTTTGGTAAGCGTAACAACATTCATATCGTTAACCTTGAGCACAGTCTGCCAATGTTCAATGATGCATTAAACTACGTCAGTAAACTGGCTTCTAAAAAAGGTCGTATTCTGTTCGTCGGCACCAAACGTGCTGCACAGGATGCTATCCGTGAAGATGCTGAACGTTGTGGTATGCCTTATGTCAACCGTCGCTGGTTAGGTGGCATGCTGACAAACTATCAAACCGTTCGCCAATCAATCAAACGTCTTGAAGCCATTCAGGCGATGATTGAATCAGGTAAAACCGAAGGTTTGAAAAAGAAAGAAGTTCTGAACCTGTCACGTGAACAGGAAAAACTGGAAAAAAGTATCGGTGGTATCAGAAAAATGGGTAACCTGCCTGATGCTTTATTTGTTATCGACGTTGATCATGAGCGTATCGCGATTCAAGAAGCAAACAAACTGGGTATTCCTGTAATTGCTGTTGTCGATACCAACAGTAATCCTGATGGTGTGGACTATGTCATCCCAGGTAACGACGATTCAATGCGTGCCATCCGTCTTTACACAGCAAACATTGCTGATACCGTTTTGGAAGGCCGTGCATCGGTCACCACGGGTAATGCCGAAGAAGAGTTTGTTGAAGTTGCGGAAGAAAATGCTCCAGCAGCAGCTGAATAAGCTCTGATAATGACTTAAACAGGCTCGCTGTCAAGCGGGCCTGTGTTGTATGTATGGTCTGAAAACAGGCCGTTCACAAAAATTGATTTTAAGGGTTACAAAAAATGGCTATAACTGCAGCTTTAGTAAAAGAACTGCGTGAGCGTACTGGCTCCGGCATGATGGAATGTAAAAAAGCATTGGTTGAATCGAACGGTGACATTGATGCCGCAATTGAAGCGATGCGTAAATCTGGTCTGGCCAAAGCCGATAAAAAATCTGACCGTATCGCTGCTGAAGGTATTATCGCAATTGAAACCAGTGCAGATAACAAACAAGCGGTTATGTTGGAAGTGAATTCTGAAACTGACTTTGTTGCCAAGGCAGATGATTTCATCAACTTCGTTAGTGCCGTGTCACAAAAAGTTCTGGAAGCTCAACCAGCGGATTTGGAAACATTATTGCAATTGCCTCTGAGCAATGGCGAAAGTGTTGATACCGTTCGTCAGTCATTGGTTGCGAAAATTGGTGAAAATATCCAAATCCGTCGCTTTACCTTGATGAATACTGATAATGGTGTAATTGGTGCTTACCGTCACGGTGATCGTATCGGTACGCTGGTTCAATTGAACGGTGGAAATGAAGAACTGGCCAGAGATTTGGCAATGCATGTTGCTGCCAGCCGTCCTCAAGCCGTATCAGCTGATGAACTGTCAGAAGATCTGTTACAGAAAGAACGCGATATCGTGGCAACTCAGGCGCGCGAAAGCGGCAAGCCTGAAGCAATTGTTGAAAAAATGATTGAAGGTCGTATGAGCAAGTTTGTTAACGAAATCAGTCTGCTCGGACAAGCATTTGTTAAAGACCCTGATGTCACAGTTGAAAAACTGGTTAAACAAGCTGGTGCAACGGTTGAAGGTTTTGCCTGTTTTGAAGTCGGTGAAGGTATCGAAAAGAAAGTCGATAACTTTGCAGAAGAGGTTATGGCTCAGGCACGGGGAAACTAAATATGACAGAAACGGGAAGTCAGCCAGTTTATAAGCGCGTCTTACTCAAACTGAGTGGTGAGGCTTTAATGGGGAATGCTGAGTATGGCATTCAACCAGAAGTGATTTCCCGATTTGCCCAAGAAATAACCGAGCTGAATGCTCAAGGGGTTCAGCTCGGTATTGTGATCGGTGGTGGCAATATTTTCCGTGGTGCAGGTTTAGCTGCCAGCGGTATGGATAGAGTCAGTGCTGATCATATGGGTATGTTAGCGACAGTATTAAATGCACTGGCACTGCAGGATGCTCTGGAACGTAATGGAACATTCTGTCGTGTCATGTCTGCAATCCGTATTCATGAAGTTTGCGAAGATTATTTGCGTCGTCGTGCCATTCGGCATTTGGAAAAAGGTCGGGTCGTTATTTTTGCTGCCGGGACTGGTAATCCATTTTTTACGACCGATTCAGCGGCCAGTTTGCGTGCAGTTGAAATTGGTGCCGAACTGATGCTGAAAGCTACTCAGGTTGACGGTGTCTATGATGCAGATCCGCGTAAAAATCCAGATGCCGTCCGTTATGACACGTTATCTTATGATGAAGTAATCAATAATCGACTTGGCGTAATGGACACCACAGCAGTGGTGATGTGTCAGGAACAGAAGATGCCATTACGAGTATTCGATGTGCATAAGTACGGTAATCTGACAGATATTCTTTACGGTAAAAATGTTGGAACATTGGTGAAATAGGACAAATCATGATTAATGATATTCAAAAAGATGCAGCAGACCGGATGCAGAAAAGCGTTGCCGCTCTGAGTACTGCACTGGCGAAAATCCGTGCAGGGCGTGCACATACCAGTTTATTAGATCATGTCTCAGTGCCATATTACGGCTCCGACGTTCCACTGAGTCAGGTGGCCAGTGTCGGCATTGAAGATTCAAGAACGATCACAGTTGCACCATGGGAAAAAAACATGGTGGCGGTGATTGAAAAAGCCATCATGACTTCTGATTTGGGGGTCAACCCAAACAGCGCCGGCATGACCATTCGTATACCAATCCCACCGTTAACAGAAGAGCGTCGTAAGGATTTGGTCAAAGTGGCTAAGTCTGAAGCTGAAAATGCGCGTATTGCGGTACGTAACATTCGACGTGATGCAAACGGCAGCCTGAAGGACTTGTTGAAAGAAAAAGCTATTTCTGAAGATGAGCAACGTGGCGCTGAAGAAGCGATCCAAAAGTTAACCGATAGCACTATCAAACAGATTGATGACGTACTGGCTGAAAAAGAAACCGATTTGATGGCGGTCTAAGCCATTATGGTTTAGCCAAACTGATGAAGTCTTCTAATCGCTCCATTCCGAGACACATTGCTATCATTATGGATGGCAATGGTCGCTGGGCAAAACAACGGTTACAACCCAGGTTTATGGGGCATCGCGCCGGCGTCAGAGCGGTGGAAGGCATTGTTAAACACTGTGTGGCTAGTGGAGTAGAAGTCCTCAGTTTGTTTGCCTTCAGTAGCGAAAACTGGCGTCGGCCCGGTAAAGAAGTCAATTTATTGATGGAGTTATTCAGTCATGCACTGGATAACCAGGTTAAACGGCTGCATAAAAATAATATCCGTTTAAATATTATTGGTGATTTGAGCCGGTTTTCAGATGCGTTACAACAGCAGATTGTGGATGCGACGGCATTAACCGCAGAAAATGATGGTTTGATTCTCAATATTGCAGCTAACTATGGTGGACGCTGGGATATCACCCAATCGGTCCAACAAATTGCTTTCAAAATTAAATCCGGTGAAATGCAACCTGAACAGGTTGACGAAAGTGTCATTGCCAGCCACCTGGTTACTGCAGATTTACCCGAACCGGATTTGTTTATTCGTACGGGGGGAGAACAGCGCATCAGTAACTTCCTGATGTGGCAGCTGGCCTACACCGAACTCTATTTTACCGACAAACTATGGCCTGAGTTTAATGCTCAGGATCTGGATAATGCGATTGACTCATTTTCCAGCCGGGAGCGTCGGTTTGGTCGAACCTCAGAGCAACTCACTGGGCAAGAAGATGCTTAAACAGCGCTTATTAACTGCCGCTTTGTTGATTCCTTTAGTTGTGATGGCAATTTTGCTGTTACCGACTATGGGGATGATTGGCTTGCTCACGGTGGTGACCTTGATGGCAATGTGGGAATGGCTTTCCATGGCGCAGATGCAACCGTTCATCAAAGTGCTTGCCAGTTTGTCGTTCATTGCCGCTCTGTTGGCGCTATTGGCGATGGCAGGGATAAATTATATGCTGCTAACTGGTTTGGTCTTTTGGATGCTGATCAGTTTTATCATTGTTTTATTTGCCCACCGGCCATTACCCAACTCTCTCGCTCAGCTTTTTCATAATAAATTCGTGACTTATCTACTCAGCATGCTAGTTGCTTTGTTATTTGTTTACAGTACCGTCTGGTTACACGGTATTGCCGGCAACGGTCCATGGCTGGTGTTATATGTATTAATCAGTGTATGGCTTGCAGACACGGGTGGTTATTTTGCGGGTAAGTGTTGGGGTAAACATGCCCTTGCTAAAGCGATCAGTCCTAATAAGACACTTGAAGGGCTTATAGGGGCAATAGTGCTGGTCATGCTTTGGAGCATATTTGCCTATTTTATGGGCATTTCTAAGTTTTTATCACTGCCATTATGGATTTTTATCAGTGTTTTAACTGGCCTTATTTCTGTTAGTGGTGATTTATTTGAAAGCTTGTTTAAACGTAGCTATCAGATAAAAGACAGCGGCCATTTATTACCGGGGCATGGTGGAATGCTGGACCGCGTGGATAGTCTGCTGGCTGCTGTACCTTTCTTTGCTGCGTTAATATGGTTGACAGGGCAGTTTTGATGCAGCAAGTCACTATTCTGGGATCGACCGGTTCCATTGGCATCAGTACTCTGGACGTGTTACAACGGCATCCCGAAAAGTACCGGGTCTATGCGCTGGCAGCGAATAAATCAGTGGATGCTTTGCTTGAGCAATGTCTGCAATTTCAGCCCGCAGTCGCAGTGATGCTATGCCCGAATTCTGCTGAAAAACTTAAAACCAAACTCGATGAAGCTGGCGTGGCTATTGAAGTACAAAGCGGTATGAAGGCTTTGGAGAGAATATCCAGTACTGACCAAACGGATATCGTGGTCGCCGCTATTGTGGGCGCTGCTGGGTTATTGCCAACTCTGGCAGCAGCCAAAACAGGAAAAAGAATCCTGCTGGCAAACAAAGAAGCCTTGGTGATGAGTGGTGCATTACTCATGCGCGAAGTGCAGGAAAATAATGCTGTTCTGCTTCCTGTTGATAGTGAGCACAATGCCATATGGCAATGTATGCCAGTAGGCGAAAGCCAACAGTATCAGTTTGATAACAAAGGTATTCGCCGTATTATCCTGACCGCGTCAGGTGGTCCATTCCGTGATTGGGAGATTGCAGATTTGGAAGCAGTAACACCCGAACAAGCGGTAGCCCATCCCAACTGGTCGATGGGACAGAAAATATCGGTTGATTCAGCCACCATGATGAACAAAGGGCTGGAAGTTATCGAGGCACATTGGCTGTTTGGTATGCCGATTAACAAGATTGAAGTTGTATTGCATCGTCAAAGTATTATTCATTCAATGGTAGATTATATGGATGGCTCAGTGCTGGCGCAGATGGGCAATCCCGATATGCGTACACCTATTGCCAATACCCTGGCCTGGCCAGAACGTATTGATTCAGGTGTTGCACCATTGGATTTGGTCAAAGCAGGGAGACTTGATTTTGCCATTGCAGATTTTGAACGTTTCCCCTGTCTGGCGCTGGCCTATAAGGCATTGAACATCGGTGGTACCAGCACCGCCATTCTTAACGCGGCAAATGAAGTGGCGGTAGAAGCGTTCCTGCAACAGCAAATCAAATTTACTGATATTGCCCGGGTCATCGCGGACGTGTTGGAAAGCGTACCTGCAACATCAGCTGATTCACTGGAACAGATTTTGTCTGCCGATAAGCTGGCAAGAGAGGCTGCCCAAAAGCAGACTAAGGTTTTATGCAATCATTAATTTTTTTTATTATCGCCCTCAGCTTGCTGGTGGTCATCCATGAATTCGGCCATTATTGGGTGGCAAGAAGATGTGGCGTGAAAGTACTACGCTTTTCAGTTGGCTTTGGACAAAAACTCTGGTCAAAACAACTCAAAAACGGCACTGAATTTGTCATCGCAGCATTGCCATTAGGTGGCTATGTCAAAATGCTGGATGAACGAGAAGCACCAGTAGCAGAAGCAGAGCTTGACCAGGCCTTTAATCGTCAACCGTTACGAAACCGAGTTGCAATTGTATCTGCCGGACCGATCGCAAACCTGTTATTTGCCGTCTTTGCCTATTGGGTCATCATGGTTACCGGTGTGCCCGGTTTAAAGCCGATCATTGATGATGTAACAGCTGATTCTCCCGCTGCGATGGCACAGCTCATCCCTGGTGAAGAAATTATAGCCGTCAATGGCAAAGCAACGCCGACAGTTAACAGCTTGTTTCAGCAATGGTTGAAGTTCGCGCAGTCCGGTGAAACCGTTACCCTGACTACCCGCATTACTGATATTGAAAATACCAAACAACTAACATTGCCAAAACTTGGGCTGGACGATGCTGGATCACTGTTTAGTCAGATAGGTATCAAAACCGTGCAACCCGATATGCCCCCGATTCTGGGTGAAATTGTGGCTGATAGCCCAGCGGAAAGAGCGGGCTTACAAACAGGTGATGAATTAATTTCAGCTGATGGAAAACAATTATCCAGCTGGCAGGCTTGGGTCGCTCTCATTCAAAGCAGTGCTGATGAAGAAATGAGTATTGAAATTCTTCGTGATGGACAAGTTGAACAGCTCGATATTACTCCTGTCGCAGATGAAAATAATGTCGGTCGGATAGGTGCGGCAGTCAATACCGAAGGCTATGAAATCCCCGCAGAATTAAGATCAGAATTACGTTATGGCCCATTGGCGGCGATCCCTCAGGCGTTCAGCCAAACCTGGCAGTTCAGTGTCACCACCTTAAGTGGCTTATGGGGCATGCTTATAGGTACGGTTTCCAGTGACAATCTTGGCGGGCCTATTGCTATTGCCCAGTTTGCCGGGGATTCTGCGCAACAGGGCTTAATTGCTTTTATCAGTTTTCTGGCAATGATCAGCATCAGTTTAGGGATTCTGAATTTACTTCCAGTTCCGGTACTTGATGGTGGCCATTTGCTGATGTACTTTTTTGAATGGGTTCGTGGCAAGCCTTTGCCCGAATCAGTACAAATCCAGGGACAAAAAATAGGATTATTCCTGATTCTTCTGCTAATGGTATTCGCTTTTACAAATGACATCGCCCGACTCATTGGCTAATCGAAACATTGCAGGTACACTTACGATTTCTTCGGCTGACTGACTGTAAAACAACAATGAAACAAATCATCACAGCATTGACGCTCATCTTGTTATCCTCCGCAGCTTGGGCCGAGGAATTTATTATCAAAGATATCCGGGTGGAGGGGTTGCAAAGAATCTCTGCAGGTACCGTTTTCAACTTTTTACCGGTTAAAGTCGGTGATGAACTGACTGAAAATGATGTTAGAGGCATCATTCGCTCACTGTTTAAATCAAAATACTTTAATGATGTGCAGGTTGAACGCGATGAAGGCGTTTTAGTCATCACAGTAAGTGAGCGCCCGGCGATTTCCAGTATTGAGTTTATTGGTAACAAAGATTTGGACAGTGATGAATTATTAAAATCATTGCGTCAGATAGGTTTTGCTGAAGGTCAGGTATTTGAGCAGGCGATGCTGGAAAGGGTTGAGCTGGAGTTACAACGTCAGTATTTCAGTCGTGGTAAATATGGTGTGAATATTAGCTCTGAGGTTACTCCGCTATCGCGTAATCGGGTAGCCGTCCGCATTAATATGGCTGAAGGCGTGGTTGCGACGATTGGTGAGATCAACATTGTCGGCAATAAATCATACGATGAAGACGAGTTGCTGGACGAGTTGGAATCGACAACGGGGGGCTGGCTATCATCATTAACCAAAGATAATCAGTACTCACGGCAAAAGTTATCAGCTGATCTTGAGTCTTTGCGTTCTTTTTATCTGGATCGCGGTTATGTTGATTTTACAGTCGAGTCCACTCAGGTAACGATTTCTGATGATAAAAAACAGATGTTCATTACGATAAATATTTCGGAAGGTGAACGTTATAAAATCAATGAAGTAAGATTGGCGGGCAATCTGATTGTGCCGGAAGAAGAGTTATTTGATCTGGTCACCATTCGTAAAAACTCAGTGTTTTCCAGAAAAGCCATTACTTCAAGTTCTGAAAGGCTGACAGATCGACTGGGAAATGATGGTTATGCCTTTGCCAACGTTAACGCAGTCCCGGATATTGATCGTGAAACACGCGAAGTTAATCTGACTTTCTTTGTTGATCCCGGCCGTCGGGCTTATGTGCGCCGTATCAATATTTCTGGTAACAGTAAAACTCGTGATGAGGTACTGCGTCAGGAAATGCGTCAACAGGAATCCGCCTGGATTTCTACCGGTGATGTTGAACGTTCAAGAGAACGTATCTCACGTTTGGGCTATTTTGAAGATGTAAACGTTGAAACTCTGCCTGTTGCCGGAACGTCTGATCAGGTCGATCTGGATTTCAATGTAACCGAAATGGCCTCAGGCAGCTTGTCAGCGGGTATTGGTTATTCGCAGTCTGACGGCATTATCTTTAATGCCAATGTGACCCAGAAGAACTTTATGGGTAGTGGTAAACATATTCGTTTCGGTTTTAACAACAGCCGGGTTAATACTGTTTACAGCTTTGGTTACACCAATCCATTTGCGACTGTAGATGGTATTAGTCAGGGTTTTAACCTGTTTTACCGTGAAACCGATGCCTTTGAAGCGAATATTGCAAATTACACCACGGACGTATTTGGTGGTGACATTAATTTTGGTATTCCTATCTCGGAAAACAACCGCATTAACCTGGCCTTCGGTTATGAAAATACCCAACTGGATGTACCTAGTAATAATGATATTACCCGTTATGATGATTTTATCGAAACTGAAGGTGATTCTTTCCATGCATTTCCGGTAACACTGGGGTGGTCCAGCGATACCCGTGATAATGCAATATTACCTACAAAAGGGTTATCACAAAGTCTTTCTGCTGAGGTTGCTACTCCTATCGGTGACTTACAGTATTACAAACTGCGCTATCGCAATAACTGGTATACACCACTGAGTGATACCTTTACATTTGCGTTGCGGACTGACCTTGGCTACGGTAAAGCCTATGGTGATAGTAACGAGTTTCCTTTCTTCCAGAACTTTTATGCCGGTGGTATTCGTAGCGTAAGAGGTTTTAGAGCGAATACACTGGGCGTCAGAGAAGCTGACCAACCTTTGGGTGGTAATTTAATGGTCACCGGCGGTGCAGAGATTATTTTCCCCATCCCATTCATGAAAAAAGCTTTACGCTCTTTCCGCTTGAGCACATTCGTGGATGTGGGTAACGTATATGATGTCGATCAAAGTTTTGAAGCTGACTTGCTGCGCTATTCAACCGGCTTATCAGCGATTTGGATTTCACCATTTGGCGCAATGTCGTTTAGTATTGCTGCTCCTTTGCGTGATCAGCCGGATGATGAAACGGAAGTGTTCCAGTTTTCATTAGGATCGACATTTTAATTTAACTATCGGAGTTAAGAGTGAAAAAAATCAAGATTGTTGGCCTTATATTGGCTTCTTTAATGGTTAGCCCAGTATTTGCTGAAGAAATGAAAATTGGCGTGGTTAATGCCAGTGTTGTATTAGATCAATCGCCCCAAAAAGAACGTGCTTTAGCCCGTTTGGAAAAAGAATTTTCAGCTCGTAGCAAATCACTCGAAAACAAACACAAAGAATTACGTGCAGCTCAGGAAAAACTAAACCGTGACGCTGCTGTTCTCAGTAATGAGGACCGTCAGGTCCAGGAGCGCAAGATCATTAATGATCAACGTGAACTGAAACGCCTTCAGGATGAGTATAGTGAAGACTTGTCTATTCGTCGCAATGAAGAATTACGCAAGTTAGAAGAAGAGATCGCCGAAACCATCGTCGAGCTTGCCAAAAAAGAATCCTATGATTTGGTGCTTTATCAAGGTGTCATTTTTGCCAGTGAAAAGGCAGATTTAACTTCTAAAGTGCTGGAAAAACTTAAAGCGAAATAAGAATCTGGATGTGGTGTGGACTTTAGCAAAAATTGCATCTGAAATTGGTGCAAAACTGGTTGGCAATGCAGACAAAGTGATAACCGGTGTCGGTACCCTGCAGAATGCAACGGATACTGACATCAGTTTTTTGGCAAATACCAAATATCGTCAGTATCTTAAATCAACTTCAGCAGGTTGTGTGATTGTGTCACCTGATGATTTGGCTGAACTTCAGACGAATGCATTGGTCATCAAAGATCCTTACGTTGCTTATGCAAAAGCTGCCTCGTTGTTATATCCCGAAGAGCAGTCTCCAATAGGTATTCATCCGAGCGCTGTCATTGGCGAAAACTGTCAAATAGCGGAATCGGCACGTATATCAGCACAGGTCTATATCGGCAACAACGTTCAAATTGGTGACAATGTCGATATCGGTCCTGGCTGTGTTATCGAAAACAATGTTTCTATTGCCGCTGATAGCAGGTTAATTGCCAATGTGACTTTATGCCGAAAAGTACATATTGGTGAGCGTGTCCGTATTCATCCTGGGGTTGTTATTGGTGCAGATGGTTTTGGTATTGCGAATGAAAATGGTCTCTGGCTGAAGATACCTCAGGTGGGGTCAGTAATTATCGGTAATGATGTCGAAATCGGGGCGAACACGACGATTGATCGTGGCGCGATTGACGACACTATTATCAGTAATGGTGTGAAGCTGGATAATCAAATCCAAATTGGTCACAACGTCTTTATTGGCGAGCATACTGTTATTGCAGGTTGTGTCGGTATTTCTGGTAGTACGCACGTCGGATCGCATTGTGCGATTGGTGGTGGAACAGGGATTGCCGGACATATCGAAATAACAGATGGCGTGCAAATAACCGGTATGAGTATGGTGACTAAATCAATACTGACAGCAGGCTCCTACTCATCAGGTATTCCAGCAGAACCGACCAGAGATTGGCATCGTAATGTTATTCGATACCGACAACTTGATAAATTAAATGACAAAATAAAACAATTGGAGGCCAAGCTGGAGTAATGGATTTTCATTGCTGGATGGCTGGCTTGGCTTTACCGCATCAGTGTCTCAACGTAAGATTACTGCACGCAAAAATATAAATCCTAAAGGATAATCAGATTGAACACCATTGACATACATGAGATTCAACGCTTACTGCCACATCGATACCCCTTCCTGTTGATTGACAGGGTGATTGAATTTACACCAGGTGAGCATCTGGTTGGTATCAAAAATGTCAGCTTTAACGAACCACACTTTACCGGACATTTTCCACAACGTGTGATTATGCCTGGTGTGTTAATTCTTGAAGCATTGGCTCAGGCTACAGGATTACTGGCCTTTAAAACGGCAGACCAAATTCGTTCTGATGATGCCCTGTATTATCTGGCAGGCATTGATAACGCACGTTTTAAAAAACCTGTCGAACCGGGTGATCAGTTGCGTTTAGAAGTAAAGTTAATTAAAAATAAACGTAATTTATGGAAATTTTACGCTCAGGCTACTGTTGGCGGCGAAGTCGTTGTCAGTGCTGATATTATGTGTGTTAACCAAGAAATGCCTTCGTGATTCATCAAACAGCCTTAATCGATCCTGGTGCCAAAATTGCTGATGATGTGATCATCGGTGCTTACAGTATTATCGGAGCGAATGTCGAAATCGCTTCAGGTACCGAAATAGCCTCACATGTGGTAATAAATGGTCCGACCAGAATTGGTCGTAATAATCGTATATTTCAGTTCTCATCGATAGGTGAAGAACCTCAGGATAAGAAATATCACGGAGAACCAACTCTACTGGAAATCGGTGATAATAATCTGATCCGGGAATCTGTGACCATCAATCGCGGTACAGTGCAGGGTGGTGGAGTTACCAGAGTCGGCAGTAATAACTGGATCATGGCCTATGTGCATATTGCCCATGACTGCATTATTGGCGATGACAATATATTTGCTAATAACGCCTCTCTGGCGGGACATGTCATCGTTGATCAACATGTTATCCTTGGAGGTTTTACACTGGTGAGTCAGTTTAATCATCTTGGATCACATAGTTTCAGTGCGATGGGCAGCGTTATATCTCGCAATGTTCCACCTTATGTTCTGGTTTCCGGACACATGGCTGAACCTGTCGGAATTAACGTTGAAGGACTGCGGAGACGCGCTTTTACTGATACCCAGATTCGCAATATCCGTCAGGCGTACAAACTGGTTTACCGTTCAGGTTTGCGCATGGAAGAAGCACGAGAACGCTTGCATAGTATTAAACAGGAAGCTGAAGAACTGACAATCTTTATGGAGTTTCTGGATAAGCAACAAGGTGGCATCATCCGGTAGTTTCCTACCGGATGACGATGAGTTGATAAACAACCTTAATCGTTTGCCGGGGTTGAGCTGATTTTATGAATACTCAAATCTGCCCCATTGAATTCATCTTCTGTACTTAATCTAAGTCCCATAGTGGCTTTCAAACCGCCATAGACAATAAGACCACCGATAAACGCAATACCTACACCAATGGCCGCTCCGATAAACTGAGAAGCCAGGCTGACCCCGCCCATTCCACCCAAGGCGACCTTTCCGAAAATACCGGCAGCAATAGCCCCCCATACGCCACATAACCCATGAAGTGGCCATACACCTAAAACGTCATCAATTTTCCATTTATTCTGTGCCAGAGTAAAAGTGATGACAAAAATAGCTCCGGCAAGCGAACCTGTTACCAATGCACCAAGGGGGTGCATGATGTCTGAGCCAGCACAAATTGCCACTAAACCGGCAAGTGGACCATTATGGACAAACCCTGGGTCATTACGACCAATAAAACAGGCTGCCAGAGTACCTCCAACCATCGCCATTAATGAGTTAATGGCTACCAGCCCGCTGATGCCTTCAACTTCCTGAGCCGACATTACATTAAAACCAAACCAGCCTACGGTCAGGATCCATGCGCCTAGCGCCAGAAAAGGAATATTTGATGGTGGGTGAGCATATATTTCGCCTTGCTTGCCATAACGTCCGTGTCTTGGACCTAGCAACAGAACGGCTGCCAAGGCTATCCATCCACCAACAGCATGAACTACGATAGAACCGGCAAAGTCGTGAAACGCCGCGCCAAATTGATTTTCCAGCCAATTCTGAATACCAAATAAGCCATTCCAGCTGATGCCTTCATATACTGGATAGACAAAGCCTGCAATCAAAAATGTGGCAATCAATTGAGGATTGAATTTTGCCCGTTCGGCGATACCACCGGAGACAATGGCAGGTATTGCTGCGGCAAATGTTAATAAAAAGAAAAATTTCACTAAAGCATAGCCATTGTTTTCGGTGAGTAATGGCGAAGGTTCAAAAAAATTCAAACCATAAGCAATTCCATAGCCGATAAAAAAGTAAGCAATAGTGGAAACGCCAAAGTCAGTGATAATTTTGACCAAAGCATTAACCTGATTTTTTTTCCTTACGGTACCGACTTCAAGAAAGGCGAAGCCAGCATGCATGGCAAGCACCATAATGGCGCCTATTAATATAAAAAGTACGTCGCTTGCGTTTTGCACAATTAGTTTTCCTTATAATTAGTGTTGAGCAAGCACCAAAATAGCAAGACTTGCACCAATTTAGACAAAATCATATAAAACAAGCATCTAGAGTTTTTGCTATTCAGTGAATTCTTATAAATTGAACTGTTATGGTGCGATTTTATATTTAATGGCACTTATATGGTGCGATTGGCTAGTGCTGCCATGGTTAGCACAATCAGCAGATAAACACGTATAATCTGGCACTTTAATTCACTTACGAAAAAGTGATGGCTTAACTATCCTTAAATTGCTGTAAGCAAGGAGAAAACGATGGATATCTACGCATCGGATGATGAAAAAGGCGAAGCGATAAAGAATTGGTGGCGGGAAAACGGCCGTTCAGTAGTAACCGGTGTGGTTTTAGGTGGTGCAATAATTTTTGGTGGTCGTTATTGGATTAATTTTCAACAAGCCAAGACTGAGCAGGCTGCAGCAATGTACCAACAAGTTCAGATGAACATCAGTAATGCTGATTTAACAGCTGCTGAAGACTTGACCCAGGAACTCATGCAAACACATGCTGCTACTCCATATGCTGCATTTGCTTCGCTGGAGCTGGCTGCTGAACAAGTGCGCAACGACCAAACTGCAGCGGCATTGGAATATTTACAGTGGACCGTTGATCAGGCAAAACTGAACGCCCAGAAAGATTTGGCCAGATTACGTATGGCTCGTGTATTGGTTGATCAGGCAGAATACGCAAAAGCTTTGGAATTGACTCAACAAACTGTTTCTGAAGGATTTGTTTCTTTATTTGCTGAACTCAAAGGTGATATTTATCTTGCTCAGGAAAATAAAACAGAAGCCTATGAAGCTTATGTCGAATCTATTTCAAGTATGGATGCTGATGACCCTCGTAAAACTCTCCTGGAAATGAAGCGTGATGATGTGGCCGTTATTAATGAAAGCTAATGTAATCCGAAATTCCGTTGTTGGCTTTGCTCTGATGGCGCTTGCTGGTTGTGGAACGGTAAAAGAATTCTTTGCGGCTGACAGTTACGAAGCTCCGCCAACTGAACTTACTGAATTTCAAGTAGAGTTCGAGCCCAAAACTCTCTGGTCAACGGGTACTGGTGATGGTGCTGGATCAGAGTATTCAAATCTTGCGCCCTGGATTCAAGGTGACTCCATTGTCACCGTGGATCATGAAGGAGATGTTCGCAGCCATAATATTGAAAATGGCCGACGTGAATGGCGCAGCAAATTAGATATGCCTGTTGCGTCGGGTGTTGGTGGCGGAGAAGGTCTGATCGTTGTTGGTTCTCAGAGTGGGGAAGTAGTCGCTTTGGATGACAGCACCGGTGATGAACTCTGGCGTCAGCGTCTCAGCAGTGAAGTCCTTGCCCCGGCAAAAGTGGGTGGCGATAGCGTTGTTGTGAGAACAGCAGATGGTCGTTTGACAGCGATTTCAGCAAGCAGCGGCAATATTCTGTGGAATTATCAACGCGCCGTACCACTTTTGAGTCTTCGTGGTGTTAGCGCTCCTGTGATTGACGGACAAACAGTTTTTGCTGGATATGATAATGGTAAGTTAGTTGCACTCTCTCTCAATGATGGCAAAGTTATCTGGGAAAAAAGTGTCGCTGTGCCAAGTGGTCGTACTGAGTTAGAGCGATTGGTCGATATCGATGCCGACCCGGTGATCCAAAACGGTATGATTTATGTTGTCGCTTTTCAGGGTAATTTAGCAGTAATGGATACGGATACCGGACAAACCCTATGGGACCGAGAAATGTCCTCTGCAACCGGTATTGCGGTAGCGTCAACGGATGCTGTTTATGTGAGTGATGATCAAAGTTATCTATGGTCAATCGCTGACGGATCTGGTGATTCTTTATGGCGGCAGACATTATTGCTAAGACGAAACATTACCGCGCCAGTCATTGCCGGTGAATATGTGGTGGTAGGTGACTTTGAAGGTTATTTACACTGGGTGGCACGTTCCGATGGTCGTTTTGTTGCTCGTCAAAGGTTGGATAAAGATCCTATTCGCAGCCAACCCATCGTTCGTGATGGTGTGCTTTACGTCATGACTACAGGCGGCAAGCTTTCCGCCATTCGGATCCCCTAACTGTGAAACCTGTTATTGCTCTTGTTGGGCGGCCGAATGTTGGCAAATCCACGTTATTTAATCGTCTGACCAAGACGCGCAATGCGTTGGTAGCAGATCATGCCGGTTTGACCCGTGATCGGATATACGGCAATGCGCGTCATGATGAAGCGGAATTCATTCTTATCGATACAGGTGGTTTGACCGTACAGGGTGACGATATGTCAGACCTGATGCGCAAACAGGCTGAACTGGCGATTATGGAAGCCGATCTGATTCTATTTGTAGTTGATGGCAAAACCGGTGTTGTCCCCGCTGATGAATTGATAGCAAAACAGTTACGGAATGTTGGTAAGCCGGTTTTACTGGTTATCAATAAAACTGAAAGCGAGCAAAAAGAGCTGGCGGCAGCAGATTTTTATCGGCTTGGGCTGGGTGAACCTGAAGTCATTTCTGCGACTCAGGGACGTGGCATCAGTAATTTAATGAATACCCTTATGCGTGATTTACCCGCTATTCGTATTGTTGAATCTGAAGAAGATGAAAAAGAAGAAGATACGTCAGGTGATATTCGTCTCGCCGTTGTGGGTAGACCAAATGTAGGCAAATCAACGCTGGTCAATCGTCTGCTCGGCGAAGACCGTGTTGTGGCTTTTGATGAACCGGGCACTACCCGGGATAGTATCTATATTCCATTTGAAAAGGATGGCACGAACTACATCCTAATCGATACAGCAGGTGTCAGACGCCGTTCCAAGGTCTCCGAAGCGCTGGAGAAATTCAGCATTGTAAAAACCCTGCAAGCCATCGAGGCGGCTAATGTGGTTTTGTTAGTATTAGATGCGCACCAGGGTGTTGTGGATCAGGATCTGCATCTGGCTGGGCTGATTATCGAAAGTGGCCGCGCTGTGGTTATCGCAGTCAATAAATGGGATGGTCTGGAAAAACAGGAACGTGAATGGGTTGCCACCAATATTGAGCGTCGTTTGCCGTTTTTGAGTTTTGCCAAGACGCATTTCATTTCGGCTTTGCATGGCAGTGGTGTTGGCTTATTACTTAAATCTGTAAAAACTGCGTATGGCTCTGCCTTAGCTAAAATTCCTACGCCACAATTAACCAGAGTATTGGAAGAGGCTGTTGCCGATCATCAACCACCATTAGTTAACGGACGCCGGATTAAATACCGTTATGCCCATTTAGGCGGTAAAAATCCTCCCCGTATCATTATCCATGGTAATCAGACAGAAGCGACGCCAAACAGCTATCGACGTTATTTGGAAAATTATTTCCGTACTGCACTCAAATTGCAGGGAACACCGGTGCTGATTGAGTTTAAGACCAGTGATAATCCGTTTAGAGAACGGAAGAAGCCGGCAGAGAATCCACAGGAAAAACGCAAGCGAATAATAGCCAGTCGGGTTAAAAAGAAATAGCTTTGGGAGTGTTAATCTTCCATCGCTGCCAGCAGTCGTGGATATGAAAAATCAACAAGCCCTAGAGCAAGCCTTCATCTTCGTTCATTAAATTTTCCAATGAACTAAGATGATGGCGAATCTTTTCACGCTGAACTAATTTTTGTTGCGCTGCCTCAGGTAAGTCAGTAAATAAAATCACCCCTTTGTCTATCAGCGTGTTCACCAGATCTTCAATAACCCTTACCATCGCCATGTCTGAGGCTGTAAGTATCGTTTGAATATCTTCCTGGCGGTTGGATTGACCAAGGAACTCAAGTAATTCGGGGGCTTGTGGAGAGATGTAGTGACTATCATCGCTCTGTGGGGAATTAAAAACTCCAATTATGTGACCCTTTTCATCGCGATCGACGTATACCATCTTATTGTTCCCGATTATTCTTGATATGCTACCTTTGGAAAGAGTAAGCGGTCATAGGTTTACAGTAAAGAAAAAAACTGTGAAACTCATCACATTTTGAGTTGGGTAGCGTCGTTGGATTAAATGGAAAATCAAGCAACCACTGAACAAGAACGGAATCGGCAATGGAAAGCTGAATCGGCTTATCTGACTCATGATGATCCGCTATTAGCATGTCTGACGGTTCTCACCAAACTTTTACGAAAACCACATAGCCCTGATTCGATGGTAGCAGGCCTTCCTTTAGTGGATAACCGACTGTCTCCAGAATTGTTTTCCAGAGCGGCTGAACGGGCAGGGCTTTCTTCAAAAGTCATAAAACGCCCACTACGTAAAATTTCTCCGTTGGTGCTACCTGCTGTATTACTTCTGAATGATGGCAATGCCTGTATTTTACTGAAGCTAAACGGCAAAGAGGCTACGGTCATTTATCCTGAAAATGGCGACGCTGAAACTGTCGTGGAATTGAACGAGTTACAGCAGTATTACACTGGCTACGCTATTTTCATACGAGCCGTTCAGCATTTTGATAACCGCAGTGAAAACTCGGCCATCCCTCGGGCCAGACACTGGTTCTGGGGAACGCTGACACGCTATTGGCCAATCTACAGCGAAGTATTCGTGGCTTCAATTCTGGTCAACTTATTTGCCATAGCTTCACCGCTGTTTGTGATGAATGTCTATGACCGGGTCGTACCCAACAATGCGCTGGCTACATTGTGGGTGTTGGCGATTGGTCTGGCGATTGTGTTTGTCTTTGATTTGTTACTACGCACTTTACGTGGTTACTTTATTGATGTTGCCGGCAAAAAAGCAGACGTTATTTTATCCGCCACGATTTTTGAAAAAGTACTGGGCATCAAAATGGCTGCTCGGCCCAATTCAGTAGGTAACTTTGCTAATAGCATGCAAGAGTTTGAGTCATTTCGTGACTTTTTTACTTCGGCCACGCTTGCCACGCTGATTGATTTACCGTTTACCTTTTTGTTTATAGCCGTTATCTGGATGATTGCCGGTGATTTAGCCTATATTCCGTTGGCGGTTATTCCCATTACGATTTTGATTAGTTTAATCATTCAGATACCGTTAGGTCGGGCAATTAAGCAGTTATTTCGTCATGCTGGACAAAAAAGCGCCACACTTATAGAAACATTAACCGGCCTCGAAACGATCAAAAGTCTGGGGGCAGAGAGCCCGTTACAACGTAAATGGGAGCAAACTGCCGGCTCTATTTCCAAGTACAGTCAACGGGCCAAACTGCTGTCATCAGCAGCAGTAAATTTAACCAGTTTTGTTCAGCAAATGACCACTATTGCCGTGGTGGTTTATGGGGTCTACAAAATCAGTGAGAACGAAATCAGCATGGGTGCCTTGATTGCCAGCACCATACTGGCAGGCAGGGCGCTGGCACCAATGGGGCAGCTGGCAGGTATTTTAACGCGTTTTCATCATTCAAAAGCCGCGTTAAGTTCTTTGAACAATATGATGAATTTACCGGTTGAACGTCCCAGCGGTCGGGAATTTCTGCATCGTGAGAAATTCCAGGGTGGTATTGAATTCAAACAAGTCAGCTTCCGCTACCCAGAGCAGGCCATAGACGCATTAAGCGATATTTCCTTTAAAATTAAACCGGGTGAAAAAGTTGCCATAATCGGCAGAATCGGTTCCGGGAAAAGTTCGATAGAGAAATTGATTCTAGGTTTATATGAACCTGCCGAGGGTGCAGTGCTTCTGGATGAGACCGATCTGCGACAGATTGATCCAATTGATTTACGCCGTTCTGTCGGCTATGTTCCTCAAGATGTCATGCTGTTCTATGGCAGCGTGCGCGACAATATCGCTTTGGGTGCTCCCTTTGCTGATGATGCTGCGGTATTAAGGGCGGCTGAAATAGCTGGCGTAACTGAATTTATCAATCGGCATCCATCAGGGTTCGATATGCCTGTCGGTGAGCGTGGTGAAGGCCTGTCAGGTGGACAGCGTCAGAGTATTGCCGTGGCGCGGGCTTTATTACTGGATCCTCCCGTGTTGGTATTGGATGAGCCAACCAATTCCATGGATAACAGTAGTGAAGAACGCTTTAAAACCAAACTGGGTGAAATTATCAAAGATAAATCGCTTATTCTGGTAACACACCGTGCTTCTTTATTGAGCCTGGTAGATCGGGTGTTAGTCATGGATCAGGGTAATTTAGTGGCCGATGGACCACGTGAACAAATTCTTGCTGCGTTAAAGAGCGGACATATCCGGGTTTCGAAAGGGTAATTGGATGGCCTGGTTTAAAAAAAATAATGACGATGTCAATTTCATGTCTGAAATCAGCGCGGCGACGATGGCCTCAACCCATTGGGGAGGCCATATCCTATTATTGCTGATCGCAGCTTTTATAGGCATTGCTTTATGGTGGGCGAGTGTTGCAGAAATTGATGAAGTTACCCGCGGGCAGGGAAAAGTAGTTCCCTCCAGCAAAGTTCAGATAATTCAAAATCTCGAAGGGGGCATTCTGGCGGATGTTCTGGTGAGTGAAGGACAAATGGTTGAAAAAGGCGATGTGCTGTTAAAGATTGATGACACACGTTTTTCATCTTCATTTCGAGAATCTAAATTAACTTACTGGGAGCTGTTGGCAAGAACGGCCAGATTAAGTGCAGAAAGTGAGGGCAAGCCATTGGAGCTTCCCGAAGAACTGATGATCAATCAGCCTGAGCTGGCAGCAGAAGAACGAGGATTGTATCAATCACGACAATTACAATTGCAAAGCACGATTGATGTTTTAAAAAGACAAGCTGAACAACGCAGGCAGGAACTGGTTGAAAAACAGGCCAGGCAACAGCAGCTCAGTCGCAGTTTTGAGTTGAGTAATCAGGAATTACAAATGTCCGAACCTCTTCTGGCCGCCGGCGTCATGTCAGAAGTTGAGATATTGCGACTGAAACGTACCGTCAATGATTTGAGGGGTGAAATGGAATCAAATCGTCTGGCGATTCCCCGTATTCGCTCTTCGATTGATGAAGTTCAGCAGAAAATAAATGAAGCAGTTACCCGGTTTGAGTCAGAAGCGGCAAGAGAGCTCAGTGAGGTGCGCGCTGAAATGGAACGCACTGAAGAATCTGTATCGGCATTAAAGGATCGGGTAACCCGGACGAATGTACGTTCACCAATGAAAGGAACCATCAAACGCTTGATGATCAATACTATAGGTGGAGTCATCCAGCCAGGTATGGATCTGGTAGAAATTGTTCCTTTAGAAGATAATTTACTTATCGAAGCTCAGATACGACCAGCAGATATTGCTTTTTTAAGGCCAGGCCAGGAAGCAATAATAAAGTTTACAGCGTATGACTTTTCAATTTATGGTGGACTAAATGCAAAGCTGGTACGAATCAGTGCGGATACGATCACTAATGAAGAAGATGAAAGTTTTTATCTTATCTATTTACGCACGGAACAAAATTTTATAAAAAGTAGTATGGGTGAATTAGGAATTATTCCGGGGATGACGGTGACCGTAGATATTTTGACTGGTGAAAAAACCGTACTTGATTATTTATTAAAGCCCATACTGAAAGCTAAAAATGAAGCGTTGAGAGAGCGTTGAGGTTAAGGTTGAACAATGACTGTAATTACAGAGACTGAAAAAAGTCTTTATCTGGCTACCGCAGATGCGGATGTGGCGCGTGTCATAACCGATGCCTTGCCAGATTTGTACGACGTTTGCCTTTATAAGGATATTAACGGTTTATTCAACGCATTAAAGCAACAAACAGCAGAATTGGTACTTTGTCATCAATTTCTGCTGGATGACAATCCTGATCAGGTTATCAGTGAACTCAAAAAGCTCTGCCCGGATAGCAGAATTCTGGTGATTGGTCCTCCACGTCCTATTCCGGTACAAATAGCCGCATTGAAGCAGGGCGCTCGTGGCTATTTCAATCAAAATCTGCCGATGAGCAAACTACAGGAAGCTTTGTTGTTAATTTTGAACGGTGAAGTTTGGGTCGAGCGTCATGTGATATCTGGTCTGATAGATGAAATCAGTCATATTCCGGAAGTGAGTGAAAAACAGCGTAAAGCAGCAGAAACACTTTCTCCAAAAGAATTGGAAGTGGCCAAGATGGTTAGTCATGGTGCGACCAACAAAATGATCGCTCGAAATATGAATATCACTGAAAGAACAGTGAAAGCCCACTTAACGACCATTTTTCAGAAAATGAGTTTACCGGATCGCCTTTCTCTGGCCATCGTCTTTAGGGATCTTCGATAGAGTTGATTGTGTATTTGAACTGTTTTGACTACAATCGGCCGGTAATGGACTAGTAAGTATTATTTGGGGGGGGGGGAGAAGCTGTAATCGGTATTAACCCTTAATAAAGAATACTAATTACTGCTTTGAACTAGGAAAAGAATATGAACAAAGCGCTTTTTTTAATCCCATCATTGCTTTGCTGTAGCTTTGTGCAAGCTGAAACATTACAGGAAGCAATTCATACCACGCTGAAAACCAATCCGGATGTCTTAGCTGCAATAAGTGAGCGTCAGGCGGTTTCCAAAGAAATTGATCAGGCACAGGCAGGTTATTTCCCAACAATTGATTTGGGGCTCGGAACCGGTTGGGAGTCAACCGATAATCCAGCTTCCCGCAACCGTGGTGATGGTGAGATTCATTTAAATCGTGATGAAGCCAGCTTGAATTTACGGCAAATGCTTTACGATGGCAGCCTGACCAAAAATGAGGTTGAACGTCAAAAAGCCAGAACCGATTCACGAGCACATTCAGTTTACAGTGTGGCTGAAAACACTGCTTTAGAGGCCACGGAAGCTTATCTTAATGTGTTGCGCCGGCAGAAACTGGTGGAATTAGCGCAAACCAATCTGGAATCTCATGTACGTACCCATGATCAGATTACCTTACGCAGTGAACGTGGCGTAGGACGCCGGGCAGATATGGATCAAAGCTTGGGCCGTCTTGCATTAGCGGAAACCAATTTAATGGCTGAGCAAAGCAATTTGCGGGATGCCGAAACCAATTATTTACGTGTCGTTGGCGAAGCACCATCCTCATTGTCACCGCCTCCGTCACCTGAACCGCTTTTGCCACTGACAGTTGAAGATGCGGTCAATATCGCCATTCAGAATCATCCAACCTTACGTTCTGCTCAAGCTGATGTCGCTTCGGCCAATGCACAACATGACGTTACAAGAGCTGCTTTTTTACCACGTGTTGATTTTGAATTAGGCACTCGTAATGACCATGATATTGATGGGGTTCGAGGAACTGATAAAGACGTCACAGCCATGTTCAGACTACGCTACAATTTACTGAATGGTGGAAAAGATAAGGCAAGACGTGAGGAGACGGCGTTTCTGATTAATCAGGCGGCTGAAATTCGCAATAATACACACCGTCAGGTCGAGCAGAGTGTCCGATTATCATGGAATGCTCTGGAAACAGTTCGCAGACAAATGTCATACTTTGAAGAATATGCTGCAGCTGCTGAAAAAACCCGTGATGCCTATCAGCAACAATTTAACTTTGGACAGCGCACATTGCTGGATTTGCTGGATTCCGAGAATGAATTGTTCCGGGCGCGGATTGCTCTGACGAATGCTCAATATGATGAAATTTTTACGATGTATCGGGTGCTCAACAGTATTGGATTATTACTGGAAAGTCTTGAGATAATTGCGCCTGCAGCAGCAACCACAGTTGCTGATAATCGTAAATAATCATCTCCACAGCTCAATAAAATCGATAAGCCATGCCGTAGGGTGTGGCTTTTTTTTAGAACCAGTGCGTTGATAGCTGCATCTTTTTCTGCATTCAAACTATCATGCTATTATGTCGTGCTTAATTTGTAGGGTTATTTTAAAATTTCATGAGTAAGCAATCATCTTTTTCCTTCGAGGAACTCTTGCAGTGTGGCCATGGAGAAATGTTTGGCCCGGGTAATGCCCAACTGCCAGTACCGAATATGCTGATGATGGATCGCATCAGTCATATTTCAAATGATGGTGGCGCCTATGGGAAAGGTGAAATCATTGCTGAACTGGATATTCATCCGGATTTATGGTTTTTTAAATGCCATTTTCCGGGAGATCCTGTTATGCCGGGTTGCCTGGGCTTAGATGCCATGTGGCAGTTACTGGGCTTTTTTCTGGCGTGGGATGGTAATCCCGGCAGAGGAAGAGCGCTGGGCTCAGGTGAGGTAAAATTCACCGGACAAGTATTGCCTACTGCCAAAAAAGTGACTTACCGTATTGATTTGAAACGAGTAATTTCACGCAAGCTGGTATTGGCCATTGCAGATGGCACAGTATCGGTAGATGGTCGCGATATCTACTTTGCCAAAGATTTACGAGTTGGTCTGTTTACTTCAACTGACAACTTTTAGGACAAGACAATGAGACGTGTAGTTGTTACTGGTATGGGGATCACCTCTTGTCTGGGGTTGGATCTCGCCACCGTTACTGAATCACTTCGCACCGGTCGTTCTGGTATCCGCTTTAAGCAGCAATATGCTGATATGGGATTTCGAAGCCATGTAGCGGGGTTTTTTGATATTGATTTTAAAGAATTTATTGATCGTAAAGTGTTGCGGTTTATGGGGGATGCGGCAGCATATGCCTATATCGCAATGAAACATGCGATTCAGGATGCAGGCTTAAGCGAAAGCGATGTTTCCAACCCGAAAACAGGGTTGGTGATGGGCTCAGGCGGAGCATCCTCTTCCAATCAGGTTGAAGCAGCGGATATTCTCCGCGAAAAAGGCCTGAAACGGGTGGGTCCTTATCGTGTCACTCAGGTTATGGGAAGTACCACTTCCGCCTGTCTGGCAACACCTTTCAAAATCAAAGGCATTAACTATTCGATGTCTTCCGCCTGTGCCACCAGTGCGCATTGCATCGGTAATGCTATGGAGCAAATTCAGCTGGGCAAACAGGATGTTGTGTTTGCTGGTGGTGCGGAAGAGGAACACTGGACCATGAGTTCATTGTTTGATGCGATGGGGGCTTTATCGACCAAATATAACGATACGCCCGAAAAGGCTTCCCGTGCATACGACACCGATCGTGATGGTTTTGTTATTGCTGGCGGTGGAGGCGTTTTGGTTCTGGAAGAATATGAACATGCCAAAGCGCGTGGTGCCAAAATTTACGCGGAACTGACAGGATATGCAGCCACTTCTGATGGTTATGACATGGTGGCTCCTTCTGGCGAAGGCGCGCAACGTTGCATGGAAATGGCCATGTCGACCATGCGTAATAGCAAAGTTGACTACATCAATGCGCATGGCACCAGTACACCGGTCGGTGATTTGGCTGAATTAGGTGCGATTAAAAAAGTGTTTGCGGAAACACAGATACCACTGGTTGGTTCAACTAAATCACTTTCCGGACATTCCTTAGGCGCGGCTGGCGTTCAGGAAGCTATCTATAGTCTACTGATGATGGAAAATGATTTTGTGGCTGCCTCTGCCAATATTGATAATCTGGATGAACAGGCGCAGGGCATGCCAATTGTGCTGGATCGTAAAGATAATGCCGATCTTAAGGCCGTGATGTCGAATAGTTTCGGCTTTGGCGGAACCAACGCCTGTCTGGTGTTCGAAAAAATCTAAACTGGATACAAAAACACCCCTAGCAAAATGCTAAGGGTGTTTTTTTTAGCCTAAGTCCGCATCAGTCACAGGGCCACGCTTACCCGCTAATGCTTCCTGCATCAAACTCACTAATTGCTGTTTTTTTACCTCATCGTCCAAATGTTTTGAACTGAAGGTGATGCCAAATCGATCAGCATATTGTTTGACCAGAATCATCAAAATTGCTTCATCCACGTTCACTCTCTCCAAATTTTTCAATCACACATTATAACGTGTTAACGTGAGTCACTATGAGATTACACTATCAATCTATTGGGCAGGGTGAGCCATTAGTAATCCTGCATGGTTTATTCGGTTCATCAGATAATTGGCGTAGCATCGCCTCAGCTTTATCAGCAGAGCGACAGGTTATCAGTGTTGATCTGCGTAATCATGGGCAATCCTTTCATCATCCAAAGCAAACTTTTGATTTAATGGCAGAAGATCTGCTGAATTTACTGGATGAATTAGCGTTATCAACAATCGATCTTATGGGACATTCGCTGGGTGGGAAAACAGCGATGCAATTTGTCCAGACGTTTGCTGAGCGTGTACGCAGACTTATCGTTGTTGATATTGCTCCTCGCCAATATCCTGATGAGCATAGTATTATTTTTAAAGCTTTAATGGCATTAGATCTGTCAAAATTTTCATCACGAACAGAAGCGAGTGAAGCCTTGGCAAATACACTGCCTGATCCTATGGTGCGTCAGTTTCTATTGCTGAACATGCAAAAAGGTGATCAAGGGTTTAGCTGGCGTATTAATTTGCAGGCTTTATTTTGCAGTTATCCAGGTTTGCTCCAAAGTGTAGAACCAGATGTTTCTGTGGAAAAACCGACACTGTTTATCAGTGGGGGAAAGTCTGATTATGTAACTGATAAAGATTGGCAGCATATTAAGACGCTTTATCCTCAGGCAGAACATGTGGTGATCGATGGTGCCGGACACTGGGTGCATGCCGAAAAACCCGATATTTTTATTCAGCAGGTAAACAGGTTTCTTGCAGATGATTAATGCCGATTTATTAAAACAGCTAATTGAATTTCGTCGTGAACGAGACTGGGAACAGTTTCATAATCCGAAAGATATAGCGATTTCATTATCCATCGAAGCGGCTGAGCTGCTGGAATGGTTTCAATGGCGTAACAAGACCGAAATTAAGCAAATGCTGGAGACTGATAAACGTGAAGATCTGGAAGATGAAATAGCCGATGTTGCTGTATATCTGAGCTATCTTTGTCACGATCTGAATATCGATATTGAACAGGCCATACAACGTAAAATACAGAAAAATGCGGCTAAATATCCGGTGGATAAAGTCAAAGGCCGGGCGGACAAATATAATGAATATTCATAATGCTGCTACAAAGTGCTAGCATCTGCGCTTTGATTTTCTGTCCGTAGAGGTCGTTTCTTCATGAAAGCCATCGTGTTGCTGATTCAATGTGCCGACCAGAAAGGTTTGCTGGCCGGTATAACCGGTTTTTTTGCTGAGCGTGGGTACAATATCCTGCATTGTCAGCAATATACCGATACCGAGCACGGTCGTTATTTCATGCGTCTCAAGGTGGAAGATGAAGCTCAGTTATCCCATGAAATACTTCATCAACAATTCAGCTCGTTAGCAGCAGCCATGGAACTGACCTGGTCAGTGCATTTCACCGATGTGCCATACCGCGTAGCCTTGCTGGTGACCCGGGCTTCGCATTGTCCTTATGACTTGCTGTTGCGTGAGCTGGAAGGTGAGTTGAAATGCGACATTCCTGTCATTATCGGTAATCATCCCGATTTGGAGAATATGGCACGTCAGTTCAAAAAACCGTTTTATCATCTGCCCATCACCAAGGACACCAAACAGCAACAGGAAGCACAGATTAAATCATTACTCTCCGAGTATCAGATTGATCTGGTGGTGATGGCGCGCTATATGCAAATTTTGTCGGAGCAGTTTGTTAAAGAGTTTGCCGGCAAGGTCATCAATATTCACCATGGGTTTTTGCCCGCATTCCAGGGCGCCAAGCCTTATCATCAAGCATACGAACGTGGAGTGAAGCTAATCGGTGCCACCGCACATTACGCGACAGCGGAACTTGATGAAGGGCCAATCATCGAACAGGATGTCGAACGGGTTCGTCATGATAATAGCCCGGCAGATCTAGTGATGATTGGTAAGGATATTGAGCGACTGGTTTTGGCACGTGCTGTGAAAGCCCATATCGAGCATCGCATTATTGTTAGTGGCCGCCGCACTATCGTTTTTGCTGAAGGTGCCTGATAGTCTTGTTCCGATTGATATAAATAGAATAAGAGTGGAGGCATGACAAAATTATCAATATTTACTGGTATCTTTCATCCATGTCAGCGGCTAATAAAGTTTATAACAACTAAGTTTTTGTGGGGTTAACCACAGAGACACAGAACGAACGGAGTTTTTGATAGTTGATATCCACAGATTACGCAGATTTTCGCAGATGATTAAAAGCGATCTAGTACGTTGATTAAAATTTAAATGAACTTCATACATATCATTATCTAACCCATATTTTTTAGTCGCATGGTCAACAGGGATGTTATTGTAAATTTTTTAATCTGCGTTCATCTGCGGAATCTGCGGATACATATGACACTGTGTCTCTGTGATTCAAATAATAGTATTAAAGGCAAAAAATGAATTCATCCCCAATCATTATGATTACCGGCGCTACCGCAGGATTTGGTGAGGCATGCGCCAGGTTGTTTGCTAAAGCAGGGTGGCGCCTGATTATTACTGGGCGGCGCATGGAACGTTTGCAAAGCCTGCAAGCGGAGTTAGGTGGAGCTTCACAAGTCTGCATTAGTTGTTTTGATATCAGTGACCGGCAGGCGACCGAACAGGCTTTTGCCGAGCTACCAGAGGAATTTCAACAGATTGATGTTCTAGTCAATAATGCAGGCCTTGCGTTAGGACTAGAACCCGCTTACGCAACTGATCCCGAAGATTGGGAACGTATGGTCGATACTAATATCAAAGGTTTGATGCGTTGCACCAGACTGGTTTTGCCGGGCATGCAATCAAGAGACAGGGGCTATATCATCAATATCGGTTCTGTCGCCGGAAACTGGCCCTATCCAGGCGGTAATGTGTATTGTGCCAGCAAGGCTTTTGTCAGACAGTTTTCTTTGGCATTGAGGGCAGATTTATTGGGCACACAGATCCGGGTCACTAATATTGAACCAGGTAATGCCGAAACTGAGTTCTCAATGGTACGTTTTAAAGCCGATGAGCAGCGTGCTGAAAAAGTCTATGAAAATACGGTTGCATTAACGGCTCAGGATATTGCCGATACCATCTGGTGGTTGGTTAATACGCCAGCGCATATGAATGTCACCACAATGGAAATTATGCCCACCCAACAAGCAACAGGACCATTAGCGATTTATCGTGGCTAAGACTTATTTATCGTAATGGATGAAAAATAAAAAAGCCCCAATATCAGCCCAGCAAACCGTTTTTAGGACTCAATATAGGACGTTGGGCTTTTAATGTTTTCAGTCCTTTGACGCTGCGAGTGATATTCCAAATTATCCAAACAACCATCACGGCTAACCCGTATAAATTTCCCAGATATAAAAGTCCCCAGGAAACCATCAGCAATATGAGGCTGATATAAAAACCATTTATTTGAAACAGATAATGCGATTGTAGCCAATCTGGCGCTTTGCCTTTTTTTTCATAGGCGACAAGAGCGCCCATCACCAGCATGGGGTAGATAAGCGAACCCACCAGATTAAAGATATAGATCAGTTTAATGCTGCTGATGTCATCACCCGTTTCAATTAAAGCCATGTAGATTTATCCGTAAAAAATACCTCAATCTAGCAGAATACTGACTCTTGCTCCACAAAAAAGGCCCGACAAAGCGGGCCTTTTCAGTTTGAGCATAAGGTTAACGGTTAACCGCCAAAGTCGAAACGAATACCGGTGTATATGGTTCGTCCCAGAATAGGCGATTCATCTTTAAAGAAGCTGGTATGCCGACGACCGTCTTCATTCAGCAAATTACGTCCCTGAATAAAGATTTCAGCACCTTTTAAACTTGCTGGGGACCAATTGGCATCAAACGAAACCAGGTTATAACCGTCCGTATTGCTTTCAGTCACAGCGGTTTTGGTTTGTTTAAAGACCCGACGGTAGTCGAGACTGAAATCCCAGTCAGCATAAGATGTATCAAATCCAATGCCTAAGCGTGTTGGACTCATGCGAGGAATATTTTCACCATTGCTGAGTTTGCCGCGTACATGATCGGCAGACAGACGCATGCTCAGTGGAATAGGCCCGTCAATCAAGTCAGTTATGGCACCAAATTCAGCACCATACAACTTGGCATTTTGTTGTTCATTAAATACCAGCGTATCGCCCTCAATTTCAATGGCTTGGCCAGTCCCATCATTTTGTGCTGCTAAATAAATAAAGTCATCGACGTAGTTATAGAAAGTAGTCAGCTCATAGCGGAATGCCCCTACATGACGATCAAAACCGACTTCAAAATTGGTATAGGTTTCTTTGCCTAAGTTAGGATCCCCAATTTCAACTGTTCCGGCCGCAGCATGACTACCAAAGGCATAGAGTTGCTCTGCCGATGGAGCACGTTGCGAACGGGTAACGGACATTCTGAAATGATGGGCCGGATCTACCTCAACAAGCGTTCCTGCAGATAAACTGAAAGGAGTAAAGCTATTACTGCCTAATACAGCGGATTGTTGTAGCTCTTCACCACTTGGCAAATCAATATCTCTGGCCTCATCCAGATCGTCTGTACTGGAGCGCACATGATCGACCCGTGCAGCGACTTCAAAGCGACCAAAATGTGTGGGTAGTTCTTCCAGGACAAATAAACCGACAGTGCGTGTGTCATTACCGCGGATATAAAAGCCACCACCGTGTTCATCACCATCCCCGTGGCTGTGACCTTCGCCCTCAGCTTCAAAGTCACGATCATTAAATTGCAGACCGACCACACCTTCCCAATCGCCAATCGGGTTATGCACCATTTCCAGACGCATTTCAGTTTCGTTATTGTTGAAACGTGTCTCAACTGCGCTTTCAACGAAGGCACCATTATCAAACTCAGAACCAATTTCCTGTTGACGGTAGCTGGTGTAGGCCATTTTCAGCCTGGCAGCGCTGAAACCTGGTAACGGATCATTCATTTCACTGCGAAAATCAAAACGATCGTTTTTCGCGCGAATCTGTTCTCGCTCTTCTTCACCTTGACCTAAAAAGACTTCGGGAATGCCATATTGAGTTTCCCAAGTGCTGTAGCCCAAACCGGCAAAGCCCCAGTCACCTTTATACAAGCCGGTGATAGAGAACACATCATTTTCCACTTCACTGTTTTGTAATTTATCTTTACGGCCGACCTGCTGGTCTTTTTGCTGATAACCATCAATATCAAAATCACTGGTACGGCGAAGCCCATAGTCCGTGCGTAATACAAAACTGTCTCCCAGTGGTAGTTCCAGTCCCAAACGTCCTTGGCGATCATGTCCATTGATGCCGTATGACATCTGGCCATCTACTCTTGGAGCATCCCCAAACTCAGGATTAAATCGATTACTGCGAACATTGATAACCCCTCCAGCAGCACCGCTGCCATAGAGTAATGTTGCCGGACCCCGGAAAACCTCAATTTGATCGGCGCGACCAACATCCATGCCGATAGCATGATCCGCACCTTCACCAGAGATATCGGAAGTACTTAAGCCATCTTCCAGCACTTTTACACGGGATCCCTGTAAACCTCGAACTACAGGACGTCCTACGCCCTGACCAAAGTCGGCATTATGCACACCAGGTAAGCCATCCAATGTTTCGCCTATTGTGCTGGCGCGTTTTTTATTGAGTTCATCACCGGCAATAACCGTCACAGGCTGGATCAATTCATCAGAGGTACGGTTGCCTAATGGATCAGAAGTGACCACCAGGCGGGGGATATCAACAGTATCTTCAGCAGCTAACACGGCAGAAGCCATAGGGGAGAGTGCGGCAGCAAGCAGCAATACAATAGGTTTTTTATTCATTACGAATAATCCTCATAGCAGAAATCAGTAGCCATTTTCTGAATAGAAAAATGGCATTCAGTTAAATTTGAACGCTATGAGAAAATGGGGGGAGCGCGAATCGCGAATGAAAGATAAAAATCTTCGAAACGAGCAGGGAGGCTTACAGAAGATTGAAATTGAAAATATTGTTGCCAGACAGTAATTTTCAGCTGATTGTGGTTATCGGTAGATGGGGTATGACTGACAACATTTAACTGATCACATAATGCTATATGATCATGAAACGCATGTTCGGCATCGTGCCAAACGGCTATGGATTGCATCAACAATAATGCTGCTGCAAAGAGCCATAACAGATGTTTGGTATGCCGAATTTGCATAGGGATTAGTTCACCAGCAATTCAGTGAGTAACTGCTGATAAATAGCCGACAATGTATCCAGATCGGCAACCGACACATGTTCATCAATTTGGTGAATGGTCGCGTTTAACGGACCCAGTTCAATTACCTGTGCTCCAGTTGGCGCGATAAAACGACCATCGGATGTACCACCAGAAGTAGATAGAGTTGTTTCATAACCGGTAACGGTTTTAACTGCCACCTGTACGGCTTCAAGTAATTTACCGCCTGCTGTGCGGAAGGGTTTACCCGATAACACCCAATCTAATTGATATGCCACAGCGTGTTTATCGAGAATCGCCTCGACCTGTTGTTGCAGTTCATCGTGAGTCACTTCCGTGGAATAACGGAAATTAAAAATCATTTCTGCTGTGCCGGGAATAATGTTGGTCGCACCAGTGCCACTGTTCAGATTGGATACCTGAAAGCTGGTAGGCGGAAAATCAGCATTACCCTGATCCCATTGCACCGCACAGAGTTCAGCCAATGCCGGGGCCAGATTATGTACCGGGTTATCAGCCAGGTGAGGATAGGCAATATGGCCCTGCTTGCCTTGAACTGTCAGATAGCCATTTAACGAGCCACGACGACCGTTTTTAACTACATCTGCCACTCTATCAGTGCTGGTGGGTTCGCCGACGACACACCAGTCGATATGATCCTGACGTGCCTGCAATGTTTCAATAACTTTAACGGTACCATCAGTGGCCGGACCTTCTTCATCGCTAGTCAGTAAAAAAGCAATGCTGCCAGCATGCTGAGGGTGCTCAGCAACAAAACGTTCGCAAGCCGTCACCATAGCGGCAATACTGCCTTTCATATCTGCTGCACCGCGGCCGTACAAAATGCCGTCTTCAATTTTGGCGGCAAACGGTTCGTGGCTCCATTTATCTACCGGTCCGGTAGGCACAACATCGGTATGTCCGGCAAATACAAATAATGGACCATTATGTCCACGGCGGCACCACAGATTATCTACTTCACCAAAGCGTAGGTATTCAGCATTAAAGCCACTATTCGCCAACCGTTCTGCCAGCATGATCTGACAGCCTTTATCAACAGGTGTCACGCTGTCACGTTGAATCAAGTCAATGGTGAGCTGAACAGTGTCAGAAAGATTATTTTGCATATCGGGCCTGAAAATCAGATTCATTAAAACCTATTGATACACCGGATGCATCTTCGATAACCGGGCGTTTAATAAGTGTGGGATGCGAGAGCATTAACTCGACAGCAGATTGTTGATCAAGCTCATCTTTACGCTGGTCTTCAAGCTTGCGCCAAGTGGTGCCACGTTTGTTGATAAGCTGTTCCCAGCTGACGTAATTCAACCACTGTTGGATGATGGATTGATCCAAACCATCGGTACGAAAATCATGGAAGTGGTATGTAATCTGGTGATCATCCAGCCAACGTCTGGCTTTTTTGACTGTGTCACAATTTTTAATGCCAAACAATTTCATCGTTGCCGTTTCACCTGAAAAAGCCCACAGGGTAGGCGAATTGATGGTAAATGATACAGTATATCAATTCATTTTGCATCATTGGCTTCACTGCATGGAGCAGGGGAAAAGGCGGTAACGGCTCTATGCTGTTACCGCCAATTAAAACTATTTAGATATCACGCAGTAATTCGTTAATACCGACTTTACCACGGGTTTTTTCATCAACCTGTTTTACAATAACAGCGCAGTACAGGCTGTAAGTGCCATCTTTAGAAGGCAGGTTACCCGAAACGACTACAGAACCAGCCGGAATACGACCATAGCTGATTTCACCGGTCATACGGTTGAAAATCTTGGTGCTTTGACCAATGTAAACACCCATTGAGATCACTGAACCTTCTTCAACGATCACGCCTTCAACCACTTCAGAACGGGCACCGATAAAGCAGTTATCTTCAATGATAGTAGGGCCGGCTTGTAAAGGTTCAAGTACGCCACCAATACCCACACCACCCGATAAATGGACGTTTTTACCGATTTGTGCACAGCTGCCAACGGTAGCCCAGGTATCAACCATGGTGCCGGAATCAACATAGGCACCGATATTGACGTAAGAGGGCATTAAAACAACGCCTGGTGCGATATATGAACCACGACGTGCTGCTGCAGGAGGAACCACACGCACACCGGCAGTATTGAAATCAGCTTCGGTAAAGTTGGCGAATTTTGGTTCAACCTTGTCAAAATACTGTGTTTCACCGCCAGACATCGGGCGGTTATCATTCAGGCGGAACGACAATAAAACGGCTTTTTTCAGCCATTGATTGACGACCCAATCACCATTTTGTTTTTCTGCGACACGGGCTTTACCACTGTCGAGCATTCCCAGAACTTCATTGACGGCATTACGTACTTGCGCATCAGCATTGGCTGGGGTGATTTCTGCACGGCGTTCAAATGCCGTTTCGATAATCTGCTGGATATCACTCATCGGTTTCTCCAAATTATTAAGATAAGGTTTCAATATAGTCACGGATCCGCATAGCCGCTTCGACGCACTCATCTTGAGGTGCAACCAATGCCATGCGGATCCGGTTAACGCCAGGATTGCCCTGTTTGGTATCTCTGGCTAAAAAACGTCCCGGCAATACGGTGACGTTATATTGATCAAATAAGCCGCGAGCAAAATCGGTATCGGCAATCGGTGTTTCTGCCCATAAATAAAAACTTGCCTCGGGCTGGGTGACATTCATCACCGGGGACAGAATGTCGAGTACGGCTGCGAATTTTTCTCTATACAGGTGCCGGTTGTGTGCCACATGCGCTTCATCTGTCCAGGCAGCAATAGAAGCAGACTGGGTTGATGGTGGCATCGCACAGCCATGATAGGTACGGTAACGCAGAAAGGATTTCATAACACTGGCATCGCCTGCCACAAAACCACTTCTTAATCCTGGCGCGTTAGAGCGCTTGGATAAGCTGTGAAAAACGACACAACGGCTTAAATCGTTATAGCCAGCTGCTACAGCTGCTTGTAATAAACCTACTGGTGGTAAGGCTTCATCAAAGTAGATTTCGGAATAACATTCGTCAGCCGCAATAATAAAATCGTATTCATGGGCCAGTTGAATCAGTTTGGTCAGCGTTTCTGCATCAACAATCGCACCAGTCGGGTTGCCCGGGCTGCATAAATATAACAACTGACAGCGAGACCAGACACTTGCGGGAACAGCATCAAAATCGGGTACAAAGCCGGTTTCTTCAGTGCAGTTAAGCAGATAGGGTTCTGCTCCTGCCAGAAATGCCGCACCCTCATAGATCTGATAAAACGGGTTGGGCATGACAATCAGTGGATCTTTACGACGATCAATAATCGCCTGAGCAAAGGCAAATAATGCTTCTCGGGTGCCATTAACCGGCAGAACCTGCGATAAAGGGTCGATATGTCCTGCTAACTGAAATCGTTGATCCAGCCAGTTTGCAATGGTATGGCGTAATTCGATACTACCTGCCGTTGTTGGATAGGCCGATAAGCCATGCAAATGACTAATGACCGCTTCAGTAATAAAACCGGGAGTAGGATGCTTTGGCTCACCAATGGATAACGAAATATGCGGCAGATCACTCGGCGGTTGGCAACCTTGCTGCAGTTCGGCTAATTTCTCAAAAGGATAAGGGTGTAATAGGGCCAGATCTGGATTCATTAATACATATCGCCGGATAACAAAAATTCGGCCATTATAACGCTTCAACTGACTGTCGTGTTATAAGCATCATTATGAACACTATTAATCCAATAGAATCCAAGCTTGCAATCCTTAGTCTGTTATTTGCTGCCACAATGTGGGGCATTATCTGGTATCCGATGCGCCTGTTCGAACAGGCTGGCATGTCAGTGGTCTGGGTGACGTTGATTATGTACCTCACAGCAGGCATCGCCAGTCTGCCGATTTTTATCAAAAACCGTTATCGCTGGAAACATGTTCCTGCCGATCTGCTTTGGCTGGCCCTGGCGGCAGGTATGACCAATCTTGCTTTTTTAGTCGCGTTGAATGAAGGTCAGGTAATGCGGGTGATGTTGTTGTTTTACTTATCGCCGTTATGGTCTGTGATATTAGGTCGCTGGTGGCTAGGTGAAAAGTTGTCTCTGGCAGCCATTATTATGTTTGTGCTGGCGATGGGGGGCACGGTCTTAATGTTATGGCGACCCGAAGTGGGATTTCCATGGCCACATGGGCTGGCAGATTGGCTGGCCTTGTTTGCCAGTCTGTGTTTTGCGGTGAACAATGTGTTGAGTCGAAAGCTGGCGGCAGTGCCAATGGCTTTAAAAACTACCATCATTTTATGGGGAGTGGTCGCGGTATCAATAGTCGTTTTGCTATTACAGCAGGCTTCCTTACCCTCAGTGGGTCTATCTGTATGGCTAAGTGCTGTTTTGGTGGGGGGCGGAATTATCATCGCCATGACAATGACCGTTCTATATGGACTGGCCAGAATGCCGGTTTATCTGGCAGCAGTTATCATGTTGTTTGAATTGATTGTTGCCGCGATTTCCTCAGCTTTACTCACTACAGAAATGATGACCGTTCAGGAATGGCTGGGTGGGGCATTTATTTTTGTTGCTGCATTCGGAATTGCTCAGGTAGAAAAAGCCAATCGCTAAGCCTGCGGCCAATTTATTTTGATTAACCACTTTGTTTCACCCTTTCAGTCTTGGACTGTTTTCCGCGCTATTGTGTTGGAAATGACTTATGTAGAATGGTTACACCATGCCAATAGGCCTGGTTGAAAGAAACGACTCTGCTCAGAGGAGACTCTAAAAGAGCAATAGCCCTTGGTTTTTATTTTAATTTGCAGGAATTGTTTATGATTAAGTCTATAGCGCATGCCAGTTTTCTGGTGGCTGATTTAGCTACGTCGCTGAAGTTTTACTGTGATGTCTTGCAAATCCCTCTCAATCCGAATCGCCCTAAATTTGCCTATGACGGCGCATGGCTGGATTTGGATAACAAACAACAATTACATTTGATGGTATTACCCAATCCTGACTCGACAGATGGTCGTCCGGAACATGGAGGGCGGGATCGTCATGTCGCATTGCTTGTCGAAGATCTTGAGGCACTTGCCGAACGGCTGGAACAGGCAGGTGTAGAATTTTCACGCAGCAAGTCCGGTCGGGCTGCTTTTTTCTGCCGTGATCCAGATGGAAATGCACTGGAATTTGCAGAAGATTTTACTCCGCCCGTTAAGTAACTCAGGCATTTAAAAGAGACAATCAATGGCTTAGCGACTTACTCACAATTTCTGTGGATAAGTCTGTGTGTAACAATGGTGAAAAACGCTAAGTCGTTAATCTATAAAAGTGCTGTTCAAAATGGTTAAAATTTAACCAGTTGCAAAAAATAAATAAAATCAAATGGTTATGTAACAATTTTGTATATTCAACAACTTAGCAAAACTTGTTGTAACAGCACTGTAACAATTTAGGAAAAAGTGAATAACTTACTGCGATTGGCAGCATTAAAAATCAAAGATTGTGCCATAAAAATTTATTTTTGCTTTTCACACAGCTAACTTTAAATCATCCTGCTATTTGATTCTTTCAGTGTTTAATATTTGAAATATTCATTTTTGTTGTTGTAATAGCCTGCTAGTCAATTAGTTAAAAGTGATGATCAATGGCTTAGCGACTTACTCACAATTTCTGTGGATAAGTCTGTGGTTAACATTGTTGAAAATCGCTAAGTCATTATTCTTTAACAGAGCTGCACTAAATGGTTAAAAAATAACCATATTTAAAATTCATTTAAAATCAATAACATATGGTTGTTTTGTGTACATTCAATGACTTAGCAAAGTATGTTGTAAGAGCACTGTAACAATCCATCGGAAAGTGCATAACTTACTATGCTGGTATTAAGAAATTACACTCGTGCTAATGCAGGAATGATCTGCTCATCAAAGGCCGAATCTTCATCACCTGTTGGTTCGAGGCGAAATTGCTCAAGTCCCTTAAAATCAAATAATTGCTGATCTGCCAATTGGGAGGGGGCCACATTCTGGATGCTACGGAAAATATTCTCAACACGACCGGGATGCTGTTTCTCCCAGGTTTGCAGCATTTCCTTAATCACCTGACGTTGCAGATTTTCCTGAGAGCCACATAAATTACATGGAATGATTGGGAAGGCTCTCGCTTCAGCATAGCGGGTGATATCCGACTCTTTGGCATAACAGAGCGGTCGGATAACAATATTGGTTTTATCATCACTCAGCAGTTTGGGCGGCATGGCTTTGGTCTTGCCGCCATAAAACATATTTAAAAAAAGCGTTTCAATAATATCGTCACGATGATGGCCTAAGGCGATTTTTGTGATGCCATGCTGACGCGCATAACCGTATAACGATCCACGACGTAGTCTCGAACAAATACCACAGGTGGTTTTGCCTTCAGGAACCACTTCCTTAACAATGCTGTAGGTATCTTTTTCGATAATATGAAATGGCACACCAATTTTACTGAGATATTCTGGCAATACATGCTCTGGAAATCCGGGTTGCTTTTGATCAAGATTGACCGCAATCAACTTAAAATCAATTGGTGCGTGATCGCGTAAATTCAGCAAAATATCGAGCATGGTGTAGCTGTCTTTACCACCTGACAGGCATACCATGACTTTATCGCCATCCTGAATCATGTCGTAATCAGCAATTGCCTGGCCGACCTGGCGGCGTAGCCGTTTATGTAATTTGTTGAATTCGTGTTGTTGTTTCAATTGATTTTCAGACATTAGATCAGACCTGCGAAGGGTTGCACGGTGACAGATTGACCGGCAGCCACACCGTCACAATCTTCATCCAGTAAAATAAAACAGTTGGCATGACTCATGGAATGCAGAATGCCGGAGCCCTGTTCGCCGGTCATCGTAACTTCCAATTGATTGGCAGAATTGCTGCGTAATAATCCCCGTTGAAATTCGAAACGTCCGGGACGCTTACGAATATTCTCAGCTGCAATCGCCTGTAATACCATTGGCGCGTGATAAATAGCACCCGCCAACTTGTGTAAAGCAGGTTGTACAAACTGATAGAAAGTTACCATCACCGAAACCGGATTACCGGGCAGACCGAAAAAATGAGCATCTGCAATTTTGCCGTAAGCAAGCGGCCTGCCGGGTTTCATTGCGATTTTCCAGAAATGCACTTCGCCGAGTTCATCCAGCAATTGCTTAACATAATCGGCTTCACCCACTGACACGCCACCAGAGGTAATCACCACATCGGCTTCCTTGGCGGCCTGCAGCAAAGCTTCACGTAATGTGTCGGGATTATCGGTAACGACTCCCATATCGATGATTTCAGCATCCAGACGTGTCAGCATGGCATGCAAGGTATAACGGTTACTGTCATAAATATCGCCGGGGTTCAATGTTTCGCCAAGCGAACGTAGTTCATCCCCTGTAGAAAAAAATGCCACCCGAATTCGACGACGAACCTTTAATTCTGCAAATCCCAATGACGCCAGTAAGCCTAAATCGGCTGAGGTAATTCGACGTCCTGCAGTAAGCACCACAGCGCCGGTCTGAATATCTTCTCCGGCGAGTCGCACATTTTGGCCGCTATGATGTTCCCCGTGCAGCGTTATCAGATCATTATTAACTTCAGCTTGTTCTTGCATGATGACCGTGTCACAACCCTCGGGCATCATTGCACCCGTCATGATTCTTACACATTCACCGGTATGAACGGTTTTGTCGAAAGGTTTGCCAGCAAAGGCACTGCCCACCCGTTTTAATGAGATTAATTGATGCTTCAAATCTTCGCCACGTACCGCATAACCATCCATTGCCGAATTAGCATGCGGAGGTACGGATAGCGGTGAAATCACATCTTCATGTAATACCTGTCCCAGCGCATCGCGCAATGCGACTTTTCTCCAGCAGCTGATTGCTGATATCTGCTGCAGAATTTTCTCTCTGGCGTCTTCCACTCTCAGAGTGTTAACGGGTTCAGGAGTGGCGCAGCTTGGTTGGGGCGTAAAGTCAGTCATGGTGGTATTGCCGAATATAGTTGTTTATAAAGTTCAGGATGGCGTCCAAATCGTTTAAATTCAATACGGGTATTTGAGGTTCAATTGTCAATTCGGAGTCAGTGGCAATGGCAATAATATTGGGATCATCCGGAAACAACAGAGGTTTACCAATGCTTGCGCGATGTAATTCCAGCTTCGGTATTGCTTCCTGTTTAAAGCCTTCGACCAGAACCAAATCCAAATTTTCTAAATCCAGACGCGCCAGACAGTCGGATAAAAGTGGTTCTTGTTGTTCATTTTCATTGGTTTGCATCAGTGCCAGCAGTTTTCGGGAGGCCACTAGTACCTGACTGGCACCTGCTTCACGAATTCGGTAACTGTCTTTACCGGGCTGATCGATATCAAATAGATGATGCGCATGTTTTATAACCGCTAAGCGTATTCCGGCAGAGCGAAGTTTAGGAATCAACTGGGTGAGTAAGGTGGTTTTGCCAGTGCCACTAAATGCGGCAATTCCCAATATAGGTACTGAACAGGACAAGGCAGGTGATTGCAGGTCTTCCGGATGATTGAAATTGGTGAAACTCTCAGGTTGGTCAGAAAAATCTACTTCAATCATTCCCTGTTGCTTAAACCAGCGATCAATCTTTCTTTCCCCAGAAGCGAGATATTTCTGTAAATCCTCTGCCAGTTCACAGTGTAATAATGAAAATACTGGTTGAATACGCTTGCCATCGGTGGCGACAGCGATTTTTTTACCTGAGCATAATAAACTCTCCAGCATGCGTTGTCGTAACTTCGGACTGGGAGAGGGGCTGTCACAGGGAGCCGTCAGAATATAATCGGTGGTTGCCATTTGCATTCCGGCCAGCATGCCAGCCAATGGTCCTTGAAAGCCGGAAAGCGAATCGCTGATGACAGGATAGCCAAATTGTTGATAACGCTCTATATTACGATTAGCGTTGATGAGCAACTGCTCAACCTGAGGTGCAAGATGATGAATGACATGCGCAATCAACGGCTGATTTACGTAAGGTATCAGGCCCTTGTCATTACCGCCCATACGGCGTGCTTCGCCACCGGCGAGAATGATGCCGGTCACGGTAGGGTAAGTTGATTCAGTCATGCTGTTTGCAGTTAATGGCTTTTTGTTGAGTGGGTACAATGCATAAAGTAACAATATCAATGTTCATTATACTGTGTATTCCACAGAACGTATGGTCACAGGATTTGCAGATTCTGGTCATGGGGCTATATCGCGACCATGCCGTGTTGGAAATTAATCAGCAGCAACATTTTTTATCTGTTGGACAGCGAACTCCGGAAGGCGTGACCTTAATCAGCGCAAACAGCAATCAGGCAATATTGGATATTGCAGGCAGGCAGGGTGTATTTGAACTGAATAATCGGGTTGGTGCTATGTATTCGGCCCCTGTTGAAATGCCTGTAGTGAGTATATGGCCGACCAATGGGATGTATTTGACCAGTGGTTCAGTTAATGGATATACAGTAGATTTTATGGTGGATACTGGAGCATCAGTCATTGCTATAAATGGTGAGACTGCAAAACGGTTAGGCTTAGATTATCTTAACGCGAACCAGATTGGTGTCAGAACTGCTTCTGGTGTTGAACTTGCTTACAGTATCGAACTGGAATCAGTGCAACTAGGTGATATTTCACTGGAAAATGTTGCGGCTGTCGTGATTGATGGTCCAGAACCACAACGGGCTTTATTGGGAATGAGTTTTCTGAATGCGTTTGATATGGAACGCAAAGGCGAACGGCTGGATTTACGCCAAAAATTCTAGTCAAATAAAAAAGCCAGTTGCGGGTGCAACTGGCTTAATTAGTAAAAGGCATCTTCAGTAAATCAATCAAAACCCTGAGTGATCAACGCATAGGCTGAATGATTATGAATCGATTCAAAGTTTTCTGATTCGACTGTATATGCTTTGATACGGCTATCGGCATTTAAACGCGCTGCAACGTCGCGAACCATATCTTCAACAAATTTCGGATTGTCGTAAGCATGCTCGGTGACATATTTTTCATCCGGACGCTTCAACAAACCATAGATTTGGCATGACGCTTCGTCTTCTACCAGATCAATCAAGTCTTCAATCCAGATAAAGCTATCTGTTTTCACGGTCAATGTGACATGTGAACGCTGATTATGTGCACCGTAATCCGAAATATTTTTTGAACATGGGCACAAGCTGGTAACCGGCACAATGACTTTGACAGTCATGCTGGTTTTCTTGGCAACAATTTCACCAATAAAACTTACTTGATAATCCATCAGACTGCGGACTTTTGAAATCGGTGCTTCTTTATTTACAAAATAGGGGAAGCTCATTTCAATGTAGCCGGATTCAGCATCCAGACGCTCAGTCATTTCGCCCAACATGGTATGAAATGACTTAACGGTAATTTCACGTTCATGTTGATTAAGAATCTCAACAAAACGTGACATATGTGTGCCTTTAAACTGATGTGGCAGATTCACATACATATTAAAATTGGCAACAGTGTGCTGTTCACCGGTAGTGCGATCACTGACCACAACAGGATGGCGAATATCTTTTATGCCAACTTTATCAATCGCAATGTGACGTTTATCTTTGATGTTCTGAACGTCTTCGATTTCTGCTGCAGCTATTGGCTTGTTTTGATCGGTCATGATTCGGGTTAATCCTCACTATATTTGACACAGGCACGGTCGGTTTCCCATACCGTGACACCAGAGACTCTGGCTGTGTCGGTGTTTAGCGTATCGCTAAGGCGCTGGTAAAAAAACTGGGCGATATTTTCTGCCGTAGGATTAATCTCATCAAACGGTGGAATATCATTCAGATAACGGTGATCCAGTGTTTTTGCTAACTCACGAGTCGCCGTTTTAATGGTTTTAAAATCCATGCCCATACCATGCTGGTTAAGTGCATTGGCAGTGACTTCGACTTCAAGTTTCCAATTATGGCCATGCATGCGACGGCAATCCCCAGGGTAGTCCCTAAGGGTATGTGCAGAGGCAAAATCAGCCAGAATTTTTAAGGTATAGGTGGCGCTCATAATGTTGACTATTATACTCGGGAATTAACCTATCGAACAGGCTATTATTACGCAAAATAACGATTGATGGTATCGATAATGCCACTTGCATCCAACCCACAGGCACTGAGCATCTGGCCATGATCACCATGCTCAATGAAGTGGTCAGGCAAGCCCATCATCCGCAAATGTGTCTCAATACCCTGCTGTTGAAAATATTCATTTACCGCGCTACCAGCTCCGCCCATCAGTGCATTTTCTTCAATAGTGATAATCAATTCATGACTGGCAGCAATTTCATCCAGTAGCGTGGTATCCAATGGTTTAACAAAACGCATATTCACCACTGTGGCATCAATTTGCTCTGCAGCGTCAAGTGCTGCATGCAATAAGGTGCCAAAAGCCAGAATGGCGGTCTTTTTGCCTGTCCGACGGGTTTGTGCTTTACAGATGGGCAAGCTATTCAGTTGTGGTTCAATCGCCGTACCGTTGCCACAACCGCGAGGATACCGCACTGCGGCAGGGCCATTATGATGATATCCGGTGGTTAACATTTGCCGACATTCGTTCTCATCGCTGGGTGTCATTATCAGCATATTCGGAATACAACGCAGATAACTTAAATCAAAACTTCCGGCGTGTGTTGGCCCATCAGCGCCTACCAATCCCGCCCTATCAATAGCAAATAACACCGGCAGGTTTTGCAGAGCCACATCATGAATCAATTGATCATAAGCGCGCTGCAGAAAGGTTGAATAAATGGCAACTACCGGTTTTTTGCCTTCACAAGCAATGCCTGCCGCTAACGTCACGGCATGTTGCTCTGCAATGCCGACATCAAAATATCTTTCTGGAAACCGTTCAGCAAAAGCATTCAGACCGGAGCCTTCACACATAGCGGGTGTAATCGCAATCAGATCTTCAGAAGCTGTTCCCATATCACACAGCCATTGACTGAATACTTGGGTAAAGGTTGGACCGGATTTTTTATTGCTATTGGCAGGGCTTACACCATGATATTTACAGGGTTGCTGCTCAGCAGGTTCGAAGCCTTTACCTTTTTTGGTCACAATATGCAGGAACTGAGCACCTTTGCTGTTGCGCAGATTGCTTAACGTGGTAATCAAGGTGTCAAGATCATGGCCATCAATCGGGCCAATATAATTGAACCCCATTTCTTCAAATAACGTACCTGGCACCATCATGCCTTTGACGTGTTCTTCGGTACGTCTTGCGAACTCCCACGCAGGCGGAATTTTTTCCAGCATTTTCTTGCTGCTTTCGCGGGCAGAGCGATAAAAACGACCAGAAAGTAGTCGGGCTAAATAATTAGCCATGCCACCGACATTTTTGGATATCGACATTTCATTGTCATTGAGTACGACCAGCATGTCAGCATTCAGATCACCGGCATGAGCCAACGCCTCGTATGCCTGACCTGCTGTCAGTGCACCATCACCGATAATGGCCACAGAACGACTTGGTAAGCCGCTGGCCCGAGCGGCAATCGCCATGCCTAAAGCGGCGCTGATTGATGTACTGGAATGACCGACACCAAAGCTGTCATAGTCACTTTCACTGCGCTTGGGAAAACCGGAAAGTCCTCCGGGTTGACGCATGGTATGCAGTTGGTCTCGTCGTCCTGTCAGGATTTTATGAGCATAACTCTGGTGACCAACATCCCAGACCAAATGGTCTTCAGGGGTGTTAAACACATAGTGCAGAGCCAATGTTAGCTCGACAACCCCTAAATTTGACGAAATATGTCCACCCGTTTGCTGAATCTGATCAATTATTAATTCGCGGATTTCGATCGCTAATTGATCCAATTGTTTACGTTCTAATTGACGTAATTGGGCAGGGGAGTCGATTTGTGCAAGTAAACTTGTCATGTTAAATCAATGTGATTAAAAGGTTCGTTGCACGACAAACGTTGCCAGTGCCCGCAGAGCTAAACATTCATTTCCGAGATTATTCAATGCTGTCAATGCCTCTTTCACTAGCATCTGCGCCTTTTGCTGGGCGGCTTCAAGTCCCATTAAAGCGGGGTAGGTAGGTTTGTTTCGAGCAATATCTGCACCTTGTTGTTTTCCCAAGGTAGCAGTATCCGCGATCACATCCAATACATCGTCCTGCACCTGAAATGCCAGGCCAATAGCTGCGGCATAATTGTTGAGATATTTTAAATCCATCGAACTGTAATTTTTACCACAGTAAGCTCCCAGCAAAACACTGGCTTGGATCAAAGCGCCGGTTTTCAATAAATGCATGGCTTCCAGATCTGTTTGGTTAAGTTGTTTACCCACCGAAGCCAGATCGATGGCTTGGCCACCGGCCATTCCCATAACACCGGAAGCCTGTGCCAGGCATTTAACCATAGCGATTTGCTGATCTGCCGGCAAATCGTTTTCGGTCAGACATTCAAACGCCAGACTTTGCAATGCATCACCCACTAATAAAGCAGTTGCTTCATCATAGGCTTTATGGCAAGTGGGTTTACCTCGGCGCAAATCATCATCATCCATCATTGGCATATCATCATGAACCAGGGAATAGGCATGAATCATCTCAACGGCGCAGGCCGCTGAGTCCAGGGCATCAGTATTGGCATTAAATGCCTCACCTGTTGCATAAACCAACATGGCCCGCAAACGTTTCCCTCCGTTCAACGTTGCATAGTGCATGGCTTCAGATAAACGTGCAGCGGCTATAACGTTTTGATTGGGTAATCGTTGTTGCAAAGCCAGGCTGATGCGTTGCTGGTGCGAAGACATCCAGTCAGAAAGCGAAAACGTTTTTGTCACGATGCCTCGGAGTCTGGATCAAAATCCACTAAAGCAGACTGGCCGGATTGCTGTAATAACATTTGTACTTTTTGCTCGGCAGCTTGTAATGCTTCCTGACAATCACGGGTAAGTAATACACCGCGTTCATAAAGTTTTAATGATTCTTCAAGGCTGATATCGCCTTTTTCCAAGCGTTCTACCAGTGATTCAAGCTCACTGACTGCCGCTTCATATTCAAGTTTTTTGCGTTTTGCCACCATATTGGCCTCTGTACAAATCTCGCGTTAACGACACATTATAAGTTAATCGAAGCTTACATGCCCGCTGGAATGTTTGCTAATTTCCCGTTAGTCTGTTGTGTTTTCCTTTTACACTGAACTATTCATGCCGAAAATCATCCGCGGCTTATACAATTTGCCCGATCCTGCACAAGGATGCGTGGCGACGATTGGTAACTTTGATGGTGTACATCTGGGGCACCAGGCTGTACTGACGCAATTGGCAATGAAAGCGGATATGCTTAATTTGCCCGCGGTGGTCATCACCTTTGAACCGCAACCGTTTGAATATTTTGTGCCGGAAAAAGCACCGGCCAGATTATCGCGGTTTCGTGAAAAGGTTGAGGCGCTACGAGCTTACTCAATCCAGAAACTTTGTGTGTTGCGGTTTAATCGTCAATTAGCTGAAATGCAGGCCGAAACCTTTATCCAGAAATTATTGGTTGAAGGCCTGAATGTTCGTTACCTGGTTGTTGGTGATGATTTTCGTTTTGGTAAAGATCGACAGGGTGACTTTGCCTTATTGCAACAAGTAGGGAAACAGCATGGTTTTCAGGTTGTTAACATGCATACTTTTGCCATTGATGACATGCGAGTTAGTAGTACAAGAATTCGCGAAGCGTTGCAGGACGGTGACTTGGCAGTGGCTGAGAAGTTATTAGGTCGTCCTTACCGGATGAGTGGCAGAGTCGCGCATGGTGATAAACGTGGCCGTAAAATGGGGTATCCGACAGCCAATATTCATTTGCATCGAGCAAAAGTACCGTTAAACGGTGTTTATGCGGTACAACTTTATGGCATTGATGAAGAGCCGGTAAATGGTGTGGCCAATATTGGTGTCAGACCCACTATTTCAGGTAGCGATAAGGCACTACTTGAAGTACATCTTTTTGATTTTAAACGTGATATTTATGGTGAGCACGTACAGGTTTATTTTCTGAAAAAACTGCGTGAAGAACAGAAATTTGCCAGTTTGGAACAGCTGATTGAACAGATCCATATCGATTCTGCGCAGGCTAAAAGCTTTTTTCAGCCTAATTAAGATCCATCGTCTTCACCACTGGCAAATTTACCGGCGTCATAATCCCGAATCAGTTTTTCTGCTGCTTCGACATCGTCATTATTTACCAATACATGGGCGAAATCAGTAGCAGGTAAGTCGCCTACCGCGCCTTGCAGATAATGTCCTGCAACATGTGATTCTATGCCATGCGCATCCAGCAAGCCTGCAACAATATGGGCTTCTAGAATATTCGATCCGCGAAAGATTAACTTCATGGTTATTGCAGATGTACTGCTTCAAATCGGGCCATCACATTACCTTCCACATCAGCCAGCTCAAGATGTTGTCCTTCAATTTGCCAATAACGCACTTTTTCGAGCATAAAATGAACTTCCTGAGCCGTTTCCATACCTTGAGGGCACGCCATCATCGTGCTGGCAATACGACTGAATTTCAGCTTGTCTTCACGAAGTTGATAAGTCCCCATGATTCGATTACAGCCATCCGATCCCGATAGACGATTCTCTTCAGTGGCTAAAATAAGCGAGGGTTCACGCTGATCCTGATAAACGTCAACGGGCTCATCATTCAATCGGGTCAGTTTCCAGTATGTATTCAGCAAACTTTCATTGAAGCCTAATTGACCGCAGGTTTCTCCAGGCCATATATCATCGGCCTTTGTGACAATCAACGTTGGCTGCAATATTCCAGTATCGCTGTTGGCTCTTGGTTCAAGGTAACCGGTTGCTTCAACTAATATTGGTTGATTAGGCGCTTCGATATATTCCAGATACAGCGATTCAAGTGCTGCGTTATCCGCTTCCTGGGCGACAAACCAACGCTGACCGGTAAGGCATTCCTTAAAGACTCCGCTATCTGCCATATAGTTGTACATACCGTGAAACTGCATGTTCGGATAGACCGCGTAAAAGTCATTGTCCCGTTGAAGTTCATAATTCAAAGGGCTATTAATCAAAACATACTCCTGATCCATAAGACGAATGTTGCCATCTTTTTCAATCTGGAAAGCTGTTTGCTGTGGATCGTCCGAAAGCAGCCTCAACTGATCCGAATTTTGCTGCCATTGCCCCAGTTGATAAAAGGTCGAATTTTCGCCTGAATCCTGATAATGCATTTGCAGATAATAGCTTTTATCTGCGAATAAATTGAGACGATAATCAATACCCGGGCAATCAGCACAGGGCAAAGTGCCGCTGTAGCTGGCCGGAAAATCGTCAATAATCACGTGACGTTCATCAGCTTCTTCAGTACTGCAAGCACTGAAAAACAAAATCAACAGCAGGGCCAGCCACTTTTTAAACATAGTAAACTCCAGATGCATTTGATCAGAGTTATCGGTGATATTCACCTGCACGCTCTGGTTGATATTCTATGGTTTCAATTCTGACTTGTAACATTCCACCCTGACCATCCTGCCAGTCAATTTCATCGCCTTCTTTCAATCCCAGCATGGCACTGCCGACCGGCGCTAAAATTGAGATGGTGTTACCAGAGTCATCCATATCTTTTGGATAGACCAATTTCAGCGTAAAAGTTACCCCGGTAGAGATAACTGAAAATTTTACCTGAGAATTCATTGTCACCACATTTGCCGGAATCTGTTCTGGAGCAACCAGCTCTGCACGCTCGAGTTCGGTTAACAATGCTGATTTGATATTTGTCGCAATGCCTGGTGTAGCCCGCAATAAATTGTCGATACGGCTGTAATCAAGTTCAGAAATAATAATGTCAGGTTGTGAATTCACAATAAACTCCATTAAACAAGTTTATTCACGCACAAAAGCTACCGGCATGTTTTGACGGCATCAGTTGAGATGAAGTTGGGGAAAATAATTGGTTATCTTGGCCTGTTGCTCTTGCAGAGTAACCACCGCTGTTGAAGTTGAACCATCAACAGCCCGTAACAGGCGAGCTTATGATGGCACAAATTTCAAGCTAATATAAGGTGCCAGCAAAAACAAAAAATGGCTAATTTATAAACCATCATGCCTAGATAATGCAGTTGTGAAAATTGCTCTCGAGTCATGACGAACCAACGACTATGTAACCGGTAAATTCTGTCACTGCCTACAGCATAAAGCGTAAACCAGAATATCAATGCCAGATAGTTTAGAAATGTGGTCCAGCCGAGAACAAAAGTAACATTTTCCAGCGTCATTGCAGGTTCTCCTTAATTAGCAGAACTCTAGGGCTTGTTGATCTATTTATCGTTAATGATCAACAGACCTCAATCTACGCCGAGTTGTTACTGAATAAAAGTCCCCGGCTTTTAATGGTTGCCACGCAGTTTAGTGAACAGGCGTTTAATAGCCTTGCGTCCATAGCGACGTTTGAATTTAACTTTAAAATCATAAAGGTAAAACGGTAAACGGCAACGGAAGTTAAACGGCAATTTATACTTGGTATGTTGAAGATAATGTCCAACCAGTTTTTCCCGCCCTGACCAGTGTAGTTTGTTGCAAATCCGCGTGAGATCCGACAAACGCTCGGATAATGTCGCATTACGGTTGAAAAAACGCGCCCTGTTGATATCGATAAGCGTAAAGCCCAGTTTATCCCCGGCTTGTTTTTTTATCAGGATATTCCCGCCAGCCAAATCCCGGAAAAACACCCCACGCCCATGCAAATCCAACAGGAATTGACTGAGTTGCTCGTATAAATCGTCTTCTCTGACACCCTGGTATTCGGTTGCACCTTCATTAAATGCCGTCAAAATATCCCTGGCGGAAAAGTCATGATCAACCATGTCGCACAGATAATAGTTTTCAGTCAGTGTTTTATCATCTGCCTGTTCAAAGTAGGCGATAGGCAGAGCTGTGGGAATTCCTCGGCGTAATAATTCGGCTGCGGCATTCCAGCTGCGTCTAGACTTACACGGTTTAAATTTATCAAGCAGCCGTTTATGTGCTGGCATACGTAATGGTTTTTTTGCGACAACGGTCTGATCCAGCAGATTATCGATACGCCAGATAATATTTCGGGCTTTGCGTAAGGTGTTTGCTTCGGTTGCTTTGGGAAGATAGGCCGGGTGTAGCTTCAGTTTCAGCTCTTCTGCCTGTGAAGCATTTTCAGCAATCAGTACACCTTTCCAGCCATCCTGCTCAAATCCGTACAAATTTTTACCAGGGGCATGACGATATAATGATATGCGTTCCCGGGCCTTAGGACTTGCTTTTAACTGAATTTTTGTATCAGATGACCAGCAGAGGAATACGGGAGTTTCGGTGACAAACTCGGGTTTTTCACTGACAGTCGTTCCATCACGGGAAATAATCTCAACATCCTCCAGTTGTGCAGGAGCATATAAGGCATGCATTGGCATTGCCTGACCGTTTGCGGTCCATAACACATGGATTAATTTATCGTTGTTTCGAAATGCATGAACTTCAATGGCTTCGGCCGTCGCTAATGGCCCTTCATACAAACTGCCAGGGATCAATCGAATAAAATTCTGCATCGCATAAAATGACGGACGCAGACGGAAATCCTCGCGTTTTCCCAGTACTGAGCGGTAATGCGTAATGCGTTCCAGCTCAGGGTAAACCTCATAACCGTCATCAATCAGTCCTTCTCGATGACAAATGAATGGTCCCCAATAAGCCTGCTGCATCGCACCGGAAGCAGCAAGTAAAGTGAGGTAACGACTTAAATAATCTGCTTGCTTTTCTTCGCCGTTAACCAATACCCGCCGAATCCTTGGCAAAGTCCAGAAAGCTGCTGGCGATATAAATTCGTTTACCCCAAAATCATTGCTAATCTTTTTCAGAATCCGTGCTTTTTTGACCAGATTCACTTTCAAACGCATGGCGAGCTTAGTACCAAAAATACGATGGTCAAAGCGTTCCGGTTCGGTCACCCGCTCACTGAACAGATTATTGGTGTGGATATCGGGTAATTGATTATCACGACGTAAGCGGGTTAATACAGCAATGTTATGCAACGGTTCAAAATCAGAAATATTCGGTCCGGCAATTTTGATATGACGGGATTTTATTTCTTCATAGGCAATCCGCCAGGCATTAAAAAAACTTTCGGTGTCATAACCCGCCCAGCGACGACGGTTACTGGTTGAGCCCACTTCAATCGCTGTGACTCGTGACCCAAACCGGCTGGCGGCGGTTTGCACAAATTCACGCCAGCGCAGTTGTGCGCTGCCGGTTTTCATTTGTTGCGCTTCAGTAAAGGGCTGAACCAGATGTAATAGCACTTTGATATCGGTCGCCAGTAACCGTTCCAGTAACCGTGTTACCGGGCCACCTTCATCACCATATGTGTAATCGAGGCGGACCTGTTTAATCTGCAGCTCAGCAAGTTGCTGCAGAATATAATCATCGACAGCGGGATCCTCGGAGGTGGTGACGCCCACACCAACAAAATCGTTCGGGACGATATGTTGGGCTTCTGGTAAATGTCCATCAGGCAACGCCAGCCGGCCAGCAAATACGTAACGTAATGCATGACCCAATGAATTTGCATCCATTAATGGGCCGTTTTCAATTTTGTTTTGCGATGGGTCTGACGAGCTCATAAAAAATCCGAAAAGTTATGCCCTGCATTGGGCTTTTTAAAGCAGAAATACATCATGCTTGGGTTTGTGTCATAGCTACCACAGCTGGAAGCTTATTTTGTTCAAGTGGGCGTGAGGTGTTGGTATTCTACATAAGTCATTTCTAACGCAGTAGGGCGGATATACCCCGAATCCTGCTGGAAATTCTCTCCTGAAATAAGGCTGACTTGATGAGTTTAATGCGTCAAGCTACTGGAAAAGACATTTAATACCACTACGCCGCCTAAAATCATTGAAATGCCAATGATGGCTGGGGTGTCCAGCTTCTGACTAAACACAATCCAACCTATTAAAGCGATTAATACCACTCCAATACCTGCCCAGATCGCGTAGGCGATACCGACAGGAATGACTTTTAACGATAAAGCTAAAAAGTAAAAAGCGACAATGTAACCTACGATAACAGCTACAGATGGCCAGAATCGGGTAAACCCCTCAGAAGATTTGAGAAAGCTCGTTCCGAAGACCTCAGCAATAATAGCAATACTTAGTAATAACCATTTAGACATATCATGGGACTCAATTGTAGGTGAGGAACAGGCTGATAGCCAACAGACTACCCAGCAATGCAACAATTAAACTAACAATGACGCCCCATTGCGTCCGATACCCTTCGGGAAATTCAGATTCCCCAAGTGTTTTTAACACACGCTGAAATTGTCTGGCAGCATACACGGTGGTCACACTGCCAAGTAGAATAAACGCCAGGCCGATGACAAAAGTCATGGTGGTGTTCAAGTGTTCCTGACCATTTGCTAATACTTCAATCAATAAACCCGAACGTTCAATCAAAAACCCGAACATGATAAACGTCAATCCAGTGCGATTCCAAGCGAGTAATGTGCGCTCTGCAGCGAATAAAACCCGCGGATCCTGAAGATAGGACATTGATTAAACCGCCTTTACTTTGCGTTTTCTCAACCAGTTTTTAAGCTTGGCGCTTAATTTGTGAAAAAAACGATGTTTGTTGCCAGCGGCTTCGCTGGTCAGAAAGTTTATCTGGATAGAGCGGCGTCTACCTTCAAAACTAGGATAGCCATGCCAGCAGTTATCAGTCACTTTAAACGCGACTAATGAGCCAGGACCGGGAATAATTTCATCGACATAATCTTCCATATCCTGTGCATTATTTAAAATTCGTAAGCGTCCCGTGGCAGCATCCCAGCTTTCATTCAGATAAATTAAAATGGTGACCAGCTTGGTTTTGGAGTCTGTGTGAATGCGCCCGTCTTTTTGTCGTGAATAGCCTCTTAAGGTCATCATCATCGGTAGTTCCATCACTTTGACATCAAACTTTTCACAAATAACTTGTCTGAATTCTGGACTGTCGATGGAGTCAAGGAACGCTTTGAAATCAGGATTTACTGACACATCATCAACGTTGAAACTGCCCCCGTCACCGATGTCAGGGAAATCACCAATCACACGCTCCAGCACATCCTGACGGATCGATCGCTCCACCTTGAAAAAAGGGAAAGGTACGGTGTTAACTGTTGCAGCTTTTAAGGCCTGCATATCCAGTACTGAATTCATAGGATTTCTCATTAATGCATGTAAAGGTAATTACTACATATGATAGTACAAAATAGCCTTACAATCTGGTTACTGAAGTGGAATACATCCGTTATTTTATTCACTAGCAATGGTAATAGTGAATCAAGATAATTGCGACGCAATTGAATCGATGAATAAATTAATGATTCTGTTTTGCAGCAACCTAGTAGAAGTTGATATGGTCATTCAATAAACGCTAATCAGGAGATATCCATGTCAAAGTGGCAAGAAGGTCGGGTGGTAGAAAATAAACAATGGACCTCCACTCTACATTCTCTGAGGGTTGAGGCCCCCCTGGCATCGTTTGAAGCCGGACAATTTACCCGACTGGCACTGGACATTGACGGTGAAGAGGTCAGTCGACCATTTTCGCTGGTGAATGCACCTGGCGAACAACCGCTGGATTTTTATTTTATTGAAGTCCCAGGCGGAATATTCTCAACAAAGCTGGCAAAGCTTAATCCTGGAGATAGCATCAAGGTTGCTACCAAGGCCACAGGGTTATTAACCCTTAAACAACTGCCGCCAGCCAAAAAGTTATTTTTACTGGCGACCGGTACCGGCATTGGTCCTTTTTTATCCATTATTAAAACACCCGAGGTGTGGCAACAATTTGAACGGATAACGCTGGTCCATGCTGTGCGCTATATGGAAGAGTTGACCTATCAACAACTGATCCGCAACATCGCCGAAAAGCATACCCATCAATTCAGTTATATTCCAATGGTCAGTCGAGAGGCATGTGACTACGCTATTCCGGGGCGGATTCCTGCAGCGATAATGGACTCCAAACTTGAGTTACGTGCTGGCGGACGTATCGATAATGAGAGTCATGTCATGCTTTGTGGTAACCCGGATATGGTGCAGGATACGATGAATGTGCTGTTAAAACGCGGGCTCACAAAGCATAGCCGACGCGAACCAGGTCATATCAGCATAGAAAAGTATTGGTAGTAAAATGAAGTGTTTGTGAGATTCAATTGATCCAGAATACACGTTAGTTGAACCAAATATTATTCAACCAGTCACTAGTGGCATAGCAATTGCCTTTCATTTAAAAAATGCTGGCTTTGCAGCAGAACCATAATATTGCATTGCAAATTGCACTAAAAAGTCACATTGTTAACAGACAAGGTTTTATAACGGATCACCCGACAATTTTGTTGCTCGGTCCAAAACAGGGGAGGGCTCATGTCAGATGTCTGGCAAGACACCATCACCACAGCTGAAACAATCCGCCGCGAACTCCATGCTCATCCGGAAATGGGCTGGCAGGAACATCGCACCGCTGAGCGTGTACGCGAAATTCTCAGCTCACTGAATATTAGCTGGCGTAGCTGTGCAGGCACTGGCACGGTCGGTGTACTGAATCCTAATGGAACGGCTGGGCCGCACATTGCCTTGCGCGGTGATATGGATGCATTACCTATTCACGAAGCCACTTTAAAAGCCTGGAGCTCAATGAATGAGGGGTGTATGCATGCCTGTGGTCATGATGGTCACACTGCAACCTTATTAGCGACAGCAAAATGGCTTAAGTATCACGAAGCGCAACTGAATGGACCGGTCAGCCTGATTTTTCAGCCCGCCGAAGAGGGGGGACATGGTGCCAGAGAAATGATCAACAATGGCGCGCTTGAGGGGGTTGACGAAATTTATGGCTGGCACAACTGGCCGGCTATTTCATTTGGTCAAATGCTTTGTCCCGATAGTTTGGTGATGTGTGGAAATGGCACATTTAAAATCACGCTGCACGGGCAAGGCGGCCATGCCAGCCAGCCGGAACTGTGCCGTGACCCAGTGTTAGCGGCCAGTGCGATTACCCTTAACCTGCAACAGATTATCAGTCGTCGGCTAGCGCCTCAGCAGGCTGCGGTGATCAGTGTCACTTCAATCGAAGCGTCAAGTGCGCCTACCGTGATTCCGCAAAATGCTGTTCTCGGCGGCAGCATCCGGGTCCCAGACAGAAAAACCCGTGATGAAATCTATCGGCTTATCACTGAGATCAGCCAGCAAACTGCCGCGAGTTATGGTGTGGTGGCTGAAGTGGAAAATTTTCCCCGCTATGACGCAACCATTAATCATTCGGTACAGGCTACAAACATGCGGCGGTTATGGCAGGACATTAACGGTGCTGATTCACTGGATTTTGTTACGTCGACACCGATTATGGCCTCCGAAGATTTCAGTTATTACCTGCAGCATATTCCCGGCGCATTTGCGTTGATTGGCAGTGATGATGGCCCCGATCACCAGGTGCCATGTCACAGCCCTTATTACGACTTTAACGATCGCCTGATACCGGCGGTCACACGATTGTTTTCGCGCCTGGTCGGAGTTGGCGTACCTGTTCCGGAGGAACTGCCCTAAATCGTCCCAGTGACGTGTTCAAGAGGAGATTTAAATGAGTATTTTTGAAGAAAGAGAGTCTGCGATCCGCGCTTATTGCCGAGTATATCCAGTGGTATTCGATAAAGCGGTTAATGCCCGTCAGACTGATGAAAGCGGCAAGGAATATATTGATTTTTTTGCGGGTGCCGGCGTGTTGAATTTTGGTCATAACAACCAGCGTATGACCAAAGCGGTAGTCGATTACATTCAATCAAATGGCGTGACGCACAGCCTTGATATGCACACCACTGCTAAACGACAGTTTATGCAGCACTTCACCGATACCATTCTGAAACCTCGCAATATGCCGCATAAAATGCAATTTATGGGGCCTACCGGAACCAATGCGGTGGAAGCCGCAATGAAACTGGCAAGAAGAGTTACCGGTCGTCAGGATGTCGTGGCTTTCAGTCATGGCTTTCATGGCATGACACTGGGGGCACTGAGCGCCACGGCGAATCAGTACTTCCGTAATGCAGCCGGTGTGCCGCTGAACCATGTGAAACATTTTGCCTTTGGCTGTGAAGAGGTATGTCCGGGCTGTGAACTGGGTTGTGGAATGCAAAGTATTGATCAGTTAACAGCAATCTATAAAGACAGCTCCAGCGGTATTGCTCCGCCCGCAGCATTTTTACTTGAAACGATACAGGCAGAAGGCGGTGTGAAGGTAGCATCAAAAGAATGGTTGCAGGCCCTGGCAAAATTGGCCAAAGAAGTCGGGGCATTATTAATCGTCGACGATATTCAGGTGGGCGTTGGCCGAACCGGTTCGTTTTTCAGTTTTGATGATCTGGGTATTGACCCTGACATTATCTGCCTGGCCAAAGGTATTGGTGGCATGGGCACACCGATGGCGATGAATCTGGTGAAGCCGGAACTTGATGAACACTGGTCGCCCGGTGAACATACTGGCACTTTCAGAGGCCAGGATATTTCCTTTGTCGCTGGTGATCAGGCACTGACTTATTTTGACAATGATGAGTTGATGAAAGAAGTCAAAACCAACGGCCAGCAAATGGCTGAAGCACTGGCACCATTGGCGCAGCGGTATCCGGAAGTGAATGTGACCGGTAAAGGCATGATTCTGGGGTTGGACGTCGGCAATGGAGATAGAGCCAAAGCGATTGTGAATCAGTGTTTTGATGCCGGGTTACTGATTGCCAGCTGTGGTACCGGTGGCCGTGTTGTCAAATTGATCCCCCCATTAACCACGCCCCAATCTGACTTAAAGACGGGACTGGATATTCTGGTTGAAGTAACAGACAGAGTCATGCAAATGGAGGAAGCCGCATGAGACAGCGTGATGATATGACTTTTCCGTTTGAAGAATACGAGCGACGACTACGCGAGTTAAGAGAACGTATTGCCGAACGGCATATGGATGCTGTGGTCATTTCCGATCCTGAAAATATTATGTATCTGACGGATTATCAGACGACTGGCTATTCATTTTTTCAGGCATTGGTAGTGCCGTTGGAAGATGAACCGTTCATGATTACCCGTAAACTGGAAGAATCTAATGTAATCCATCGGACCTGGGTAGAGATTACCCGGCCGTATCCTGATACTGGCGATGCCATTCAGATGCTGGTCGATGCACTGCGTGAGTTTGGACTGGATAAAAAACGCATTGGATATGAACGTAACAGCTACTTTTTCCCTGCCTATCATCAGGACTGCATTCATACCACTTTGACCGATGGCAAACTACTGGATTGCTTTGGCATCGTAGAGGAAGGGCGGGTATGCAAATCAGCTATGGAAATTGCCTTGATGCAGAATGCTGCCAGAGCCACTGAAGCAGGTATGCAAGCCGGTATTGACGCTGTGCAGGAAGGCGTTACTGAAAATGAAATTGGTGCGGCAATCAGCGCAGCAATGTTTAGAGCAGGAGGTGAACCACCTGCGGTGATGCCGTATGTGACTTCCGGACCACGCACCATGATTGGTCATGCCACTTGGGAAGGCCGTATTGTTCAACCAAATGAACATGTTTTTCTTGAGGTGGGGGGATGTTATCGCCGGTATCACACCGCAATGATGCGCACAATTGTTCTGGGTGCATTAAGCCCATCAATGTATAAAGCCCAGGAAATTATGAAAATGGCGCTGGACGCAGTACATAAGAATTTTCAGCCTGGCATGACCGTATCCGATGCCGACAATATGATTCGTAATATCATTACTAAAAATGATATTGGTGCACGGCTGGTGACCCGGTCGGGTTATTCAATTGGTATCGCCTTTCCACCCAGCTGGGATGAAGGGTATATCGTTAGTCTCAAACAAGGTGAATCTGCTGTGCTGAAACCTGGCATGACGTTTCACATTATCCCGTGGATGTGGGGCATTGATGGGGATAAAACCTGTGGTATCTCTGACACCATTCATATTACCGAAGATGGCTGCGAGTCCTTTTTCACCATGGATCGGGATTTTGTGGTGAAAGCCGATCAGGGCAAACAAAAGCTCATCTCGGTTGATAAAAGCCCAAAAAGCGAAGTGAAAGCTGACAAACAAATTGAGCGTTCTCAGAAATCCGCTAGCTAATTAAAGAGGTCAACATGCTAACAGCAACAAATCCGTATAGCGGAAAAAAAATCGATAGTTTCCCCTGTCTCACAAAACATGAAATGTATGCCCGAATCGGTGAGGCCAGTGCAGCTTATGCTGACTGGAGTGATCGCAGTTTTGAGGAACGTGGTGAAGTGTTGCGTGCAGTCGCCAGACAGTTACGTGCAGAAAAACATGATCTGGCACAACTGATGGCTTTGGAAATGGGTAAGCCAATAAGAGAAGGGGTACCAGAGGTTGAAAAAGCAGCCTTTTGTGCAGAATTCTATGCCGATAATGCCGAAAAGTTTCTGGCCAGAGACACTATCGAATCGGATGCATCACTTAGTTATGTCTGTTATCAACCTTTGGGCACATTGCTGGGCATTCTGCCCTGGAATGCACCATTATGGCTGGCATTCCGCTATCTGGCACCCGCGCTGATGGCAGGCAATACTTGTGTGATGAAACACGATCCCCATGTGCCGCAAACAGCCCAGGCAATCGCAAATGCCTTTGTTAAAGCTGGCGCACCGGAAAATATTATGGTGAATTTGCCCCTGGAAACCCCAGAAGTAGAATTAGCGATTCGGGATCCACGCATAATGGCTGTTTCGTTTACCGGTTCTGGTGGTGCAGGCCGGAAAGTAGCTGAAATTGCAGGCAGTGAAATCAAACCCTGTGTTCTGGAACTGGGTGGTTCGGATCCCAGTATTATTCTGGCTGATGCTGATCTGGAAACGGCCGCGGATGTGGTGACTCTGTCACGAATCATTAATGCAGGACAGTCCTGTATTGCCGCAAAACGAATTATTGTCGAGGCTGAAATCTACGACCATTTTGTCGAACTACTATTAAATCGACTCAAAAAATTGCAAATGGGCGATCCATTACAACCTAGTACCGATATCGGGCCGATTGCTCGCAAGGATTTGCAACTGAATCTGCATCGTCAGGTGGAAGATACCGTTGCGGCAGGTGCGAAATGTTTATTAGGAGGCGAATTACCGGATACCGATGGTTTTTTCTACCCGGTCACCTTGCTGACTGAAGTGACTCCCACAATGTGTGCGTTTCGTGAGGAAACCTTTGGGCCAATTATGGCGGTGATTAAAGCAGAAGATCACGAACACGCACTGGAAATGGCCAATGACACGGAATACGGTTTAGGCGCAAGCATCTGGACTAAAAATGCCGAATTGGCTTCGCATCTGGCCATGCAGCTTCAATCTGGTCAGGTTGCAATAAATGGCATTGTGAAAACCGATCCTCGATTGCCCAGCGGTGGAATCAAGGGATCCGGTTTTGGCCGAGAGCTCGGGCCACATGGAATCCATGAATTTGTGAACGCCAAACAGGTGTGGATTAAGTAATTTCAATCAGGTTCAGAGGGTGAGATCATATTGATCTCACCCAATTTAAATCAATATTTTGTGATTTCAGTAGCTAGTTTTTCAGCTAATTTATCCAAGTTGCTACCTAATGCCCGCACTAAAGCTGGATAACCATCCGCTGCCAGAGTTGTTTCAATGTGAAAGGGTGAGAGGACAATCAATTCGCCTGTGTGATCGCGTAAACGCCATTGTCCGCTGGTCACCGCTTTGCCAGTAAAATGCCCATGAAACTGCTCAATATCCAATTGTAAATTCCACGCCGTTTGTTTTAATCCCCGACTATCTGACAGCACCAGCAACTCTGGGAGTTGTTTGCTCAATCGACTACGCAATCCACGCCGTATTTGTTGGCCCAGGTTTTCTGCCCAAAGATGCTCATTGGCTTGATGCAGAGTAATGTCATCCATTTGCAACGCAATCTGTTCGCTGTCAAGAAACTCAGCCAGGCTAATAGAGCCTATTACAAGGACTTGTGCATCAGGCGTTGAAGCCTGATCAGAGGATTGAAAGGTTTCTGGCAGGGTATATCGTTGTGTATTAATTGCTTGATTGGCACAAGCAAGTAAACTCAATACCAGCAATAAGCTAAAAAACAATTTATTGATTGTTATCAACATAAATAATCCCGATTATTTTGGTGCTCGTGGTAGAGGATCGTCGCTTTCACGACGATCAAAAATCAGTGCGTTGGGTTGTTCGCCCAAAGTACGTGCGACTGGCTGAAGATCACGCAGCAGTTTTTCCAAACGTTGCAGGGTGCCCGTCATCTCTTGATAAGCAGATGAATCAGGCGAGAGTCCCTGCAAAGTGGCTCGAATATCGGTCAGTGTCTGATTAATATTTTCAGGGATTTGCTGCGTTTCAGAAGCATTGACCAAAGTTTGAATGCTGGCGGTTAACACCCTGATTTCGTTCAACATGGTTTCGGAGCTTTCCAGATTACGATCCATGCCGGTTAGAATCGGTTCAACTTCCAGTTGATTGAGTTTATCCAGCAAATTCGACACTTTCAGTTCGATTTGCGCCAAGCCTGTTGAACTGGTTGGCAGAACCTGATGCCCTTCAAACGTTCTGGCAACAAACTCATAGGTATCATCACGCTGGAAGTTAAGATCAACGAATAATGATCCGGTCAACAGATTACCTGATTTGAGTGTGGCTCTTAATCCGGCATTCAACATGCGGTCGAAGCGAGCTGCCCAGTCTTTGATATCAACTTTTTCACTACCGCCTAAGCGTTGAGGTTCCAGGCGGATTAACACCGGAATAGCAAAGCCGCTCTGCGCATTGCGTTCGGGTGAGGTGAATTTCCAGGGTACACTCGAAACGGTACCAATACGAATGCCACGAAATTCAACCGGCGCCCCTTTGGAAAGGCCACGGACGGTATCTTCGATTAACAGTACATATTCAAGGTATTGAGTATAAGCTTCCTGACGTGCACTCTCCTCATCACCGTAAAGGGTAAAAATACTATCGGGTGGGGCAGGAGAACCGACTGGTAAATCCTCAAGGACTCCAAATGTCACGCCACCGCCTAATAATGCTTCCAATGAGGCAATATTGATTTTGAAACCTTCGGAATCCAATTTTAAATCGACGCCACTGGCAGACCAGAAACGGGTTCCTTCGGTGACAAGAACATCGTAAGGGCTTTCAATAAATAACTGGTGGCGCATTTCACGCTTTTCGCTATCAAACTCAGCGCTTTCAACCCTGCCCACATTAAACCCCTGATAAGTCACGGGGTCACCTACTCGTAGTGAGTTGCCCAGCTGACTGATCAGATTAATGCGTAAACCTTGCACACCGAGAGTTGAAATAGGCGGTTGTTCAAGCACCTCAAATTCACGTTGTTCGATCTTACTTTCACCGGGTTGTAATTGAATATAAGCGCCAGATAGAACTGTATTAAGGCCACTGATCCCTTCTCGACCTATACGCGGTTTTACGACCCAGAAGCGGGAGTCATCGACCAGCATCGGTTCGGCCTCTGGATTAATACGCGCAATGATTAATGTATGGGTTAAATCTTCTGATAGACGCACCTGTTCAACCTGACCAATATCCACATTGCGCGTTTTGATCATGGTTTTGCCAGCTTCTATCCCCTCTGCATTTGACATCGTTAAGGTAATTCTGGGCCCTATACGACTGTAGTTGTCATATATCAGCCATAAACCAATCATGACTGCGACAATCGGCACAATCCAGATGGGGGAAAGACGAGACTGTCTGCCTGATTTTGCTCGATGCTGGTCAGTCAGATTGTCTTCATTAGAGACAGGGGAATCACTCATTCACGGTTTCCTTGGAGTGCTGTTTTTTTTGCTTGTAGTAGGTGTATCCCATATCAGGCGTGGATCAAATGTCATCGCTGCTAACATGGTTAAAATAACGACAGCGCCAAATGCTAGTGCTGCCGGACCTGGGGTTATAGACATTAAGTTTCCTGCCCGAATCAATGCCACCAGTATAGCGACTACAAATAAATCTACCATGGACCAGCGACCAATAAATTCGGTAATACGATATAAATTGGTTCGGCTATTAGCGCTGAGTTCACTACTTTTACGTACCACAAATGACAGCCAGATCAACGCCAGCATCTTGCCGACAGGAACCAGAATACTGGCAAAAAAGATTACTGCTGCAATTGGCCAGGAGCCCTTTTGCCACAAATCAATAATGCCACCAATAATGGTTGCCGGTTGGGTCTGGCCCAGCACCGTTGTTGTCATAATAGGATAGGCATTTGCAGGAATGTACATCACAATTGCTGCCGCCAAAAGCGCCCAGGTACGTTGCAGGCTATGTGGTAAACGGAGATGCAGCGGTTCGCCACAGCGGCGGCAATGTCCATGACCGGACTCGGACAGTTCATTTATCAAATCACAGGTTGAGCAACCTGCCAAACCTTGTGAAGCTGCCGTTTCGCCTGTGCGAATACCTTTTGGGGCCTGAGGTTCACCCGCAAGTGAAAACCACATCCAGTCGGCATCAATAGAGCGCGTGGTCATTAACAGTAAAATTGCAAAGGCACAAAATGCCCAGAATGAAATTCCTAATTCAATCTGTGCCATCCCAGCGATTTTTATCAAACTGACTAGGGCGGCAATGATAAATACATCCGCCATCATCCAGGGATGCATATGTGCTAGTGAACGGGCAATACCACGACTAAATGGAAATGGATCTCCCCGGAGCAAACCAAATTGCAACCAAATCACCCCTGATAGGTAAACTGCCGGCAATACAATGATCGTTAGTGCCACAATGAGTGCAACCATGGGTTGATGGAAACCAATCATACTGGTGGCGGTTTGAGTAAGCTCAATATTGTTGCTTATGCCTCTGGCTTCAAAACTCACAAAAGGAAACGAGATTGCCAGAATCAATGCAATTAATGCACTGATGGCATAAGCCATACTGCGCTGAGCTGGTCGAAAATGTCGACGTACCAATATATGTTCGCAACGAGGACAGGTGGCATGCTCACCAGGACGTAATGCAGGTAATACCACCACCCAATCACACTCATGACAGGCACGCATTCTTCTTAATGAAACACGGCTTTCCGGTGAATAGGGAGCAATATCATCAGGCATGTTTTCGACAGTTGCGGGTTGTTTCAATTCATTTTTCCGTGACGTCGACCAAGAAATGTAAGCAGAGAACTGGCATTATACGCGTTGGCAATAGATATGTTGGGCATCAGTAGAGAGAGGTTAATTCCAATCCTATTTGGTATGACACGGAATTGAAAATGATGTTCATTTATTGCCAAACTAGGGCTTGTTGATCTTTTATCTTCGCCGGTTAAGAGCTGAAAAGACGTCAACTAAAGCAGTATGACAGCTGTTTGTGATACATCCATGTATCTCACCTCAGGCTCTGGAGTAAAACAAAAACTGAAAGGGATGTTGGTTGATCATCCACTTATTATTAAATGTTAAGGAGAAAACTAAGTGAGAGATATCCTGTTTTTAGATTCAATGCTAACGCCTAAAATCATTACTCTGGTTTACTGGTTGTTATTAGGCGCCGCGCTGGTTTCTGGTTTAGGTATGATGTTTACGGGTGGTTTTGGCAGTTTTCTTATGGGAATCTTTACCATGCTGGCGGGAGCTGTTGGTGCGCGCATCTGGTGTGAGCTGTTGATCGTATTATTCAAAATTAATGAAAATATGAAAAAACTAGCCGATCAATAATCTCCACAAAAAAGGGCTCTAATCGAGCCCTTAAATTGCTGCAAAGATGCTGTCGAAGCGTCAGACTTTTTTCACAAACTGCGATTTAAGTTTCATCGCACCGATGCCATCAATCTTGCAATCAATATCGTGATCGCCGTCGACCAGACGGATGTTTTTGACCTTTGTGCCGACTTTTACCACCAGCGAAGAACCTTTCACTTTCAGATCCTTGATGACAGTCACGCTATCGCCATCCTGTAACACATTGCCATTGGCATCCAGGATCTCATCTGATGTTTCGACCTTGTCAGTTGCCGTATCTGCTGACCATTCATAAGAGCATTCCGGACAAATCAGAATATGATCATCTTGATAGACATATTCGGAATCACACTTCGGACAATTAGGTAAATCGCTCATTTCAAACCTCAGGCTACGTTGGCATAGCGCGCTATAGTACGCCAGCAGACAGTTTTTTGCTGATAAATGAACTGTAAAACCTTCACACCATTTTCTAAGCAAATGATGTCAGGTCATTGCTTCACAATGTTAGTTGTCTTGCTGGTAGGCCTGTTCCAACTGAGAGATATCCAGTTTATTCATGGTCAGTAATGCCGACATGACGGCCGGAGCACCCAGCTTATCCTGCAGCATTTTATCCAGCATAGCGGGCACAATCTGCCAGCAAACACCAAACTGATCCTGAACCCAACCACATTGCAATGTCCTGCCGCCATTGACCAGTAACTTATCCCAAAGCAGGTCGATTTCGCTTTGATTATCGCAGCGGACCAGCAATGACATCGCATGATTAAATGCCACATCCGTGCCACCATTGAGAGCGATCAATTTCTGGCCACAGAGTTCAAATGTGATAGACAGCACTGAACCATCAGGTCCGGGGCCCGCACTATTGTAATAGAGCCGGTCCATTTCGCGACCACCGAATACTGACAGATAAAAATTCACCGCCTGTTCGGCATTGCTGTTAAACCACAGACAGGTTTGCAGTTTTTGCGTCATGGTGATGAATCTCCTTTACCGCCACTGCTATTGTCTTCGGTTTGCAGTTCACGCACCGGGCGAATTTCAATACTGCCATAACGTGCTGGTGGAATATTGCCCGCCAGTTGAATAGCTTCGTTAATATCGCGCGCTTCCAATAGATAAAACCCGGCAAGTTGTTCTTTGGTTTCGGCAAAAGGTCCATCGGTCACCGTCACTTTTCCATTACGTACACGAACAGTGGTGGCCGTCTCGACCGACTGCAACGCTGAACCATCCAGCATATGACCAGTGCTTTGCAGTTTTTCACCACAAGCCATACATTCCTGATTCAGACTGTCCCATTCCTGCTGAGACATTTGATTCATGATCTGTTCCTGGTAATACACCAAAGCCAGATATTTCATTTCAATCCTCCTCACCTTGTAAGCATTGGCCACAATTAATCATCCACGGCGTGCCAAATCGATCCACCAGCATGCCAAAACGCCTGGCCCAGAATGTTGGCTCAAAGGGCATATGTACCATGCCGCCTTCGGCCAGTTGATTAAAGGTGATTTCAGCTTGCGGCTCGTCTTCAAAAGCAATCTGTACATGAAAACCTTGTGGTTTTTCAAACATGCCGGGTGGGCAATCTGATCCCATTAACATCCAATTGCCGACTTGGAGAGAGACATGCATAACCTTGTCAGCGAACTCGGCAGGCATGTCATCTGCCATCGGTGATTCGCCTCCGGTCATCATCATGACAATATCGCCACCTAACACCTCTGCATAAAACGCAAAAGCTTCACGGCAGTTGCCATCAAACAACAGATAAGAACTAGTAGAAAGTGGTTGTTTACGGATTTTTTGATCAAGCTCGATATGTTTTTGCAAACCCGGCCCATCAGCAAAATCACTCATTTCATAGAGTTGTCTGACTTCCAGTTCAACGTTGCCATCAGCATCTTCCACTGGCCAGCGTGTGGCCCAATCCAGAGCTTCCTGTATGGAGTTGACCTCAATAATAGTGTAACCGGCGAGTAATTCTTTGGTTTCAGTAAATGGGCCGTCAGTAATTAATGGCTTACCCTGCTGAAATTTAATGCGTGCTCCGTCACGGGTCGGTTTCAAGCCTTCCCCGGTTCTTAATATTCCAGCCTGAGCCATTTGCATGTTGTAGTCGCCCATGGCCGATAATAATTGTTCACTGGGCATCACACCTTTTTCAGTATCGGCATCGGCTTTACGTAAAATCATAAATTTCATGGTGTGCTCCTTACCAGGCTGATTCTGGTGTGAGATGAAACAGAGCGGCGCCGGATGCCATATCAAAAGGTAATGAAAAATGTTCGTGAATAATCAACCATTGGCCGTTACGTTTTTGATAAACCTGAGTACCGCGAATCCAGCCAACCTGTTCTTCACCAGTTTTTTCATCCATGCCACCACATTGATTCAGAAAAGCACATACCGCCAGCTCACCATCCTGGTTGATATCAAGCTGGCCAATTTCAAATTTAGTCATCGTGCACAATTCCAAACAGTGCTGCCAATGATCTTTGTATTTTCTGCGATTGGTAAACTGTAATTCGGCAATCGCATCAAACGCTCGCACGTCTTCCGCATAAAAAGCCATGATTTGTTCGAGATCCTGGCTGATAACCGCTTTTTTCCAGTTTTCCAGTTGTTGTTCAACTTCATTTTTTACGTTCATATATTTCTCCTTGTTATAAGACTCAGAATAGTGGTCTTATCAACTAGTCGAATAAGCAAACGTAAAATCGACAGTCAGAAAAAATACAGATTTCTTTTTTCAAGCCGATAACTTAGCTAATTGTAATGTATCGGCAAAAAGTATTAATTCAGGTTATAGCAGGTTTTTTTTACCTGGTTAAACTGTCTCTGCCAGAAGGCTTACAGACAACGGATTTGTGAACCAATACCTAAATATAAGTAGCATAGGTGCTAGCATTTAACTGAGTCTATCAGGGAAGATAATTCGATAATTACTAAGACAATCTAAAGAAGGATTTCCTGTGAGGCTAAAGAAGTTGAATATAACTTCACAAAAGGCAATGACGCTAATCGAACTGATGTTGGTGATTGCTGTCCTTGGGGTCATCGTGACTATCGCGATACCCAGCTACCAAAACTATATTGATAAAACGAATAATGCATTGGCTGTTTCGCAAATTGTCACTATCCAATCCGTTATCGAACGTTACTATCTGCAAAATCAGCGTTATCCCGACAAATTGGATGATATTGCTGGCAGTTTACCTGACAATGGAGTTGATCCTTGGGGTAACAAATACATTTATTTAAATATTGCTGATGATTGGCCACAATCAAGAGGGCCCTCCAGAAAAGATCGCAATATCAATCCAATTAATACGCAATATGATCTCTACAGCGTGGGAAAAGATGGTCAAACCAAAAAACAGGTATCTCAAAAAGATAGTCTGGATGACGTTATATTGGCCCGAGATGGACGATTTATAGGCCTCGCGGCTGATTTTTAGGCTTGATAAATACTTGATGATAAAAAAAACGTCACCACATCGTAATAAAGTTGCTCGCCGGATTCTGTTGTCTTTTGTTGTTGCTTCATTAATACCTGTCTTAGTTCTCGGGGGATTGTCTTTTCATCAAGTCAGTCAGCAGCTATATCAGCAATCCTATGATGCACTGCAAAAAAGCAGTAAAGATTATGGCTTGCGATTTATTGATCGACTGGTATTGGCTGAAAGTGCCTTACGGTTACTGGCAAATCGAATTGAACGCTCAAACAGAGGATTAAGGGATCAGAATTTATTTCGTGATCAGAAAATACAAAAACAGTTTAACGATTTAGCAATCATTACAGGCACTGGCCAAAGAGCCTCTTTATTGGGTGATACCCGGATGGTGCCTTATCTCACTAAGGAAGAAATCGAAGCCGTTCGCTCTGGATTAACCCTTATTAAAGCGGTTGATAGTGATGAGCTTGGCATTAAACAAATTTGGATCGCGTTAAATTTCAATGAAAAGACACCCGATTCCGGGATTTTAATGGCTGAATTACACCCCGAAGCCTTATGGGAAGTCGATAATATGGGGATCAATCAGCTGTTAGTGATGACAGAAGTAGGTGAATCCTGGTTCAGCTCATTACCAAAAAAGTCATTACCAAACCAGTTATTAACCGAGCTTCTCGACAAATACAGCGGTAGTTTTAATCCAAATATTGGAGACAATGTCTACCTGGGTGGCTTCTGGCAGGCACCAATAGGCAATATGTTCGCCTCTCCAGATCTGATTATTGTGCACGCCCAACCAAAATCCGTAGCACTTAGTGCAATCAACTATTTCACCAAAGTGTATCCACCGGTTATTTTGCTGACAGTATTAATAGTCGCGTTTCTCAGCACCAAATTGATCGCCAAATACCTTTCACCACTCTCCGCTTTAAAAAAGGCAACTGAACGCATTGCAGATGGTGAGTTTGATTATCAGGTAGAAGTAGACAGCAAAGACGAATTTGAAGCTTTGGCGGATTCATTTAATGAAATGACTCGACGACTGCGAAGCCAGTTTGAAATTCAGTCCACCATGGCTGAAATCGACAGACAGATCCTTTCTGTACTTAATGCAGATGAAATAGTGGAAACGGCTTTAAATCGTTTGCCCGGAATATTGTTCAGCGACCTGATATCGATTGCCAAATTCGATGCCGAAAACCGTTTGCTCGTAGCAGTCCACACTCGTCGTGATGATCAACATTTTGATCTGCAAGAGCAGTCAATGGCCCTTACAAACGAAGATTTAGCTGAATTGCAGCAAAGTCAGGGGAGTGTGCTGGAAATTAACGATAACAGGCTTTTACCGGTTTACCTGAAGATTTTAAATCTGGCCGGGAACTGGTTTTATCTGGTGATACCAGTGGTGGTGAATGGCCAGGTTGCAGCCTCCATCAGTTTTGCTTATCAGCAACCTAAAGTCATCGGCAATGAACTAAAATCGATTGCCAGAAGTTTTGGGGATCGTATTGCGGTGGCCTTATCAAATGCTGCCTGGGAAGAGAAACTTTTTCAACAAGCGCATTTTGATGGATTAACCGGCTTACCTAATCGTTTGGTATTAAATGAGCGATTGCAACAGGAAATAGCTCGGGCAGATCGTGATTCGAAACAGTTAGCGGTGTTTTTCCTGGATCTGGATCGGTTTAAAAATGTAAATGATTCTCTTGGACATTCGGCCGGTGATGAACTACTGGTAAAAGTCGCCAAGCATTTATCTAACAGTATCCGCACCACTGATTTAGTGGTTCGCATGAGTGGGGATGAGTTTGTTGTATTAATAACCGATATAGACAATCCTGACCTTATCAACATGATCGCCAATAAAGTATTAAAAGCAGTGGATACAACGTCAATCGTGGCAGGTCAGTCAGTGAAATCCACTGCGAGTATGGGCATTGCGATGTATCCTGCTGATGCTATTACTCCTGAAGATCTTCTCAAGTATGCTGATTCAGCAATGTATTATGCGAAAAATGATGGCCGGGCAAATTTTCGCTTCTATTCTGCGGATATGACCGAGAAAGCGCTGGAAAATATCAAGCTTGAACATGACTTGCGGGAAGCAATAAGTAAAGGCGAAATTGTCGTTTATTACCAACCAAAATTTGATAGTGATAAAAATATCATTGGTGCTGAAGCATTAATTCGTTGGAAGCATTCTGAATTAGGCATGATTTCGCCGGCCAAATTTATTCCTATTGCTGAGCAATCCATGTTGATTGTTGAAATTGGACGATGGGTACTTGAACAAACCTGTGAATTGATTAAATCATTTACTAACCTTGGAATTGAGCCGGTACCTATTTCAGTGAATATTTCGGGCGTTGAATTCGATCGACCTGACATTGTCGCCAATGTGGCCGAAATCCTTAAGCGCACACGAGTTAACCCTGATTTTATCGAAATGGAGCTGACTGAAAACGTTGCGATAGGTAATCGTGAAGCCTGCATCGAAAGAATGCATCAATTGAAAGCATTGGGGCTGCGACTGGCAATGGATGATTTTGGTACCGGTTTTTCTTCATTGTCCTATTTGCAGGATTTGCCATTGGATGTACTGAAAATTGATCAGCATTTTATTCGTGAGCTGGACACCGGCATCAATAGCCAGGCGATTGTAAGAGCCATACTCGCTTTGGCGGATGGTTTACATATGCAGGTAATTGCTGAAGGGGTGGAGACGGAGTCACAATTAACATTTCTGCAGGACCATCAATGTAAATTCTTTCAGGGCTTTTTATTCAGCAGGCCGATTCCGGCAGCTGAGCTGGTTAAATTACTGCTAGATAAATAACACAGGATTCTTTTCGGTCTAAGAAGTTTTTACTGATAATTCAGCAAGACGTCGCTGCAAAAAACGTTGCTCCGGGCCTTGCTGAGTTAAAGCAAGCGCTTGTTGATAGGCCATTCGGGCAGCAGCAAATTGCTGCAGGCGTCGACATAAATCAGCTTTAGCCGCATAGATTAAATGATAGTTCTTGAGTTCACCTTCGGCCAGTAATTGCTCAATGGTGATTAACCCAGCTTCCGGGCCCTGCAGCATGGCGATTGCTACAGCTCGATTCAACCTGACGACTGGGGAATCGGCATATTGCATAAGTGCATCATACAAACCCACAATCTGTAGCCAATCAGTCTGCTCGAAAGAGGGTGCCTCGGCATGCACTGCAGCAATAGCGGCTTGCAGGGTAAAAGGTCCAAAGCGTTGCGTTCGTAATGTCTGAATGACCAGTTTACAGCCCTCCCCAATTTGCTGTTGATCCCACAGCCTGCGGTCTTGTTCATCCAGGGTAATCAGATCGCCATTTGCATCCAACCGGGCAGAGCGCCTCGAATCCTGTAACAGCATTAATGCCAATAAACCGTCTACTTCCGGTTCAGGTAATAATTGGGCTAATAATCTGCCAAGACGAATGGCCTCACTGGCCAAATCATGTTTGACCAGCAACTCACCATTGCTGGCAGAATAGCCTTCATTAAAAATCAGATAGATTACCTGTAATACGGAGTGTAGCCGTTCAGCTAATTGATCTGTTTCAGGGAGTTCATATGGAATAGCGGCTTCACGAATTTTGTTTTTGGCGCGAACAATTCGTTGAGCAAGTGTCGTCGGTTTTTGAAGAAAAGCCCGGGCAACTTCCTCAGTTGTCATGCCACAGACCTCACGTAAGGTCAGCGCAAGGCGGGCTTCTTCAGCCAAAGCAGGATGGCAACAGGTGAATATCAGACGTAATTGATCATCTTCAATCTGCTGTTCATTCGACTCAGCTTCTTCAGCAACCAGCTCATTAATGACGGTATCAATGGAATAGTCAAAGCGAGCCTGCCGGCGCAATTGATCAATCGCTTTAAAACGTGCAGTCGATATAAGCCAGGCCCGGGGATTATCTGGAACGCCATCTATTTCCCATTTCTGCAAGGCAATCGCAAAGGCTTCATGCATGGCCTCTTCAGCCAAATCAAAATCGCCCAGTAAGCGGATTAATGTACTCAGAATCTGTCGAGATGCTGTTTGATAGATCTGATTGAGCAACGGTTTCATTTGGACATTTAATGGTTGGTCTGATTTAACCCAACCGACCTTTAACCGATTTTATAAAAGCTTCTTGAATTGGCATGTCACCTTGATACAACTCTTCAATCTGATTAACGGTTTCTGAATGGTCCAGACATTGTAAAATGCAGGCAGCGACATCGGCTCTGGAAATAACTTGTTGCTCCTGATCTGACGGGCGCACAGTGGTAATTTTCCCCGTTAACGGTCCATCAGTTAATCTGCCGGGACGGAGAATGGTGTAGGGCAGGTGACTTTCAATAAGATGTTTATCGGCGAAATATTTGCAGATGTTGTAATGCTTAATGGCCTTGGTGCCGTGTTCCGGGTCACCGGCATCCCGTGAGCTGACCATAACAAATTGTTTAATGGCATGTTGTTTTGCCTTATCAACCGCTTTACACGCACCCCATAAATCCACCAGAATAGTTTTATCGGCACCGGTTTTACCTCCGGAACCAGCCGTAAATACGACTTTATCGCAATCAGCAAAAGCGTGGTCTGGCAGATCAGCTTCGAGATCCGCTATTACAACATCAGCCCCCAATTTTTCAAATTCACCAGCCTGTTCTGGGTTACGCAGCATGACTTTCACCGGCATTTTCTGCTCGGCCATCATTTGAATTAATAGCTTACCTATTTGGCCATTGGCGCCAATGACAAGGGTCTGTTTATCTTGCATGTTTTTCTCCTGTGGCAGATTCACGGGATGATTCGGGTGAAAAGTGTCCTTCCGAATGCATATTAAAACAGAGTATGGCGGGTATTATGCAGAACTCAAGAGCCGGTAGGTCTGAGTTGCAATAAACCGCCTCCCGAGATGGGAGGCGGTAAAAAGTGTTTAGGCTTCTTGAGAAGCTTGATAGTTTTCTACAAAGGACTGCAGGCCTTGTTGAACTAAATCGTAGGTTTTATCGATATTGCCTGCTATATCGCCTTCCAGTACTTTCAGGCCACCAAGAATGTCGCGTGCTTCTTTGAACCCCTGATCGATTCCACCGCCAATCACTTCGACAAATGATTTCAGGGCTTCTTCAAGCGGCATATCCTGACGGGTGCTGTAATAAGCATCAAAAAAAGCAGTACTCATTTGCACAATGCGTTCGGAAGTCGCTTCGGGTGATACATCAATGCCTTGTTCATAAGCTTTTTGAATGGCGTTATCGCCAAACTCGGCCTTCAAAGAGTCATTGATGCCCTCAAGAGCTGTTTTGAACAGCAATGCCATGGCACCATCACCATTGCCGTCACTGATATTAAACGAGACCTGCAGAATGGAAAGGTTCATTTCGCTATTGGACTCAGATACTGAAAACTTTTTTTCCTGGGCCAAAACCGAAACCTGCTGACCAAAAGGGCCTTCCTGCTTATTCACAGGATCCTTTGCCATCGAACTAACGGTTTGGCCAAACGGAGCAGTGTTAATTGTCATTTTCTTATCCTCGAATGGATCTACTCTAAGGCTAGCGGCCTCGAGAAGAATGACTTTAATCTTGTTTTAATGAATGATGATTTATTTTTTCAGCTTCACGAATAGGAGCTTGGGCTAGCAACCATCCCGCAAACATAAATATCAGCATGCCAAGCAGAATCGCTTCAAATTGCACACCACCATCAATCAGGAAACCTAGTACAGCGGGTGCCAGGCCGGTTGAAAACACCATAAAAGCTGATTTGACACTACGTACACGGCCTAAATGTTCACGACCCCAAAGTACAACTAATAAACTATCTACCACAGGCGAAGACATGCCAAGTGAAATTCCGGCACCAATCATTAAAATCAAAACACCTGCATTGCCACCGACTAATACCGCCAAAATGATAGCGAATGCAAAAGGAGCCAGGTACAAGCGAGCTAGAAGCGATACTCCTAACTCATCTATCCAGCGCCCTCCAAGTAATGCGCCGGGAAAACGAGCAATACCCATTGCCGTTAAACCCAAGGCATATGCGGTGGTGGTGGCATTTAAATCTAGGGTCATTTGGGCCTGAAAAATAAAAATACCGGTTAAAGTGACTGGCAAAGCCATGGTCAATGGAATAATTAGCCAGAAACGTTTTTCCAGCATCGGGTTGGGACCTTTGATTTTCTTACCACTGCTATCACGCTTGATTTCAGGTGCTTCAGGCCATTTTGCCAAAAGCAGTAATACCAACCAGATGAGAAAAATGACGGCGGCCACTGCCCACCAGATTTGCTGCCAGCTCAGCCAGCCAATTAATAATGCGATGACTGGCGCCAGAATAATTTCACCCATTGGCATGCCGAGACTGACCAACCCCAGAGCTCGACCACGGTTAATGGTAAATTCGCGGCCAGCTAATGTACTGCCAAAATGGGTCATCAAACCTTGACCACATAACCGTACTAAGCCCAGCCCAATTAAAGCTGGAATCAGCCATGGTGAAGTGGTCAGTAAAATCACCCCCGCCAATAACGCTGTCAGCACTAACAAGGCATATCTCCGGGGGGCAATCCAATCCAGTTTCTGGCCGAAATGTAACACCAGAAATCCGCTTGCCATCGTAAGTGCCGAATACACAGCTCCAAACTCACCTGCTGATAAATTTAACGAATGGGCAATATCAGATTGAAACAAACCAATGAAAAAGCTTTGTCCAAGGTTACCAGTGAAAAGTGCAATAAAACCAATAGCCAGTAAACCAAACTGGTTGCGGATCAAACTGAAATAACTGTTCGCTTGAGGAGAAGTCATAAATTCCAATGAATGAATAAACTGGATGGCTCTTTCCCAACAGAGAAAAAGTATATGCTCGGAATTATAGAGGAGCTGCCACTATCAGGCGAGTTTACCCAAAGTAACCGTATGCTCTTTTCAGTCGCAAGCGGCGGGCTAGGACGATTTTTTTTCGACAAATCCGTTCCAAATCACTTATACAGAACAGCTAAATCCCATCCTTTCCTCATTTATCGCGAAATGAACCACCAAGAATGGTGGAGACGAAAGGTAAACAAGCGCTAGAGCCTTAAAAGGTTCTGAATGATTTCGTCTTCTGTTTTACCTTTAGTGCGAAGGTTGTAATAGTACTGGCAGAGAGCTGAAAAGCTATGTGGAGTCTGTAACGTTGGAAGTTTAGTAAACCACTCTAATCTGTTAACCGCCGTTTCTTTAATATTATGTTCAAACAGCATGTCTTCCAGCTGAGCGGCACGATTGGCAATCATACGATGACTTTCATCAAACCGATCTGCAGCGGTGATAAGCAATTCTGCTGTGCGTTCAATTTCAGCTGTTTCATCGTTTATTTCTGCACGACTGCGTTTGACCAGCCATTCCTGTGGTGACATTTCCACTTGGCCATCGAGCCAAAGTGGGATTTCGTTTTCATCGATTATCGGCGCAGCTTCCATCTGCGGAATGTCATCATTGTTTTGATCGCATGCGGATAACGAAAAGATCAACAGTAAGCTTAAGAATAATGATGGTAAAACCTTAGGTCTCTTGTCCATATCCACTCCAGAGAAACTTGCTGATGAACAGCAATCTACCGGCATACTAGAGTGCTATGGATGAAAGCACATCAGAGATAATCCTGATATGTTAAGGAAGTTGTCACAAGTTGGCATCCAGCCATTAATCGGGGCGTTGGGATTTAGCTGGTTCAGTTTTTCTTTTTTTGATAAACAGTCTTGGGTTTTTGGCGATAAATGACCATATCCAGCGTTCGAGAAACGATTTGGCTTGTGCTTTTTTTAGGTGGCCGTAGCCGAGTAATGAAATAAACAAAGCGCCTATGGCATCAACAATCAGGTCATACATGGTGTCAGTTAAGCCTGAGTAATCACCGAACATGGGTTTTTGCATATTCAAACCCAAAATTTTATCCATGGAAAATTCAAATATCTCCCACAATGCCCCCATACCCAAAGCAAACATAAAAGCAAAAAAAGCTATAAACCCCGGCATCATCTGTAAATGGATATATTCATTTTCATTCAGTAGATAAACCAGCAGAAAGCCAATAATACCTAACAGAAAACCTGAGCCAGTGTGCAAAGCAATATCCCACCACCAGAACTTGGTGTAATAGCCATGTACTTCACCCAGAAATACCGATGCAAAGACAAAGGCAATTGCCAGAAGTTGAAATATAGCTGGCACATGAACATTGAATTTTCTGGCCAGTAATACAGGAAATAAGCTGATGATAATAATGCCGAAAGTCGCTATCGCATTGAGCCATTGTTGTTCCCAAATAGACCCGAAAAATCCGGCAAACAATATAAATTGCAACAAGAGTGTCAATTTTTTAGGCATGGAATGAGGTGTCATTTGATCTCCAGAGACTTGATTTTTCCCTAACTTTTCTAATGCGCAGTGAACTGTTTTCTAACGTATGAATCAATAACAGCTTATTAGTAAGATTTTTTAGATAAAAAAACATGCCTTATTCATGGTAATGAAATTAATTTACTTTTGGGAATACCGAGAGGTTTAAATGCGACAGTTGCTTACAGTTTTGCGATATGGTCTGTTTTTATCGCTGTTTTCATCAGCTTCCAGTATGGCAGATCAAGTTATTATTTTGCGCCATGCGCTAGCCCCTGGCGTCGGTGATCCAGAGGGGTTTGATTTGGCAGAATGCCAGACTCAGCGGGTATTGTCTTCTGAAGGACGTGAACAGGCGATAGAAATAGGTCAAAAACTTCGCGAATCAGGTATTACTGAGGCAGAGGTTTTCTCCAGTGAATGGTGTCGATGTTTGGAAACTGCAGAATTACTGGGGTTTGGTCCACCGCAAAAGCTGACGGCACTGAATTCTTTTTTTCACGCATCAAATCGCCATTTAAAAAACCAATTTCTGCAAGATTGGAAAGCGCATATCAGCGAGGTGAAAACCACTAAAACCAAGGTTTATATCACTCATCAGGTCAATATATCCGGACTTCTCGACAAGTTTGTGTTATCGGGAGAGGGCGTAGTGGTGGAAGTGAATGAACAGGGACAACTGAAAATTGTATCGGTTTTGTAATGAACCCTTCCGCCTTGATAGGGTCACAGGGTCGTGGCTCTTTCCTAGCGACCTCTGTTCTGTTTGAAACATAAACAGACCCTACAACTGAAAACTACATTTGTTAAGCTGTTGATAGTAACCAATTGACGGCTTGAATCAATTATTAATTGCTACCTTCGCATCAATCTAAAGCCTTTGGGCAAATAATAAATTTAAAAAAATCAAACAAAAGGAGATCACAGTATCGTGTGGATTTTTGATATGAAATGGAAGTTAACTTCAGCTCTGCTGGTGACGTTGTTGTTAACATTCAGTTTGATAACCGAAACGGCTTGGGCCGAACCTGCTACTCCTCCCAATAATGAAAAACATTACTCAGTGCTTGCTGACACACTCGAAAATGAACAGTCCCGTGAAAAACTTATCGCAGAATTACGCGAATTGGCACAGGCGGCTGAAGCACTGGATCAAGAAGCCGCTTCAGAAGAGTTGGTTGATGAACCAACGTTTGCCAGACAGATTGCCAATACGACCCAATCCGTTGCCCAGCAGATTGTCTCAACAGTTGGGATGGGTTTTTCTGCTGTAGCTGCTATAGGTTCTGATGAAGCAGGCACATTTGATTGGCAGGACATGCTGGATGAAAGCTTCTTTCTACTGGTGGTGATTGCCAGCACGTTATTAATGTTTTATGTGCTGCGAAGTCTGGCGCGTCATGCTTTTCGTCGTGCTAATGATTGGGCTGAAGCGGAGGGTGACTATCCTGAAATTCGCAAATTCAGCGCGATTTTGCTGGCAGCTGTAGTGGATTTACTGACAGTAGCCTTAGCATGGGTAGCCGGTTATGCCGTTGCCTTGTTTGCCATTGGCAGCAATGGAGAAATGAATGTCAGTCAATCGCTATTCCTCAATGCGTTTTTGGCGATTGAAATATTTAAAGTCATTCTCCGTACGATATTTGCTGGACGTGATGATGCACTGCGTTTATTACCAATATCTGCCGAAAGTGCCACCTACTGGCATATCTGGTTAGTTCGGTTAACCAACTATATTGGTTATGGCATGTTGCTGATTGTGCCATTGGTTAATCTGAATATTAATCCGGTCGTCGGCCAACTGGTCAGTGTACTGGTGGTGTTAAGTGCATTTATCTATGCAGTTGTTGTCATCATGCAAAACCGTGTATCCGTTAAACAGCGTTTGCTCTCTCATGCACAACAGTCCTCATTCAGCTTTTCAAGAGTCAGTCTGGGGATCCTGGCACGTAGCTGGCACATGCTGGGAATAGTGTATTTTGCTGTGTTAGCTGTGGCTTTATTACTGCGTCCGGAGGATGCCCTGCCAATGATGTTAAAGGCCACTTTCCAGACCATTCTCGCGCTGGTGATCGGTGGACTGCTGGCGAAGTTCATGGCGAAAACCATTGGTCGTCCGGTACATGTTTCAGAAGATTTGCGTTCACGTTTTCCGATGCTGGAACAGCGGGTAAACGGATTTGTACCAAATATCTATAAAACCTTAAGAATTTTGCTGGTGGTGGTGGTTGCCGCAGTCATTTTGGATGCCTGGGGAATATTCAGCCTTACCGCATGGTTAGCCTCAGAGGCGGGTATTCACACTATCGGTACATTGATTAGTGTGGCTGCAATTCTTGTTGGAGCGATGGCAGTATGGATAGTTTTGGCAAGTTGGATTGAGCACCGGCTTAATCCTGGTGATGAAACGCATTTGCCAACGGCAAGAGCCAAAACATTACTGACAATTTTCCGTAACGCGGCGGCTATTGCTCTCATCATAATGACCGTTATGATTGTGCTGGCGGAAATTGGTGTCAATATTGGACCATTACTGGCGGGTGCCGGTGTGCTTGGTTTAGCCATTGGTTTTGGTGCACAGAAACTGGTGCAAGATATTATTACTGGGGTGTTTATCCAAATGGAAAATGCCATTAATTCCGGTGATATTGTTACAGCAGGTGGCATCACTGGTACAGCTGAGAAATTGACAATCCGCTCTTTAGGTCTGCGGGACCTTTCGGGAACCTATCATCTGATTCCATTTTCATCGGTAGATACCGTGTCCAACTTTATGCGCGAATTTGCTTACCATGTGGGTGAGTATGGCGTGGCATATCGTGAAGATACCGATCAGGTGATTGTGCATCTGCGTGAAGCTTTTGCCGAGTTAATGGCAGATGAGGATCAGCGTGAGAAAATTCTGGTTGATGAGCTGGAAGTTCATGGCATTACCGCTCTGGCAGATAGTTCAGTCAATATTCGGGTACGGATTAAAACCCTGCCGGGTACGCAATGGGGTGTTGGCCGGGCTTATAACCGTCTGGTGAAACAGCATCTGGATGCAGCAGGAATTGAGATTCCATTCCCGCATATGACCATTTACTTCGGTCAGGATAAAGATGGATCGGCTCCACCTGCGCCGCTGAAAATGGTCGGAGATTCGGATTCAAATTCCGCCATTAAGTTGGAGCAAAAACCTGACAAAACAGAAAGCTCAAAATCATCAAAATCCAACCCAAAGGATAAACAGGATTTTGATGAAGAACATGAGAGCTAGATTTGCTAGTAAGCCCTAGTATCACAAGACACCCTGTTAATTTTAACAGGGTGTTTTTTTATGGCTATCCGTTCAGACGTTGCTGTATCAATCGTTGCAAACTTCGGGTGCCGGTGCAGTTATCGCATTCATCAAGTGCGGTTTGTATTGTTGATTGTGCTGACCGGTAATCCTGTTTCAAATAAAGCAAGGTAGCGGTCATGAGTGATTTATTCTGGTAATTGTCCAGTAAATCATCAACGACCAATCGCAGACCTGAATCAGCACTGAAATATCGCAGATCACGGGTATCGGCAATCAATGCCAGATTTAACGCCCAGAATGCTTTATCTGATTCACCTTGCAAAGCTGTTGCCAGAGCAAAACCAATTTTGGGCAAAGATGCTTTGGGATCTTTTTGGGATTGTGCTTTAAATGCATTTATTGCTGTTGTTGACTCATAGCGCGATAACGCTTCCCAGCCATCAATATTGGAATAGTTCGAAATAGACGAAGTTGATGGCGAAGCAGGCCGGGCTGCATTGGTTGTATAGCGTCTTACCGGTTCCTCGTCACGGTAACCCTGAGAATAAATAATCGGTGCAATCAGGGTGATACTATTATTTCGAAAACCATAATAGCCTGATCGATAACGAGGCCGGATAGTATCGTAATGTCGATAATACGGTTTATAACGTGGTTGTTTAAAGTGATTTAGTCTGGGATCCAGTCCAAATGAACGGTGACCCGTGATGCCGATTGAGGGATGGCGGTAATGCTGGTTGCCAGAAAAGCCATGGTGAGGTCGATTATGCAGATTCTGACCAAGTTGCACGTTCACCGACACATCGGCATAACTGTTTTGACTGGGCAAAAGCAGCATAAGCCCGCTAAGCAAGCTGGCGCTGAAAACGGAAACAAATAGGGTTTTACTGAATGACATAGCCATTACCTCACAGTTGGCTGGCTGATAATCATCAGACTGGTAACCGTGTTGATGGTTCGTTGCCCTGAATGTAAATTCAGGTAAAGCAATGTTTCAGCGAGCTTTTTGGTATCATGCCCGCTTTATTCTCTTCTTTAAAGCTCCCCATGTCTGCTACTGATTTTTCATCGTTAAATTTATCTGCCGAACAACTGACTGTCCTTGATTCACTCGGTTATAAGCAAATGACTGCTGTCCAGGCACAAAGCCTGCCGTTAATTCTGCAAGGCAAGGATTTGATAGCCCAGGCCAAAACCGGCAGTGGTAAAACCGCAGCCTTTGGTATTGGCTTATTACAAACTATTCAACCGGATTTCTTTGCTGTTCAAGCGCTGATTATTTGTCCTACTCGTGAATTAGCCGATCAGGTCGGCAAAGAGTTACGTCGTTTGGGACGTGGCATACCCAATCTGAAACTGGTGATGTTATGCGGCGGTAAACCGTTAGGCCCGCAAATTGCCTCATTGGAATATGGTGCACATATTGTGGTTGGTACACCTGGACGGATTCAGGATCATCTTAAAAAAGCCACCTTGAAACTCAATAAAGTCAAAACCGTAGTGCTGGATGAAGCCGATCGCATGCTGGATATGGGCTTTGTCGATGCTATGCAGGAAATCATAGGACAGACACCAAGTTCCAGACAGACCTTGTTGTTTTCAGCGACGTTTCCCGACAGCATCAAACAGATTAGTCGTAGCATACAACGTGATCCGGCACGGGTAACGGTTGAATCACAGCATCAACAGGCTGTAATTGATCAGTTGTTTTATGAGATTAAAAAACATGAACGTAACAATGCCTTGATAATGTTATTCCAGCATTATCAGCCCAAAAACGCCATTGTGTTCTGCCACACCAAAATACAGTGTGATGAAGTCGCAGATATGCTGAGAAACAAAAAAATCGATGCTCAGCCGATTCATGGTGATTTGGAACAACGGGAAAGAGATCAGGTGTTGGTACGATTCGCCAACCAGAGTTGCCCGGTTTTGGTGGCCACCGATGTGGCTGCTCGGGGACTGGATATTAAGGCGATTGAAATGGTGATTAATTATGAATTGCCCCGAGATCCCGAAGTATATATCCACCGCATTGGACGAACTGGTCGGGCGGGGGAGTCTGGCCTGGCAATGAGTCTGGTTGCTGAAGCTGAAGTACCCCGCATGCTGGCGATTGAGAAATATCAGAAAAAACCTTGTCGCTGTGATGTGCTGGCTTCTCTGGATCGTGATGACAGTTTTACGCTGGAAGCCGATATGGTGACTATACAGTTGGATGCCGGGCGTAAAAATAAACTCCGTCCTGGCGATATTCTGGGCGCTTTAACTGGTGATGCCGGACTAGATGGCGCTGATATCGGCAAAATTGATATTTTTGATATGTCAAGTTATGTCGCGGTAAGTAAATCGGCATTACGACAGGCAATGAATTACCTGGCTGATGGCAAGGTTAAAGGGCGCGCTATTCGCGCCAGAAAAATACGTTAAATAAACGCACAGAAAAAAACAAAAACCTTGTTTAAATTGTGGTAATAATTACCCTGCGCTAACTGTTTTTACGAGTAGAGCCATGACCGACCTGATCAATAATGTACCCACGGAAAATGATGTCTATAAAACCCTGCTGGAATCCACTAAAGCTATTCCGTGGAAATTAGACTGGGCTTCTATGCAATTCACTTACATTGGCCCGCAAATTGAGGCTCTGTTAGGTTGGGAGCCATCAAGCTGGAAGTCTGTTGAAGATTGGGCTGCTCGGATGCATGAAGATGAACGGCAATGGGTGGTGGATTTTTGTGTTTCCCAATCCAAGTCAGGAATCGATCATGAAGCGGATTATCGCGCACTGACAAAAGATGGTAACTATGTCTGGATCCGCGATGTGGTGCATGTAGTGCGAAAGGAAAATGGTGAGGTCGAATCATTAATCGGTTTTATGTTTGATATCAGCGAGCGCAAAAAGACCGAGCAGGAACTGATAAAGCTGCAAAAGGAACTGGAAGAGCTTTCCTTCAAAGATGGCCTGACCGGTGTGGCCAACCGCCGGATGTTTGATTCCGTTATCGAAACGGAATGGCTTAAAGCCCGGCAAAATAAACAGCCATTGTCACTGATTATTATTGATATCGATTTTTTCAAGGAATATAACGATTTTTACGGGCATTTACAGGGCGATGACTGTTTAAAACAGGTAGCTGAAACACTTAATAACGTCAAAGCACGCTCGCGTGATTTCTTCGGGCGATTTGGCGGTGAAGAATTTATCATGCTATTACCTGAAGCAGATGAAAATGCCGCGTGGTCGATAGCGGAGCGTTGTCGTCAGGCTTTATTTAAAAAACAAATACCACATGAACAGTCGAAAGTGAGTCAATTACTCACCATCAGCCTGGGAGTCAGTACGATGATTCCATCGCATGATGATGAGCATAATGAATTAATCAGCAGGGCAGATAAACAGCTTTATCAGGCCAAGCAGAAAGGGCGTAACTGCATTCAATCGGCTTAAACTAGATTACCGCAGGCGCGATTAGCCGGTACTGCTACATCCATCATTTTAGGATTGGGCAAGTTCAGGTTGTCCATAATATTTTTATATTCAATAACATCCTTCACTTGCAGGCGAGGATTATTCTCGCGTTCTTCACCAATGGTACTGACCATCCAGCCTTTATAATCATGCGCCGGATAGACCCAGGTATCCTCTGGGAATTTCAATAATTTATCGAACAGACTACGGTATTGATCTGTTGCACTGCCATTTTGAAAATCTGTTCGTCCGGTGCCACGAATCAATAATGTATCACCGGTAAACAGATACTTCTGTCCGTCATGTTCCAACAGAAAGCTGTAAGAATCGTCAGTATGCCCGGGAGTGTGTAGGGCAGTGAGCGTGATTTTACCGACCACAATTTTACTGCCATCATTGAAACTATCATTGGCACAGGAAGAATTTGCCTGTTGTCCCATATAGGTTTCACAACCTGTGAGTTCCCGCAGTTTGCCAAGAGCCGTAATGTGATCAGCATGGGTATGGGTATCCATTGCCACTTTCAGTGTTAAACCAAGTTCATTTAATAAACGAATATAACCATCTGTTTCATCTATCACCGGATCAATTAATACCGCTTGTTTGGAAAGTTTATCTGCAATCAAATAAGTGTATGTAGATGAGTTTTTTTCAAAAAGTTGTCTGAATAACATGTTGATGAATGCTCCTATGTTGTTTGCACATAAAACAGTGTTACTGCCACCAGTAAAAGACCAATAGAAAAGATTTTCTGCAGATGCGCATTCGCAATTCTGTGACTGATCAGTTGTCCTGCATACATACCTGTCAATCCTCCAGCAATGAGCCACGCCAGTGACTTAAAAGGTAAATAATTGATTTCACCGAATGTGAGATGTGAAATAAAGCCGATACTGCTAACCAGCGTGATAACCACTAAAGACGTACTGACTGCCTGTACCATGCTGACCTGACTCAGTAACAGCAGTAGGGGAATGATCAAAAAGCCTCCACCTACGCCGAATAAGCCGGATAATATGCCGACCAAAAATCCACCCAGCAATAAACCACCCATGCATCTTGGACGCAGCTGAAATTTACCGTCGGGACTGAATTTACACAGAACACCCTTTGCATTATCCAGCGATAAATGACTGCTTCGCACCACTTTGCTGGCTTCCGGCATCGTTGTGGCTGTTAACCACATGCGAACAGCGATTATGACTGCCAATAAGCTAAATCCTGCCACCAGTAGCACCTCACTTAACATTGAGGCGAATATCTGCCCTAACGGCGCACCCAACATTCCGCTCCCGGCTAATAAAGCTGCAGGTTTCCATAAAATGGTTTGATTGCCCAAATTTCGGACACTGCCATACAACGTAATCGTGGCGACGGCGGCTAATGATAATGTCACCGCTTGATGAATTGAAACGTCACCCAGCAATATCAATAAGGGAACTGCAAACACCGAGCCACCGGCTCCGGTAAGGCCAAGCAGCAGGCCAATTACAATGCCAATTAACAGCAACATCTAGATTATTTATTCCATGGCATTTTTGCGAGGATCAGGCCCATTGCACAGCTATCGGTGATCCCTGAAAACATGAGTCCTGCGCCGACAAACCCCGACAGCGCAAACCAGGCTGAATGTACAACAAATCCCAGAATTACACCGCCTAACACCAAACCACCTGCAGCGATACGTACCTGACGTTCTATCGATACTGAACTACCTTGCGTGAACACCCAGTCACCATTGAGCTTTTCAACCGCTTGGATGCCGCCCTCAATAACCACTAGTGATTGGGAAACCTGGCCATCTAATTGTTTGGCGGCCGTTTCTGCTCGGCGACCTGAGTGACATAACAGTAATATCTTGTCAGGTGTTACTGTTTGTTGGTTAATTGCCTGTTGTAATGCTTCAACGGTGAGGTTTTGTAATGGCAAATGAATGGCACCCGGCAAAGATTTCGCTTTAACCTCGGCCGCTGTTCTGACATCAACAATAAAGCAATCTTTGGGTGTATTTTTGATAAACACATTCGCTGGTTTTTCGATGGAATAACTCATGATTTTTCTCCACATGAAGCAGTTTGATATTCAGGACAGTAAAGCGATTGCAACACGGCGATGATGCGTAACGCGGCATCGCCATTAAGCCGGTAGTAAACAGTTTGTGAATCTTTGCGTGTTTTGACTAATTCAGCGTGACGCAGGCTGGCAAGGTGTTGCGATAATGCCGATTGACTGAGTGGCACCAGCTGATTGATTTCACTGACAGCCAGTTCCTGATTTCCCAAAGCGCATAAAATCATTAAACGGTGTTCATTACTCATTTGCTTCAGTAAATCCGCCGCTGCTTTGGCATGAGTTTGCATCTCGTGCATTTCAGGAAAAGACAGGGGATTCGTGCTCATGGAATGTCCTTGTAAAAAATATAAGGCAAGTATATCAGTATTTTCTAAATTAGATAAATCTAAATTAACAAATGCTGATATATAGGGCTCGAACGCTGCAATTATTGGATTAAGTGGAAGAAAAAGCTGGCGATATGCTCGCCAGCTGATGAAACTTTACTCGGTTTTTACAAATTCACTGACAGGTACGGTCGACATGATTTTTTGTAAGTCTTTGGCGCTTACTGCAAGCGCATAGCCTAATACGCCACTGCCGATAATCACCTGTTCAAATTGAAATGCGCTGTTATCGGCCAACACAGTAACTGTTTCAGGCAATGCAATGGGAGGCACGGCGCCAACGACATATCCTGTTGCTTCTGAGACTTCATTAAACTCGGCCATGCGCAGTTTTTTCTCGCCAAGCTGTTTGCGAAGCGCCGCCCAATCTGCACGTCCACCACCGGCTACTGCCAGCAGGCAAAACTGACCCGAACCAGTTTTAAATAACAGACTGCGCACCACAGAGTTGGGATCTCGACCCTGACCGCTAAGTAATTCTTCCAGATTGCGGATAGGTTTTTTATCCTCACTGAGCGGAATTTCAATCACATCAAAAGGAATGGCGTTGTTTGCTAATAACTCAGTGACCGGAGAGCTGATAGTCTGGCTCATGGATGCTCCATAGATGCTGTTAAAAGTCTCTACTTTATGAAGTAATCACTGCAACTGTCAAAGCAACAATGTCATTATCCCCAGCGTCATAAATACAATTGACGCTGCATAACGTGCAGCATTCAACGGTAGTTTCTGCATCAAGCGATGTCCGAAAATAACGATTGGGACGTTGGCCAACATCATGCCAATAGTGGTACCGAGGGTTACCAGCATGAATTGCTGATATTGTGCTGCCAGAATGACCGTTGCGATTTGAGTTTTGTCACCGATTTCAGCCAGAAAAAATAACACCATAGTCGCAATAAAAGCTCCGTAACGATTGATATTTGAAGCGGCATCTTCTTCTTTATCGGGAATTAATATCCATAAGGCGACGGCAATAAAACTGATACCAACAAGTAATCGGCCTGTTTGCGGAGAGATAAACTCGGTGAGCCATACCCCCAGCCAGGCTGAAAGACCATGGTTAAGCAGGGTTGCGACTAAAATACCGAAAATAATAGGAATGGGTTTACGGAAACGGGCTGCAAGAAATAACGAAAGAAGTTGGGTTTTATCGCCGATCTCCGCCAATGCGACGGTAGAGGTTGAAACTAGAAAAGCTTCCATGATTTAGTTACTCAGGCGGGATAAAAAACCAAAGGCAAATAGCAGCTACCCGCCTATGGAGCTGTTATTTGCCTCAGGTCTTGCCAATGCCACTCGTCAGAATGACACGAATTTGCCATGTGTCTTGAGGACACAAGTATGTTGACAGATTCACGCACTAAGGCTTGTTTGTTTCTCATCGTTGATGGGAAATAAACAGGCCTTAAGATAGGTAGACTACTCCCCTAAGACAGTTGGCATTATAAGCACCTCTGCCGGGCACTGCAATAAAAGGTTCAGACTCTGAGTTGCCAGGTAGGCTGATTTTTTTCATCAATTATCTGATGCTTGATTAACCATTGCTGGGCATCTTCCGCATCTTCTTCAAACCAGGCTTCGGCACTGCCGAGGCGGAAACTGTAGCCCCAGCTGTCCATATCCAGCATCATTCGCTGTTTACCCATTTCAGGCAGAAAATCACTGAGCAGGATCTGCAGATAACATACGCCATTTTCTTCATCATAATCCCCAGCAGCATCGGTATCTAACATTATGCGACGTTGATTATCCATACAGATATAGTGGCCAGCTTCATGTAAGGCAGAGTGAACAGGCGTATCAAGACGTAACAATAATTGATTGCCTAGCAGACCGGCTTCACGTTCGCCAAAAAAACTGCCGGGAATAGTTTCATTTTCTTCAACCTGTCTGATTTCAATGCCGTAAGGTTTCAGCAGTTTTTGCAGGTGTTGTTGATAAAACGCTGTGCAGTTCACTACGTTTTGCGGATCAGACACGTCTTGCTTCACCAATAATATGATTAATGACCAGCCCTGCCAGGGTTAAGCCGAATATAGAAGGCATATAACTCACCGTGCCGTTAACGGCTCGTGCCCGACCACGACTGACTGCCTCTGGAGGTAGTGGTGGTAAAGGATATTCCAGGGAATAAACAGTTTGGATTCCTTTGCCTACACCGCGTTTACGTAAATGTGAACGTAATTGTTTGGCGAGTTTGCAAATGGACGTATTCATTAAATCACCGGTACGCACTTGAGTGGGATCAAGTTTGCCGCCAGCCCCCATGCTGGAGAATACCGGTAACTCATTACGCCATGCGGTTTCCAGCAGAGCTGTTTTGCTGCTCATGCTATCAATGGCATCAATGATCACGTCAAAGCCTTGATTGAGGGTGTCAGGAATCGTTTCCGGCGTTAAGAATTCAGTAACAAGGTTGAGTTCGCATTGTGGATTAATATCTGCAATACGCTCTGCCATCACTTCAACTTTCAATTTACCGACAGTAGAGTTCAGTGCCACCAGCTGACGATTCAGATTGGACGCCGAAACCACATCATGATCCACCAGTGTCATTTTACCCACGCCCATCCGCGCCAGCGCTTCTGCGGTAAATGAACCGACACCGCCCATACCCGCCAGAAAAACATGACTGTTTTGAAGACGCTCTAAGCCGGTGTCACCCAGCAGGATATGGGTGCGTTCAAATAATGGATTGCTATGCGCCATCCGTTTCCCTCTAAACATTACCTAAGATTCACTATTTTCCGATAACGGTAAGCTAATGGCAAAAGCGCTTGAGCTATATGCAACTATCGGGATGCAATTTGCAGGTGGAAAAAGCCATCTATCGGTGTGGGCGGAAATTTTTGACTGACTCGATAAAATCATCTTCCAGAGCTTCTCCACGATAACGCAGATGCATATAACAGTAACTGATCATGGCAATCTGTTGCTGATGATGTGGAAGCGCCAGTTGAGCGCGACGGGAAAAATCTTCCGGACCTTCATGGGGCTGACGCACAACACCATGCCTCGCAAGTTTAAAACAGAATTTCTGATAAAAACGCTGGACTCGATCCTGAGGTAGGTTTTTTAATTTCAATGTTGTCCAGGCAATCCAGCCAAATATCAGCACAATGCCGATGGCCAGCCAGCGAATCATTTTTTCCCAGTCCGGCTGATGCATGCCGAGCTTTTCCAGCAACTGCAGTTGTCGATCCGGACCATAACTGACGACCCACATTTCCCAGGCACTATTCAAAGCATCCCAGTTATTCTTTGCTGATTGCCACAGTTCTACCAAGCGATCATTTTTGGCTATTGCTGCAGGAGAACGACGTTCAGCCGGCAATAAATCCCGGATCCCAAAGTCGACACGCTCACTGGAGACGGCAGCTGTTGGATCAATTCTGATCCATCCCTGTTGTGGTAGCCAGACTTCTGTCCAGGCATGGGCATCGCGCTGTCGCACCGTAAGCACCCGATCTACCGGATTGATTTCTCCGCCTTGATAACCCGTCACAATGCGAGCAGGAATACCTGCGGCGCGCATTAACACAGTAAAACTGGCGGCATAGTGCTCACAAAAGCCCTCACGACTCTCAAAAAGAAACTGATCAATGGTATCACCGCGTAATGCTGGTGGAGTCAGGCTATAACTGAAATCCTGCTGACGATAATAATTTAGTACAGCTTCAATATAGGATTGATATGTTGGACTTTTTTCTAAAAGACTTCGTGCCAGCTGCAGACTTCTTGGATGACGATCTTCTGGCAAATTTAATCCATATTGCAGATAGGGATCATTTTGCGGGTTAAATAAATATTCAGTATGAGAACTTAACTGATATTGAGTGCGCTGTTTGATTGCGTCACTGCTAATTAACTCTCCATCCACACTGAGACGGGTCCGCATGGTTTGCGGATAGTCCGTGGGGAAATCCAGAGCAAATAACCAGCGCCTGTCATGGGGCTCCAGGGTCATACTGTATGAAAAAGGCTCTCCGGCAACATGAATTTTCGTGCCGTTTTCATAACGTTTTTGATTGTCAGTTAATGGCAACCAGCGCTTGCCATCAGTGTGCCACAACACTGGTCCACGCCAATATAAGTCCTGGCGCTCAGGAAACTGATTGTTGTCGAACCTCACCCGAAAGGCTATGGCATCGGATTGAATTAACTGACTGATATTGCCGATGGTAATATTGTCTGCCATGCCGGTCACGGCACTGTTCTGCGACGGTACTTCGCCTAAGGTCATACTGTCGGGCAGACTATCCGGAATATCCATAGCGTCATTTGGCAAGCCCCAGATAGGGCCGGAAATCCTGGGAAACAGCACAAACAATAACAGCATCAGTGGCATGGCCTGTAAAACCATCACAGTTGATTGTTTAAGCCGATGTTTAATGGAGCTGTCCGATTCATTGGCAGAAATCAGACAGCTGGTCAGCAGGATCACATTGACCAGCATTAAAATGACGATTGGAATGCTCTGATTGAAGAAAAAATGGGTAATCACCAGGAAAAAACCCATGAAGCAACTCAGATAAACATCACGCAGATTTTTAACTTCAACCATTTTGAAGGCTGCCATGGTGGTCAATAAAGCCACCCCAGCATCACGGCCGATGGTAATCCCGTAACTGTAAAGCACCAGCACAATGGTCAATATCGCGCCGACGGAATGCAGCACTTTTAACAGGTGTTTATCCGCCGGTAGTGGCCATCCATACCAGCTATTCATTAATCGCCAGCCCATCATCAACAGAAATATCGCAGCAACCCACAGTGGTTGATAGAAAAAATGCGGAATGGCGATAATCGTCAATGTCACCATTAACCAGTGAATGGACGATTTAGAAGGGATTTCAGCTGAACGTTTATTGGCCATAAAGCGCCAGACTTCGCAGACAGAAATGACGATGCTGGTCGCCGGAATCTATCGCTATCGATTGCTTTGGCAGGATTAAACCGTATTGCATACCAGCGGTATCTGCAGTCAAAATCCACTGGCATAGTTGTGATAATTTCGCTTCAGTATCCGGTAAATCGGCTACATCGTCCCAGTTGAACAACATTTTTTGTCCGGAAGGACTGCTAAATTGTTTAGTTCGTAAAATGCCATCTCGAGCCAAGGCTTTCCAGGCAATATGCTGTCTGGCATCCCCCACGCGATAGCGATGAAAACCGGCAAAATCATCAAGACCCTGTTGATGCTGCAACGCTCCGGAATCTTCCATAGCAGAAGGTGGAGGCAACGGTTTGTTGCCCATTGGTCTGGGATAAATAAGAACCCGTTGTCGGATATCAATAAAAAACCAGCTCAGCAATAATCCAATAGGGTAGACACTGGAAAGCCTCATTCGCCCTAAATCCTGCCAGCCTCTTTTATTGGTGGGTATTGGAATCAGATGCAGGCTGGTTTGTTCTGCAGCAAGCTGAGGGGCTTTATACACAGGAAGATACCGGGAAAATTGTTTTAGCGGCCACCAACCTGAACGTGAGATTGATGGCAGATAAGCGATATCTAATTGTCGGATAGGTCGTGGACTATGATTGGTCAGGTTCAGTGGCAACAAAACAGGCTGCTGGCAAAAAACCGGTTCAGCGCGGCCCAGCTGATAATCAAGCTGGCGGACATTACGATAACTGTGATGCATGGCTACATGGCCGATACCTACCAGCAGAAAACACAGTAAGTGACCGAGACTGTTGTTGTAGTTAATAGCGCCAAGCAACATCACCAAGATTAATATCGAATAACTCAATCCATAGCGGCTGGGCAAAATAAATACCCGATAGCGTTGCTGTTGACGCCAGCGCTGCCAATATTGGCGCAACATCAGGGAATCGCAACCTGCTGCAGGATCTCGGCTGCCCAGTCTGCAGATTGCAAATGTTCACGTGCTTGCAGTCGATGCTGCACAATACTGGGGAAAATCGCCTGCACATCTTCTGGAATAACAAAATCTCGTCCGTTGATCATGGCCCAGGCCCGAGCGGCCTGAATCAAACCCAATCCGGCGCGTGGGGACAGACCATTATAAAATTGACCACTATTTCGAGTGTAGGCCAATAAGGCCTGCACATAATCAATCAACGCATCACTTAATGAAATTTTACTGGCTGCTTGCTGAAGCTGGATTAATTGGGGTGGCGTAATTTCAGCTTGCAGTTGCCTGAGCATTTGACGTCTGTCTTCGCCTGTCAGCAAGGCACGTTCAGCTTGTTTATCCGGATAGCCAATCTGAATACGCATCAGAAAACGATCCAGCTGTGACTCAGGCAGGGGGAAGGTACCAACCTGATGAGCGGGATTTTGGGTCGCGATAACAAAAAAAGGATCTTCCAGAGGATGGCTGTCTCCCTCAATCGTAACCTGTTGCTCTTCCATGGCTTCAAGTAACGCACTTTGTGTGCGGGGAGAGGCCCGGTTAATTTCGTCGGCTAAGAGAAGTTGAGTAAAAATGGGGCCACGATGAAAACTGAACTGATGTTTTTCGGGGTCATAAATGGATACCCCAAGAATATCTGCCGGTAACATATCACTGGTAAATTGCACCCGTTGAAAACGGAGTCCCAACGTTGTGGCCAGAGTATGAGCCAGAGTGGTTTTGCCAACACCTGGCAGATCTTCAATTAATAAATGTCCCCGCGCCAGAAGACATGCTAATGCAAGTTTGACGGGTTGCTGTTTACCAAGAATGACTGAGTTAATGGCGTGGAGTATGCGTTCAGTGCTGACTTGCGTCATGGAAAGTCCTGAATTGATTTAGGTTATTGTTGCTATCGGGATAGACATGCTATTTTCATCCGGGTTCTATTCATACTAAGGAATTGTATATGTCAAACGAAGGTTATCATGAGCCGTTTAGCGAATTATCAGACGAAACCAAGGATATGCACCGCGCCATAGTTTCGCTTATGGAAGAATTGGAAGCGGTCGACTGGTATAACCAGCGGGTTGATGCCTGTAAAGATCCTGAGTTGAAGAAAATTCTCGAGCATAATCGTGACGAAGAGAAAGAACATGCTGCGATGGCTTTGGAATGGATTCGTCGTAAGGACAAAAAAATGGATCAACATCTGCGTGATTATTTATTTACCGAAGGTGAAATTACTGAACACCACGATTAGGTCTTGTTTATCTTTCAGCTCTCAACAAAGGCGGAGATGAGAGATAAGCAAGCCCTAGTCAGATATTGAATAGTTGTCGACAATTTGCCGTGGTGATTTCAGCAATATACTCCGCTGATTCATCACGTAATTGACTTAGTTTTTCCATGATAACCGGGATGTTTTCAGGAGTATTGCGTTCTCCCTGATGACCACAAAGTGGCATATCTGGCGCATCCGTTTCCAACACGATTTGTGAGAGCGGTAATTCAGTAAACAGGCGTTGCAGTCTCTGTGCCCGTGGATAGGTTAACGCGCCTCCAACACCCAATAAAAAATTAAGTTTGCGGTATTGTTCTGCCTGTTGGGCACTGCCGCTGAAAGCATGCACGATGCCGCCGGATAATTTTTTCTGGCGAAGTACTTTTAAAACGTCATCATGGGCTTTGCGTACATGCAGGATAACCGGCAAATCAAACTGAACAGCAATATCAATCTGTGCTTCAAATAAGATGAGTTGAGAGGGGATGTCGGCATTTGCAACATAAAAATCCAAACCAATTTCACCAATGGCAATAGGCTGATATTGTTTCACGGCTTGCTCAAGTAGCTCTGCTGCATTATCCGGATGATCAGTCATAAACATCGGGTGGCAGCCTAGGGCCAGCGATAGCATCGGATTACTGTTGCATAACTCGATTTGTCTGGGCCAGCTGTTCACCGTCACGCCGGGGATGACAATTTTTTCGATACCTGACCTGGCACAGTTATGCAGAATGTCTGTTCGATCTTTGTCGAAATCGTCAAAGTCGAGATGGCAATGACTGTCAATCAGGTGCAACATGTCAAAACGGCCTTTATAAACAGAGGAACATTTTATGTCTGAAATCTACCATGATGCCAGTAAGCCACATGAGCGCTTAATGTTCAACGTGGCGATATTTCATTTCCTGGTTCCGGCGATTCTGTTTGGTACCGAAAACCTGTGGCTGATTTTCTCAATATCGCTGTTGGGCTCGCTGATGATGATTGGCTCCATAGCCTACAAAGCCTACAACTCCCATGATCAGACAGCACTGGTTCAGGCGCACTGGAAGCTGGCATGGAAGCGCAGTATGTATTTATTGGGCGCTTATCTGGTGGCCGGAGTGATATTTGGTATCGGCTCATTTTTATTGATGGCACAAGCGGATGAAAGCATGCGTTTTATTCAACGCTCAGTGCTGGGTTGGTTTGCATTAGTGCCCATTTCACTTACGTTGATTGCGTTGATTGTGTTGGAAGGCAGTGCGTTGGTTCAATCCAGAAAAGGCATCATGCCCTCTGAGATGAAACTGTAATTGTTCAGTCTCTAACGATAATCTGCTCAGTCTTTGCCATACCCTCACCGCGAGGGTCGCTGGCGGCGCTGAGTTTGCCGGTCTTTTTATTAGCCACAATGACCTGCATATTGCCAAATTGACGGTTTAACACATCCAGTTGATGACCTCGGTCTGTTAAATCCTGTTGCTCCATCTCGCTCAGACCGGGTGTTTCCATTTGCACTCGGTCTGGCAGATATTGATGGTGCAATCGCGGTGCCGCAACAATTGCTTCAGCATCTTTACCTTCCATAAAATGTAATATTCCCTGCATCACCATGGTAATAATTCTGCTGCCCCCGGGGGTGCCAATGACCAGCAATCGCTGATCATTTTCGACAAAGCTTGGTGTCATACTGGATAGTGGACGCTTGCCCGGTTCAATGGCATTGGCGGATTCACTCACCAAATCATAGGCATTGGGGCTCCCGCTTAACGCAGAAAAGTCATCCATTTCATCATTGAGTAAAACTCCGGTATTTCCAGCCACAAAGCCACTACCAAATGGGTAGTTGATGCTCAGCGTGGCGGATACCCGGTTGCCATCTTGATCAATAATCGAAAAATGTGTGGTGTCCTGGCCTTTGTTGCTGAACGCATCAGCTAATTCATCACTTTTGCTGGCGCTATCGGGATCAATGTCCTCAGCTATCTGGGCGGCATAAGCGGGATCCAGTAAATAATCCGGAACATCAATAAAATCACTGTCACCAAGATGAACGGTGCGTTCTCGATAGGCCCGACGCATGGATTCAATTAACCAATGACGCTTTTGTTGTGGGTCAGCCTGCCAGTAATTCAGTGTATTTAATTGATTCAGCATCAAAGTTATCAACTGACCGCCTGCCGAGGGTAAGGCTGCAGTGGTGATGGTATAACCTGCAATTTGAGTCGTGACTGGCTGGCGGATTTTCAGTTGATAATTCTCTAGATCCTGTTCTGTCCAGATACCGCCAGCGGCTTGTACTGATTCCACCATCTGTTTGGCAATTTCACCCTGATAAAAAGCATCCCGACCTTTTAAGGCAATGGCTTCTAAAGTGTTGGCTAAATTCTGCTGGATAATGATGGAACCTAAGGCAGGAATTTCTTCGCTGTCCAAAAATATCGCTTTAGCTTCGGCATTTAACGCCTGTTTTCTAAATCCCATATAGCGTTGATAACGTGGCGTGACAGCAAAACCTTCTCTGGCAAAACGAATTGCAGGTGCGAGGGTGATGGATAACGGTAAATTGCCATAATGTTCAGTTAAATAATCCAATGCAGCGGGGGTTCCCGGAATGGCAGCCGCCAGAGGTCCATTTAATGATAAATCACGAACCACTTCACCGTTGTTATCCAGATACATATCACGGTGTGCCTGGGAGGGGGCTGTTTCGCGGCTGTCCAGCATAATCTGCAATTGGTCGGTTTCACGGTGTAATAACCAGAATCCACCACCTCCAAGACCAGAGCCGGCAGGCTCAACAACTGCAAGCGCAGCACTTACTGCAATGGCGGCATCAAAGGCGTTGCCACCTTGTTGCAGAATTTCAAAACCGGCCTGGGTGGCTAAAGGATGTGCTGAAGCAATCGCTGCGTTTTGAGGTTGAGCAAAACCAAGTGGAATGATCAGGACATAAAAAAGCAGGGCAGTGAATAATCTCATCGATGGTGTTTTTTCATTGCAGCGAGTCGATCCTGCTCTTTACGACGGATTTTCTCCAGACGATGTAATTCAGCAGCTTCGTTGGATTCCATGCCGATATGCGCTTCACCACGTTGCAAGGCCAGCTGGATCTGTTTTTCACGCTCTGCGTAGCGGGCTTTCTGATCATCCGTGGTTTTATCAAAACAATGTGGACAGGACACACCGCGCTGATATTTTTCACTTTGCTTGTCTTCTTCGGTGATAGGTAGCCGACAGGCGTGACATTGATCATATTCGCCTTTTTCGAGACTATGATTCACGGTGACCCGTTCATCGAATACAAAACATTCACCTTCCCACAGCGATTCCTGTTCGGGCACATCTTCCAGATATTTGAGAATGCCTCCTTCCAGATGATAAACCTCCTCAAACCCCTGTTCTTTTAGATAAGCGGTGGATTTTTCACAGCGAATTCCGCCAGTACAGAACATCGCAACTTTTTTATGTTTTTGCGGATCCAGATGCTGTTTTACATATTCTGGAAATTCACGAAAACTTTCTGTGTGAGGGTTAACCGCGTTTTTGAAAGTGCCAACTTCTACCTCGTAGTCATTACGGGTATCGACCAGTAAGACTTCAGGATCACTGATTAATTTGTTCCAGTCTTTGGGTTTGATATAGGTGCCGACCGACTGTTTCGGATCAATGCCTTCGATGCCCATGGTGACGATTTCACGTTTTAATTTCACCCGGCTTCGCAGAAAAGGGGGAGTATCGGTATACGACTCTTTGTAACTTAAATCCTTTAATCTGGGATCGCCGCGTAAATAATCCAGCAATGCATCAATAGATTGTCGCGAACCAGCGACGGTGCCATTTATCCCTTCCTGTGCCAGTAATAAGGTGCCACGCACTTCATTATCCAGCATGAATTTGAGCAGCGAGGGTTTAATCGCAGCATAATCATCCAGAGTGACAAATTCATACAATGCACAGACCACAGTTTGAGCCATAGAAATATTCCGTAAAGAGTTAAAAGCCTTAGGGTCTGTTGTTCTTTCAAAGCCACCACTGCTGGAGGCTATTTTTTTCGTCCAACAAGGCGGAAATGATGCGGTGTAGTCATTCTACATAAATCATTTCCAACGCAGATGGTCGGAAAAATAGTCCCAGCCCTTCGGGTTATGATTGAAAAAACGCCATTCGGTGTTGCTCGTCATTTATTTGAAACAACCAAACCGCATTCCTCGTGGCTTGTATGACGTTTTTTCAATTCACAACAGAGGCGGCTTTGAAAAAACAACAGACCCTACATTTTACAGGGAAATTATCAGGTCGGGTATGCTCACTTGACAGTAAGCTTTAGCAAGCAGTAAATGATTGTATCAATCAACACATTGAGGTGTGAAATGGATGAATTGCAACAACTCAAAGAAGAAAGTGAACAGTGGCGGGCTGATCATCTTCGCTGGTTGGCCGATGCAGATTCCTGGACCCATCATACTCAGAGATTAATAGCCGTTCTGCACAAACTGGAAAGAAGTTTACCCGAACATACGGCCAAGCTGGATCAACATGTTGAATTAATTATGCAACATGAAAAAACCATTAACCGCTATGAATGCGGACTCGACCCGCATTGTCTGTCCAGCTGTGACAGTTATATTAATTTAGAAAAACAACGGGCGTTTCACGATAGATTGCGAAAACTGCACCATAAAATGCAACTGCATCATCAACAATTTAGCGAGCAATATAAAAATCAGATGGCCATTTTTTATCAACAGGCGCAACAGTTGATGCAGGAAATTGCCGAAGGCTAGGGCTTGTTAATCTTTCATCTCCGCCTCTGTTGTGAGCTGAAAAAACGTCAATCAAGGCACGAGGAGCGCCTTTTGTGAGATACATCCATGTATCTCACCCCATTGGGGCTTACGCTCAAAAACGCTCCCGGCGTTTTTGTAGTTGTTCTAAATAAGCGACGAGCAACGCAGAGTGGCGCTTTTTCAGTCACAACCCAAAGGGCTGGGACTATTTTTGCGACCGCCTGCGTTGTCAATCACTTATGCAGCGTGGCTACACTGCGTGCTTTCCGTCTTGTCGGACACAAAAATAGTCGCCAGCAGTGGTGGATATGAAAGATAAACAAGCCCTAGGGGCTGTTTAATGCTGTGATTTATATCGCATCAACAGCCACAGGAAAAACGGTCCGCCTAATAACGTCGTAATGACCCCGACAGGCAACTCTGCAGGGGCAATAACCAATCTGGCAAGCGTATCGCAAATCACCAGAAAGCTACCGCCAAAAAGCATTGTCGCTGGTATCAGATAGCGATGATCTTCACCGATAATCAAACGGCAGATATGTGGCACCATCATACCGACAAAACCAATAGGACCGCATAAGGCAACAATAGCCCCAACGCACAACGAAGTAACAAAAAATAATGCGTAGCGTACATATTTCACTGAAACGCCTCGACTTGTGGCTATTTCATCACCGGCCATTAACAGGTTCAGTTCGCGGCTCAGATAAATAATTACTACTGCCGTCAGTGTAACGAAAGGTAATAGCTGCTTTAATTCCTGATAACCGACGACGGTTAAACTCCCCATCAACCAGCGGATAATTTGAAATGAATCAGCAACATTGCTGAGATATTGAATAAACAGAATCAGACTGGAAAAGAAGAAACTGATAGCCACACCGGTTAACAATAAGGTTTCGCCGGAAAAGCCAAAACGAAACCGACTGATACTGTAAACAAAACTAATAGCTATCAAGGCACCGGCAAAGGCGCTGAGGCTGGTGGCACTTAATCCAAAAATCGTAAAACTGATGCCCGCATAGACACTGATCGCTGCGCCTAATGAGGCGCCGCTGGCAACGCCGAGGGTAAATGGTGTGGCCAGCGGATTACGAAACATTGCCTGAAATACCATGCCGCACAATGCCAGACCACAGCCTGCAGTAAAAGCAAATAACACCCTTGGAATCCGCAACTCATGGATAATCATTTGCTGGATTTCTGTCGAACCAGCCGCTGCAAAATCTACCCACGGACTGATAATTACTACCAGAACGGTAAACAGACTTAATGCGATGAGTTTAAGTTTTATGCTCATGATTCATCTGCCACAGCAATCAACCGCTCTTGATGTGGATGTTTGGCAAACACAAACGCTTGCTGGTAAAGCAGGTGTAAGCGCTCGGCATCTAAAAACTGTTCAGCAGGACCATGCCACAGACATTTACCTTCCAGTAAGGCCAATACATGTTTGCTGTGCTGCGCGGCATGATTGATATCGTGAGTCACTTCGATAATCGTCTTCTGCAGTTGCTGATTCAGTTTGCGGATCAATTGATGTACAGCAACCTGATGATGGGGATCCAGAAAGGCAGTTGGTTCATCCAACATCAAAACCGGCGTATCCTGAGCCAGGGCGGCGGCAATCATTACCCGTTGGCACTCTCCACCACTAAGAGTCGACATTTTACGCAAGCGAAAGGGGTGGCTGTCGGTAATAGTGAGCGCATTTTCTATGGCGTCCTGATCCTGCGATTGCCACTCTGAAAAGACATGGTGATAACTGTATCTTGCCATCCGAACAAATTCTTCAACATTGAAGCTCAGGTGGCTACCCCCGGTTTGAGGCACATAACTGATGAGTTGGGCGAGTTTTTTATGGCTGTAATGTGAGAGCGTTTCTCCATCAACGGATATTTTTCCCCCGGATGCAGGCAGAAGCGCTAATAAGGTTTTCAAAAACGTGCTTTTTCCAGAGCCGTTAGGTCCCACAATACACAGGTAATCGCCACGGGCAATATCGCAATTGATGTCTTCAATCAGTGTTTTATCGCCGATTTTTACCGAAATATTGCTGCAGCTAATCATTTTGAGATGAATCCCAATCCAGTTGTGGATGAAATATCCGAGCGAGATCCTCTGCCAGTTGGATGATTCGGGGGCCGGGTATTACCGCATAATCAGCTTGAATAATATGTAACTGTTTATTGCTGATAGCATCCATTTTATCCAGCCGCTGCCATTGCTGCCTTAGCTTGGTGAGATCGGGTGAATACACTTCTTCGCCAGGAAAAATATCGACAATAATTTGAGGGTTAAGCCGTAACAGGCCCTCTGTGGAAACCGCCGGCACTTTTATATTTGGTCCGTGAAAGACATTTTTTGCACCAACAAAAGACAATAAATCATTATAAAAATCCTGTTGTCCGGCGATATATACCTTATCCAGAAAATCTGTATGTGAACTATGGGCTATTGCCAGCAAAACAGTTGGTTCAGGCTGATCTCGGACTTTCTGTTTAATTGCTTCTAGCCGATTATCAAACTCGCTGACCAGGTGTCTGGCCGATGACACTTTATTAACTGCGGAGCCAATATCGATAATGCTGTTTCGAATGCCGGTCAGACTTGAGTTATCGATACTGAGCGTTTGTATCCCCAGTTGCTGCATTTGCCTATTTAAGCTTTGTTGACGTTCCAGCAGGATAACTATATCGGCCTTCAAGCGAACAATCTGCTCCAGATTGGGATCCAGATAACCACCAACTTTGGGCAGTTTTTTCACTTGATTGGGGTATTGACAGTAGTCGGTTACCGCTACGACTTTATCACCCGCATCCAGTGCAAACAGCGTTTCAGTAATGCTGGGAGCAAGACTGATGACCCGCTGAGGAGAGGATATTTCCGACGCATTAGTTTCCGACTGCGGTTTTTCAGGCTGCAGCCAGACGAAAATAAATATCGCAATAAACAGCAGAATCGGCCAAAAACGTGCCATTTTGGCTTTCCTGTAATCAAAACAGCCTATTATACTGCCTGATGTTAATAGCGATAGGTGAAGTAAATGAAGCAGATAATGCCCGAAGCAGAGTGTTTATTTACTCTGCAGGTGATTGATGAAAGTCTTGAACAACTGGCCATGCAGTTGAACAGGGATTATCTCGACAAAAATCCTGTGCTGCTTTGCGTAATGAACGGTGCGGTGATGACCATGGGGCATTTATTACCGAAACTACAGTTTACGCTTGAAACAGACTATATTCATGCGACACGTTACGGTGATAAAACAGTGGGCGGCGAACTGAATTGGCGGGCCAAGCCTAATATTGATCTTAATAACAGGTATGTGTTGTTAGTGGATGATATTTACGATGAGGGCATTACCTTAGATGCCTTGCGTAACTTTTGTCAGCAGGCTGGCGCGACTTCTGTAAAAGCAGTGGTATTGGCAGATAAACAACACAGCAATAAATATGGCGTTCAACCGGAATATATTGGCTTACAAATTCCTGATCGCTATGTTTTCGGTTTCGGTATGGATTACAAAGGCTATTTACGTAATGCGCCTGGCATCTTTGCCGTCAAGGAGAATGCATCATGATTGGATTAATTGGAGGCAGTGGGTTAAGCCAGCTGGAGGGATTGGTCCTGGAACAGCAAATGCAGCGGGAAACGCCTTTTGGAGAGCCTTCCGCACCATTAATGATTGGTCGTTATGCCAACAAAACGGTGGCTTTTCTGCCCAGACATGGCGAACATCATACGATTCCACCACATCTAATTAATTATCGGGCGAATATCTGGGCGTTTCATCAGTTAGGGGTAGAACAAATACTTGCTGTTGCTTCGGTGGGTGGTATTACGGAGCCCTATATGCCGGGAACAATCGCATTACCGGACCAGTTGATTGATTACAGTTGGGGGCGGGATTCCAGTTTTGCCAGTGAGGATTTTTCAGCCGATAAGCATATTGATTTTACCTACCCATTTGATGAAACACTGCGTCAGCAAATACTGCTTGCGGCTAATAGTGAAGAAATGACAGTTATCGATGGCGGAACTTATGCGGTAACACAGGGACCGAGACTGGAAACAGCGGCAGAGATCCAGAGATTAAAAAATGATGGTGCTGACATGGTGGGCATGACCGCCATGCCAGAAGCAGCGCTGGCACGGGAATTAAATATTGCCTATGCCAGCATTGCTGTTGTGGCTAATCAGGCCGCTGGTTTAAGTTCACACCCACTGACGATAGAAGCCATACTGGATACCATGGAAGAGTCGATGGGGCAGGTAAGGCGATTATTGAAAGGTGTTATTCCGCTGTTGTAGCTTCACCTTCAGACGGCAGGGAATAGGTTTCTGGCTCGGTCATATTGCTGAGCACTTGATCCGGTGTTGCTACCGGTATCAGTTGCAGAATAGCGCCAAACCGCGGGTGATCGAAATAATGCACCTGCTTGCTACGGATACGGCGCAATTCCACTAAACGTGGTTGATGCAAAGTATGAGATGAATCACTTTCCACTGAGCGCACACCATCCTGTAACCATAGATCCAGGCTCGCGTGTAAATAGGTAGCGATATGAAAACGTACTTGTCCTTGAACCCGATCAGAGTCTATCGCCACAGCTTGTGCCCGACTGCGACTGCCAACAGCCTGTTGCCAGGTTTGATGGCTGATGACCCGATAACCGGCTGAATTACGCAGCCGTTGTGAAATATCTGTCAGGTTTTTATTACCGGCTGGCTGAATGACTTTGTTGGCCATTCCCACTTTCAGAGGGGCAGGGTCTTGCAAGGTAAACACCGGCGACTGTTCGTTATCGGATGGATTGAGTACTTCAAAAACGATCAGTTCAACGTGATACCACTGTTGAGCATGTGCTAAGGCTCCAAAACTCATTAAAGCGACAAAAAGCATGCTACGAATTAGACTCAAAGATTTCATATAAAACGGTTCCGAATGATCATGTTGTCTATTGTCTAACGCTGACCCCAAAATGTCCAAGATCTAAGGGCTTATTGATTGTTCATAGCCAACACTGCTGATGGCAAATCTAGTCCCAGCTCTTTGGGGTGTGGCTATGAACAATCAATCGGCCCTAATAATTCTCTTTGCTGGTATCATCCAGTGAACATTAAAAGTCGCAATGGAGCAGAGTAATGGAAGGTTTTTCGCTATTTGTTATCGTGGTGCTGGTACTGGCCATTGTCCTTGTTTTAATGGGCGTCAAGTCAGTAGACCAGGGCTGGGAATATACGGTCGAACGGTTTGGCCGCTATACCAAAACTTTGCGTCCAGGCTTGAATCTGATTGTACCGGTGATTGATAAGGTTGGCGCACGCATCAACATGATGGAACAGGTTTTGGATGTTCCTTCTCAGGGTATTATCACCAAGGATAATGCGATGGTACGCGTTGATGGTGTGGTGTTTTATCAGGTGATCCATGCTGCAAAAGCAGCCTATGAAGTCAGTGGGCTGGATAATGCCATTCTGAATTTAACCATGACCAATGTGCGGACAGTGATGGGGTCAATGGATTTGGATGAGTTGCTATCCAAACGTGATGAAATCAATACACGCCTGCTAACAGTTGTCGATGATGCAACAACCCCATGGGGCATAAAAGTTACCCGGATTGAAATTAAGGATATCGAACCACCTGCTGATCTGATTGAGGCCATGGGCCGTCAGATGAAAGCGGAGCGGATTAAGCGTGCCAATATTCTCGAAGCTGAAGGACATCGTCAATCTGAAATTTTGCGGGCAGAGGGTGAGAAACAGGCTGCAGTACTGGATGCTGAAGGTCGTCGTGAAGCGGCTTTTCGAGATGCGGAAGCACGTGAGCGCCTGGCAGAGGCAGAAGCCAAAGCTACTACCATGGTTTCTGAAGCGATTGCTCAGGGTGATGTGCAGGCAGTAAACTATTTCGTTGCCCAAAAATATATTGAAGCGCTTAAAGACATGGCCAGTGCCGATAATCACAAAATCATTATGATGCCGCTGGAAGCTGGAAGTGTTATCGGTTCACTGGCAGGTATTACCGAACTGGCTAAAGAAGCCTTCGTACGTAAAGAGAACTGATATGCCTTTCATTATCGACTTCTGGCACTGGTGGGTATTAGCGGTAGTGTTGATTACACTGGAAATTATTCTGCCCAGTTTTTTTGCTTTGTGGCTGGGAATCGCGGCCTTTCTCACCGGTCTGGTGTTGCTGCTGTTTCCTGAGATTAACTGGCAGTTTCAATGGTTGATGTTTGCGATATTGTCGGTCCTCAGTATTGTGTTGTGGCGCCGCTATTACACTAAACATCCCATCGCCACGGATGAACCTTTATTAAACCGGCGCGGCGAACAACATGTTGGCCGTATTATCACCTTGACTAACCCTATTGTGAATGGACAGGGGAAAGTCATTCTCGACGATTCAACCTGGAAAGTGCACGGGCCCGATTGTCCTACGGGAACTCGAGTCCAGGTCACAGCGGTGGATAACGTCATTCTCAAAGTTGAAATTATTGGTTAACAATGGCTTTAGTGATCGATTTGATGCGTCATGGAGAACCCCAGGGCGGAATGCGCTATCGTGGGCAACTGGATGATCCTTTAAGTGAGTTAGGGTGGAAGCAGATGCGCTGTGCAACTGAAAATAAACAGCCCTGGCAAAAAATAGTCAGTTCCACATTAATTCGTTGCGCTGATTTTGCCAAAGAACTTTCTGATAAACATGCAATTTCATTGCAATGTGATGCGGGATTTATAGAAATCGGCTTTGGTGACTGGGAAGGTAAAACGGCCAATGAATTGGAGCAACAGAACAAAAAAGAGTTTTATGCCTTTTATGATGACCCGATAAATAACACACCAGCCAATGCCGAACCATTATTAGCGTTTCAGCGGCGTATTCAAAAAGCCTGGCAAACCCTGGTGCAATCGCATACCGATAATCATATTTTGCTGATTGCTCATGCAGGGGTTATTCGCGTTATTCTCGCCGAGGTGTTAGCGATGCCGCTTGAGGCAATGTTTCGCATTCAAGTGCCTTACGCCGCCATTAGTCGCGTTGTTATTCACAATGAAGGCCCAAGGCTTTACCCCCAGTTACAGTTTCATGCAGCAAGCTTATGACAGCGTTTTTTAATACCGGTTTGACTCAGCAGCAGTTTCTCGATGAATACTGGCAAAAGAAACCGTTAGTGATTCGTCAGGCATTTCCGCTGCCCGTCAGTGATCTGACGCAAGAGGATTTAGCGGCGTTTGCAGGTGAAATAGAAATCGAATCACGCTTGATTCAAGAGTTTGGTGAGAGGCCCTGGCAGCTGCAACATGGTCCTTTTGATGAAGATGATTTTGCCGCTTTACCGGAAACTCACTGGACGTTACTGGTCCAGGATATGGATAAACATTATCCACCGTTACAGAAGCTGTTAATAGCCTTTGATTTTATTGCCGACTGGCGTCGGGATGATGTAATGATTAGTTACGCACCGGAGGGCGGTTCAGTTGGACCGCATACCGATAGCTACGATGTATTTTTACTGCAGGCGCAGGGAACCAGACATTGGCAGATCAGTGATAAACCGTTAGCCAATGCAGTTTTCAGAGATGATGCCGATTTACGTATATTGCAGCAGTTTTCAGCGGATCAGCAATGGGATTTGCATCCTGGAGATATGCTCTATTTACCACCGCACTATGCTCATCATGGAGTGGCATTAAATCCATGCCTGACGTTTTCAGTAGGTTTTAGGGCCCCATCACAGTTACAGTTGCTCGATGCCTTCAGTCATACACTGCAAGAGCAGGATATTGCAGAACAACTTTATGCTGATGCCGATATAAGCACAGTGTCTTCCTCAACGGAAATTGATGACAGTGCAGTAAAGCGGTTTCAGGATTTATTGCTGAAAACCATCAATGAAAACTCTGGCTTTATGGCTTTAGCGGCAGGGCGCCTGGTCACGGAAACCAAATCGACCTTACAGGAGCTGGCCGACGAATTTATCACCGATAAACCGACGCTGGTGGAACTGGATGGACGGTTTAACAACGGCGAGTATTTGCAACGCAATGGGTATTTGCGCTTTGCCTGGCATAATGATGCTGCTACGGCATATTTATTTGTTGCTGGTGAAGCTTATTTTGTTGAGTTGGCTGCAGCGGAAACGCTGTCATGGCTAACCACCAAATCTCAACTCGACCAAAAGGACTGGCAGCAATTACGCAAATACCCAGCATTATCTGATGTCTGTTGCGAATTGGTTGCAGAAGGTGCTTTCTATTGGCCGAAAGATTTTATTTAAAGCTTATTTTGAATAGCGCCTGAATTCCGTGTGGTGACACTTCGGACAAGGAGGGATTCGACCTGTTTTCTTGAAGTGCATTTGTGTACCGCATGAATCACAGAATAAAGTGCCTATACCGGTAATTTCTCCAGTGTGATATTGCTGTGCCATTTGCGCCTGACTGGCCAGCTGGCCGAGCTCAAGGCGGGTGCGGTCTGCGACAGAGGCAAATAATTCATATAGTCGCGCTTCAACGAGCTGCAAATCAAAATTAAACCAGGTGGAAAATTCCTTGCCTGTTGTTTCCAGATATTCCGCAGCATCATGTAAATCGCGCTCAACATAATAGGCAATTTTGTCGGCTTCTTCTGCGGTGACTTCCCGTAACTCTATAGCGCGTAATTTTGCCAGTTCAATGCGTTGTTTCAGGGTAGGAACAGCATTGGTTTCAGATTCCTCAAAAAAATGCTGAATACGTTCCATCATTTTGTCATAGGCTGCTGTGAACTTTTCTTCGAAGTTATTTTCTGACATGACTTAACCCTTTATCTGATGCGGTTTTTAGGTTAACTTAGCACAAATTAATCCAATGGAGGAAACCGTTTTGATCACCACACGCAAGCTATTGTTTGGCGGATTTTTATTTTGTTTCAGCTTATTTGTGGCTGCTCTCTATATGCAGCATGTAATGGAATTGGAGCCTTGTCCGCTGTGCATTTTGCAACGTGTATTGGTAATGGTTACCGGGATATTTTTTCTGATAGCAGCGATACATAATCCTGCCAAAACAGGTACTAAAATTTATGCGGGTCTGATTGGTTTAACGGCATTACTCGGTGCGGCCGTTTCAGCACGACATGTCTGGTTGCAGAGTTTGCCTGCCGATCAGGTACCCAGTTGCGGCCCCGGAATGGGTTTTATTATGGAAAACTTTCCATTGACCGATGCGTTGTCCATGGTGCTGAGCGGTTCAGGAGAATGTGCGGAAGTATCCTGGACATTTCTGACCCTCAGTATACCTGCCTGGACGTTGCTGACCTTTGTGGGGATGTTAGGTTTGGCAATTGCAGCTGCCTGGCGACAGCATTAAAAACGGAGTTTAACAACAACTATTAGTGACAGCAGTTGTTACTTTTAGCGGTTAGCGGGCGCGATAAACAATGCGGCCTTTGCTTAAATCGTACGGGGTCAGCTGCACAGTCACTTTATCTCCGGTCAGAATGCGGATGTAGTTTTTACGCATTTTTCCCGAAATATGTGCTGTAACAACATGTCCATTTTCCAGTTCAACACGGAAAGTGGTATTGGGCATGGTGTCAATGACAGTGCCTTCGAATTCAATATGATCTTCTTTTGCCATACAGGTCTGATTTTACCTAACTATTAAAAGATCCATTTTGCCGTAATATTACTGATTATTCAAAGCTTTTTTATCAAACTCGCGCCATTGGCCATCAAATTGCTGTAATGCAGAGAAATGGCTCTTGTATCGCATTTTAGGACTATCACCAATCCAGTAGCCTAAATACAACCAGGATAAATTCTGTTGTTGCGCTAATTCAATCTGTTTGAGAATAGCAAAGGTACCTAAACTTCTGTCCGAATAATCAGGGTCAAAAAACGTATAGAACGCTGAAGCAGCGTCGTTTACAAAATCGGTAATCGCTACAGCCAGCAGTTTTTCCGGTGTCCTGAATTCTATAAATGCCGTATCACTCCAACTGCTGGTGAGGAACTGAAGATAGGTGTCTTTGCTTGGATTATCCATTCCCCCGCCAGCATGGCGATGCGACAGGTAGCGTTGATAAAGATCATAGTGTTCATCATCAAACACTGCGGGCCGGATGCTTAGACTGACGTCATCATTTTTTTTCAGGCAGCGTCGTTGGCTGCGGTTAGGACGGAAATGTTTAACCGATATTCTGACCGGAACACAGGCATTACATGATTGACAAAATGGACGATAAACATGTTCTCCACTGCGGCGGAATCCGTGCTGAATCAATTGGCTGTATAAGGCATTTGTCAGCGGCCGCATTGGGTCGGGATAAATATTTCGCGCCTGCCGGTCTTCAAGATATGAGCAGGCATGCGGACGATCCTGGTAAAAATCAAGGCTCATAGGAAAAAGGAAGTGTTGTGGTTTGCCAATAGCCAGTCTGGCCGGGCAGTGCGCAAAGCATTTGTACTTGTTGCACAAAAATTTCTCTTGGCAGAGTGACTGCGCCAAGACGAGATAGGTGTTCGGAATATACCTGACAATCAATCAAAGGATAACCCCATTGTTTTAGCTGCTGAGCCAGAGCTACTAAAGCAATTTTTGAGGCATTGGTTTTAAAGCTGAACATGGATTCACCAAAAAACATCTTCCCAATTGCGACACCGTAAACTCCTCCAACGAGCTCTCCCTGCTGCCAGCATTCCACACTGTGAGCATATCCGGCATGGTGCAGTTCCATATAAGCCGAAATCATTTCATTATGGATCCAGGTTTCATGTTGCTCAACAGGCAACTTTAATAGTCTGGGCGCAGCACAGGCATGCATAACCCCTTTAAAATCCTGATCAAATGTAATATCGAATGGTTTTTGTCGTAATACTTTTTTTAAGCTTTTGCTGATATGCATTTTATCGGTATTAAATACCATTCGCGGATCAGGGCTCCACCATAAAATCGGATCATATGCGTTAAACCAGGGGAAAATGCCATGACGATAGGCATTGAGAAGGCGGGTGATGGATAAATCTCCACCGGCCGCTAGCAAACCATGGGATGTCGCCTGATCGACTGGTGGAAAAGGGCTATCCTCAGGAGTTGCTAACCAGCTTATAGCCATTAATCGTTTAGCTGGAGATTTAACTCTTTAGCCCAGTAAAGTGCATCCAGATACGCAGATAATAAGGCATCAGAACTCGCCACTGAATAATCAATTGCAGACCAATTACCGCGCTCATAATTCAGTACCTGATTCAGAGCATTACCTGCCGGGCCTTCTTTGTGTAAAAGCGCTGAGTGCAGTTCTTCGCTTAATGGCAGGTCCTGCAACAGTACTTCAAGCGGTTTATCCATTAACGCATCGAGTGTGGAAAACAAACCCGCGGCGAAAAATACATCGGCATGGCCTTTATAATGTTTCGCCAGTAATTCACACATCCGCCCTCTAATCATCGCGGTGGTACGAAGTTCATTGGGTTTATCATCGAGTCCGGAGAGGCATAACAGACTTGCCCATGTTTTAATTTTGTTCTGACCCAGCATCACGATCGCCTGACGGGTACTGCCAACTTCACGGGGAAGGCCAAAAAAAGCTGAGTTAATCAGACGCAGCAATTTATAACTTAATGCCACATCCTGATTAATAATTTCCGCCAGTTCATCAACCTCTACTTCAGGATCCTGCAACTTGACCAGAAGCTCCATCAGCGTTTGTGCAGCAGGAGCGATTTTCTTATCAATACTGTTATCGGGCAGAGTGTAGAAAAATCCCTGAAGTAAATCGATATCATGTAACTGACAGAGACTGAACTGTGAGAAGGCATTGACGTTTAAAGCACACAACACGGGATGTTGCTGACGCCATTTTGGCAGATTTTCAGATATCTCATTTTCAGAGAACTCTTCCAGATCAATTAACAGGGTCCGACCATTACCGACATTACTCTTGGCATTTTCCGCATAACTGACATGTGAACTGGCCGGTTTCGTTATTGAACGATCATTGGCTTCAATGATCAGATCAATTCCAGGCATTTCATACTCAAAAAGTGCTTTTTGCCATGATCCGGGAATGGTTAATAAGGTTTTTTGATTATGATTTATTGCCTTTAATATGGCTGAAAGCTGCGATAGAAAATCAGGTACGGGCGCGTCTTCACCCAGAGGATTTCCTTCGGTATCAAGAAATGTCAGGTGGTAACTGTCGACATCAAGTTTTTTGGAAATAAACAACGGCTGGCGGTGAATGAGACCGTTAAAGTTTTTTAATGAGTCGTATGCCGTATAGATTTCCGTCATGTAAATCCGCTCTAATATTGTTTGGTTCGGTTAATATTTTTCTCGCCCAGCAAATGCATGAGACAGTGTACCACTGTCAACATACTCAAGTTCACCCCCCAATGGTATACCATGTGCCAACCGTGTTACATGTATGTCTCTTGAACGCGCTATTTCGCTAATATAATGCGCTGTAGCCTGGCCTTCAACCGTTGGATTGGTTGCCAGAATGACTTCACTAACGATTTTCTGATCAAAGCGCTCAATGAGATCGGGGATGCCTAATGCTTCAGGCCCTATACCATCTAATGGTGATAAATGACCGGTCAGCACGAAATACTGTCCTTGATAATGCGTTGCCTGTTCAATAGCAATCACATCACTGGGCATTTCCACAATACACAGTTGATCTTCACGACGTGAACTGTCGTTACAGCGACTGCAAATATCTTCTTCACTTAAAATACGACAGCGCTGACAATGTTTTACATTAGTCAGCGCTTTGCTCAGCATTTCTGCAAGATGTTCTCCACCGCTGCGATCGCGTTCCAGTAAATGAAACGTCATTCGCTGAGCTGATTTTGGCCCCACGCCGGGTAAACAGCGTAAAGCCTGGATCAATTGATCAATGCTGGGACCGAGAGTAGCCATATCTGAATTAGAAAGGTAATTTCATGCCTGGAGGCATCATGCCGGCCATGCGTTCCTGGGTGGTTTTCTCGACTTGTTTTACTGCATCATTAACAGCTGCTGCAATCAAATCTTCCAGCATCTCTTTATCATCCTGAAACAGGCTGTCTTCAATGCTCACACGTTTAACATCGTGTTTGCCGGTCATGATGATTTTCACCATGCCGCCACCAGCCTGGCCAGTGACTTCGACGTTGGCCAGTTCTTCCTGAGCCTTTTGCATATTGGCCTGCATTTCCTGGGCCTGTTTCATCAGATTACCTAATCCACCTTTCATAGGAGATCCTCTTTAAAGTTATAAGGGTTTAATTGTTGTATCGATTATACGGGCATTAAATGCATTTTTGATCTGTTCAACCACAGGATCATTGTGAATGGCATCAACTGCGTTTTGTTGAAGTTCTGCGGCCTGTTGTGCACGCTCAGCAGCTAATGTCGGGACATTTTCCGTATCAGTTGTTTCGGTGAACACTAATGTGACTTCAAACTGTAGCTGTTTACTGACAGCTGCTTGCAGTTTTGCAACCGATTTATCATTTGCTAGATGCTGTAATTCAGATGCGACGGAAAGATAAATTTTATTTTTATCCGAGCGGAGATAGGCACAGTGATCCGCCAATTGCCTGGCAAATGCGGACAGTTTTAATTGTGCAATCAACGCGGTCCAGTTTGCTGTGGTCAAATTGAGCAGCTGTGATGCATCGTCAGAGTTAGAATGTGCAGTTTCTTTGGGCTGAACTTCGGTTGAAGTATTAGTGACCACTATCGAATGCGATTCAGGCTCGACCGGCGGTGGTTCCTTTACCTCAAGTTTTGCTGGTGCACTTGGCGGTGGTTCTGCGGAATCAGGCTCAGCTTTTGTAGAATGGGTAACCGTTGAACCTGATGGAGGAGAATACGTTGCAGCTGGTTCAACGGATGAACTTACCGCTGCCGAAACAGGCGCTGATTCACTATTGGCTTGCGACTTTTTTACGGGGGGCTGCCCCGCGTTAAAAGTTACTGCCTGAGGTTGAAAACTCAACATCCGCAACAAGGTCATTTCAAAACCGCTACGTGGGTCAGCTGCATAAGGCATATCGCGCTTGCCATGCAAGGCAATCTGGTAAAGCAGTTGTACTGTTTCAGCGGAGAAAACATTGGCTAAATTCTGTAATGCCGCATCATCCTGTTGATCTAGTGATTCTGTGTCGGCAATTAATTGAATTGTAGCAATGCGTTGCAGACTGGTCATCAAACCATCCAGTACCACCACAAAGTCACGGCCTAAAGAGGCCAATTCATCAATATGTATCAAGAGTGATTTGGCATCTTTAGCAGCTAACGCTTCAAGCAATTGGACTAATTGCTGTTGGGAAACACTGCCCAGCATCTGACTGACAATTTCCGTTGTCACTTTGCCGCCGGAAAAGGCTATTGCCTGATCCAGCAGGCTCAGAGCATCCCGCATACTGCCATCAGCAGCAAAGGCAATCTGATTTAAAGCCTCGGCTTCAAAATCTATATTTTCTTGCTGCAGAATAAACGCCAGATGATCGGAAATTTGTTTAATATCTAATCGACGCAGATTAAATTGCAGGCAACGAGATAAAATCGTGACTGGTAACTTCTGCGGATCCGTTGTAGCAAAGAGGAATTTGACGTGAGGAGGGGGTTCTTCCAGTGTTTTTAGTAACGCATTAAAACTGCTGGTGGACAGCATATGGACTTCGTCGATCAAATAAACTTTGTAGCGTCCGCGACTGGGCGCATATTGAACATTATCCAGCAGCTCACGGGTATCATCGACCTTGGTACGTGACGCGGCATCAACTTCAATCAAATCAACAAAACGACCGTTGTCGACTTCAACACAGCTATTACACTCGCCACAGGGAGTAGAGCTGATGCCTTGTTCACAATTGAGAGATTTGGCAAATATTCTAGCCAATGTGGTTTTACCCACCCCGCGGGTGCCGGCAAACAGAAAAGCATGATGTAAGCGGTCTTGGTCAAGACCATTGATCAGCGCACGTAATACGTGCTGCTGGCCGACAACTTCGGCAAATTTTTTGGGGCGCCACTTGCGGGCCAGTACCAGATAACTCATGCAGCTTGTCAGATACCCAATGTGGTATAAGGGTGGTGACCCAAACCAGCCCAATCTCGGCGCCCGAGTCCGATGGCTGCGCTGCTCCCTTCCGGGCCTGACGTGGTAACCAACATATCGTCGCGAGGAGACCGGCTGGGCCACCATAGAGTTGGCTATTCTATGCTTTTTTTGATTTGAGTGCCATGCATAGCGGTAATAAAAATAAAGAAATTTATTATTGTCTGTTCATTCAGACAGTTCGGCCAAGGGGAAGCAAAAACTGGGTTCAATAAGATGAAGCTGGTTTCTGTATTCTGAAAATGCTTAATATCCATGCGCAAGATCAACCATTACTTTTAAAAATCCGATAAAGCGATGGGTGGAGAATGACCAATGGAGATCAACAAGCCGTAGTGTAAGAAATTAATTTGGCGGAGAACGAGGGATTCGAACCCTCGATAGGCTATTAACCTATACACACTTTCCAGGCGTGCGCCTTCAACCACTCGGCCAGTTCTCCTTAAGGGTGCGAAAGCTTATCTCAGTTCGCGTTTTCTGGCAATGCTGTTGAGTCTTCTATCGGGGTTTCATCCGAGTTGGACTCAATCTGTTTCATCGGTTTATTTTTATTGCGTTGATTGTTTTGTCTGGCGTATTGCGCCAAACCTTTCAGCACTAAATCAGGTTCGTGGATTAGTGGCTGGGGCATGAGTGGAATTAATTCCTCAGCATCACCTCCGGTAATTAAAAATCGAACCTCATCTGTGAAATTCTGTTGCAGATCATTGATGAGATTTTCCAGGGTAGCCGTAACCATGTACAACGTACCCGCCTGAATAGCGCTATGAGTGTTGGTTGCCAATAAGTTAAATTCATTTTCTTGTGTCACATTGCTGAGCGCATCGGTGTTATCGGTCAACATTTTTTTCATCAGTGACAATCCGGGGACAATCAAACCGCCCTGATGCTGTCCTTTTTCAGTCACGATATCCACGGTGATAGCTGTGCCACAATCAATGATGCAGGTAACCTGTCGTGCATGCTGGCGACCGGCGACAATGGCTAACCAGCGATCCACACCCAGTGTTTCAGGTTGTTCGTAAGCATTGGTCACACCAAACCTTCTTTTCTCACTTTGCACAAATACCGGTGTCAGTTTCCATTGTTTGTCGATCCATTCGGTCAGTTGTGCGGCAATCTTGTCGCCGGCAACGTTACTGACAAAAACAGCCTCGATATCTTCAAGTGATTTCCACGCTTTATTCAAAGCTGCTTTGATACCGGTCTTTGGCCTGCTGAAATGTTGTGAGTCCGCCAACACCTTGGACTTTATCGTGGTCCATTTAATCTGACTGTTTCCAATATCGACTAATAAGATCATGAGGCAAACCTGATACTGAGATGGCTGTTAGATAAGTATGCTACTTGCTGGTCACGCATGTACCGTAATTCACCTTGTTCGTTGATACCACAGGCGAGAGCGGTAAATTGTCCGTTTTCGCTGATGATATTGATAGCCTGATTATGCAGGGCATCATATTGTGGCCATAATGGCAGAAAGTCACTAAGACCACGATGAGAAAAGAGTTCTAGGGTTTCAATCATATTTTGAATTATTTTGGCTGCCAGCCGATTGCGACATGGGAGCGGATTACAAAGTTGCTCAAGGCTGATAACGGGCTGAGGGATGGCAGTATGTAAATTATCCGGTAGTGAAAGGTTCAAGCCGATACCGATGGTAACGTAGTTTTGGCTTCCGTAACGTGATTCTACAAGAATTCCTGCAAGTTTACGTCGCTTATATAAAACATCATTGGGCCATTTTAATTGCAAACCTTCTATTCCCTCTGTCCGAAGGGTATTTATCAAGGCGATGCCGATGGCAATGCTCAGGCCATTACGGACATCTTCAATGTTTAATGACCGCATTAAAGAAAGATAAATATTGCCACTGGCGGGTGAAACCCACTGACCACCACGACGACCACGGCCAGCGGTCTGCATTTCTGCAAGACATACTGCTGTGCCCGAGATACCCGTTTGGGCTTTTTTCCAGAGAATATCGTTGGTTGAAGTCACTTCAGAAAAAACCTGAAGGCTGTCAAGTTGAGAGATAATTTCGGGATTCAGTGCTGCACGGATAATGTTTTCGTCAAGTGCGACGTATGGGGATAAACTCAAAATAGGGCTTCGTAGTCAGTAACGACTATAGTGTAGCGTCAAATACCTTTTTGTTGCCAGTATTTACGAGTTAAGAAGAATGAAAATTTTTTCAGACTTTGATATCAAGCAGGGAGCCAAGTGTATCAGAGCTGATTTGCAGAGCTTTTGCTGAAGCCTGTACCTGTAGCTTGTCGCTATTCATCTCGACCATAGGCGTGACGAAGTCACCACCTTTAGTTGATTCACTTGCCACAGCGAAAGCATTTTTGTTCAAGCTTTGCATGCCATTTTGAATGCCTTGATACGCTGATTGAATGGCAGGAATGGTACTCATAGGTAACTCCAATAAATAGTCACGGATATTGGAACATTATCAATATATTAAGTCTGTGATTTTTTTCGCAATTTTGCAGAGGCACGAACATATAAATTCGCTGCTACAAAAAAACTGCTGCTGAATATCACTTCCAGTAATGGATACCAGATAACAGCATCTCTGCTATATAACTCGCCGATTCCATGAGCAATGTAAAACAACATCAAAAAACTGGCCCAGGCATGAGTATAGGTTTTTCCATACAGAACACCTCTCATTGGAAATAATAATGGCACCACGCCTATGATCAGCCACGCCGCGACAGGAAAGTTTTCACTGTGTTCTGCGATTAAAATCCAAAGCAGTAAGCTGATCATCAGTCCAAAAAAACTGATTAACGAAATAATTCTGAGTGAGTGCACAAACTTCATCTGGCAAGCCTAACGGCAAGCTCAGCAACCCGCAACCCTAGCGCCTGACACAGATCAATTTCTTCCTGACTCATAGTCCGTTTATTATCTGCTCCGGCAAAATGGCTGGCACCATAGGGTGTGCCGCCAGTTTGCGTGGTCATCAAAGCGGCTTCTGTATAAGGTAAGCCGGCAATCACCATACCGTGATGTAATAACGGCAGCATCATGGATAACAAGGTGGTTTCCTGACCTCCATGCAGACTTCCAGTGGAGGTAAATACCGCAGCAGGCTTGCCATTCAGGGTGCCGGATAACCAATCATCACTGGTACCATCGATAAAATATTTAAGTGCAGCTGCCATATTGCCAAAACGGGTAGAGCTACCCAGAATAAGCCCTGCACATTCCTGCAAGTCAGCCGATGTGGCATAAAGGTGACCGGAGGCGGGAATCTCTTGTTCGGTTTTTTCACAAACGGTGGAAACCCTGGGCACCGTTCTGATTCTTGCCGTGCAATGAGTATGTTTTTCCACGCCACGCGCAATTTGTTCAGCCATAGCTTTGACTTGCCCGGACTGGCTGTAATAAAGGATCAAAATCTCATTCATAGTGGGGTCTCAGAGAATATTCAGCACCGCTTCAGGTGGTCTGCCAATAATGGCTTGATTGTTTTTTATGACGATGGGGCGTTCAATCAGTTTCGGATTGTCACACATGACTCTGATGAGCTCTTGATCAGATAAATCTTTATTATCTAACTGTAATTCCTTGTATAGCGTTTCTTTAGTACGTAACAACTGTCTTGGTTGCATATCAAGCTGCTGCAGGATATCGGATAATTCTTCCACTGTCGGGGGAGTCTTAAGGTATTCCACAATTTCAATATTCTGCTGCTGATTTTCCAGTAAAGCCAGGGTTTCGCGTGATTTACTACAGCGAGGGTTATGATAAATTCGGGTTTTATTCATGAAGGTGGATCCAGTAATTTTTCCAAAGCTGTAAGATGAATTTCAGTGGGGCGAACCGTTCCCCAGCTGGCACAACCAGGACACAGCCAGTGCATGGTTTTGCCTGAGAAACCACAGTTTTTGCAGGTGTAACGATCACCTTTTTCTACCATGGTTCTGGTAATGCGCTCAATCAAAGGGATAAGCGCAATTTGATTGTTTTCACCCAGTTTAATCAAGGTATGCAAACCTTCTACCGAGGGATGGTGATGTAATTGTTCGTAAAGCATTTGCTGGGCGGCTTTATTGTTTTCCAGTTCAGCCACGATATGGGTCAACATAATACGGGCAGAAGTCAGATGTGGATGACGGCTGATAAGCTGGGTTAACTGGTTGCGTAATGCCGGTAAATCTCCCAATTGCTGATATGCTTCATGCCAGAAAGGTAAAGCTTCTGACAAAAATTTAGGATTTTGCTGTTCGATAGTCTGCAACGCACTAAGCGCTTTTCTGGGCTGCTTTATACTCAAAAACAGTCGGGCTTCCAGCAGGCTGGCTCTCACGCAATTTTCATCATGATACAAGGCTTGCTTGAGCATATTGAATGCTTCTGGCGATCGTGGTCGGTATATTGTTCGGCAAGTTCACAATAAAACTGAGCAATTAAGGGTTTCACCTGTGCAGTTTTACTGGCATCAATCTGTTTGCCCATTTCAATTGCCTGCGCCCATTTTTTTTCCTGTTGGTATATGCGCATTAATTGCTTTGCTGCTTCCGGATGAGGCTGCGGTTGCTGCAGTAATTCAAGAAACAGGTGTTCTGCACGATCCAATACACCGGCATGCATATAATCCAGGCCCAGTTCCACCATGGCTTGCAGACGTTGTTCGCCGTGCAGACTTGGTCGGGCTATCAAGTTCTGATGAATACGAATGGCGCGTTCGGTTTCGCCACGGCGACGGAAAAGGTTCGCCAGAGCCAAATGGGTTTCGACCGTTTCACTATTTACTTCTAGAAGTCCGATAAAGACATCAATTGCTTTATCGGGCTGTTCATTGAGAAGATAATTCAAGCCTTTGAAATATTCCGGATTAAAGGCTTTAGCATGTCTTTGTGGCTGTTTTTTATAATGCCGCATGGCCAGAAACCAACCTGAAAGTGCTGCTACGGGTAACAGGAAAAAAAGCCATTGCATCATGATTGGGCCTAGTGGCTATTTCGTACTGGCAAGATACGCAGGCTGTTCAGTTCTTGCTCGGCACTTTGTAATTTATTTTCCAAGCGATGATTGTCATAGCGGATTCGAAGCGTGCTCAAAGCAATAATCGTGGCGCCGATTATCAATCCCAATAATAAAAAGGCGATTAATAAAACGGCCAATGGCAGTTGCCATTGTACAAAAAACAGATCAAGAGAAACGGTTTGCATATTGAACACAGCAAATGCAGTACTGATCAGAAAAAAACTGATAAATACGGCTAGGATTAGAATTTTTCTTATCATCGGGTCATCCTGTTTTCAGACGGGTAATCTTCAGAGCAAAGTTGATCATACCGTATTTATCATCATTGCCCAGAACGTTGGTAAATCATGTAGAATATCGAACATTCTGACAGGTCTGGCCTGTAAAAAATTGTATTTGTGGAGATTTCACCATGACCTTTGTTGTCACTGAAAACTGTATTAAATGTAAATATACTGATTGTGTTGATGTCTGCCCAGTAGACTGTTTTCACGAAGGTCCTAACTTTTTGGTTATTGATCCTGACGAATGTATAGATTGCACACTTTGCGAACCCGAATGTCCAGCAGAAGCGATTTTTTCTGAAGATGATTTACCGGATGAACAAATGGAATTCTTGCAGATTAATGCGGAATTATCACAAGTCTGGCCTGTATTATCTGAGAAAAAAGATCCTTTGGATGATGCAGAAGAGTGGGACGGTAAACCTAACAAAACACCTTTGCTTGAACGGTAAGCATGGGTAAAAAAAAGCCCGCTTACCGAAAGGTCAGCGGGCTTTTTTATGGTTGCTATTAATCCATTAGCTGGCGAAGTTTTTTCATCGCATTATTTTCAATCTGTCGAATCCGCTCAGCGGAGACCTGATATTGATCGGCCAATGTATGCAAGGTGGCTTTATCGTCATCATGCAACCAGCGTTTACTGATAATATCGCGACTACGTTCATCCAGTGTTGCTAATGCATTGACCAGCTTCTGCTGTTGAAAGTCAGCATAATCTTCATTTTCCAGTTGTTTCGATGGGTCACTGTTATCAGGCGCTTTTAAATAAGCGGCTGGTGAATAGCTGGACTCATCATCGTCATTATCAACCGGCAAATCAAATGATGTATCCGGTTGAGCCAGACGGCGCTCCATATCGATGACATTGGCGGCTGTAACACCAAGATCATCAGCAACGGCTTCAATTTCATCCTGATTCAGCCAACCCAGACGTTGTTTGGCACTACGTAAATTAAAGAATAATTTTCGCTGTGCTTTGGTAGTGGCAATTTTCACGATCCGCCAGTTGCGAATGACATACTCGTGAATCTCTGCGCGGATCCAGTGAACAGCAAATGAAACCAGTCGGACACCTTTTTCCGGGTCAAAGCGTTTGACCGCTTTCATCAGACCAATATTACCTTCCTGAATCAGGTCGGCAACCGGAAGACCATAACCACTGTAGCCTTTGGCAATACGAACCACAAAACGCAAATGCGACAATACCAGTCGCTGTGCCGCTTCCAGATCGCCATTTTGTTGCAGGCGTGTCGCTAGATCGTGCTCTTCTTCAGCCGTTAAAACGGGAATTTGATGCACGAGATTGGTGTATGCATCCAGGTTGCCAATTGGTGCTGTGGCAAGTTGATATTGGGCTGCATGCGTTGTCATGTGTGCGTTCTCCCTATGAAAACCTATCGCTTTATTTTAGCAAAAAGCATTTTAAAATGTATCCATTAGAATGGTTAATGCATGAAAAGTTTCTTTATTACCATTAGCTTGGCTCAATTGCATTCAAATGTCTACTCACGGCAAGCCATGCCCCCATGACTCCCAGTAACAGCCCGCAGATTGGTAATGCAAATAACATTTGACCGCCAAACCACTTTAAGGTGAACTGGCTGTCATACAAGGCCGCCAATTCATCAATCGGTCCACTGATAATCAGCAGACTAATCAGTAACGCTATCCAGGCTAATACACCACCCAGAAAGCCATACCACATACCAGTGTATAAAAAAGGTCTTCTGACAAATGTATTGGTACCGCCAACCAGTTTGATTACGCGTATTTCCGTCTGACGGTTAAGAATGGCCAGTCGGATAGTATTACCAATAACCAGCAATACACTCAGTGATAACAAGATAGCCAGAATGCTAATGCCGCGTTGGCCTGTTTCGTTGATGCTGCGCAATCGTTGTAGCCATTGCATATCGAGTTGTGCCAAATCGACCTCCGGTAAGGCATCGAGTCTTTTTAATAATGCCTCAATTGCTTCCTGCTGTTGCTCTTCTTCGGGTTCGATGATGATCACCGCAGGTAACGGATTTTCAGGTAATGTATCCAACAGGCTTTCCAGTCCCGATATTTCCCGAAATTCATTTAACGACTGCTGCGCAGATTGAAATGAAACATCGACAATATCGGGCCAGGTCTTGAGTTGCTCAGCCAATTGCTCGCCACGTTTATCGCTTATTTCATCTTGCAGGAACAGCGAAATACGATTGGCATGCTGCCATTCTCCACTGACCTGTTCGACATTTTTCAGGATGACAAACAAACCTGCAGGTAATAACAAGGCAATACCGATCACCAATAAGGTCATTGAAGTCGCGACGGGTTGACGCCATAACTCACCCAGACTGGAGAGCATGACCTGAACATGACGCAGCAGGTAATTATGAATATTCAGTAGTTTCATGAATGGTTTTCTGCAAGCCTTCCCTGTTGCAGGGTAATGTGGCGGTAAGGTAACTGGCTGATTAAATCCTGGTCATGACTTGCAATAAATACCGTCACGCCAACCTGATTGAACTGTTCAAATAAATGCATGATTTCGCGGGATAATTCCGGATCCAGGTTTCCTGTTGGTTCATCGGCCAGCAGAACCGGCGGACGATTAACCACCGCGCGGGCAATACCTACCCGTTGCTGTTCACCACCTGACAAGGCAATAGGTAAGTTGCGTTCTTTGCCCAGCAAGCCGACTTTATCGAGAGCTGCTCGCACCCGCCGACCAATTTCACGATGGTTTTCACCTGCAATAATCAATGGCAGAGCAACATTATCAAACACCGTACGATCGTGTAACAGATTGTGATCCTGAAACACCAGGCCAATTTTTCGACGGTAATAGGGGATCTTCCACTTCGGCAGTCGGCTCAGATTTTGATTATTGACGATCACCTGACCATGAGAGCAACGTTCGATCAGTGCTATCAGTTTTAATAAGGTACTTTTACCGGCACCTGAGTGACCGGTCAAAAAAGCCATTTCTCCTGAGAGCAGTTCAAAGCTAAGACCTGACAGGGCTTCCTGCTGGCCTTCATAACGTTTATAAACCTGTTCAAATCGGATCATTGTTGTGTTTCACGGCCCAGTAATGCATCGACAAAATCCTCTGCTTCAAAGGTTCTTAAATCATCGATCTTTTCACCCACCCCAATATAACGAATGGGTAAGCCGATTTTTTTAGCGATGGCAAAAATAATACCGCCTTTTGCCGTACCATCAAGTTTCGTCAGGGTAATACCGGTTAATCCTATCGCCTGATGAAATTGTTCAGCCTGGGACAAAGCATTTTGTCCAGTGCCGGCATCCAGCACCAGCATGACTTCATGTGGCGCATTGCCATCCAGTTTGGCCATAACGCGTTTTACTTTTTTCAGCTCTTCCATCAGGTTGGATTGGGTATGTAGGCGACCCGCCGTATCAGCAATCAGAATATCCATCTGCCGGGCTTTGGCCGCTTGTAAGGCATCAAAGATAACCGAGGCAGAATCAGCACCATTTTGTTGGGCAATCACAGGGATCTGATTACGTTCTCCCCAGACCTGAAGTTGTTCAACAGCTGCAGCACGAAATGTATCACCGGCCGCCAGCATCACTTTTTTGCCTTGCAGCTGAAACTGTTTGGCCAGTTTGCCAATGGTTGTCGTTTTTCCCACACCGTTAATACCCACCATCAGGATCACAAAAGGACTGGCAGATGATGGAATCTGCAGCGGTCGGGAAACTGGTTTGAGTATGTCCACCATATCAGCGTGCATTGCTGCAAACAGGGCTTCCGGGTCATTAAGCTGCTTACGGGCAACACGTTGTGTTAAGTCGTTAATGATGGTCTGTGTAGCTTCTATCCCTAAATCTGCACTGAGCAGTTGGGTTTCCAGTTCTTCAAGCAAATCATCATCAATAGTTTTTCTGCCTAGTACCAAATCGGCAAAGCCTTCGGTCAATTTGGTGCTGCTGCGACTCAGTCCCTGTTTGAGGCGTCCAAAAAATCCTGGGGTCTCTGAAACATTGCTCGCTTGAGTATCTGCGGTATTTTCCGCATCATGTGCGGCTGACTGCTGTTCAGTGAGGAGTTGCTCCTCGCTGCTGTTTTCGCTGGGTTTGGCTTTTTTTCTGAGGAAACTAAACATATTCTCGGTTTGTCGTTAGTGTTCGATTATTAATCTTATCATGTGATCAATTGTGAGATGCAGATGCACACCTTAAAAAAACTTGTTTGGGCACTGCTGATAGTGCCTGTTATTGGCTTTGCGCAAGTCAGTGAATATCAGCTGGACAATGGTCTTAAATTACTGGTCAAACCGGATAACCGGGCACCGGTTGTGGTTTCCCAGGTCTGGTACAAAGTCGGTTCAAGCTATGAGCACAATGGCATTACCGGTATATCACATATTCTTGAACATATGATGTTTAAGGGTACGGAAAACCTTGGACCAAATGAGTTTTCCCGCATTATTGCCGAAAATGGTGGCTCTCAAAACGCCTTTACCGGACGTGATTACACGGCCTATTTTCAAACACTGGAAAAAGAGCGTTTGGAAATCAGTTTTCGCCTTGAAGCCGAGCGAATGCGCAACTTGATTATTGATGATGCCGAGTTACTGAAAGAACGAGAGGTGGTTGCTGAAGAGCGGCGCATGCGTACCGATGATAATCCACGTTCGTTACTACGTGAAGCAATGAATGCTATGGCGTTTATGAATAGCCCTTATCATCACCCGGTTATTGGCTGGATGAATGATATTAATCATTATGATCCAGAAGACCTGCGTGAGTGGTACCAAATGTGGTATGCCCCAAATAACGCAACCGTTGTGGTGGTCGGCGATGTTAAGCCCGACGAGGTTTACCAGTTAGCACAGAAATATTTTGGCCCATTGAAACCAGAAAAACTGGCAACGGTTAAACCTCAGATTGAAGTTGTTCAGCGTGGCAAGCGTACTTTGGAGTTAAAAGCGCCTGCAGAACTGCCTTATTTGATGATGGGCTGGAAAGTGCCGGTGGTTAAAACTGCTGAGCAAGATTGGGAACCCTATGCCTTAGATGTTCTGGCAGGCATTCTTGATGGTGGTGCAAGTAGCCGGTTCTCTCGTGAATTGATTCGTGAACAGCAGGTAGCTGCCGGAATAAGTGCTTATAACAGTGCGTTTTCCCGTTTGGATGATGTATTTACCATTGCTGGAACACCTGCTCAAGGTAAGTCTGTTGAGGACGTCAAGCATGCTGTATTGAATCAGCTTGATAAAATTAAAGCAGAACTCGTTACCGAGGCAGAGTTACAACGCGTCAAAACTCAGGTGATTGCCAGCTCTGTCTATCAGCTTGATAGTGTTTTCTACCAGGCCATGCAGTTAGGCATGCTGGAAACAGTTGGCCTCGATTGGCGTCTGGTTGACAGTTATCCCGATAAAATCAGTGCAATTACTGCTGAACAGGTTCAACAGGTTGCACAAAAATATTTTATTGATGAAGGCCTTACCGTCGCAGAACTGATTCCAATGCCCACAGACAATACTACTCCACGTCCTACTTCGGGAGATCCACATGCTCGCTAAGTTCTCTTTTTTATTCACTGGATTATTACTGGCCTTTAGCGTTTCTGCCAGTCCGCAAATAGAAAATTGGCAAACTGCCAATGGCACCCAGGTATATTTTGTCAAAGCCCAGGAATTGCCCATATTGGACATTCGTCTGGTATTTGATGCTGGCGCCGCGAGAGATCCGAAAGGCGGGGTGGCATTACTGACGAGCTCAATGCTCAATCAAGGTACCAAAAACAAAGACACCGATGCTATTGCTACTGCATTTGATGATGTCGGTGCCGAATTCAGCTCTGAGTCTGAGCGCGATATGGCGGTGTTGAGTTTGCGGACTTTATCCAAAGCAGATGCTTTACAACCTGCTATCGATACGTTTGTAGAAGTTATCAGTCAACCGTCCTTTCCGGAAAGATCTTTTGATCGTCTTATTAATCAAGTTAAAACCAGTTTGCAAAGCGAAAAACAATCGCCTTCTGCTATAGCTGACCGCGCTTTTTATCAGCAGCTGTACGATGACCATCCGTATTCATCCATGCCAATAGGCACCGAAGCTTCAATAGATGAAATCAGCATTGCCGATTTGCAACAGTTTTATCAGCAATTTTATGTGGCGAACAATGCTGTACTGGTCATTGTAGGTGATGTGGATATTAAACAGGCAAAAGCCTTGTCAGAAAAAATTTCCGGTAGCCTTCCCGCGGGAAAAAAGGCTGCGGCCTTACCTGAAGTTGAACCACTTGAAACTGCCCAACAAAAGAATTTGCCTTATCCATCGAGTCAAACCACGATTTTGATGGGGCAACCTGGTTTAACCCGCGATGATCCAGATTTTTTCCCGCTGTATGTGGGTAATCATGTTTTAGGTGGCAGTGGACTGGTGTCCATTATCAGTGATGAAATTCGTGAAAAACGTGGCTTATCCTATAGTGCTTATAGTTATTTCAGACCAATGCGGGAGGCCGGCCCTTACCAGTTTGGTCTGCAAACCCGTAATGATCAGGCAGAACTGGCATTGGATGTACTGAATCAGACGTTAGTGGATTTTGTTGAGCAGGGCCCCACTAAAGAACAACTCACAGCCGCACAGAAAAATATTACCGGTGGATTTGCCTTGCGCCTGGATAGCAATAGTAAAATTGCCGATTATCTGGCGATGATGGGCTTTTATCAGTTGCCGCTGGATCATCTGGAAACCTTTAATTCAAGAGTGAACGCAGTGACGGTTGATCAAATAAAAGCCGCTTATCAAAAACGTATCCATCCCCAAAAAATGGTCACAATACTGGTGGGTGGCGACGCTGAATAAAACATCACGTCAATCTGTTCGAATTATCGGCGGCCAATGGGGTGGGAGAAGATTATCATTCCCTGCCGTGGAAGGATTGAGACCGACCTCTGATCGTATCCGCGAGACACTGTTTAACTGGTTACAACCGCATTTACCAGAAGCCGTTTGTATTGATCTATTCAGTGGTAGCGGTGCTTTGGGTTTTGAGGCAGCCTCAAGGGGCGCTGCAAAAGTTGATATGGTTGAACTGGATCTGCAGGCTTATAAACAGTTGCAGGTCAATAAAACAATGTTAGCTGCAGAGCAATGTGCATTGTTCAGGCAAACCGCACAGCAGTTTTTAAATCAATGCAGCACCTCTTACGATATTATTTTTCTGGATCCGCCTTTTGGTGCGGATTTATGGTCTGAAATAGCCGGTTTATTAACTCAGCGAAATTTATTGCATAAAAATAGTCTGGTTTATCTGGAATGTAATAAACATCAAAATCTGACTGGGTTACCAGATACCTGGCATTTATTTAAAGATAAACAGGCAGGTGATGTAAGATATTGTTTATTTAAAATGCAATAAGGTTTTGGCATGTCAATCACCGCCATCTATCCAGGTACATTTGATCCGATTACCCACGGGCATACAGATCTGGTTCAACGTGCCAGCCGTTTATTTGAAAAAGTGATTGTTGCTGTCGCTGCGGACACCGGTAAAAAACCGGTATTTTCAATTGAGCAACGTTTGGCATTAGCCAAACAAACCCTGGATGATTTACCCAATATCGAAATTACATCCTTCGATGGTTTATTGGTGAATTATGCAATGCAGCGAAATGCCTCAGTCATTATTCGTGGACTTCGTGCTGTTTCAGATTTTGAATACGAAGTTCAACTTGCCGCAATGAATCGCCGTTTACAGTGGGAAGTTGAAACACTATTTCTGGCTCCGGCAGAACAATTTACGTTTATTTCATCAAGCCTGATCAGACAAATAGCGGCTTTGGGTGGAGATGTCTCCCAATTTGTTGCGCCCTGTGTGCAACAGGCATTACAGCAGCAACTGGCAGACAAAAAACAGTCGAGTTAAAATTTATCGGTTTAATTACCGTTTTATAAAGAGTTATCGGAGTAAACCATGTCTCTGTTTATTACTGACGAATGCATTAATTGTGATGTATGCGAACCGGAATGTCCTAATGGCGCAATTTCGCAAGGTGAGGAAATTTATGTAATTGATCCTGACCTGTGTACGGAATGTGTAGGCCATTTTGATACCCCACAATGCGTAGAAGTCTGCCCGGTTGATTGCATACCTAAAGATCCAGATAATGTTGAATCTCATGATCAACTTTATGCAAAATACAAAGTACTGGTGTCTGCTGGGAATTAAAAAGTTTTCAAATAGACAAAGTTAATAATACTGATATTATTTGTTTTTATAAGTTTTAGATAAAAGGTAATGCGATGAGTAATTTATCTGCTTTGCAACTGGAAAAACTCTCAGAACAAGAGCTGCAAAAATTGATTAGTCAGTCAAAAAAACAAATTAAAAAATTGAAAACTAAAAAAGTGACAGAACTCAATAGTAAAGATAGCGATGTTGTTGCTGTGGCTGATGCGGTAAGAGCCCTGGCAAAAGAAAAAAAAGTTACTCCTGCAGAAGCCCTGACGGCTGTGGCTAAAAATATGCGAGTGGGTTTATCAGGTGCACGCAAACCTCGTGCTGAAAGTGCTGACAAATACCGTCATCCGCAAGATCCGCAAAAAACCTGGAAAGGGTTTGGTAAACGTCCTTTATGGTTGGTTGAAGAACTGAATCGTGGACGTAAGTTAGAAGAGTTCAGAATCTAGATAAAACTTCACAGTGCAGTATCTTCTGCTGCACTGTTTCTGATTGCATAGCCGATAGAAATTACCCTCTGATGAGTCAATAAACTATTCGGTGCTTTCGGCATTTCTGTCGCTGAGGTATCCTTCCACCTTTCCTGCACCGTATTCACAAAGAGAACCCATGCAAGCTGATTATCGCCCAGATGTGATCGAAACTGCTGCCCAAACCTGGTGGCAGCAGCATCAAACTTTCCGTGCTACCGAAGACACCAGTAAAGAAAAATTCTATTGCCTGTCGATGTTTCCTTATCCCAGCGGTCAGCTGCATATGGGGCATGTGCGTAATTACACCATTGGTGATGTTATTTCACGTTATCAGCGCATGCTGGGCAAAAATGTGTTGCAACCAATGGGATGGGATGCCTTTGGTTTACCTGCTGAAAATGCTGCATTAAAACATCAGGTGCCACCTGCTGAATGGACCTACAAAAACATCGATTATATGCGTGCTCAGTTACAGCGTCTGGGTCTCGCGTATGACTGGGATCGAGAAATCGCAACCTGTAAACCGGACTATTACCGTTGGGAACAATGGCTGTTTGTACGCTTATTCAAAAAAGGTCTGGTTTATAACAAAACCGCTGCTGTTAACTGGGATCCAGTCGATCAAACGGTATTGGCCAATGAGCAGGTTATAGATGGACGTGGTTGGCGATCAGGTGCATTAGTTGAGCGTCGTGAAATACCGCAATGGTTTATGAAAATCACAGATTACGCAGAAGATCTGCGTAATGATCTGCAACAGTTATCTGGCTGGCCGGATCAAGTCAAAACCATGCAGGCCAATTGGATTGGTCGTTCCGAAGGTGTACAAATCACCTTTGCTGTGGCAGACAGTGATGAGGATCTAGCTGTTTACACCACACGTCCAGATACTCTGATGGGGGTCAGTTATCTGGCCATTGCAGCAGAACATCCGTTAGCTTTGCGTATGGCTGAGACCAATGTGCAGTTACAGCAGTTTATCGAAGAATGTAAGAAAACTGACACCACCGAAGCAGCAATGGAAACCGCTGAGAAAAAAGGCATGGCGACCGGTATATCAGTCATTCATCCAGTCAGTGGTGAACGTATTCCAGTCTGGGTTGCTAACTTTGTATTGATGGGCTATGGCACCGGCGCGGTTATGTCAGTACCTGCCCACGATCAGCGTGATTTTGAATTTGCGCAAAAATATGATTTACCTATCCGTCAGGTTATTGCACCAACGGACGACAGTGAAATTGACCTGCAACAGAATGCCTTTACTGAAAAAGGTCGCTTGGTAAACTCGTCGCAATTTACGGGGCTGACTTCTGCAGAAGCCTTTGACGCGATTGCCGATGAATTAACCAAACAGAATAAAGGCGAACGCCAGGTCAACTACCGTTTACGTGACTGGGGTGTTTCACGACAGCGTTATTGGGGCACGCCGATCCCGATAATCTACTGTGATCACTGTGGTGCAGTTCCCGTGCCGGAAACCGACTTACCTGTGTTATTGCCGGAAGATGTTGTGGTCGATGGCTCGGGCTCACCGATCAAATCCATGCCCGAGTTTTATCAATGTGATTGTCCGGAGTGTGGCAAACCGGCTCGCCGCGAAACCGATACCTTTGATACGTTCTTTGAATCATCCTGGTATTACGCACGATTTACCAGTGCCGATAATCACGAAGCGATGCTGGATCAACGGGCTGATTACTGGTTACCGGTTGATCAATATATTGGTGGCATCGAACACGCTGTTTTGCATTTACTGTATGCCCGGTTCTTCCATAAATTATTACGTGATGAAGGTCTTGTCAGTGGTGATGAGCCATTCAAGAACCTGTTAACTCAGGGCATGGTACTGAAAGATGGTGCCAAAATGTCCAAGTCAAAAGGTAACACTGTTGATCCACAGGCATTAATCGATGAATACGGTGCCGATACCGCGCGCCTGTTTATGATGTTTGCCGCGCCACCCGAAATGTCACTGGAATGGTCAGATAACGCAGTGGAAGGTGCTAACCGTTTTCTTAAACGGTTATGGCGCAGTGTTCATGAGCACACTGAAAAAGGTGTTGTTAAAGACAAAAACCTTACCGACCTGTCCGAAGCTGCGACAGACTTGCGCCGTCTGGCCCACCAGACACTGACAAAAGTTGGCGATGATTTGGGGCGGCGTCATACGTTTAATACAGCTATTGCAGCAGTGATGGAGTTGATGAACGGCTTAAGCAAATTTACCGAACAAGATACTCAGGCGCGGGCAGTTCGCCAGGAAGTACTTGAATTAGTGGTGTTGATGTTGGCACCTATTACGCCGCATATCTGTCATGCATTATGGTCTCAGCTGGGTTATGACAAAGCCGTGATTGACGCTCAATGGCCTGAAGTCGATGCTGAGGCGCTAAAACAGGACAAAACCGAGCTGATGATTCAGGTCAATGGTAAGCTACGTTCGAAATTGATGGTCGATGTAAATGCCCAGCAAGCGGATATCGAGCCACTGGCTATCGCAGATGAAAATGTTCAGCGTTATATTGATGGTAAAACCATCCGCAAGATTATTCTGGTGCCAGGAAGACTGATTAATATTGTTGTCGGCTGATAAACAAAGGAAACAGTAATGTTGAAGAAACTGATAATTGCAGTTTTTTGTATGACGGTAGCGGCTTGCGGTTTCCAGTTGCGTGGTGCCGCAGATTTACCTGAAAGCATACAGACATTGCATATTCAGGGGATCAGTATGCGTCAGGGACTTGGCTTGGAACTGAAACGCACCTTGAGACGTAACGGTATTAATGTGGTTGACGACTATATGGAAGGCGCGGCGGTATTAAGCTTCCTGGAAAATCGCTATGAGCGACATGTATTGTCAGTCGGGGGTAATGCCAAGGTCAGTGAATATGAATTGATATTGGAAGTCGCATTTCAACTGACAGACAATCAGCAAAATAAACTAATCGATAATGAACGATTTGAAGCCCAGCGAGATTATCAGTTTGACCAGGAACAGGTATTAGGACGTGATGGTGAAGAAAGTTTGTTGCGTGAAGAAATGGAAAAACAAATCAGTCAGGCAATAGTTCGCCGTTTATCCGCTTTGGATTAGATTTGATGCGAGTTAAAGCAGAACAGCTCAGCTCACAGATACAACGTAGTTTTCCTGTCACCAGTGTGCTATATGGTGATGAACCTCTGCTAGTGGAAGAAGCTGCGGATACGATCCGTCAGCAAGCCAAAGTTCAGGGTATTACCGAACGGCAGGTTTGGCATGCCGATGCCCGTTTTGACTGGTCCAAACTTAGATTTGCTGACGATAGTCTTTCCCTGTTTGCTTCGCAGAAACTGGTCGAGATCAGGTTGCCTTCAGGGGCCCCCGGTAAAGAAGGCGGAGCGTTTCTGAGAGAATTTGCCGAGCAACCTGCACCCGATACGTTTTTATTACTGATCACTGGCAAGCTGACGCCCCAGCAACAAAAAGCAAAGTGGTTTACTGCATTGGAAAGTGCAGGCATCAGTGTTCCGCTCTGGCCGGTCAGTATTGAAATGCTTCCCCGCTGGATCCAGCAGCGCATGCAACAGAAAGGCTTGCAGGCAAACTTCTCTGTCGCCACCATGCTGGCAGAAAGAACAGAAGGCAATTTATTCGCTGCCGCTCAGGAAATCGATAAACTGGTATTACTTAGCCCTGATGGAAATGTGGATGAACCCTTATTAATGGAAAGCGTTGCTGACAGTGCCCGATTTGAAGCATTTTCACTGATGGATGCTGTCTATGCTGGTCAGTCTGCCAAGATTCCGCGTATGTTAAGAATGTTACAGGCGGAAGGTAATGATGTATTGGCCGTGTTTTCGGCAGTATCCTGGTCTTTACATCGAATGGTTGATATGGCCGATCAATTGGACAAAGGTGCTGCACCGGCCCAGGTTTTCAGCAGTCAGAAACCTCCCGTTTGGGATAAGGCGAGACCGTTGATTCAAACAGGATTACGTCGCCATGCTGCAGCAAAATGGCGAACATTTTTACAGCAAATGGCGGCAATTGATCGCGCTGCAAAAGGTGGCGGTAATGATAATGCATGGCGGATGCTGACCACCCTGTGTCTACAGGTTGCTGGTGTGCCAATGCAATTACAGCAAACATGAAAGCAGAGAAATTAAAAGAGGAGAGTGCTGTGGAAGTCGCAGCCTACATGCAGAAACTGGGTCAACAGGCCCGCGAAGCCAGCCGGGTATTAGCACGCGCAACGACCAATAATAAAAATGCGGCGCTATTGGCGATTGCCACGGCGATCCGCAGTCAGGCTGATGGCTTGAAAACTGCCAATAAACAGGATTTGCAGGCTGGCAAAGCCAAAGGACTGGATGCTGCGATGCTGGATCGTTTGACATTGACCGATGACCGGATTGAGTCAATGGCACAAGGTCTGGAACAAATTGCGGCATTACCTGATCCTATCGGCGAAATCAGTGATATGCGGTATCGGCCTTCCGGTATTCAATTGGGCCAGATGCGGGTACCGCTGGGCGTTATTGGCATTATTTATGAATCACGGCCAAATGTGACCGCGGATGCAGCAGGATTATGTCTGAAATCCGGTAATGCAACTATTCTGCGTGGTGGCAGCGAAGCAATACATTCGAATCAGGCTATTGCAGACTGCATCCATCAGGGATTGCAGCAGGCCGGTTTACCAATTACTGCGGTTCAGGTCGTTGAAATCACGGATCGTGAAGTAGTAGGTCAACTGATTACTATGCCTGAATATGTCGATGTCATAGTGCCACGCGGTGGGAAGAGTCTGATAGAACGTATCAGTCATGACGCTCGAGTGCCTGTTATCAAGCATCTTGATGGCATCTGTCATGTATATGTCGATGTGGAAGCTGATTTGAGCATGGCGCAAGAGATTGCCTTTAATGCCAAATGTCACCGTTATGGTGTATGCAATGCAATGGAAACGCTGCTGGTACATGCTGATATTGCCAGCGAGTTTTTGCCTGCTATGGCCAAGCGTTTTATCAATGAAGGCGTTGAATTACGAGGCTGCAATGAAACCTTACATATTCTGCCGGATATCACCGTGGCAACGGACGCCGATTGGGATACTGAATATCTTGCCCCCATTCTGTCGATAAAAATTGTCAATGATGTAGACGATGCGATGCTGCATATTTATCAGCATAGTTCTGCCCATACCGAAAGTATCGTGACGCAAAATTATGACACCGCTAGACGCTTTCTGCAGGAAGTGGACTCCAGTTCAGTGTTGGTAAATGCATCGACACGTTTTGCTGATGGTTTTGAATATGGTCTGGGTGCTGAAATCGGTATTTCTACCGATAAATTGCATGCTCGTGGTCCGGTGGGTTTAAATGGTTTGACGTCACAAAAATGGATAGTGTTTGGTAGTGGTCAAATCAGAACATAAAACCGAGGCAATAGGCATTCTTGGCGGTACCTTTGATCCGGTGCATTTCGGGCATTTGCGCTCGGCTCTGGAAGTCTGTCAGCAGCTGGAGTTAAATCATGTCCGGCTGATTCCGTGTGCGATACCGCCGCATCGCCAGCCCACCATGGCCAGTGCTGATGCACGGCGGTTGATGCTGGAAATCGCAGTAAAATATGTTCCCCAATTAACCGTTGACGATCGAGAACTGCATCGTGAAGGGCCCTCTTTTTCGGTGGATACCTTACTCAGTCTGCGCGAACAATTTGTTAATAACCCATTATTTCTTATTCTGGGTACCGATGCTTTTCGTAACATTAGCAGCTGGTCCCGCTGGCAACAGATTTTGCAATTAGCGCATATCGTGGTGGTGCAAAGACCTGATGAAACATTGGATATGCATGAAGAACTAGAGGTCTGGTATCACCAGAATCTGGCTCAGGCAGAAGATCGACAACTCTCATCAGGCAAGATATGGCCATTGAATGTAACGCCAATGGCGATTTCCGCCACGCAAATCCGTGATGAATTGTCGGCGGGAAACCCGGTCAATTTTTTGTTACCGGATTCGGTTATTGCTGTGATAGAGCAATTAGAACTCTACCAGTCGAAAAAACAGTAACGTTTAATGGAACAAGTATTTTTTGTACTATCAAAATTGGCTTGGGCATTGCTCAGTCCGTTTATGATGCTTAATCTGTTCCTGGTATTTGGCACGCTATTTTTATTGTTCGGTTACCGAACAATCGCGTTAAGATTTCTGTTGCCAGCGCTGGTGTTCAGTTTGAGTCTGATGATATTTCCAATTGGCGACTGGTTAATTCATCCACTGGAAGCCCGTATCAGCCAACCCCAGCAGCTGCCAGAAAATATTGATGGCATCATTGTTCTGGGGGGCGGTGAAGATATAAAAACCACCATCAGTTGGCAACAGCCTCAGGTCGGCCAGGCCAGTGACCGTTATTTTGGGGCTGCATTGTTAGCCAAAAAGTACCCTGACAGTCCAATCATTTTTACCGGTGGTAGCAATTTACTGCGCTTTGATGCCGGGGCAACGCCTGCCGAGCTTAGCCATCAATTATTGACCATGATGGGAATTGATGAAGAGCGACTGATCATTGAATCTCAGTCACGTAATACCTACGAAAATTTCCAACGGCTAAAAACAGTCATACCCAAAAGAAATGGCCAGTATCTTTTGGTGACATCGGCTTATCATATGCCGCGGTCAGTAGGCATTGCTGAAAAACAGGGTATAAAGGTATTACCCTATCCAGTGGATTATCGCAGTCAGACGGGAGAGTCCCGTCAGTTGGACTTTGCGGTTTTTGAACAACTGGAAAAACTTGAGCCTGCCTGGCGCGAGTGGGTCGGACTGACCGCCTATTTCATTACCAGAAAAACCAGCCAGTGGTTTCCGGAGGGGCCGAGTGACCGCTTCGTCGAAACCACCACAGACGCACAGGCTGACATACGTTAAACTTAACAACGAAATTTATTATTTGGAGTGCCCATGAAGGCAGAACAATTGAAATTATTAGTGATAGACGCACTGGAAGACATTAAAGCAGAGGATATTACCGTGCTGGATGTAACCGGTATGACCGATGTTACGGATGTGATGATCATCGCTACTGGTAAATCCAACAGACAGGTTAAAGCATTGGCGAATGAAGTTTCTTCGCAGGCAAAAGCGGCTGGCGTCCAACCTCTCGGCATGGAAGGTGAAGATATTGGCGAATGGGCTTTGGTGGATTTAGGTGACGTAATTGCACATATTATGACACCGCAAACCAGAGCGACTTACAATCTGGAAAAATTATGGTCTGTCGCTGAAGTTACGCAAAGTGCTTCGGCAGATAGTGAATGAAACTGAATCTGCTTGCTGTCGGCCAGAAAATGCCGCAGTGGGTTATCGAAGGTTATAACGAATACGCACGGCGTATGCCGAGGGAATGTCAGCTTAATCTGCAGGAAATTGCTCCGTCAAAGCGAGGTAAATCAGGCAGTTCAGGACAATGGATGCAGGAAGAGGGCAAACGGATCATGACCGCTTTACCGCAAAATGATTATGTGGTCGCGCTGGAAGTCGGTGGTCGTAACTGGTCGACGGAACAGCTGGCGGAGCAATTAAAAAACTGGCAGGCATCCGGTCGGGATGTCAGTCTGTTGATTGGTGGACCGGATGGCTTATCCGATGAGTGCCAGCAACGTGCCGATCAAAAATGGTCATTATCCAATCTGACCTTGCCACATCCGTTGGTTCGAATTGTGGTTGCAGAACAGTTATATCGTGCCTGGACGGTTCTGCAGAATCATCCCTACCATCGCGCATGAAATTTCCCAAAGTTTATCTGGCCTCTGCTTCACCGCGACGGCGTGAACTCCTGACTCAAATCGGAGTCGATTTTTCTGTATTAAACGTTGCCGTTGATGAATCTGTTTTAGCGGCAGAAACGCCGTCCGATTATGCCAAGCGTATTGCATTAGCCAAAGCTCAGGCAGGCTGGGAAACTCTAAAGACAGACTATCGACCGGTCATAGGCGCCGATACTGCTGTGGTTTTGCCTTCACAGCAAATTCTTGGCAAGCCGGAAAACCTGCAACAGGCAGAAGCTTTTTTGCTGCAATTATCTGCTAGCAGACATCAGGTGCTCAGCGCAGTGGCGATTGTCTGGCAACAGCAACATTGGCTAAGCTTGCAAATCAGTGACGTACAATTCAAAAAGCTGAGTTCAGCCGAAATTGACTGGTATCTTGCCACTGGAGAAGGAAAAGATAAGGCTGGAGGATATGCGGTACAGGGCTTAGCTGCTATGTTTATTGAAAATATCAAAGGCAGTTACTCCGGTGTGATGGGCCTGCCATTATTTGAAACCAGTCAGCTTTTACAACAGGTAAATATCGTCAATGAGCAGTGAAATTCTGATTAATGTCACGCCCAGTGAAACCCGTGCTGCAGTGGTGGAAAACGGTGTGTTGCAGGAAATTTTCATTGAGCGCAGTGAACATCGTGGATTAGTTGGCAACATATACAAAGGAAAAGTCTGTCGGGTATTACCTGGGATGCAGGCTGCCTTTGTTGAGATCGGCTTATCCCGTGCAGCCTTTCTGCACGCTTCGGATATTTCGATTCCCAAAGGACAGTCTGGTGATTTAAAAGAAGCCCCGCGAATTACACCGCCGATTACCAGCCTGCTACGCGAGGGTGATGAGTTATTGGTTCAGGTGATCAAGGATCCGATGGGCAGTAAAGGCGCAAGATTGACCACGCAGTTGTCAGCTTCATCCCGTTATCTGGTGTATATGCCCGAAGCGGAAGGCATCGGCATCTCATTGAAAATTGAGGGTGAAGCTGAGCGCGAGCGACTGAAAATCTGTTTGTCGGAGCTGTTGGGAGAGCAACAGGGGGGATACATTTTACGTACAGCAGCAGAAGGTGTCAGCGATGCCGAATTACGCGCCGATCTGGATTTTTTGCATCGCTTGTGGGAAAAACTGCGTCAACGCGTCACTTCTACCCAATGCGGGGAGGCTTTATATCAGGATTTGCCCTTAACCTTACGTGCTTTGCGGGATTTGTTTTCTCCAGAGATTGATCGCATTCGCATTGATGCTGCTGAAACCTTTAAAGAAGCTCAGCAGTTTGCTGAAGGATTTATGCCGGAATGTGCTGCCCGACTGGAACATTATCGGGGGGATCGACCATTATTTGATTTATTTGGTGTGGAAGACGAAATTCAGAAAGCACTGGATCGTAAGGTGCCACTGAAATCAGGTGGATATGTGATTTTTGATCAGACCGAAGCTATGACCACCGTCGACGTAAACACCGGTGGCTTTGTCGGCCATAAAAATCTCGAAGAAACCATTTTCAAAACCAATCTTGAAGCTGCACAGGCCATAGCACGCCAGCTGCGAGTGCGAAACCTTGGCGGCATTATCATTATTGATTTTATTGATATGGAAGAACTCAGTCACCGTGAACAGGTTTTGCGGACGCTGGAAAAAGCCATGTTGCTGGATCGAGCCAAACATAATATCTGTGCGGTTTCCGAATTGGGGCTGGTGGAAATGACCCGTAAACGCACGCGTGAAAGCCTGGGGCATATCCTTTGTGAGTCCTGTCCCTGCTGTGATGGTCGAGGCTATACCAAAAATGTTGAAACGGTCTGTTATGAGATTTTCCGAGAAATTCTGCGTGAATCGCGTCAATACGAATCGAAACAGTTTCTGGTGTTGGCCTCTCAGGACGTGATTGATCGTCTTAATGATGAAGATTCCACGAAAGTGGCTGAGTTAGAGCAATTTATTAGTAAACCGATTCTGTTTCAGTGTGAGCCTCAATATGGCCGTGAACAATTTAATGTGGTGCTGATGTAGTTATGTCGCTTATGCATCGCAGCCTGCACATTGCAGGAAGACAAGTTACCAATATTGTGGTTATGACTGCGGTGATCATGCTGGTCTGTGTTGGACTGGCGTACTGGTTTTCCAATGCCATTGCCGAACGAAAAGATGAAATTGCTGCATGGGCAACTGAAAAAACCGGTTATCCGATTCAAATTGGTGAAGCAGGTCTTTACTGGTTTGATTTGTTTCCAAAATTAATGGTGACCGATATTTCGGTGATGCAGGCAGAGCCAGATATTGGTGAACTGTTTACCGCAGAAGAGCTTTATATCGGTGTCGATCTGATTGCCAGTTTGCAGCAAAGAGCGTTGGTGGTTGATACGGCACGTATCTCTGGTCTGCAATTGGGCATAAAACGTTCTGCTGATGGTGATATCAGCCTTATCGGTCTGCAGGGAAAGTCTGTTGATCAAAAGTTTGATGACACACAGATTGACTGGGCCGAGCAGATCCGCTCATGGCGTGGCATCGAACTATTGTCGGCCCAAATCCAATTCGATGACCAAATGCAACCTCAGTTCAGTGGTCTTTATGAAGTAAATGAACTGGCCTTATTGCAGGGCAAACAATCCACATTGATAGGTGATATTCAATTACCTCACCATCTGGGGCAGCAACTAAGTTTCACAGTAGACGCAATGTTAACGTCATCAGGAATCTCAAATTGGCAGGTTGAGCAGCTGGACGCCAGACAATTGCAATTGGCCACAATTTTTCAGAATCAACAAATGCAAGATGTGTCTGTGACACGTGGCCGTGCTGATGTCAGTGTTGGTATTGGTTCAAACTTGAATAAACAATGGCAAGGGCAAATTCAGCTTTTAGATGTTGCACTGGAAAACCTGAGTCATCCAGATCGTGGATCAGTCACTATAAATTCTTTGTCAGGAGAATTTAACTGGCAGGGAGATGGAACTGCATGGCAATTAGCTGCCGAGCCGATCCAGCTAACTATTGATGATGACAGTTGGCCTCAGTCCACATTAAATCTACAGTTTTCAGAAACTGATGGCTGGTTTGCAGAAACCAGTTTTGTTCGTCTCAGCGATCTGACAGCGTTAGCATTATTAAGTGATAAAGCACCAGCCCTACTGACACAGTATCAGCCTGCTGGAGATATCCGAGACATACAACTATCACTGAACAGTAATAATGAACTTCAGTCTGCAAAGATGATTGTGGATGAGTTTGCCAGTCAACCGGTTGATCAAGTGCCAGGGGTGACTGGACTTAGTATGGAGGTTGAATGGGAACCGGCTTCCGCCCATGCACTGATCAGCAGCCGTAACCTGACGATGTATGCACCCACCTGGTTGCCTGAAGCAATTTATTTCGATGTGGCCGAAGCTAATCTGGACTGGAACACTGCTGAAACGAACTGGCAGATGCAGCTGACAGATTTGAATATCTGGAACAATGATATGACCCTGCGCGGTGAAGTTGGTCTTGAACATCAATCCAATACCACGTTTGCCGATATAGATCTGCAGATGCTGGATGTGGCAATTGCAAATTGGTTGAGTTATGTGCCGCGTTCAATTCTGGACCCGGATTATCTAAAGTGGGCAGAAAAGGCTTATACCGGCGGCCAGATTGAAACAGGAAGCCTCAAATTAAAAGGCAATTTGGCAGAGTTTCCGTTTACTGGCGAGAATAGCGAAAACGAATTTGAAGCTACGCTTAATGTCATTAACGTAGGCCTGGATTATGGTAAAGGCTGGCCGGTATTGGAAAATATTAGTGGCCAAGTTCTGAGCAGCGGCAACAAATTGGATATTTTGCCTAAAGCCGGCAGAATTGCCGGGTTTGATTTTGTAAATGTCAGTGCTGAAATCAACAATATCTACGCGGGCAAACCGGTGTTGGATCTGACCGGGTTGTTATCAGGAAATACACAGGATGCCTTGAATTTTTTACAAGCGAGCCCGCTCAGTTCGCGGTATGGCGATATCACCGATTGGGTAAAAGCTGAAGGCAAAAGCAATATTGCCCTTAACTTGAAAATTCCATTACTTGATCCAAATGCCACTGATGCCGATGGTCATGTCAGTTTTGAAACCAGTCAGCTCACGGTTACCGCCATGCCGGATATGCCGATTCAAAATATCAACGGCCAGTTATTTTTCAGTAATGATGGAGTAAACGCAGAGGCGATTACCGCCACTTTTTTAGACAGGCCTATGAAGATTGATGTCCTACCTGGAACGGAGTCGACATTGGTGACTGCAAAAGGTGAGATATCCAGCCAGCAGCTGGCGCAGTTATGGCAGGGCAAAATGCCTGGCTTTGTAAAAGGTACGACACAATATCAAGCCGATGTGGAAGTAAGTGAAAAGTCATTAGGCGAATTTGATACCGATATTCGTGTGACTTCTGAACTGGCGGGTCTGACAATTGATGCTCCGGAACCGTTGGGGAAAACTGCCGCTGATAAACGATTATTAGATATTAAATTGAGTAAAGATGACGAACAGCGATCATTACTGCAATTAAATTATGCTGATATAGCAAGCGCTGTCTGGCTGCTTGCGGATTCTGCTCGCGGTGAAATTACTATTGGTATTCCAGAGCCTGAGCTACCGGCAAGCGGTATTCGATTAAGAGGGCGTCTGAACGAGTTGTCCATTTCGGAGTGGACGCAATGGCAACAAACCTGGTTGGCAGACAGCATTACTAAACAAAACTTCGATAATTGGCCAGCGGTTGATATTGAACTTGCAGTGGACAACCTGCGGTTTAATCAGTGGGTGCTTAACGACGTTCAAACCAAAGCTTTTCAACGTAATCAAATATGGCAAATGGATATTCAATCTCGGCAGCTAAGAGGCGATATTCGTTGGCCCGTTGATTCAGATTCACTGCCAACCTTGCACTTTGACTTCGTCGATCTGCAGTTACCCGCATCGAACAATCAGTCAAATGGTCGCAAAAAATTCAAATCCGAGTTATGGCCAAGTTTTCAGTTAAATATTGATCGTTTGACAGTTGATGGTATGCAACTGGGACGTGTACAGGCCCGGGCGCTTCAGCAAGGGAATAGCTGGTTGTTGCAAAGTGCCAGTATGCAATCGGCAGTTTTACAAGCGGAACTGGATGGCGTCTGGCAAAAAAACGACCTTGCGGATAGCAGTCAGCTAAATTTAAAACTCACCAGTAATGATCTTGCCGGCTTGTTTGAGGATTTGGGTTATCAAGCCGCCATTCATTCTAATCAGGTTGAGGTTACCGGACAGTTTAGCTGGCCAGACGAACCGTTAAATCTTTCAATGGCCAACCTGCAAGGCAATTTGAATTTGCAAATCGATGATGGTCAATTGGTGGACGTTGAGCCAGGTGCAGCAGGACGCATATTTGGTTTAATGAGTTTTGCTGCTATTCCACGGCGGCTGGCACTGGATTTCAGTGATTTTTTTGGTAAAGGTTTTTCTTTCCGGGAAATCAGTGGCGATTTTCAATTTGCCAATGGTCAGGCGGTTACTGATAACTTGAACATGCGTGGCGACAGCGCCAGTATTGATGTTACCGGACCGATTAATATTGTTGATAGAACCTATCACCAAACAGTTGTTGTCACGCCAAATGTATCATCCTCCCTGCCACTTGCCGGTGCAGTTGCCGGCGGGCCAGTTGGTCTGGGAGTTGGAACAGCGATCTATCTGGTTGATCGAATTGCCGGTCGATTATTTGATCGGGATCTGGTCGATATGATTAGCTATCGTTATCGACTCACTGGTCCTTGGGATGACCCGGATTTATCGCTGAAGACACCTGAAAATCCTTGAGGTTTGTCGAGATCAGTAGGATGTGTTTAGAAAATAATATCACTGTTCATGTTCTGTACTATATCTTCCCGCCATTCCAGGTGGCTGGAAGAGCCTGTTAGCAATATTGTAGGCGTCGCTCGCAAAATGCCGGGATAACTGAATGCGTATCATAAATTTTACTTGCCATACTCCAGGTTTAATTGTTGTCAGTCACAACAGAGTCGGTTAGTAATGTTTGATCTGCTAAGATAGTCAATTTATCGCGTAGTTCAAAAGTAATGACAAATCCTATATTTGACCAACTGGAACAACAGATCCTGATGCCTGCAGAGTTGCAGTCACAGGATATCGAACAAGCTTTATCAAGCGCCATGCGTCCTGGTGTTGATTTTGCTGATTTGTATTTTCAGCGTTCGCGTGGCGAAAACTGGTTGATGGATGACGGCATTATAAAAGACGGTGGCTATCATCTTGAGCAGGGCGTTGGGGTAAGGGCTTGCAGCGGTGAAAAAACCGGCTTTGCCTACTCCGATGATCTGAGTTTGAAGTCATTGCTGGAGGCGACCAGCGCGGCCAGTGCTGTGGTAAAACATGGTCAGCAAAAACAGATTGATGCTCGGAAAAACGTTCATGCGTCGCCCTTTTATTCTGACCTTGATCCCATATTGGGCATGGATACTCAGACAAAATTAAACCTGTTGCGGGAAGCCGATGCATATGCCCGCGCAGCCGATCCCCGCGTTACCCAGGTGACAGTCAGTTTAGCCGGTAGTCTCGAACATATTCTAATCGCTGCCAGTGATGGTACCTATGCTGCTGATATTCGGCCGTTAATACGGATGAATGTCAGTGTTATCGTTGAATCTAATGGACGGCGGGAGCGTGGCAGCGCCGGTGGCGGTCGGCGTCTGGACTATCAGTATTTTATTGATAATGATTTAGTGGTAGGTTTTGCCAAAGAAGCTGTGCGGCAGGCTCTGGTTAATCTGGAAGCCGTTGATGCTCCTGCTGGAACAATGCCTGTAGTGTTAGCTTCAGGTTGGCCTGGCGTGTTATTGCATGAAGCTGTAGGGCATGGCTTGGAAGGCGACTTCAATCGCCGGGATACCTCAGCCTTTTCTGGCAAAATCGGTGAACAAGTAGCATCACCCTTATGTACCGTGGTGGATGATGGCACATTAATGGATCGACGTGGATCATTGACGATTGATGATGAAGGTACACCAACCGAATTCACCACATTGATAGAAAACGGCCGACTCACAGGCTATATGCAGGATAAATTAAATGCCCGGTTGATGGGGATGCGCAGTACCGGCAATGGTCGTCGTGAATCCTATGCACATTTGCCGATGCCCCGTATGACCAATACCTATATGCTGGCTGGACAACACAAAGCAGAAGAAATTATCGCCAGTGTTGAAAAGGGTATTTATGCGGTTAATTTTGGTGGTGGTCAGGTTGATATTACCTCCGGCAAATTTGTATTTTCCAGCAGTGAAGCCTATCTGATTGAAAATGGCAAAGTGACTCGTCCCGTTAAAGGCGCCACATTAATTGGCAACGGTCCTGAAGTCATGAATCGTATCAGTATGGTGGCTGATGATCTTGAACTGGATTCGGGCATTGGTAACTGCGGTAAAGAAGGACAGAGCGTGCCAGTTGGCGTCGGCCAGCCGACATTGAAAATTGATGCTTTGACGGTTGGGGGCACAGCATAATGAGTTCAGTGCACAAAGCCGTCGCTTTGATTTCAGGCGGTCTGGATTCCATGCTTGCGGTGCGGGTACTTCAGGAACAGGGAATTGAAGTAGAAGGCATCAACTTTTTTACCGGGTTCTGCGTTGAAGGGCATACCCACGCAATTCGTAATCAGCATAAAGACAAGCAGAAACGTAATAATGCATTATGGGTCGCGGAACAGCTGGGAATCAAATTACATATCATTGATGTGATTGAAGAATACAAAGACGTGTTGCTCAATCCAAAACATGGCTATGGCGCTAATATGAACCCTTGCCTGGACTGTAAAATCTTTATGGTCAAAAAAGCGGTTGAATGGGTGAAAGAAAATCATATGCAGGGTTTTGATTTTATCATTACCGGCGAAGTCATTGGTCAGCGTCCCAAATCTCAATTAAAGCGCACTATGCCGATCGTGGCAGCTGAATCGGGGGCTGAGGATTTACTGTTACGTCCGTTATGTGCCAAAAACCTCCAACCAACCAAACCAGAACGTGAAGGATGGGTAGACCGCAATAAGCTTTATGATTTTCATGGACGCAACCGCAAGCCGCAGATTGCATTGGCAAAACAGTTTGGCTTTGATGATTTTGCCACCCCTGCCGGAGGATGCTGTTTCCTGACCGATGAAAGTTATTCAAGTAAGTTAGTCGATTTATGGACAGCCAGAAACAGCCGTGAATATGAGTTGGATGACATTATGTTATTGAAAGTTGGCCGGCATATTCGGCCAAAAGCGGATTTTAAAATGATCATTGCCCGGGATGCTGGAGAGAGTAAATTCCTCGAAGGTTATCGCAAACAGTTTACCAGCCTGTATTCAACCAGCCATAATGGACCAATGGCCATTATTGATGGTGATATTGAACAACAGGATTTTCCGCTGGCGGCATCCATCGTGGCGCGTTATGGTCAGGGCCGACATGCTGATGAAGTTGAAGTAGAAATTACCGTACCGGATAAACCACCGAGGCATATTCAGGCTCGCCCGATTAAAGTTGAGCAGGTTCCACAGGAGTGGTACGTGTGAAACAGATTGAATTAGATGCAAGAAGATTGTTATGTCCCTTGCCAGTCATCAAAACGCAGAATAAAGTAGCGGAATTATCATCTGGAGATATTCTCACAGTTATTTGCACCGATCCCGGTGCGTTGAGTGATATTCCGGCATGGGCAAGGATCCATGGACATCAGATTGTAAAGTCGGTTGAAAAGGATGATGAGATCATTATTACGGTCTGTGTTGGTGCGTAGCACTTTATTGGTGCATTGCAAGTGTCGAGTGCACCAATAGTGATCATTAGTGGCTGGTGTCTGCACTCAAATGGTTGATTTTATGGGGCTGTTGAGTTGGCAAGGTTTGTGCTGTAACAGCAAGTGAGTTTTTTTGCACCAAGGTGTGCAGTTTTTTAATTTGGAGATTATAAATGTCAGTCGAAAATGTGCTTCAGATAATTAAGGACGAGGACGTTAAATTCCTTGATTTCCGTTTCACCGACACGCGTGGTAAAGAGCAACACGTTTCTTACCCAGCGCATTCAATTGATGAAGATACCTTCTCTGAGGGTGTCATGTTTGATGGTTCATCAGTTGCCGGTTGGAAAGGTATTAACGAATCGGACATGATTCTGATGCCGGATGCTTCGACTGCTGTTTTGGATCCGTTTATGGACGATACAACGCTGATCGTTCGTTGCGATATCGTTGAACCGGCTACCATGCAAGGATATGAGCGTGACCCACGCAGTGTGGCGAAACGTGCAGAAGCCTATCTGGCATCTACTGGTTTGGCAGACACGGCTTTCTTTGGTCCTGAACCTGAATTTTTCATCCTTGATGATGTTCGCTGGGGCAGTGATATCTCTGGCTCGTTCTATAAAATCGACTCTGACGAATCTTCCTGGAATACTGAAAAAGTCTTCCCTGACGGTAACAAAGGTCACCGTCCAAGTGTTAAAGGTGGTTATTTTCCAGTACCGCCAGTTGATTCATTGCAAGACATTCGTTCAGCCATGTGTTTAACCATGGAAGAAATGGGTCTGGTAACCGAAGTTCATCACCATGAAGTTGCTACTGCTGGTCAGTGTGAAATTGGTACCAAGTTTAATACGTTGGTAAAAAAAGCCGATGAAGTTCAAATACTGAAATATGTTGTGCATAACGTTGCTCATGCTTACGGTAAAACGGCCACATTCATGCCAAAACCATTGGTAGGTGATAACGGTAGTGGTATGCATGTTCACCAGTCGTTGGCTAAAGATGGCGACAACCTGTTCTCAGGTAACAAATATGGCGGTTTATCAGAAACTGCTTTGTTTTACATCGGTGGCATAATCAAGCACGCTAAAGCATTAAATGCGTTTACAAACCCAGGTACTAACAGCTACAAACGTCTGGTTCCTGGTTTCGAAGCACCTGTTATGTTGGCTTATTCAGCACGTAACCGTAGTGCCTCTATTCGTATTCCTTTTGTCAGTAATCCAAAGGGCCGTCGTATTGAAGTACGTTTTCCTGACCCATCAGCCAACCCATATCTGGCATTCAGTGCAATGATGATGGCGGGTCTGGATGGTATCAAAAACAAAATTCACCCTGGCGATGCGATGGACAAGGATTTATATGACTTGCCACCAGAAGAAGATGCAGCGATTCCAAAAGTATGTCATGCGCTTGATCAAGCATTGGCAGAACTGGACAAAGATCGTGCTTTCTTAACAGAAGGTGGTGTGTTCACTGATGATATGATCGATGGCTATATTGATTTGAAGATGGAAGAAGTCACTCGTCTGCGTATGGAAACGCATCCTGCAGAGTTCGATCTTTACTACAGTCTGTAATTTTTTTGATTGCAGTCACAAAACGCCTCCCATGTGGAGGCGTTTTTTTATGTTTCGCAGTTGCACATTGGTGATGGCTGACCTATATTCATAGGCATGAAATTGATTCTTGTCATGTTGCTTGGTCTTGGCACAGCTGTTGCGGCTGAGGATATCTATCGCTGGGTTGATGACAATGGCAATCAGGTGTATTCAGATCAGCCTGGTGAGAACGCTGAAAAGGTTGAATTACAACAGCCCATGACTTATTCACCAGTACAAATCCCTGAAGAAACGGCCTCCGCTAGCGTTGAAGAACAGGAAAGTGCTGATGAGCCTGAAGCTGCCCCAAATTATAAGGTAGCTATTGTTGCGCCCGAAGATGAAGCCGGGATTCGTGTTAATAACGGCAATGTAACAGTCAATCTACAAGTGTTTCCAGCATTATATTCTGAACGTGGCGATTTGATTCAGTTATACCTCGATGGCTTACCGGCAGGCATGCCAATGCCTCAACTGAGTTTTATGCTGGAAAATCTGGACAGGGGAACACATACCTTGTCAGCAAATGTACTGAACGCTTCCGGGGAAGTTTTAGCTCAAAGTGAAACGATTACCTTTTATTTACAACGCACCAGTTTACAACAACCAGGCCGTCAAAATGGTCAACCAAGTCCCGGACCCGGTGCACCCAGTATTCCCGGCTTTCCTACTACTCCCGGTATCCCGACCTTTCCTCAAACACCTTAGATAGTCGCACCAAAATGATGCGTGCAATAGTGTAATTACACTTTTCATACTGCTTGAAGTGGTTGGTTTATTTAAACTCTTCCATACTCAACTATATTATTACCATTGGAATCATAATCTTAAATATGATGTGACATTTGGTGCTTACAAATGGAGCGTTTTTTGCAGATGGCAGGCCATGAACTTAAATGACAAACTGATTAATGTTGAACAGTTTTCCAGCGATGATGTACTGGAGAGTTTAACGACTGCGATATTAGTACTCGACACGAATTTACGGGTTTGTTACATCAATACTTCAACTGAAGTCATGTTTGAAATTAGCCAACGTCAGGCTGAACATATTCCCTTTCAGACTTTGTTACCGGGTGAAACACATCTGTTGAATTCATTACGCCGGGTTATCAGTAATGGACAGGCGCTAATAGAACGTGAAATTCAGTTATTTCTGCCTGCTGCAGGCGAAATAGTAGTGGATTGTTCAATCAAAATGCTGGACGTTGCTGAGCCCCATCTCCTGGTAGAGTTGGCGCAGCTGGATTATCAACAGCGCGTCAATCGTGATGAAAATTTACATACCCAGCAACAGGTAGTTCGTGGTCTGGCGCACGAAATTAAAAATCCCCTGGGAGGGTTGAGAGGAGCTGCACAGTTATTGGAACGTCAGCTGGATTCGGATGATTTGAAAGAATATACCCGAATTATCATTAATGAAGCTGACCGGTTGCAAAACCTGATGACTCGAATGCTGGGCCCTTATCAGCAATCCGAAAAGCAGTTTTTGAATATTCATGAGGTTTTACAGCGGGTTCGCCAGCTGGTTGATATTGAAGTCGACGAGCGGCTTCAGTTTATAGCTGACTATGATCCCAGTATCCCGGATTTACACGCTGATTTTGATCAGTTGATCCAGATTATTTTAAATATTGTGCGTAATGCAGTACAGGCAATGCATGGCATCGGCATTATTCGGCTGAAAACTCGCATTCAACGTAATCTGACCATTGAAAAACGTTTTTATAAATTAGGCGTGCTGATTGAAATCGAAGATAACGGCCCGGGTATACCAAAACAATTACATGACAGTTTGTTCTATCCCCTGGTGACTGGACGAGCCGATGGCACCGGACTGGGGTTGTATCTGGTACAAAATCTGGTGCAGCGAAATGCTGGCACAGTCAGTTGTATCAGCCATGCAGGCCAAACCATATTTTCAATTATTTTTCCCCTGGAGTTAAACCGTGAGCGCTAAAGCAATAGCATGGATTGTTGATGATGACCGATCGATTCGATGGGTATTACAAAAGGCATTGGAAGCCGTAGATATCACTGTCAAAGCCTTTGAGAGTGGTGATCTGGTTTTGGAGCAATTAAAACGAGGTACAGATACCCCGCCAGATGTGCTGGTCAGCGATATCCGCATGCCAGGCCTGGATGGGCTGCAACTACTGGCAGAAATTCAGCGAAAGCAACCTGATCTGCCGGTCATTATCATGACCGCTTATTCGGATCTGGACAGTGCTGTATCTGTATACGAAGGTGGTGCTTTTGAATACCTGCCAAAACCCTTTGATGTTGATGAAGCGGTTGATTTAGTACAGCGAGCGATTACCCACCACCATCAACAGCACAGTAATCCTGCTGGCGAAATGAATATTGGCAGTGAAATTATTGGTGAAGCACCCGCCATGCAGGAGGTGTTTCGTGCCATTGGACGGCTCGCACGTTCCAATATCACTGTATTAATTAATGGTGAGTCGGGCACTGGTAAAGAACTGGTCGCCCATGCTTTACACAAACATAGTCCGCGCAGGCAAAACCCGTTTATTGCCCTGAATATGGCCGCTATTCCCAGAGAATTGCTGGAGTCTGAATTATTTGGTCATGAAAAGGGGGCTTTTACCGGAGCACATGTGCAGCGTAAGGGACGATTTGAGCAGGCAGATGGTGGCACCTTATTTCTGGATGAAATCGGTGATATGCCATTGGAACTGCAAACACGACTGTTAAGAGTCTTATCAGACGGTGAGTTTTTCCGTGTTGGTGGGCATAGTGCTGTAAAAGCGGATGTGAGAATTATTGCTGCTACGCATCAGAATCTGGAACAGCAGGTTGAGCGTGGCGATTTCCGTGAGGATTTGTTTCACCGTTTAAATGTTATTCGTATTCATATTCCTTCCTTGCGTGAACGTCGGGAAGACATTCCGGCGTTGGTAGCCTACTTTCTCAACAAAGCGGCACGCGAGCTTAATATGGGAGTGAAAAGTGTCTCACCTGAAGTAGAACGTTATTTATCGCAATTACCCTGGCCCGGCAACGTAAGACAATTAGAGAATACTTCTCGCTGGCTTACTGTGATGTCTCCGGGGCAGGTTGTGCAAATGGATGATTTGCCATTGGAGCTGACAGCTGACGGTGGTGTGGAAACAGCTCGTAGCGGTGGTGACTGGCAACAAATGTTTCGCCAGTGGGCTGCAAACAAGGCGCTGAGCGGACAGGAAGGCGTGTTGGCCGATGTTGTGCCGATGATAGAACACCTGCTAATGGAGGTTGCTTTAGAGAAAACAGCCGGCAAACGTCAAGAAGCCGCAAAATTATTGGGCTGGGGCCGAAATACACTTACCCGTAAACTGAAAGAGAATTGATAATCGGGCTTGCTAGCATGTAGGGCTTTGTGTATAGTATGCGACTTAGTCAGGTGCGGGGTGGAGCAGCCTGGTAGCTCGTCGGGCTCATAACCCGAAGGTCGTTGGTTCAAATCCAGCCCCCGCTACCAATAATAATGTTAAGACAGGACCCCTGATTGGGGTTTTTGTTTTTGTGGAGTTAAAATTGGGCCGATGGCCCTTTTTTTTTATTTGTTGCCTATGGCCGTATCTGATCAGATTGAAAAATTAATTGAAGCGCCGATTGAATCGCTGGGGTACCAGCTGGTCGGTGTGGAATACATTCAGGGTGGACAAAATCCACTCCTAAGAATCTATATTGATGCAGATCAAGGTATTGGTATTGAAGACTGTGAACGTGTCAGTCATCAGGTCAGCGGCATTCTCGATGTCGAAGACCCCATCAAAAAAGCCTATTCACTGGAAATTTCCTCACCCGGATTCGATCGTCCCTTATTTAAGGAACGTGATTTCATCCGTTTTACTGGTTCCTCAGCAAAAATTACCACTAAATTACCAGTGGAAGGCAGACGGAATTTTACCGGTGTGTTGCAGGGCTTTGAGAATGGTGAAGTATTAATTGAAGTGGATGGTGAGGTGTACGCCTTACCATTGGCAAAGTTGGCTAAAGCGCGACTGGTTGCCTGAAAAAGCGTACTATTTGCTGTTAATGAAAAAACTTAGTTTTGGATCAATTGCTTGCATCGATCCACTGGGGGCGTGATGAATAATAAAGAAATTTTGCTGGTTGTTGATGCCATGTCTAATGAAAAAGGCGTGGGTAAAGAAGTTATATTTCAGGCGATCGAAGCGGCGTTGGCCATGGCCACCCGTAAACGTTATGAAATGGAAATAGATGCCCATGTTGCGATTGATCGCCAGACTGGCAACTATGAAACTTTCCGTCAGTGGTTAATTGTCGATGATAACGACGAAAACTTCGAATCTTCAGAGTTGCAAATCAAATTGTCTGATGCGCTGGCCAAACAGTCAGATGCCAAAGTAGGCGATTACATTCGTGAGCCAATGGAATCGGTTGAATTTGGTCGAATTGCTGCTCAAACAGCCAAACAGGTTATCGTTCAAAAAGTACGCGAAGCAGAACGCGCTCAAGTTGTTGATATGTATCGCGAGAAAGTCGGCCAGATGATTCATGGCACGGTTAAACGTGTTGAACGCGGCAACGTGACTTTGGATCTCGGCGGAAATGCTGAGGCTCTTCTGCCTCGTGAAGAAATGATTCCACGTGAGAATTTCCGTAGCGGTGATCGAATCCGTGGTTATTTGAAAGAAATTCGTTCTGAAGCGCGCGGGCCACAATTAGTCGTCAGTCGTGTCGCGCCAGAATTACTGATTGAACTGTTCAGTCTTGAAGTCCCGGAAATCGGCGATGGCATGATTGAAATCAAAGGTGCAGCAAGGGATCCTGGTTTACGAGCCAAAATTGCGGTTTTAGCACATGAGCCACGAATTGATCCGGTGGGTGCCTGTGTCGGGATGCGTGGATCACGTGTTCAGGCAGTCACTAATGAATTAGCCGGTGAGCGCGTCGACATTATCCTGTGGGATGAAGAGCCGGCACGATTTGCCATTAACGCCATGGCACCGGCAGAAGTACTATCTATTGTTGTTGATGAAGACGCTCACAGCATGGATATTGCTGTTGAAGACGGCCAGCTGTCACAGGCAATCGGTCGTGGTGGTCAGAATGTACGGCTTGCCAGCCAGTTAACCGGTTGGGAGTTGAATGTTATGTCGGCTTCTGATGCTGACCAAAAGGCCGAAACCGAAATCAGTTCATTGATTCAGACATTTATGGCAGATTTGGACGTTGATGAAGACGTTGCATTGATTCTGGCTCAGGAAGGTTTTTCTTCACTTGAAGAAGTTGCCTATGTGCCGGAACAGGAAATGCTTGATATTGAAGAATTTGATACTGATATAGTTAATGAATTACGTTCACGTGCCAGAGACGTACTGCTGACACGCGCCATTGCCAGTGAAGAGCAAATTGAAAGCGCATCTCCTGCTGAGACAATCCAGGATTTGCCCGGTATGACCGCTGAATTAGCTGCTAAGTTAACCAGTCAGGGTGTTATCACTATTGATGACCTTGCAGATCAGTCCGTGGATGAATTGGTTGAGGCGGGTGGCATTGATGAAAAACAAGCTGCCGCATTTATCATGAAAGCACGTGAGTCATGGTTTGCAGACGAACAAACAGAAACAGGGGAGTAACCAATGAGTGACATGAAGGTTAAGGACCTGGCCGACACTGTCGGTATCACACCTGAACGTTTAGTTGATCAGCTTAATGAGGCCGGTATTAAAGTCTCAAAGCCGGATGATCTGATTACGGAAGACCAAAAGCAAAGTCTGTTGCAGTTTTTACAGCAAAGACATGGCAAATCAGCCAGTGAAAACGATGCATCACCTAAAAAAATCACACTGAAACGTAAATCAGTCAGTGAAATTAAATTAGGTGGAGGCACATCTCGTCAAGCCGGTAAAAGTGTCAGTGTTGAAGTTCGTAAAAAACGCACTTTTGTCAAACGGTCTGATGCCGAACCTACAACTGCCAGTGCGCCTGCTGAAGAACCGGTAATTGCATCTCAAGCACAGGTACACGCCGAAGAAGTTGCCCGTCAGGAACAGCTTCGACAGCAGGAAATAGCACGCAAACAGCAAGAACAAACCAGCCTGCAGAAAGAAGAGTCTGAACGTGAAGCTGCAGCAGTTGCCGCAGCAATCGAAGCTGAAAGGCTGGCAGATGAAGAGGCACGTTTAGCTGCAGAAGAAGAGCAAAAGGCACTCGCCGAAGAAGCGAAACTCAAAGAAGAAAAAAAATCTGTCGCTGCAAAAAAACAAGCGGCAAAACCGGAATTGACGGCTTCTCAATTAGCACATAAAAAGCTGGAAGAAGCCGATGCCAAGCGTCGTGCTGCCAACCTTGCCCGTATCGAAGCTGAAAAAGCGCTTGAAGCGCGGAAAAAGGCTCGTGAAGAAGAGGAAGCCTTAGAAAAGGCCAAGGAAGAGGCGCGTCTTGCAGCCGCGGAAGCACAAGCCAAAGAACAGAAACCGGATCGTAAAGAAGCCGATGCAAAACACGTTGCGAATAAAGATAAACCCGCACGTCGTGGCCGTTTCCAACGTGATGATGAATTTGAACGTAAAGAACTTCATGTCAGCGAAGGCAAAGGTCGCCGCAAGAAGAAAAAAGGTGTCTCACAAAAAACGGCGACTGTTGAAACCACAACAGAACATGGTTTTTCCCGTCCAACCGCTCCGGTAGTTCGTGAAGTCAGTGTTCCCGATACCATTTCAGTTTCTGACTTAGCGCAGCGTATGTCTGTTAAAGCGGCCGAAGTAATCAAAGCGTTGATGGGTATGGGCACAATGGCCACTATCAATCAGGTCCTGGATCAGGATACCGCTGTTATTCTGGTTGAAGAAATGGGCCATGTTGCCAAGCCGGTTCAGGAAAACGAAGTTGAACAAGCCCTGGAAGCATCTATTGAAGTGACCGGCGAAGCGGTTCCAAGAGCACCTGTTGTTACTGTAATGGGCCATGTTGACCATGGTAAAACCTCTTTACTGGATTATATCCGTCGGACCAAGGTTACATCAGGCGAAGCGGGTGGTATTACCCAGCATATCGGTGCCTATAAAGTAGAAACCAGCCGTGGTGAAGTGACCTTTTTGGATACACCGGGCCATGCTGCGTTTACCGAAATGCGTTCACGCGGTGCCAAGGTTACCGATATCGTAGTATTGGTGGTCGCTGCAGATGATGGTGTTATGCCGCAAACAATTGAGGCTGTTCAGCACGCTAAAGCTGCCGGCTCAACGCTGATTGTTGCCGTAAACAAAATGGATAAACCAGATGCCACTCCAGATCGGGTTAAACAGGAATTAACGAATCATGAAGTCGTCCCTGAAGATTGGGGTGGTGATGTTCAGTTTGTACCGGTTTCAGCTCTGACGGGGCTTGGTGTTGATGAGTTACTTGATGCGATTTCACTGCAAGCGGAAGTGATGGAATTGACCGCACCGGTTAAAGGTCCTGCTCACGGTACTGTTGTTGAATCACGTCTCGATAAAGGACGTGGTACGGTGGTAACTGTTCTGGTCCAACGTGGTACGTTGAGAAAAGGTGACATTGTCGTTGTTGGCCAGGAATTTGGTCGCGTTCGCGCCTTGTTCAATGAAAATGGTCAGGCAATGGATGAAGCCGGTCCTTCAACCCCCGTTGAATTACTGGGTCTGTCAGGTACGCCAGCATCAGGTGACGAATTGCAGGTAGCTCCGGACGATCGCACGGCAAGAGAGATTGCCAGCTTCCGTCAGACCAAAGCGCGTGAAATGAAAATGGCCCAGCAGCAGGCAGCCAAGTTGGATGATATGTTCAACAAAATGGAAGCCGGCGATCTGAAAACGCTGAATGTGGTCATCAAAGGTGACGTTCATGGTTCAGTTGAAGCGGTTAGCCAGGGTCTGCAGAAGTTGTCGACCGATATGGTTCAGGTCCGGGTTGTTGGTTCAGGTGTTGGTGGTATTAATGAAACCGACGCACAACTTGCTGCTGCTTCTGATGCCATCTTGATCGGCTTTAATGTTCGTGCAGACAACACAGCACGTAAAGTGATTGCCGAAAAAGGTCTGGATGTTCAATACTTCAGTATCATTTATGATTTGCTGGATGTGGTTACCAAAGCGATGACCGGGATGCTGGAACCCGTCTACAAAGACGAAATCATTGGTTTGGCTCGTGTTGATGATGTATTCAGCTCACCGAAATTCGGCGACATTGCCGGTTGTCTGGTGCTGGAAGGCAGTGTTAAACGTAACAATCCAATTCGTGTTCTACGTGATAACGTTGTTATCTATGAAGGTGAACTGGAATCGCTGCGTCGTTTCAAAGATGATGTTAACGAAGTGAATGCCGGTACCGAATGTGGTATTGGTGTGAAAAACTATAAAGACGTTAAACCGGGCGATCAAATTGAAGTATTTGAACGTGTATTAATGAAACCGAGTCTTTAATGGCAAGAGAATTTAGTCGCACAAATCGAATCAGCGAGGTCATGATGCGTGAATTGGCTTTGCTGATTCAGCATGATCTGGCCGATCCGCGCGTCAGTATGGTCACGGTGTCACATGTTGATGTGACATCTGATCTGAAATATGCGCGTATTTATGTCACTCGACTTAGTGGGTTTGATTCAGAAGAAGCCGCTAAAGAATGTCTGGCTGGTTTGAATAATGCCGCTGGCTTCTTACGTAGGGCGCTGGCCAAACGCGTGAAGTTACGCATCATGCCTGAACTGCAGTTTCGTTATGACACGACTTTGGAGCATGGCTTTTACATGGATGAGCTGATCTCCAAAGCTAATGCCGATATCAAAGACGAACAGGATCCTGATCCCGAAACTGATAAAGATTGAGTTTCGCCAATGGCAAAACGCAATAAAAAAGGTCGCGATATCACTGGTATCGTGATTATCGACAAGCCAACCGGATTAAGCTCAAATCACGTTTTGCAATGCGTTAAACGATTATTTAATGCAAACAAGGCAGGACATACCGGCAGTCTCGACCCCTTAGCCACCGGGGTATTACCAGTCTGCCTGGGCGAAGCGACCAAACTTTCCACCTATTTACTGGATGCTGACAAACAATACCAAGTGCGTTGTCAGTTGGGCATTCTTACCGATAGCGGTGATAGCGATGGCGAGGTAATAGCACAACAAGCCATTCCAGAATATTCCCCTCAACAGCTGCAACAGGTTTTGCTGAATTTTGTCGGAGAGCAACAACAGATCCCGCCTATGTTTTCTGCGTTAAAACATCAGGGCCAGCCATTATATAAATTGGCACGACAGGGTATTGAAATTGAACGAAAGTCACGCCTTATTACCATCTACAGTATTGAATTACTGGCGTGCGATGTCGAGAGTTTTACCTTGCAGGTTGCCTGTAGCAAAGGAACCTATATTCGTACTCTGGTGCAGGATATTGCTGCCGCTTTAGGCAGCTGCGGACATGTCACAATGCTAAGACGTACTGATGCGGCAGGCTATGATTTAACTCAGGCATTAAGTCTGGAAGCATTAGGGGAGTTGGCCGAGCAGCAGGGATTGGCAGGACTTGATAGTCAGTTACTTCCAGCCCATGAAGCTTTGCCGGACTGGCCCCATATCAAACTGGATTCGGCAATGTCTGATGATATGCGATACGGTCGGGCAGTCAAAACTGATATTCATGGACAAAGCGCAAAAGTCCGGTTATTTGATTATCAGGATCAATTTATCGGTCTGGGGGAATTGGCCCTGGACGGCACAGTTTCAGCAAAACGTTTGTTTGTTACCGGTGATACGGTTTAACTCGCTTGTGAATAGCGGATAAAACCGGTAAAATTCGCCACTCTTAAAAGGTTGGGTAATTCGGTTTAACTGGCTGGATTATTTCAGAATTTAACTCATAGCCAAAGGCTATAAAAAGTTGGAGTTTTTATGTCAATTACTGCAGAACAAAAGCAAGAAATCATTAAAAAATACGGTCGTACAGAAGGCGATACCGGCTCAGCTGAAGTTCAGGTAGCGTTGCTGACAGCACGTATTACAAATCTTTCAGACCATTTTAAAACTAACATTCATGATCATCACTCACGTCAAGGTTTGTTAAAAATGGTTAGTGGTCGTCGTAAAATGCTCGATTACCTGAAAAAAACGGATATTAACCGTTACCGTGATTTAATTGCTGACTTAGGTCTGCGTCGCTAAATTACTCGACGTGGTCTGTAAAACATCTCATCGAGCCTCCGCCAATATCATTGGCATTAGGCTGGTGCGTTGACTGATATGCCCCTGAAATCCCCCGCGGTTTCAGGGGCATATTCATTTATGCGTTTATCGTTTTTTAAATCAGTCATGAAAAGGTTCATGGCTGATGTAGTCAAGAGAAGGAAATACTAGTGAATTCAGTAAAAAAGACAGTTCAGTTCGGTGAGCACATTCTCAGCCTGGAAACCGGAAAGATCGCCCGTCAGGCCGGTGGCTCCATTATTGCCAGTCTGGGTGAGACATCAGTGCTTGTAACTGTAGTCGGAAAGAAGAATGTAAATCCTGGCCAGGATTTCTTTCCGTTAACCGTAAATTATCAAGAACGTACTTATGCTGCAGGTAAAATACCTGGTGGTTTCTTCAAACGTGAAGGCCGTCCTTCCGAGAAAGAAACACTGACCTCCCGTCTGATCGATCGTCCACTGCGTCCATTGTTTCCTAAAGGTTTCATTAACGAAGTACAGGTTATTGCCACCGTAATGGCATTGGATCCTGAAATCGATCCTGATATCCCGGCAATGATTGGTGCTTCTGCTGCCCTGGCTATTTCCGGCATCCCGTTTAATGGCCCATTAGGTGCTGCCCGGGTGGGCTATGTTGATGGTAACTACATCCTCAACCCATCCAAAAAACAATTAGCGACCAGTTCACTGGACTTGGTTGTTGCCGGTACTGAAAGTGCTGTATTGATGGTGGAATCCGAAGCATCTGAATTGCCTGAAGAGGTGATGTTAGGTTCTGTCATGTATGGTCATCAGCAAATACAGACAGCGATCAAACTGATTGATGAATTGAAAGCAGAAACCGCTAAAACAGCCTGGGATTGGACTGCTCCGGAAAAAGATGATCGTTTGTATAACGCTGTTAAAGATCAAGCGTTTGAAGGTATTAAAAATGCCTATGCCATCAGTGACAAAATGCAGCGTCAGGATCAACTGGCTGAAATTCGCCAGGCAGCAGTTGCTGAATTAGTCAGTGAAGATGGCGAATGGTCTGAAGATGACGTAAAAGGCGTGTTTGGCAAACTGGAAAAAGAACTGGTTCGTGGCCGCATTATTGCCGGTGAACCACGTATCGATGGTCGTGATACCAAAACGGTACGTCCAGTTTTTGTTGAAACCACTGTACTACCGCGTGTTCATGGTTCTGCATTGTTCACCCGTGGTGAAACTCAGGCTATTGTTGTGGCAACTTTGGGTGCTGAACGTGATGCACAGATGATTGATGCTGTTGAAGGTGAATACCGTGACCGCTTCATGCTGCATTACAACTTTCCACCATTCTGTGTCGGTGAAACCGGTTTTGTCGGTTCACCAAAACGCCGTGAAATCGGTCATGGTAAATTGGCTAAACGCGGTATCCAGGCTGTTATGCCATCCGCTGAAGAGTTCCCATATGTGGTTCGTGTGGTTTCTGAAATCACCGAGTCCAATGGTTCAAGTTCAATGGCGTCTGTGTGTGGTACCTCATTGGCGTTAATGGATGCCGGTGTACCAATTAAAGCACCAGTAGCCGGTATTGCGATGGGTCTGATTAAAGAAGCGGATGGTTACGCCGTATTGACTGATATTCTGGGTGATGAAGATCACCTGGGTGATATGGACTTTAAAGTCGCCGGTACCGAGAAAGGTGTTACCGCACTGCAAATGGATATCAAGATTGAAGGTATCAACGAAGAAATCATGCGTACTGCACTGGCACAAGCCCGTGATGGTCGTCTGCATATTCTGGAAAAAATGAATGCAGTGATTTCAACGCACCGTAAGGAAATGTCTGAATTTGCTCCACGTATTATCACTGTGAAAATTCATGCGGATAAAATCCGTGATGTGATCGGTAAAGGTGGTGCAACTATTCGGGCAATCACCGAAGAAACCGGTGCGACCATTGATATTCAGGATGATGGCACCGTGATGATTTTCTCTTCAGATTTCAATGCCGGTCAGGATGCTCTGCACCGTATTGAGCAAATCACTGCAGAAGTTGAAGTCGGCAAGGTCTATCAGGGCCGTGTTGCCAAGCTGATGGATTTCGGTGCGTTTGTTACGATTCTGCCGGGTAAAGATGGTCTGGTACATATTTCACAAATCTCTGATGAGCGTGTGGAAAATGTCAGCGATAAACTGTCTGAAGGTGACATGATTGACGTTAAGGTACTGGAAGTTGATCGCCAGGGCCGTATTCGTCTGAGCATGAAAGCTGTTAACGAAGTTACTGCAGACTAACGCAGTCAGTTACGTTAGACTTAAAAGCCCCGCACTGCGGGGCTTTTTTTTGGAATAAATAATGCGAAACAAGTTCATTAAACCCTTTTTGGCTATGTTGCTGCTAGTCTCCATGGGGGCGAGCGCAGATACACTCAGAGTGGCCGCGGCTGCCAATTTGCGGTTTGTTTTACCTGAATTGATACGTGAATATGAACACTCTTCTCACCATAAGATTAATGTAACTTACGGCGCGTCAGGAAATCTGGCGACACAGATAATTCATGGTGCGCCTTATGATGTATTTTTTTCAGCAAATCCGTTGTTTATTGATATTTTAATGGAACAGCAAAAACATCGTGGGCAACGTATCAACTATGCGCACAGTGAAATAGTGTTATTTGCTAATCAGTACTCATCATTAAACCTGGATAATCAGCTGCAAGGTCTAAAACAGGCTATTGAACAGAATCAGCTGGAAAAATTTGCGATTGCCAATCCTAAACATGCGCCATACGGCAAACTCGCACAACACCTGTTGATGGAAGCGGATATTTGGCAGACGATTCAACCACAGCTGTTACTGGCAGAAAGTGCTTCACAGACGCTGCAGTTTGCCCTGACCAGTAATGTCGATGCAGCCATATTGCCGTATCCGTATATGACTCAGGAGAAAATCAAACAGCAGGGGCGTTATATTAAATTACCTGGTGAGTTGTCCCAACAGCTGATCATCACCAAAGATGCGTCATTGCTTGCTGAACCGTTTATTAAGTTCATTACCAGCGAAGCGGCCGGCAAAATTTTTATCAAACATGGTTATCTTCCCATTACCGGGAATCCCTGAACGATGGATTGGCAGGCCCTTGAAGTATCAATTAAGCTGGCGCTAGCCACTAGCTTGAGTCTGTTACCAATAGGGTTGATATTGGCTTACAGCCTGGCCAGAGGCAGGTTTCGCGGGAAATATCTGGCTGAAGCATTGATTACCTTACCATTAGTCCTGCCACCGACCGTATTGGGCTATTTCCTGTTAGTGGGAATGGATAGTAACAGTGCGGCAGGAAAACTTTTTTATAGCATTACCGGCGACAATCTTGCCTTTTCGTTTAGCGGATTGTGGTTTGCTTCGATAATTTACAGTTTACCGTTTGCTGTACAGCCAATGCTCAGAGCGCTGGAAAATATTGCTCCTGAATTACGTGAAGCAGCATGGTGTAGTGGATTATCTCGCTGGAAAACCTTTATCAAAATTGAATTACCGTTAGCCTGGCCGGGGATTTTAACCGGATTGATTCTGAGTTTTTGTCATACGCTGGGCGAATTTGGCGTGGTGTTGATGATAGGTGGCAATATAGCCGGGGAGACTCGAACCCTGTCGATTGCAATTTATGACAGTGTGTTGGCATTTGATCAGCAACAGGCCATGCAGATGTCATTAATCTTACTGGCAATTGCTGTTATAACGGTCACGGCAATTTACCGATTTAACCACCGATTAATGCGGGTCTAGTATGCTTGAAGCCACCATTAAGCAGCAACAGCCAATTCCACTGGAAGTACAACTAGAATGTGCCGCCGGAGAAATGCTGGCGTTAGTTGGACCTTCCGGTTCGGGCAAGACTACGGTGCTACGTTGTATAGCAGGTTTACATAAACCCCAACAAGGACTTATCCGCTCTCAAACAATCTGGTTCGATAGCAACCATGAACTTAACTACTCGCCACAACAGCGACGCGTGGGCATGGTGTTTCAAAATTATGCGTTATTTCCGCATTTGACCGTTATGCAGAATATTATGCTGGCCATGCAAACACCTCAGGAACATAAGGTAAGAGCGCTGCTGGAACAGGTGCATTTAAGTGGGTTGGAATCTCGTTTTCCTTCACAGTTATCCGGTGGACAGCAACAGCGGGTGGCATTAGCCAGAGCTTTGGCACGCGATCCGGAAGTTTTATTACTGGATGAGCCGTTTTCGGCAGTTGATAAAGTTACTCGTCGCAAACTCTATCTGGAGTTACATGCTTTACGCCGGCAATTATCGATGCCGATTATTCTGGTGACACATGATCTGGATGAAGCAGCGATGCTGGCCGATCAGATGTGTGTCATTCATCAGGGAAAAACCCTGCAGCAGGGTACGGTTGAAGATGTATTGAATCGGCCACAAAGCCTGAATGTGGCCAGATTGACCGATGCCCGTAATGTGTTTGAAGGGAAAATAGTGCTGGTCGAAGGTCAGAAAAAACTGCAATGGTGTGAGCAGTTGCTGGAGATAGCCGATACCGATTTCGCTGTGGGCAGCAACGTTTATTGGATTATTGCACCGAGTAAAATTCTGCTACATCAACGTCGTCGTCCTTCCCGGGGTGAGCAGGAGAATCCGGTGCAGGCGATAATTGACGATATGATTACCTTGCGCGGCATTACCACCGTGTTGATGAAAGTTACCGGACACAACCCGCTGTTGATACAGATGGATATTCCTGAGCATGTGGTAGAACGCAATCAATTACAACGTGGTGAACATATCGGACTGTCATTACTGCGGAATGCTATCCATTTGATAGAACAGTAAAAATATCGCGCCGGGTCGAAGATTTCTTTGCAAAGCTTAATGATAACTATTATCATTAATGCTGTTTTAATCAAAGGAACTTGTCGATGTTGGTAACTGCTATGACGTCTGTCCGGGGTCTGCTGCGTGATAAATGAGGTTGAAACACCATCTTTCTTGAAGTTGTTGCAGCAATTACTGGAAATTGGTGGCCCCGTTGTGTGGATTTTATTGGGGTTTTCGGTCATCGCGGTCAGCATTGTGTTAATCAAAATCTGGCAAATAATGTTGTTATCGCCAGAATCTACGACAACGGCCAAAAAAGCCATTTTGCTGTGGAAACAAAATGAACCGGAACAGGCACTCTCGCTGCTGAAAATCTCCAAGCCGCTGGATGAACTACTGGCACTTAGTATGGAAGGGCTCAGACAGGCCGAAATTCCTAAGGAGCTGCTGAAAGAAGAGTTACAGCGTGTTGCCAGTTTACGCATCAATCAACTACGCAGTTATCTGCGACCGCTGGAAGTGATTGCCAGTTTGAGTCCGTTATTAGGGTTGTTCGGAACTGTGCTCGGCATGATCCTGGCATTTCAGCAGATGGAACTGGCAGGCAGTCAGATCGATCCTTCGGTACTTTCCGGAGGTATATGGCAGGCGTTATTAACTACTGCAGTAGGGCTTGGAGTGGCGATACCAGCTGTTGTTGCCCATAACTGGCTGGATCGTAAAACAGAACGTGTCGCCGTTTTGATTAATGATGGTGTCACTCAGGTTTTTACCCATGCACCATTGATAAACACCTCAACAACAAAACCCGTTAACCACTATAAAAATGTTGCTTGAACAACCCCTGGCTGCAAAACGCCGGTTAATTAGCCTGACACCCTTAATTGATGTGGTATTCATCCTGTTACTGTTTTTTATGTTGTCTTCAGGATTTACCCATTGGCAGCAGCTGGATATTACAGCGGCCAGCGAATCCTACGATACCGATAAAATACGTAATCAGCACTCTCTACTGTTAACGGCCGCTGGTGAGTATGAGTACGATAATCGACGCTATCCTGTATCAGAGCTCACACCGATAAAACAGCAACTTGCTGAAGATCCTTCCGGGATTTTTGTTGTGTCAGTTGCTGAAGCTGTGACCACGCAGCAAATGATTGATTTTATCGATCAGTTAAAAGCCATCGGAATCGACAAAGTCAGTCTGGCAGGGTTAGCTATATGACCCTTATTCCCATCCGTAGAGCCCCAGGCAATCAGCTTGATGACAATATGATCCCATTGATTAATATTGTGTTCCTGATGTTGATTTTTTTTATGATCGCGGGTCAATTAAGCAGCAGTGAACTGCTGAAAATCCAACCTCCAACATCTCATCAGCAATCAGCCCTGCAAGAACACGATGCCATTTTGTTCGTGTCAGCTAAAGGCCCGTTGGCGATGGATGATGTGTTTTTGGAAGTCAGTGCGTTAACTGAAATCTTAAAGCAGAAAATAGCCGAAACTAACGATATCCAGTCTTTTAAATTACTGGTGAAAGCTGATGCAGCCGTGCCGGCCATTGAGTTAACAGATTTACTTAAACAAGTGCGTGCCGCCGGAGTATTGAAAGTTTCTTTGGCCACCCAAACTCAGACCAGCCGAAATGATTAAATTTCGTTACTGGTTTCTGGCTATTTTAAGTGCCATGTCGATTCATGTGTTTGCTTTTGGTATGTATACAATTAAATATCCTCACCAGCTGCAACCTGTTGCGCCGGTTGATGAAGTCGGTATTGAAATTGATATCAGCATGCTTGAACCCACCACCATGGAAAAACAACAGGCCACCGCGGTAGCAGAAAAAAAGACAGTTATTGAAGAAAAATCGGCAATTAGCCAGGTTCAGGAACCTGATACTGCTCCCGTTCCAGTGGAACACAAAACCAGTAGAACAGAAGTGGTAAAACCATTACAGCAAACCGACATAAAAAAGGCAGTCAACTCTGCGCCACCGGAGGATAAACTTGAACTCAAGCAGAATACATCAGAAATCCTTGCCGCTACGTCTGACCCAGCCCAAATAAATACAGCTAATTCTGAAAAACAGCTGGAGAAAACGCAAATTGCCGATCAGGGCGAAGCTGCCGAGAGCAGTTCAATATTGAGTCAGGCTGACGCTGCGTTGCAACAAGCCGCACAACAGACCTATTTCAATTTGCTGGCCAGAACGCTGGCAGAACAAAAACGTTATCCTGGTATTTCCAGACGCCGTGGTGAACAGGGTGTCGTGCAGTTATTCTTTGTGGTCACCCGCAATGGCCACATTAGAGAATCGCGTATTGAGGCCAGTTCGGGATATCAGCGGCTGGATCGGGCGGTGCTGGAAATGTTGGAAAAAGCTCAGCCGTTACCGGCTTTTCCAGATGAGATGTCGCAACAGCAACTGGAAGTGAAAGTGCCGATCGCATTTGAATTAAGCAGTTGACGTGAATCCAACCAAGATAACATCATAGCGTTTAGTTTGACCACAGGAAGATAGTAGATGAATAACCTGGATTGGCATCAAATACATGCTGCCGTTTGGCGTGCGCACAGCCAAAAACTTAAAGCTATTACCCGTTTGGATCCTGTTCAACTGGATCAGCTCATCGGTATTGAGCAGCAAAAGCAGCAACTGGTGGAAAATACCCGTCGTTTTGTTGAGGGAGAAACCAGTAATCATGCTCTGTTATGGGGGGCACGGGGGACAGGTAAATCATCACTGATTAAAGCGGTGTTAAACCAGTTTGCCGATCAGGGATTACGTATTCTGCAGATTGATAAAGCTGAACTTAACTGGTTACCGGAAATTCTGGATGATTTGGAAGACAGACCTTTTCGCTTTGTGATCTTCTGTGATGATTTGTCATTTGAACAGGGTGATGAGGGCTTCAAACCGCTTAAAAGTCTGCTGGAAGGTGGATTGGAATTACCGCCAGAACATGTACGGATTTATGCCACGTCAAATCGTCGACATCTGATGCCCGAGCAGCAATCTGAGAACCAGGCGAGTCGTGTGGTTGATGGTGAGGTTCACTATACTGACAGCCTTGAAGACAAACTGGCTTTATCAGACCGCTTTGGTCTGTGGCTGTCGTTTTATCCCCATAGTTGGGATACCTACCTGGACATGGTTGACAGCCTGTTTGCGAATATCACTGTTGATCGGGATTTATTGCACGAACAGGCCAAGCAATATGCCATGCGTCGGGCCAGTCATAGTGGTCGCACTGCAATACAGTTTTATCGTCAGTTTGTCAGTAAAACCTAGCTGGTTTCACGAGGAGTTATATCAAGAATCACATTGTGGCCATTTTCATTGGCAATATTCTGGTAAGACCAGCCGAGTTTTTCGGTTAATTGAGCAGTGAGTTGCAGGCCAAGGCCAAAGCCCAATTCAGTCGGTGCAACATCAATATCAGCATTAAACTGTCGATTTACAATACTGATCTGGGATCCCTGTTGGCTGATAATGACCTGACCTTCCCAGGTATGCTGGAATGCATTGCGTATCAGATTACCTAAGACAATTCGTGCTGCCACGGCACTTATTGAACATTGATAGGGGTGGGTTTCTACAATCAATTCAACGGTTTTATCACGCAATAGATAACGCATCTCTGCGGTGATTTCCAACAGCAGTTTATCAATCTCTACTACTGATTCAGGTAGTTTTTCGTTATCTTCACGGCTTAACCAGAGCAAAGTTTCCGTGAGATGCTGCATGGTAATACTGGCACGATCAATCCGGTCGGCAATATCCTTTTGCATCGGGTTCAAACTGGAAGCGGACTGTTGTAATACTTTGTACTGCAACTCGATATTATTACGAATGACACTGATAGGTGTACGCAGTTCATGACTGGTATAGCGCAGGAAGCGGTGCTCACGATCCAGGCTACGCTGAACCGATGACAGACTGTTCTGGATCAGTCTGGCCATTTGATTGAGTTCCGGATAGAGAAAGTCAGGTGGCGGCTGGGACAGATTCTCCGGGGTTAATGATTGTGTCCAGTTATTCAGACGGGCTACTGGTGTCGAGATACTCCGCATCAATAGCCAGGTGATCAGCATTAGCGTCAAGGCAATTAATGCACTGACGCCTAATAATAAACGCATGCTATCGGCCATATTACGACCTACCAGGCTGGATACATTCTCCCGGGAGAGCGTTCTGCTGATATAAACCGACTGGTTTTCCAAATCGACTTTGAGGGCAAAATAGACTTTGTCCGGGCGTTCAAACCAGTGAGAATCATCTCGCTTGATTAATTCACCACTGCGCGTTGGGGGATCAGTAAACACCTGTCGAATGTCTGCAGGTTGTGCCTCCCATCGTCTGGATAACTGACTACCGCGAAAATTAACCAGTTCATTTTCCGCCAGGGGTTTGTTACTGGCAAGATAGGTCAGCGCAGCGTTTTCCATCCCGCCTGTCACAATATTATCCATGCCACGAATAAAAAAATGGGCGCTTAATAATGAATAACCGAGCACAATGGTGCCGCCAAATAATAAAAAGCTTAAGGTTATTAGTCGTTTAAGACTTATTTTAGCTTTCATTATCAGCCCTGATGGCAATGCCAATACCCGGGATAGTCTGAAGTAATCCTGTATCAAAGCCTCCATCAATCGTTTTACGTAAATGATGCAGATGCACTTTCAGACTGTCACTGTCCGGCACTTCCTCACCCCATATTGCTATCTCCAGTCGTTGCCGGCTGACCACATTGGGTGATTCCCGTAGCAGCAACTCCAGAATTCGCCAGCCGATAGGGGATAGATGCAGGTTGATATCGGCTCTGCTGAGTTGGCGTTGCTGTAAATTCATTTGCAGATCGCCACAACGCAATAATTGTGTCTGACCACTGCGTCTGCGTGATAATGCCTGAATACGCATTACCAGCTCTTTTAGTTCAAACGGTTTAACCAGATAATCGTCGGTACCGGCGGCAAAACCTGCCTGTTTATCAATAAGCTGATCGCGGGCAGTGAGCATTAAAACGGGGATATCTGAACCTTCACTACGCAGACGCTCACACACTGTCAAACCATCAATACGTGGCAGATTCAGATCCAGCAACAGCACATCATAATAATTCTGTTCTAATAAATTCAGACCTGCAGCGCCATTACTGGCATGATCGCAGCTGATGGCTTCCAGTTGCAGATAATCCATCACGGTTTGCGCCAGATCGAGATCATCTTCAATAAGTAATACACTAATCATGATGCCGGTCCTTGTTCTGTTGCGGGTAATACCACTTTGCTACCAAGATGAAAATATTGCGCCACATCATGCTGAATCATCAATAACAACGGAATCAATATCAAGGTAATTACGGTGGCGAACATAATGCCATAGGCCAATGAGACCGCAGCAGGAATAAGGAACTGTGCCTGCCTGGACGTTTCGCCTAATAATGGCATCAGACCGGCAAAGGTGGTGAAAGAGGTCAATAATACCGCTCTCAAACGATCTCTGGCCGATAACATAATGGCCTGGCGTATATCGGTATATTCCTGTTTTAAATCATTAAATCTTGAGACCAATAACAAACTGTCATTCACCACTACACCACTCAGAGCGATAATACCGTTGAGCGATAAAATTCCTAAAGACAGATCATTCATCCAGTGACCGAGTAATGCACCGACAATACCAAACGGTATTGCCGTCATGATTAAAAGCGGTTGAATATAGGATTTTAACGGTATTGCCAGCAGCATATAAATGCCCAGCATGGCCAATAAAAACAGGTTTAACATTGAGGTTTGTGTTTCTTCCTGCTCTGCGGCTTCACCGGCAAAATAGATGGTCAGTCCCGGATATTTGGCTTCCAGCTGTGGCACCACATCGCGCTTTAACTGGGCAACAAATTCGGTGACGGATAATAAATCCTTATCAACATCTGCTGACAGATAAATGGCCCGCTTGGCATCAATCCGGGTAATGCTGTCACGGGTAAAGCCATAACTGACATCAGCCACACTGGATAACGGAATAACCGTGCCATCCTCCAGTCTGACTCTGGATTTCAACACATCAGCGGGGTTTTGTCGGTCTGCTTCCGGGTAACGGACTTTGACTTCAATTTCATCGCTGTTTCGCTGGTAACGCTGCACGACCTGTCCGCTAAAGCCCTGCAGGATCTGTCTGGCAAGTTCATCGGTACTGAGACCCAATGCACGGCCCTGCTGATTGAGTTTAAGTTGTAACTGAGGTTGACCGGGTTGCAGATTATCTTCCAAACCAATAATACCCGGCATTGGTTCCAGTAATTTATACAATTCTGCGCCTGCCAGCGTCAGAACATCATCATCGTTGGAACGTAACTCCACCCGCAATGCATCATCTGCCTGGCGGCCACTCTGGATCCGTAAACTGCGTACAGCTTCCGGCATTCCAACCCGCTTTTCCCATTCTCTGCGAAACTCAACCAAATCATAAGGTGAATTTTCGGCCAACTCTACCGTGACGCCACCACTGTGATCCGCCTGGGATATCAGTTGCAGATTGGCTATACCGGTAGTGTTTGCATCCTTATCAGCTTGCAGAGCCTTATCGGTTTCATAGGCTGTGCGTTCCATCATCAGCAGGGTTTCGTGGGTGCGACCAAAGCTGACATCTTTATGCATGGCAATGCTGGCCCGTACTGTATCGCCCGGAATGGATGGAAAGAAACTCATTCGGATATTGCCATTAAACGGCATTGAAAACACGATGATAAATATCATCATGAAGACCATTATTACGCCATAGCGAAACCGCAAACCAAACTCAATGGCCGGTTGATAGATTTTTTCAGCAAACCACTGTAGACCGCCATCAGCCGCTTGCTGAACTTTTCGCCATCCAGTGGCCAGTATGTTTTGTGAAGGTTTTTTATGAGTGTTTAAATGCGCCAGATGCGCGGGTAGAATTAATTTCGACTCAACCAACGACATCATCAGGGCAATGGCAACTACCGCTGCAAACTGCGAATAGAGTTCGCCGAGCCGACCTTCAATTTGTGATAATGCAAAAAAAGCCACCACCGTGGTAAAAACGCCAAACATTGTGGGTACGGCAACTCTCATCGTACCTTTAATGGTATTACGTAACGTGTCACCTTCCCGGGATCGAACGCTATAAATACTTTCACCGACCACCACCGCATCATCGACAATAATGCCCAGAGCCATCAAAAAGCCGAAAGTGGTAAAGGAGTTGAGCGATAAACCGGCATAAGAGTCGCCCATAAAAAATAAGGTGCCGAGAAATACAAATGGCAGTCCCATTGCTACCCAGAAGGCGACAGTCAGGTTTAAAAATACTGCAAGCAACACAAACACCAGCACGATGCCGGTCAGTGCATTTTTAATCAATAAACTCAGACGATCCATAATGCTGGTACTTCGGTCATACCAGGTGGCCAGTTCGACCTGAGCCGGCAATTTATTACTGTTTTGCCAGACTTCCACCACATCATAGGCATCGGCTACAGAGTCGGCGATATCATCCAGTCCGGTGGTCACCACCTGAACCCCGATACTTTCTTTAGCCTGAAATCTCGACAATATGGAGGTATCATCATCAAAGCTATCAAGAATATCGGCTACATCACCTAGCAGGATTTGCTGTCCGTTATCGCCGGTCAGTAACGGGATATTGGCAAAATCCTCCTTTAAATACGCCTGTTCGGAAGCATTAAGCTGCAGATAAATACTTTCATTACGTAATACCGCTGTTAGTGGGGTGGACGAATTGGTGTTAATCGCATTTTCAACATCCGTTAATGACAGACCGTAGGATTGCAAACGGCCATCATCAATTTCGATCATCATCATCGGATCCAGCCAACCGGAGATGGTCACCCGGTTGATGGTTGACTTGGTGAGTAGATCGGCTTTAAGAGATTCGGCAAGTTGCTGCAGGGTATGGCGATCGGTATCACCGTAGAGTTGCAGCCAGATAGCATGTTCTTCACGTTCAGCTTTGCTGATAACAGGATTTTTCGCTTCTGTCGGAAAGGTCGATATGGCATCCACCTGCGCTTTCACATCACGCATCAGGATGTCGAGATCATAACCACTCTGCATTTCCACCGTGACGGTGACCCCACTGCGAGTCGACTCACTGGTAATGGTTTTAATCCCGATGATGCCTTCCAGCTGCTCTTCAATTTTGATTGCCAGACCTTCCTCGGACAGTTTCGCCGAACCGCTGTCGTAGGAAATAGAAATAGTCAGGCTGTCCGGTTCGCTGCTGGGAAAAGCCTCCTTACGCAGATCACCCACCGACATTAAGCCGAGGATAATCACCACTAACATTAATAAATTGGCGGCGACCGGATTGGTGGCAAACCAGCCGATAATACCGCTACGGCCGATGAGCTTACTCATTATTTACTATCTCAATCGGGGCCACGGCCATGCCTTCTACATAACTGCTGATAGGCTGTAACAAAATCTGTTGGGGAAAATCAGCCAGTTGTTGCGGTGGGCGTATATAAATGTAGTTTTCATCACTGAAAACAGGCGAGGTGGGGAATTTTGCAAGAATATTGTCGGCCGTTACGTACCATATCTCGCCCCGTTGACTAAGACTGGTCGTTGGGACCTGCCATAGATTATCCATCTGACGTCCTGCCAGACTGACTTCAACAAATACCCCCGGATAAAGAGCAGGTTGCTGATCCAACGGTTTATCTACCCCGACAATCAACGAACGTTGTCGAGTAGTACCATCCAGATGTTGTTCAATCCGCAGAACTTTTCCCTGCCAGGTAGCTGCACCTTCAACCGCCTGCAGAGTCACCGGCCAATCACCTGTGGTTAAAGTACTGGCATCCGGCAGACTCTGCCATTCACGATCCGACAGCGAGACTTTTACTTCAACCCAGTCAGTGCTGTAGAGGGATGCCACCTGGGTTCCGGTTTGCAGATAACTGCCAGGTGAGACATCGCGGCTGATCACTAATGCATCAAACGGGGCTTTGATCAGGCTTTGCTGTATGTCTTTTTCAGCGCTGGTTAATAATGCTTCAGCATTGGCAACACTTGCCGCTGCACTGGCTAATTGAGGAATACGTAATACCAGTTCCGAATCAGGATCTCCTTCCAAACCGGAAGCCAGCCATTCTGCCTTTGCTTGCAAGCCTTGCCGTTCTTCCTGTAGATAAGCGAGCCGTGCTTCCGCCAGTTGTTGTTTGGCTGCGGCCACCGCTGCACGGTAATCACTGTTTTCCAGACGCAGCATCTGTTCGCCTTTTTTCAGGCGGTAGCCGGTTTCAAACTGTGGCGATATCTGTTCGACTTGTCCGGCAACCTGCGTGGTCAGATTTATTGTGTAATGGGGTTCTGTGGCACCAAAGGCACTGACACGTGATCGATGCGTAGCCGGCTCAACCGTTTTTACAGAGACTTCAGGTCGTATTTCTGGGACTTCACGGACAGGTAACGAACGGTTGGCAAAAAGATCAATTTGATATTGACTCAGAAAATAAACACCAACTAATACAAGCAGTGCACCCAGAAACACCAGCCATTGAACAAATTTGGTCATGCTCTAACCTCCAGCCCCAAAGCCAGTCCCAGTGAGATACGATTTAATAAACGCTGGTAAATCAGATCATCAAGTTGTGCCTGCAAATCATAGGTTTGCTGCTGCACGGTTAACAGATCCAGAATGGTAAATAAGCCACTACGATAATTAGCCTGATACTGGAGCAGATTATTTTCGGCACTGGCCAAAGCGGTTTCGATATGTTGCTGGCGTTTAAGCAAGGCCTGTTCCTGACTTAAAGCCTGCTCAATTTCTGTTACTGCATTGAGCAAAGTGTCACGATATTGCTGATAGGCAATTGCTGTATCCAATTCGCTAATTTCTGCCTCAGCACGTAACTGTCCGCCCTGATATAACGGTGCGGTTAACTGGCCCAGTAAACTCCATACCGGGGCAGTAAATAAACTGGCGCGTGGAGAGCTGCCAACATCTTCTAACACTGCCTGCAGATTCAGACTGGGTAACAAGTCTTTATAGGCAACCTCGGTCCTGGCACTGGCCGCTTGAATGGCCGCATAGGCCGCTAACAGATCCGGCCGACGATTCAATGATTGTCGGGGCAGATCAATTTCCGGAATGACCACCTGCGGATAATCTTCGGGCAGATCAAACTGTGGATTATCGACCTGCCCAATCAGGGTTTTCAGCTGAATAGATTGCTGGCGAAAGTCTTCAGTTAAGCTTTCCACCCTAGCTGAAGAAGTGGCGACCGCACTGCGAGCAAGGTCCAGATCTTCAAGTGTGCCCAGCCCCTGGCGATAACGCTGCAAAATAAAACTTTCGGTTTGCTGCAGACTGTCATTGCGTTGCTGTTCAATATTAATCGCTCGTTGCTGGGCAATCAGTGTTAGCCAGACCTGCATGACTTCAGCAGCCAGCGTGTCACGTGCTGACTGATAAAGCAGGTTTTGTTCGGTGATATCAAGCTCTGCAGCACGTTCATTATCGGCCAGTTTTCCCCATAAATCGGCTTGCCAGCTGACACTGAGATCAGCACCAAAACTGGCATCAGTATCACTACTGTTCAGTGCCGAAAATCCGCTGCTGATAATTGGGCGCTTTTCGGCTGAAGCTTGAGTTAGTTGTGATTGACGGATCTGTAAGGTGAGCAAGGTTTGTTGCAGACTGGGATTGGATTGCATTGCTGTTTGCAATAATCCGTCAAACATATCGGTATCGATCAAATCATTCAGATAAGCGACATCGGTTTGTTGCGGAAAATTCTGCCATTGTTCAACGCGTTGCTGCTCTGCAGATATTAACGCTGCATAATCTGGTTGCTCTGGAGTGATACTGCATGCAGTAAGCATCAGTAATGGCAGAAAAACCAGTTTTTTTAAATAATGTTGTCGGCTGTTAACGTTCACCTGATAACGCGCTCCCTAGAGATGAGTGTCAATATGACAGTCAATCTAGTTGTTTGAGGGTTAATGCAAGGTTAACAGCCGTTTTTTATTTGCGGATTATGACGACAGCTACGCAAAATCAATGTTTTAAGAGTGAGTCCTGCAACTGCACAGCCGGTCATGACAGTAATCATTGGCCAAAGACTGCCATCACCCAGGGAACTGACCAGTAAGCCACTGGCTGCACCCGATAAAAAACCAAACGAGCCCAGCACAGCAGTGGCGGTGGCACTGCTGCGTGGAAAGAATTCCACAGTACTGGCGATGGCATTGGAGACGATAAGCGCCTGCGATCCAATAAATATCATGATGCCAAAAACTATCATGCTTAATGCCGGATCTGGACTGATCAGAATATACATGAGCATCAATACGCCGGTAATGACCTGGATAATTTGTCCAAGTCTTAACAGGCAGGGCGGATCGTAAAAAAGTAATAATCTGACGTTAATGCGATTGACTACAATCATCATCACCACATTAATGCCAAACAAGAACGGATAGACCGAAGCTGAAACACCAAAATAGACCATATATACCGATGGTGAGGCGGTAATAAAACTAAATAGACCTCCATAGGTAAAACTTTGTGCTGCAAGATAGGCCAATGCTTTCCGGTGCGACAATACTTCGATATAGCGTCGTAACGCTGATGTCTTGTGGGTACTGATTTGTCGGGTTTCTGGCAAAAGGCGATGCAATAGCAGTCCGATGAGCAATGCATAGACAAATAACACAATAAAAATAGAATGCCAGCCAGCGAGATAAAGACAAAGGGTGCCGATTAGCGGGGCAATCAATGGGGCAATCATCATAATAATGGCCATATGTGAGAGATAGCGTGCGCTGTCCCGACCACTGCTGATATCACGAATTACAGCCGAGGAGTTAACGATTGCCATACCACCACCAATGGCCTGAATGACTCGCCATATCCATAATCCATAAAGGGTATGGCTGAGCACAATGCCCATGCTGGCAATGCAGAACAAGGTGAGACCAACAAAGATGACACGACGCCGACCAAAGTGATCGGACAAAGGCCCGCCGGTCAACTGACCGACAGCAAAACCGGCCAGAAATAAACTCAGTGAAAGTTCAATATCGTGAATGCTGACAGCGAATTCAGATGCCATTAATGGCATTGCTGGCAGATAGGCATCAATTGCCAATGGGGCAATAGCCGTTAATCCGGCCAAAAGCAGAATAAGCTGAGCTACGTTATGTTTATCGGTGGAAAGATTTCTATCCATTTTTAATCAGTCAGCTTTCTCTGATGTAGCAACCGGGCGAATTAAGTCAATAATGATTTAATCTTGTTTTTTTGGGGCGTCTCCCAAAGCTGGACTGACGGAAGGATCCTGCTGAGGCAATGGCTGTGGTCTAAGTTCACGCATATCAAAGCCACTAGGTTGCTGAAACACCCGTAAACCAAATTCCGGCATAATTGCCAACAGATGGTCAAAAATATCTGATGCAATGCCTTCGTATTCAATCCAGTTGGTGGTATTGGTAAAACAGTAAATCTCTAACGGCAGACCATTGGCCGTTGGTTCAAGTTGCCTGGACATCAATGTATAGTTCTGATGAATGCTGGGATGATTCTTCAGATAATTGGCGACATAAGCCCGGAAACTGCCAATATTGGTAATTCTTCGGGTATTAACGGGTTCTTTACCCCATTCCGCTAATTGTTGATTCCATTCATCAATATCTTTCTGTTTCTGCTTTAAATAGTCATTCATCAGGCTGAAACGGTGCAGTTTTTTGCGTTCATCCTCTGACAGAAAATGAATACTTTGCTGATCAATCAAAAGACTGCGTTTAATCCTGCGCCCACCAGCTTCCTGCATACCACGCCAGTTTTTAAACGGATCGGTCAGAAACCGTTTGGTGGGGATGACGCTGATGGTTTTATCCCAGTTCTGTACTTTGACGGTATGCAGCGCGATATCAATAACATCACCGTCAGCATTGAGCGGCGCCATTTCAATCCAGTCACCGACCCGGATCAAATCATTTGAACTGATTTGCACACTGGCGACCAATGACAGCAATGTGTCCTGAAAAATCAACAGCAAGACGGCGGCCATTGCACCCAGACCGGACAACAGTATTAAGGGTGAACGATCAATCAGGGAGGCAATCATCAGAATTGCCGCAATCGCATAAATAGCGATTTTGAGTACCTGGATATAACCTTTAATCGGTTTCAAGTGTGCATCAGGGCGTTTGTTATACGCCTCATTGACAATGGTCAGTAAACTGCCAATACCAAGTGCAATGGTTAATACAATAAATGCCGTAGTGACATTCTGTACCACTGCCACAGCGACGGGCGAAATATTCGGAATGATGACTATACCGGCGGAGAGGATAAGCGCCGGTACTATATTCGCCATGCGCCGGATAAAAGAGGAATCCGCTAAAGATGAATAACGGCCTAACTGACTGTTTCTAAGGATGCGATAGACGCCGCGAACCAGAATGCGTTTGACCAGCCAGTTAGCGATCCACGAGACTAGGATCAATAAGCTCAGGCCAATCAGCGTGTAGAGATGGGGATAGTTCTCCAGCCATTCAGTTATTAGATTGTAGCTTTCCACTTTGTGCTCCGCAGCGTTGCATCAGGGGGCAGATTGTAGCATTCAAACGGCTGATAAATCTGGGCCATCATGTGGTGTTTAGGTCGGCAATGTTCCCGTAAAGTTTTGAAGGCCCTGCAAATTACTGTATATTAGCGTGTTTTCCAAACAAGCCCTATTATCAACGTGAAGCGTAATCCACCCTAGCGTATTACTTCCCCCGGGACCTTTCTGGTCCGTGATGTTTAACACATCGTCCCCGCCAACAATGCGGTTGTGCCTGTCATAATCACAGTTAAACGAATGCAGTCGACAACAAAATGTCACGCAGCTTGGCAATAATTTGTTATCTGAAAAAATCTTTTGAAAACAGGAAACTGAATTAATGTTGCAAAACCTTAGACGAGATTGGTTTTCCAATGTCCGTGCCGATTTGATCGCCGGTATTGTTGTTGCTTTGGCGCTTATCCCTGAAGCTATCGCCTTTTCTATTATTGCCGGTGTTGATCCCAAAGTGGGCTTGTACGCTTCCTTTTGTATTGCAGTCATTATTTCCATCGTGGGTGGACGCCCAGGAATGATCTCTGCTGCCACAGCGGCGATGGCAGTATTAATGGTGACATTGGTTAAAGAGCATGGTTTGGAATACCTGTTGGCAGCCACTTTGCTTACCGGGGTTATCCAGATAGTGATGGGCTATTTAAAACTGGGAAATTTAATGCGCTTTGTTTCACGCTCAGTGGTGACAGGCTTTGTTAACGCGCTCGCTATTTTGATTTTTATGGCGCAATTACCAGAGTTGACGAATGTTACCTGGCATGTTTATGCCATGACAGCTGCGGGTCTGGGAATTATCTATCTCTTTCCCTATATTCCTACAATTGGTCGGTTATTACCTTCTCCGTTAGTCACTATTATCGTGCTGACTGTTGTTGCAGTTGTGTTTAATATCGATATCCGCACGGTAGGTGATATGGGCGATTTACCAGATACTCTGCCTATTTTCCTATGGCCCGATGTGCCATTAACTTTTGAAACACTGGCCATTATTTTCCCTTATGCGATGGCGTTAGCTGTCGTTGGTTTATTGGAATCAATGATGACGGCCACCATTGTTGATGATTTAACCGATACCTCCAGTGATAAAAACCGAGAATGTAAAGGTCAGGGTGTTGCGAATATTGGTTCAGGGCTTTTGGGCGGTATGGCTGGTTGTGCGATGATTGGTCAGTCAATTATCAATATCAAGTCAGGTGGGCGAGGACGATTGTCAACGATGACCGCCGGTCTATTTTTATTGTTTATGGTTTTGGTTCTGGACGATCTGCTGGTTCAGATTCCCATGGCTGCTTTGGTAGCGGTAATGATCATGGTTTCGATTGGTACCTTTTCATGGGCATCAATACGAGACCTGAAAAAACATCCGCTTTCAACCAATATCGTCATGGTGGTCACGGTAATGGTTGTTGTTGCAACACATAACCTGGCCATTGGGGTGTTTGTTGGTGTGTTACTGGCTGCCTTGTTTTTTGCCAACAAAGTTGCTCACTTTATGGTGGTCAAAAGCGATCTCAGTGAACAGGATACTAAGCGACGCTATGAAATCAGAGGTCAGATCTTCTTTGCATCATCGGATAAATTTGCTGCGGCTTTTGATTTTAAAGAAGCACTGGATACCGTCGAGATTGATTTGAGCCATGCCCACTTTTGGGATATCACCGCTGTTTCTGCACTGGATAAGGTAGTGCTCAAATTCCGTCGTGAAGGTACTGAAGTGGAGCTGGTTGGCATGAATGAAGCCACCGCGACGATTGTCGACAGATTTGGTGTGCACGATAAGCCAGAAGAAGTCGAAAAAATACTCGCCGGTCACTAATAAGTAGAGGATTGAGAGAGATGACAAAAATAATTGCCTGTATTGATGGCTCGATAACTTCGCCCTCAGTTTGTAAAGCGTCAGCCTGGGTGAGTGCTAAGTTGCAAGCACCATTGGATTTATTGCATGTTTTGGATAAGACCGAATATCCCAAACCTGAAAACAGTAAAAATCTGTCTGGCAATATTGGGTTAGGCAGTCGGGAACATTTGCTTGAAGAATTAGTGAAGCTTGACGAGAAGCGTGGTCGGCTGGCTTTGGAGCATGGCAAAAATATTTTGCAGGATGCCAGAGCATTAGCTCAACAACATGGTGCAGTTGAAGTGACCACGCATCAACGTCACGGCGGTTTGATGGAAACCTTGTCTGATCTGCAGGATGACACTCGGGTGCTGGTGTTAGGTCGTCAGGGCCAGGCTCATGAAAATGAAACACATAGTCTGGGCAGTCATCTGGAAAATGTTATCCGTGCATTGAATAAACCGATTCTGATTACCTTGCCTGAATTCAACACTCCACAACAGTTTATGATTGCTTATGATGGCAGTGAAACGGCTACCAAAGCATTGGAAAAGGTTGCTGAAAGTGACTTGCTAAAGGGGATGCCAGCACACATTGTTATGGTGGCTGAAGATGATAATAACCATCAAGCTCAATTAAATTCAGCTGTACAGCGCCTGACTGGAGTTGGTTTTGATGTCACTGCAGCATTAATTCAAGGCGCAGTAGAACCCGCCTTGCATCAGTATCAACGTGATAATGATATTGATTTGTTGGTAATGGGTGCTTATGGGCATTCGCGTATTCGCCAGTTTCTGGTCGGCAGCAATACCGCCAAGATGGTCAGGATGAGTGATATCCCAATTCTGTTGCTTCGTTAATGGAAATGCTTTTCCTTAATCAAATGAATATTGTGCAGTTGGAAAATTATCGACAACGATTATTTTTACTCAAACAAGAAGTGGAACAATCACTTACTGAAGATTCACATCAGGTGGCGGAGCTTGATCAGTCGCGAATTGGGCGTTTGTCACGTATGGATGAGTTGCAGGACCAACAGCTTGCCATTGAAGTCCAGTTCAGGCTTAAACGCAAACTGCAAGCCATAGAAGGTGCTTTAAACCGTATTAATAATGATGATTTTGGTGTTTGTTATCTTTGTGATGAAGCCATTACAGACGCTAGATTGACTTTTGATCCCACTGTTACCCGCTGTCTGCAATGCGCGGATAAGAACTCCGATTAATATTCTGATTTTTAATTGTTTTGAGCCTACAATTCTTTTAGCAGTAGAGGGCTTCAATCTTTAGTTGGAGAATATTCTGTGGAAATCACTTTTGAAGAACAACATCATCCAGCGATTATGATTGAAGGTATCCAGCCCTTCGGTTGTTTAATCCGTTTTGATGCTGATTTACAGAAAGTTTTCCAGGTCAGTGCAAATTTGCAGAATATATTGGGTGTTTCAATAGATGTAGCCCTAATGTCGTCACCAAGAGATATTCTGGGTGGCAAATTACAACACCGCTTGCAGCAGGCGCTCACTAAAAACTCACGTCTTTCCGCGGCATTCACTATTAATCGTCAGGTAAATGGATCATATCAGCGATTTCATGTGATGGCTTACCGTTACGATGTATCCATCGTCGTGGAATTTGAGCCACTCTCCCGTTCCGGAGAACAGCGTTTATTGCCAATCGTTAATGAATGGTTGAGTCGCTTGGCACAGGTTCAGCAAATTGGTCAGTTACAACAAATGCTTGTGCAAAGTGTGCAGGCCGTTACGGGCTATGACCGCGTGTTGTTATGTCAGTTTGATTCGCACTGGCAACGCATTGCGATTGCGGAAGAGTGCCGTGAGCCTGCCAGAAGTTTATTGAATTACCGGTTTCCTGCCAGTGATATTCCCAGCATAGTAAGAGATCGGTATGCGGTTAATCCATTGCGTCACGTACCCGATGTCAATGCCAAGGTCGTGCCATTGGTGCCGACCTCAGACTCAATCAATTTGCCAACACCGGATTTAACGGCTGGTGTACTCAGAGCATTATCCCCATTTCACTACCAGTATCTATGCGAGATAAATATCGGCGCTTCATTATCCATCGCGGTAACAGATGAACAACGGCTATGGGGCATTCTGACCTGTCATCATTTCGCTGCAAGTGATATCTCGGCAGCGGAACGCGATGCTGCCTTTAATCTTGTGCAAATGGCATCTCAACGATTATTTTTATTGCAAGCCCGACAACAGGCCCAGTTTCTGGAGCAGGTCTTAAATAGCCGTGAACTGCTCTCAGCGGAACGTGACAAAGTTGTCCAGCCGACAACATTGCTCGATAAATATGGCAAAAACTGGATGGAGTTGTTTAATAGCAGTGGCATCGCTTTGTTATATCAGGAGCAAGTGCGGTGTGCCGGGGAAACTCTGGATAACTTTGAGCTGGACCTTGTCGGTAAATGGCTTACAGAAAATATCGGCCATAAGGCCTGCTGGGCGTGTGACCATCTGTCAAGGAGCCCATTGGATAGCCTGGTTAACCTACGAAAACGGGCAGGTCTATTGGCCGTGCCTTTACCAATAGAGCACAACCAATCCGGATGGCTTTTGTTGTTTCGTGACGCTGAGAAAATGCAATGCAGTTGGGTTGGGAAAAAACAGAGAATAGAAGCTGAGACATCGAATCCGTTGCATCGTGTCGAAGAGCGTGGTCATGAAATTTGGGTAGAAACCATTGAGAGTGAAGCTCAACGCTGGTCAGCAAATGAACAGCATGCAGCGCAGGATTTGGCTGAAGATTTGGCAGTAGCGATTACGGTGCACCAAATCAACCGACTCAACAAAGAATTACAACGTGCTAATAAACAGCTTAAAGAGATTGCACATACGGATACGTTGACCCGAATCTGGAATCGCTATCGAATGGAATTGGCTATTGATGCCGAATTGGCCGCAGCCGAACGTTATGGACACCCATGCTCGGTATTATTGTTTGATGTTGACCGCTTTAAATCGGTCAATGATACCTATGGTCATGATATGGGCGATCAGGTTTTAACCCGGCTTGCAGAGGAAGTGCAATCAAAACTGCGAGTCAGTGACCATTTAGGTCGCTGGGGCGGTGAAGAATTTATTGTCCTGGCATCGCATAACGCATTGGATGAAGCCATGGCGCTGGCAGAACGTCTGCGTCAACATATTGAAATGGTTGAGTTCGAAACGGTCGGGAAAATTACCGTCAGTATCGGTGTCGCTCAAGCAATAACAGGCGATGAAAGTCGCAGGCGTTTGTTAGAAAGAGCCGATCAGGCTATGTATCGTGCCAAGCAATCAGGCCGTAATCGTGTTGAAGCGGCAAGTGCCGAATTGTCTACATCCTGATTTTCATCCAAAATACGCGGTTTATTGCGCGTGCTGCCAAGTTTGCTTGGCCTATCTAATTTTAAACTGAGTCAATATGTCCGAAAGCCTGTTACAGAAACAAGTCTCAAAACGACGCACCTTTGCCATTATCTCGCATCCTGATGCCGGTAAAACCACCTTGACTGAAAAACTGTTGTTATTTGGGGGGGCTATTCAAATGGCTGGTAGCGTGAAATCACGCAAAACCGATAAGCATGCCACCTCGGACTGGATGGAAATGGAGAAGGAGCGGGGTATCTCAGTGACCTCTTCAGTGATGCAATTTCCCTATAAAGACCGCATTGTAAATCTGTTGGACACACCAGGCCATGCTGATTTTTCTGAGGATACCTATCGCACGCTGACAGCAGTAGATTCTGCATTGATGGTTATTGACAGTGCCAAAGGTGTCGAAGAACGTACCATTAAATTAATGGAAGTCTGCCGTCTACGCGATACGCCAATACTAACCTTTATCAATAAGTTGGATCGGGAAGGCCGTGATCCTTTGGATCTGCTTAGCGAAGTTGAAAATATTCTGAATATCCGCTGTGCACCAATTACCTGGCCAATTGGTATGGGAAAAGGCTTTAAAGGGATTTTTCATCTTTATAATGACAATATTCGCTTGTTCGAAGCGCATGGCAAAGATGCCGATGCAGGTGAAGTGATTCAAGGATTGGATAATCCGCGTCTGGATGAACTATTCGGCTCTATGGCTGAGGATTTAAGGGAAGAAATTGAACTGGTTCGCGGTGCCAGTGATCAATTTAATCTTGATGACTTTTTGTCTGGACAAATGACCCCGGTGTTTTTTGGTTCAGCAATGAATAACTTTGGTGTCACCGAATTGATGGATGCCTATGTTGAATATGCGCCAGCACCACAACCAAGGGAAACAAAAACCCGTGACGTAGCCGCCGATGAAGATGTCTTCAGCGGCTTTGTATTTAAGATCCAGGCCAATATGGATCCAAAGCATCGGGATCGCATTGCCTTTATGCGTGTCTGTAGCGGTCATTACACCAAAGGCATGAAACTCCGGCAGACGCGCATTGGCAAAGATGTGACTATCGCCAATGCAGTGACCTTTATGGCTGCTGAGCGGGAGCAGGCTGAAGAAGCGTGGCCGGGTGATATTCTCGGGTTACATAATCATGGCACCATCCAGATTGGCGATACCTTTACCCAGGGTGAAGATCTGCAATTCACCGGCATTCCTTACTTTGCTCCAGAATTATTCCGGCGCGTTCGTTTAAAAGATCCATTAAAAAACAAAGCCTTGTTAAAAGGATTACAACAACTCAGTGAAGAGGGCGCCACCCAGTTATTTCGTCCATTGGATAACAATGACCTGATTCTCGGCGCGGTTGGTGTATTGCAATTTGATGTTGTCGTACACCGATTGAAAGGTGAGTATGGTGTTGAATGCGCATATGAACCGGTTCAGGTGCATACCGCACGCTGGGTGTATTGCGATGATGTGAAAAAGCTGGAGGAATTCAAGCGTAAAGCGTCGATGAACCTGGCCCTGGACGGAGCGGACAACCTAACCTATATTGCCCCGACACGGGTCAATCTGGATCTGACAATCGAACGCTGGCCGGAAATTGAATTCCGTTCTACCCGCGAACATCTCTGATTTAGTCGGCACGACAGTTTGCCTATGTAATGTCTGTCATTATATGATAATGATTCTCATTACTTTATACGGTCAAGTTTTCCATGTCGGCTTCAGAGATAATCGATCAGCACTATATTGGCGAATTATATAAAGATCATCACTCTTGGCTGCTGAGTTGGCTACGCAGAAAACTGGACTCTCCTGAATTTGCGGCGGATATTTCTCATGATGTGTTTGTTAAATTACTGACTCGTGAAGAAAACAAACAGATCCATGAGCCGCGGGCCTTTCTGACAACTATCGCTCGCCGCAGTCTTGCCAATCATTGGCGTCACCAGCAAATTGAACAGGCTTACCTCGACGCTTTGCGGGCGTATCCAGAACCATTGCATCCTTCAGAAGAGGAGCGGGCTGTGATTATCGAAACGATAGTAGAGATAAATGCGCGTTTGGATGGATTGCCTGCCATAGTCAAACGGGCTTTTTTGTATTCCCAGCTTGATGGTATGCGTTACCAGCAGATTGCCGAGAAACTCAATATTTCCATTTCCACCGTTAAGCGTTATCTGACTCAGGCTGCCGCACAGTGTTATTTCGCTATTAATCTTCAATAAACTATGGCGGCACTGAAGATTAACGAAGATATTGCTGTACAAGCGGTGGAATGGTATTTCTCGCTCAAAGAAAGCCCACAGGATGCCGAGCTCCAACGAAGCTGGAAAGCATGGATCGATAGTGACCAAACGCATTATCAAGCGTGGTTGAAAATCGAACAATTCAATCAGGAATTGGGCTCATTGGCTAACCCAATTTCCAAAACGCTTACCCATAAAAGTGTGACGCTTGAGAACAAAAATCGTCGCCAATTGCTTCGATCCATCCTCGCCATCGCTTTTGTCGGTGCTGGTGGTGGGATCGCTTTACAACGTCATCAGTTATTTCCAGTTATGGCGGCTGACTACCGCACTGGTAAGGGCGAAACCAGGCAAATTACTCTCAACGACGGTACGCGAATTGAGCTCAATGCAGAGAGTGCTATTAACGTCAGTTTCTCCATAAATGAACGTAGCCTTTATTTGTTAACCGGCGATGTATTGATAGAAACAGCTAGGGGTGAGGCCGCCAGGCCGTTGGTCGTTTATGCTGCATGGGCGCGTTTTCAACCACTTGGTACCCGGTTTTATATTCGCAGCCGTGAGCAAGACGGATTATTGGCTGTCTATGAGGGAGCCGTCAATTTATGGCAAACAGATCAATTGCACTTTTCACCGTTACGCATAGAGTCAGGACAGAAACTGGTATTTGACCAGAATGGCTTAAGTGAATTGATGGTTGCGGAAAGTAGTGATCTGGCCTGGCAGCAAAATATACTGGTTGTTGATGCGATGTTTCTGAGTGACTTTGTAAAAGAGCTTGGTTATCACCACCATGGCTGGATTCATTGTGATAACTCGGTGAGCCAAATGCGGGTTTCGGGTACCTATCCGCTGGATGATATTGATCGTGTCCTTCGAGCGTTAACTACCTCACTGCCGATTGAACTGGTTTACCGAACCCGCTACTGGATAACATTGAAGGCAAAATCAAAAAATTAATTTTTTGTGGTCCGTTTTTATTTCTCACGTGACAGTACAGATAGAGACTTGAATTGTTACTGGAGAACGAGAAATAAAATGTTAAAAACTACCCTTCAAACACCGACGCTATTGAGCGCCGTGACCCTCGCAATACTCTTTAGTGGTGGCTTATTGTTCACCACAACCAATACAGTGCAAGCGGCTGAAATGTCGACCAAAGGTCTTCATGATCAAGTTAAGTTTGATATCAGCGCAGGCTCACTGTCTTCTGTTTTAAATCAATTTGGCCAGCAAGCCGATATTTTATTGACCTACTCACCAGAACTGACTCAGGGACTGCAAAGTCAAGGACTCCGCGGGGAATATTCAGTAGAAGCAGGCTTAACACAGTTATTAAAATCCACCTCACTTACTGTTCAAAAACAAGCGGATAAGAGTTTCTTGATCACTGATACAGGTTCGACAAGTGCCTTATTGCCAGTGGTTACCGTAACGGGACAGCAGACAGTCATTTCGCCTTATGCACCATTAGCGGGATATGCAGCTATCCGAAGTACCTCAGCCACCAAAGGCAGTGCCGATTTATTGGATACACCACAATCCGTTTCTGTTATTACCCAGCAGCAACTGCAGCTTCGTGGGGCATTAAATGTTCAGGATGCATTACGTTACACGCCGAGCTTGAGTGTTCCTTACGGCTATGACACACGTTATGACTGGTTCAGTCTCCGCGGTTTTGATGCCAAATCACAAGTTTACCGAGATGGTTTATTGCAACCGACCAGTCTTTACGGTTTGCCACGGGCTGATAATTACACACTGGAACGGATCGAAGTGCTCCGTGGCCCTAGTTCAGTGCTTTATGGGCAGGCGCAGCCGGGTGGTCTGGTGAATCTGGTCAGTAAACGGCCGACCGAAGAAACACGACGTGAATTGCGAGTATCTGCGGGATCGGATGATTTTGCTGAATTAAGTGGTGATTTCAGCGGCGCGATTGATGAAGACGGCCAATTTTTATATCGCCTGATAGTCTTGGGCAATGAGGCCAACACAGAAGTCGATCAAAATGAAACCAGGCGTAAATTGATCGCACCATCAATTACCTGGAATATAAGTGATGACACACAACTTACGCTGTTAGCATTGCAACAAAAAGATGATCAGATCTACAGTTTTAATCAACATCTCTCGCCTTATATTCTTGAAGCTTTCAACGCTATGGGGACAACTTACGATATTGATAACGGCTTTTTTATTGGTGATGATGATTTCAACAAGTTCGAGCGTGATTATCAATCAGTGGGTTACGAGTTCTCCCATGTCATCAACGATAGTTGGGCATTTCGCCAAAACCTTCGCTATGACAAGGTGGATCTCAACTATCGCTATCTGTCACTACGCGGTGGTAATCCCCTTACCGCTGACTTACAGCGCAACGCAGCAATAGAGAATGAAAAACTGGATGCGCTTGCCATTGATAATCGTCTTGAAACGGTTTTTGACACAGGTGCTCTGGCTCACCAAATGATGATTGGTTTGGATTGGCGCTATAGCAATGCCGATGAACAGCGCTACAGAAGTAATGCCCCGTCTATTAACTACCTGAGTCCTGACTATGATCAGGAGATCGCCTATCCGGCCTTGCTAAAAGATCGAGAGGTTTACAGTCGTCAGACTGGTGCCTATCTTCAGGATCAGATTGCCTATAACAAATGGCGTCTGATGGTGGGTGGGCGTTATGACTGGGTGAAAACGGATATTGATGTCAATTTTGACAGGGAAAATTCTGCTTCTGATGTTAGTCAGTCAGAAAAACAGTTTTCCGGTCGATTGGGTCTTGTCTACAAGTTTGATAATGGTATTGCGCCTTATATCAGTTATAGCGAAGCATTTAATGTTGTCAACGATACCGATGTTAACGGTAATTTGTTCGATCCCGAGCTCTCTGATCAATATGAGATTGGGGTTAAATTTCAACCTGAAGGCAGCGACAGCTTTATCAGTTTGGCTTTGTTTGAACTGACCAAAGAGAATTATGTGTTAAGTGAATATAACTCTGCCGGTGTAGCCACTCGCCGCCAAGTCGGTGAAGTTAAATCCAAAGGGGTAGAAATTGAAGCTGCAATGGCTTTATCAGATAACTTCAGAGTATCGGCAGCCTATAGTTATATTGATGCCCGTATCACCAAATCGCCTAATGCCTGGGAAGAAGACAGCCGAACGCCAATGCAACCTGACGAGACAGCCAGTATCTGGTTGGACTATACCCAGCAAACAGGTATGTTTAAAAATCTGGGATTAGGTTTGGGGCTGCGTTATGTGGGTCAAAGCAGTTACTCGACGTTAAATAACAACACGATTGCCTTTGTAACCGGTGAGACCGTCGCTGAGCTGGACAGTGAAAGTTATACCGTTATGGATGCCAGCCTGCGTTATCAGATTCAAAATATTGGACTGGCATTACACGTCACAAATTTATTCGATAAAGAATACGATACGTCATGCACTGAACAACTATGTTATTTCGGTGAAGGGCGCCGTGTGATGCTAACGGGCAGTTACAACTGGTAATGGACATATGAGGCTACATAGCTTCGGCTTGTAGCCTCTGATTTATATTGAAACTTTATTGACAGTCTTGCTAATTGGCGCCACTCTCAAGCAGAATGAATTTTCCATTCGTTACCGGAGAGAGAGATGAAAGTCAGACTCATTACCAAAAACAAAGGTAAGCCGGTTATCGGCCTGACACCAACCGATTCGCTGGACAAAGCCGTTCATTTGATGATGGAACATCGTATTGGTTCATTAGTGGTGACGGATAACGGTGCGTTAGTGGGAATTTTGTCAGAGCGTGATTTGCTGAATGTGTTGCACAAGAAGCACGCCATGTGGGAGCCGAAAACTGCCGCTGATGCCATGACACCCAATCCCTATACTTGTGATCCGGATAATACGCTTGAAGAAGTGATGAATATGATGGTCGAGCATAATATCCGTCATTTACCGGTAGTTTACAAAGGCAATCTTGAAGGCATGTTATCCATAACCGATATTGTGGAAGAGCTGCTGAAAAAAGCGAAGTTTGAAAATAAACTGTTAAAAAATTATATCCAGAACTGGCCGGACGCCGAGCATGAAGATTAGAGCCTGTTTATCTTTCCATCGTCATCTCTGTTGAGACTAAAATAGCGCCAATCTTCAGCCTATGATTCGGGTAGCTTCGCCATTCTTTCAACTTGCAGCTGGTTATCGTCAGCAAATTCGATGAGAAACTCGAACAACATGACATCTTCTTCTTCAAGCTGCGCATCAATTACTACACATTTTGTGCCTTCCAATGAGGCGAGTTTTACCCGTGGGTGAAAGATAATTCTTCTACCAGGACCATAACTGGCCACCGCACCACACAGTCGTTCAGCCCAGTCACTGGGGCGAAATTTACCGCCGTCTTTGGTGATGCCTTTAATGATCACTTTTTCCGTTGCAGTCATTGAATGTGGTGCTCTTAAATTAACAAAGGGGACAATGATTGGGCATTTTACTGTGTAACATCAGGCAAAGGCCAAACAAACTCTTTTCAGTGATTTAGGTCAGCGCGAAAAACCCGTATAATCGAGCGCTTTATTATTTGACGACAACGAGACGTTTTGTGGCCGACTACAAACAGACTTTAAATCTTCCTGCGACTGACTTTCCAATGAAAGCCGGCTTGCCCAATCGTGAGCCAGTAATGTTAAAGCGTTGGCAGGAGCAAGACCTTTATCAGCAGTTGCGACAAAAAAATCAAAATAAACCCAAATTCATTCTGCATGATGGACCTCCATATGCCAATGGTGAAATCCATATCGGCCATGCCGTTAATAAAATCCTCAAGGATATTATTCTTAAATCCAAAACCCTTAGTGGTTTTGATACTCCCTATGTTCCCGGCTGGGATTGCCATGGTCTGCCTATTGAATTAAATGTCGAGAAAAAAGTTGGTAAGCCCGGTGTAAAAGTCAGTCCGGCAGAGTTCCGTCAGGCCTGTCGTGACTATGCGGCTAAACAGGTTGATGGGCAACGTGAAGATTTCAAACGACTGGGTGTACTGGCCGATTGGGATAATCCGTATCTGACCATGGATTTTCAGTTTGAGGCTGACATTATCCGCACATTGGGTGAAATCATTGAAAACGGTCATTTACACAAAGGTGTGAAACCGGTTCACTGGTGTGTGGATTGTGGTTCAGCTTTGGCTGAAGCCGAAGTCGAATATGAGGATAAAACGTCACCGGCCATTGATGTCCGTTTTCCTTTGGTCGATGTGGCTGCATTTGATAAAGCCTGTCCAAACAATGGCTCTGGCGCTGTCAGCATTGCTATCTGGACTACCACACCATGGACACTGCCTGCCAATCAGGCTGTTTGTTTACATCCTGAGTTAGATTATGTTGTGGTGCAATGTGATAACGAGCGTTTGGTGCTCGCTGAAGCGTTGTATGAAAAAGCGCTGGAACGTTATCAATTAACCGGTAAAGTGATTGCCCGGGTTAAAGGCGCAACGCTTGAAGGTTTACAGTTGCAACACCCGTTTTATGATCGCAAGGTGCCAGTTATTCTGGGTGACCATGTCACGACTGATGCCGGTACCGGTGCGGTACATACTGCTCCCGGTCACGGTCAGGATGATTATATTGTTGGTCTGAAATATAAGCTGGAAGTAGATAATCCAGTGGGGGGCAATGGTGTGTTTTTGCCTGATACCCCAGTGTTTGCCGGTGAGTCGGTATTTAAGGCCAATCCACAGGTTATTGAATTATTAAAAGAAAAATCGGCTTTGCTGTGCCATATCGATATCCGTCACAGCTATCCACATTGCTGGCGGCATAAAACGCCGATTATTTTTCGTGCCACACCTCAATGGTTTGTCAGCATGAATCAGAATGGTTTGCGCGATCAGGCCATGCAGGCGATTGCTACCACTAAATGGATGCCGGACTGGGGCCAGAAACGTATTGAAAATATGGTGTCAGGTCGTCCGGATTGGTGTATCTCCCGCCAACGTACCTGGGGTGTGCCTATTCCATTATTTGTTCATCAGCAGAGTGGGGAATTACATCCCGATTCACAGGCTTTAATCGAAAAAGTTGCTTTGGCTGTTGAACAGGAGGGTATCGATGCCTGGTTTGATATGGATGCCAGCGATTTGATTGGTGCAGACGCAGAAAATTATTTCAAAGTCACCGATACGCTGGATGTCTGGTTTGATTCCGGAGTCTCACATGCCTGCGTGTTAACCCGGCGTGATGATTTACAACGCCCTGCAGATTTGTATCTTGAAGGCAGTGATCAACACCGTGGCTGGTTCCAATCATCATTACTGACATCAGTTGCTACTACTGGTAAAGCACCTTACAAAGCGGTGCTGACCCACGGGTTTACCGTGGATGCCGAAGGCAAGAAAATGTCCAAATCCAAGGGAAATACGGTTTCACCGCAAAAAGTAGTCAATAATCTTGGTGCCGATATTATCCGTCTCTGGGTAGCGGCGACGGATTACAGTGCTGAAATGACGGTATCGGATGAAATTCTGAAACGCACCGCGGACTCATATCGCCGTATTCGTAATACTGCACGGTATTTATTATCGAATCTGAATGATTTTGATCCTGCCGCCAATCTGGTCGCCACGGAGAAGTTATTACCACTGGATCGCTGGGTAATGGATCGTGCCTATCATCTGCAGCTGGAAATCCTGGCGGCTTATGAAAGCTATCAGTTCCATCTGATTTATCAGAAAGTACATAACTTCTGTGCCAATGAGCTGGGCAGTGCCTATCTGGATATCACCAAAGATCGGCAGTATACGATGCCAGCTGACAGCCTTGGACGCCGTTCATCGCAAACAGCTATGTATCATATCCTCGAAGCGTTAAGCCGCTGGATTGCACCGATACTGAGTTTCACTGCGGATGAGCTTTGGGAGTTTATTCCGGGTCAACGTAATGCTTCGGTGTTATTGAATGACTGGTATCAATCTCTGGAACCTTTATCGCAAGATAGTGTTTTGTCGGTGGCTGATTGGCAACAGTTGTTTTCTGTACGTGAAGCCGTAGCAAAAGAATTGGAAAACAAACGAAATCACGGCGAAGTAAAAGGCGGTTTAACTGCTGACGTTAATCTGTATGCAGAAGATAAGTTGCTGGATGTATTGAATAAAGTTGGCGATGAGTTGAAGTTCGTATTGATTACATCGTCGGCCAGGCGTTTTGCAATGGCAGATAAACCGGGAACGGCTATTAATACCGGTTTGACGGGCCTGGCAGTCAATATTCAAGCTTCTGCAAATTCTCGCTGCGAACGTTGCTGGCACCAAACTGACGATGTGGGCAGTCACGCTGACCACCCTGAATTATGTGGTCGCTGTGTTGAAAACGTAGATGGCGATGGCGAAACCCGCCGTTTTGCCTGAGGCCAATATTATGATGAAGTGGTTATGGATTAGCGCCCTGGTTATTGTGCTGGATCAGCTGACCAAAGTTGTTATGGCAAACTGGCTGGAGCTTTATCAAACCGTTGCCGTGATGCCGTATTTCAATTTCACTTTGGCACACAATAGTGGAGCGGCATTCAGTTTTCTGGCGGGGGCCGGTGGTTGGCAACGCTTTTTCTTTATTGGTCTGGCGATCTCCGTTTCAATAGTGTTAATGATTTGGTTATCACGTTTGAAAGCGCAGGCAAAAGTCGAAGCGATAGCAATTGCATTGATTATTGGCGGTGCTATCGGCAATGTTATTGATCGATTCATCCATGGCTATGTTATTGATTTTATAGATATCTATGTTGGAAGTTATCACTGGCCAGCCTTTAACATAGCCGATGCGGCTATTTGTATTGGCGCCGTATTGTTGATTGTGGATAGTTTCAAAAAACCAGCGGAGCAAAAATGAATCTGTGTGATTTAGCGGTAGAAAGCATTGCCGGTTTGCAGCCTTATGTACCGGGAAAACCCATTGAGGAATTACAACGTCAATATGGCGTAAGAGATGTCATCAAACTCGCCTCAAATGAGAGTCCGATTGGTCCATCACAAGCTGCACAAGCTGCAATTGCGTTGGCAACTCGCGATTTAACCCGTTATCCGGATGGTAATGGCTATGCATTAAAACTGGCTTTATCTGAAAAGTTTCAGATTGATGCCAACCAGATTACCTTAGGGAATGGTTCTAACGATGTGCTGGAGCTTATTGCTCGCTGTTTTGCTTCACCTGCGGATGAAGTCATATTCTCCCAACACGCGTTTGCAGTATATCCATTGGTGACGCAGGCAATAGGTGCCACATTGGTGGAAGTGCCCGCCAAACAGTATGGACATGATTTAACAGCCATGCAGCGGGCCATCACTGAAAAAACCAAGCTGATTTTTATTGCCAATCCTAACAATCCCACCGGAACGCATATTCCGGCAACGGAAGTTCATACTTTTCTGCAGTCAGTTGCTGATAACGTGATAGTCGTATTGGATGAAGCTTATATTGAATATGGCGATGAAGAGGTAAACAGCATTGATTGGCTCAAACAGTTTCCTAACTTAATCATTTGCCGTACCTTTTCCAAGGCTTATGGTCTGGCGGGATTACGGGTGGGTTTTGCGCTATCAAGTCCAGAGATTGCTGATTTATTAAATCGTCTGCGCCAGCCATTTAATGTCAATCATCTGGCGATGAGTGCTGCGATTGCCGCGTTGGGCGATGAAGATTATCTGCAACGTGCTAAACAGGTGAATACCGAAGGGATGCAGCAATACATCGATGGCTTTGATGCGATGGGATTGAATTATATTCCCTCAAAAGCCAATTTTATCTGTGTTGATGTAAACACCAATGCTGCTGATATTTATGAAAAGCTGCTGCAACAGGGCGTTATTGTCAGACCGGTTGCAGGCTATGGTCTGCCAAACCATTTACGCATAAGCATCGGTCTGGAGCATGAAAACCAGCGTTGTCTTGAAGCATTGGCAAACAGTTTGTCAGAGGCCAAATGATTAAGCATCTGGCTATCATCGGCGTTGGACTGATTGGCGGTTCACTGGCTTTGGCATTAAAAAAAGCCGGATTGGTTGAACAGGTGACAGGTTTCTCTCGCTCTCAGGCCGCGCGTGAAGAAGCTTTGGCGTTAGGTATTATCGATAAAGCAGCAGCGTCGCTGGCGGAGGCCGTAGCAGATGCCGATATGGTATTTGTGGCAGTACCAATGGGGGCGATGCAGGCAGTATTTGAACAAATAGCACCGCATCTTAAACCGCAGACGATTGTGACTGATGGTGGCAGTGCCAAACAACAGGTTATTGATGCGGCTCGCCAGGCATTGGGGATTAAGTTTGATCACTTTGTGCCAGGCCATCCGATTGCCGGTACTGAGAAAAGTGGCCCATCAGCTGCGTTTGCTGAGCTTTATCAACAGCATCGGGTCGTTTTAACCCCAGTGGCAGAAACCAATAAATCAGCTCTGGAACAAGTGCGTCAAATGTGGCAACAGGCCGGTGCAGATGTATTTGAAATGGAGGTTGAGCATCATGATGTGGTGCTGGCTGCTACCAGTCATTTACCGCATGTTTTGGCGTTTAATCTGGTCGGAATGTTAGCCCAGCGTGAAGATTGCGATGAAGTATTGCGATATGCCGCTGGTGGCTTTCGAGATTTTTCCCGGATCGCGTCAAGTGATGCAGTGATGTGGCGGGATATCTGCCTCGGCAACCGTAGTGCGATTCTAGAATTATTACAACAATATCGTAGTGGTCTGGATAAGATTGAACAGGCGATTCGGCAAGATGATGGCGATTATCTTATTGATATATTCGGGCGAGCAAAACGGGCCAGAGATACACGTTTCGCCGATCCAGATCTGAAAGATAACAGCGAAGTGTAAAGTGGGAGTGAACAGTAGCGTGAGCGGGCAGCAGGATCGTAAATTTATAGTACAGGCTGGTGGTCAATTAACAGGCAGCTTCCGCGTGCCCGGAGATAAATCCATTTCACATCGTTCTATTATGCTGGGATCACTGGCAGAGGGTGTGACTGAAATCAGCGGTTTTCTGGAAGGTGAAGATGCACTAGCGACATTGGCCGCTTTTCGTGCCATGGGTGTCAAAATTGATGGGCCGACGGATGGAAAAGTCACCGTGCATGGTGTCGGTATGCATGGACTGAAAGCCCCGGAAAATGATGTATATGTCGGTAACTCTGGCACGTCAATTCGCTTATTAAGTGGTTTATTGGCAGGGCAAAGTTTTGATGTGACGATGAGTGGTGATAAATCTTTATCAGGTCGTCCCATGCGTCGGGTAACCGATCCCTTAGCCCTCATGGGGGCAAATATCGATAGTGCAGATGGTAAACCGCCTCTGACTATTCATGGTGGCCATAAATTAAAGGCTATTGAATATGACTTGCCAATGGCCAGTGCTCAGGTTAAATCCTGTCTGTTACTTGCCGGCATGTATGCTGAAGGAACCACTAGCGTGACGGAACCTGCCCCGACTCGCGATCATACTGAACGCATGTTGCAAGGCATGGGATATCCAGTCGTGGTTCACGGTAACCGCATCAGTATTCAGGGTGGCGGAAAATTAACCGCAACCAGTATTGATGTGCCTGGCGATATTTCCTCGGCCACGTTCTTTATGGTGGGAGCCGCTATTGCACCGGGTTCGGATATTACTCTGCAACATGTAGGTATTAACCCTACGCGGACGGGTGTCATCAATATTTTGAAGCAAATGGGGGCGGATATAAGCTTGAGCAACGAAGCGGTAACCGGTGGTGAACCGGTGGCAGATATCCGGGTTCGCTATGCACCGTTGAGCGGAATTGAAATTCCTCAGGATCAGGTGCCATTGGCGATTGATGAATTTCCGGCAATATTTATTGCCGCAGCCTGTGCAGAAGGCCGCACAGTATTGACGGGTGCTGAAGAATTACGGGTGAAAGAGAGTGACCGAATTCAGGTCATGGCTGATGGATTACAGGCACTCGGTATCGATGCTCAGCCAACGTCTGATGGCATGATTATAGAAGGTGGCATTATTGGCAGTGGCGAAGTGGATGGACATGGTGATCACCGTATTGCGATGTCATTTGCTATGGCGGCACTACAGGCTGGCGGCGCCATACAGATTAATGACTGTGCCAATGTGGCAACCTCATTTCCAAATTTTGTCGAATTAGCGACTCACTGTGGTTTGCAGATTGATGCCTTCGATGTCTGATATACCTGTATTAACAATTGATGGTCCAAGCGGCTCCGGAAAGGGCACTTTGGCCCAGCGTATGGCAGAAAAGCTGGGTTGGCACTACCTGGATAGTGGTGCAATTTACCGTGTCCTGGCTCAGGCGGCATTAAAGCATCAAATTGATTTAACGGATGAAGCAGCGCTGGCATCCATAGCGGGTCAGCTGGATGTGCAGTTTGTGTTAAAGGATGGACAGTTGCAGGTTATTCTCGAAGGCGAAGATGTTTCGTTACTGATTCGTTCTGAACAGGCCGGCAATGCCGCATCAAAAGTTGCCGCATTTCCGGCAGTTCGCTCAGCTTTATTACAAAGACAGCGTGATTTTTGCCAACCGCCAGGTTTAGTCACAGATGGCCGCGATATGGGTACGGTGGTGTTTCCAGATGCGCCATACAAAGTCTTTCTCACAGCCAGTGCCAAGGTTCGGGCGGAGAGACGATATAAGCAGTTGAAAGAGAAAGGAATTGATAGTAACCTTTCCGATCTCGTAGCCGAAATATCAGAACGTGATGAACGGGATACGCAACGTGAAGTAGCGCCACTACGGCCTGCCGATGATGCCGTTATTCTCGATTCAACACAACTCGGTATCGAAGCTGTTTTAGAAAAAGTCAGTGCATTAATCGGCTGATTTATTAGGGTACTTGTCTGGGTGTTCCAGGCAGGTTTTTTGTTAATTTCCTGCAATCGCAGGACTAACGGGCGATTCTGTTATCTGAACAGGATCAAGGATATTTATAATGAGCGAAAGCTTTGCTGATCTCTTTGAAGAGAGTCTAAACGCAACCCCAATGCAACCAGGCAAAATTGTTACCGGTACGGTAGTCAATGTTGGTCCTGATGTTGTTATGGTTAACGCAGGTCTGAAATCTGAAGGCGCTATCCCAGTTGCCGAGTTCATGAACGAAAAAGGTGAAATCACCGTTTCTGTTGGTGATTTGGTCGATGTTTCTCTGGAAACACTGGAAGATGGATTTGGTGCAACACAATTATCACGTGAAAAAGCCAAAGCCGCTGAAGCATGGATTAGATTGGAACATGCATTTGAAGCCAATGAAACTGTTATCGGTATTATTTCCGGTAAGGTTAAAGGTGGTTTCACTGTAGATCTGGAAAACATCCGAGCGTTTCTGCCGGGTTCACTTGTTGATGTACGTCCTATCCGTGATACTTCACACCTCGAAGGCAAAGAGCTTGAGTTCAAACTGATTAAGCTGGATCGCCCACGTAACAATATCGTTGTTTCTCGTCGTGCCATTATGGAAGCTGAGAACAGCGTTGAACGCGAAGCCCTTCTGGAAACATTGGAAGAAGGCAAAGTTGTTAAAGGTATCGTTAAGAACCTGACTGATTACGGCGCGTTTGTTGACTTGGGTGGTATTGACGGTCTGTTGCATATCACTGATATGGCATGGAAACGTGTTAAACATCCTTCAGAAGTTGTCGCTATCGGTGACGAAATCGATGTACAGGTTCTGAAATTTGATAAAGAACGTGAACGTGTATCGCTAGGCCTGAAACAGTTGGGCGACGATCCATGGAAAGATATCGCACGTCGTTATCCAAATAGCACCCGCATCCAGGGTAAAGTCACTAACATTGCTGACTACGGTTGCTTTGTTGAAATCGAAGATGGTGTTGAAGGTTTGGTTCACATGTCTGAAATGGACTGGACCAACAAAAACGTTCACCCTTCTAAACTTGTTACTTTGGGTGATGAAGTTGAAGTTATGGTTCTGGATATTGACGCTGAACGTCGTCGTATCTCACTGGGTATCAAACAGTGCCAGACTAACCCTTGGGAAGAGTTCTCAATGACTCATAACAAAGGTGATAAAGTCAGCGGCGCTATCAAATCAATCACTGATTTCGGTATCTTCATTGGTCTGGATGGTGGCATTGACGGCCTGATCCACTTGTCAGACATCTCTTGGGAAGAAGAAAACGAAGAATTAATTCGTGACTTCAAAAAAGGCGATGAAGTGGAAGCTGTTGTATTGGCGATTGACCCTGAACGTGAACGGATTTCACTGGGTATCAAACAATTGCAGGACGATCCGTTCTCAGCTTATCTGTCTGAACACCCACGTGGCACCGTTGTGACTGGTAAAGTCATTGCAGTTGATGCTAAAGGTGCAACGATTGAATTGGCTGAAGGTGTTGAAGGTTACGTTCGCGTAGCTGATATCGCACGTGAGCGTATCGAAGATGCCAGCAAAGTGCTGAATATCGGTGATGAAGTTGAAGCTAAATTTACAGGAATGTCTCGCAAGGATCGCACGCTGACTCTGTCAATCAAAGCTAAGGATGATCAGGAAGAATCTGAAGCAGTGAAAGAGTACAGTAATGTTAGTTCCGGCAATACCACTTTAGGTGATTTGCTGAAAGAACAGATGAATCAGAAAGACAGCTAATCTGATCATTGGGTGAGCATCCGGTCAGGCCGGATGCTCATTTTCTTGTTATACAGCTGCCTTTTTATTTAAGGCATAACCCAAAAGTCTACTGCCGGGAATCTAGGAAATTATGACCAAGTCTGATTTGATAGAAATACTATCCGAAAAACAATCTCTATTGAATTACCGAGACGTTGAACTAGCGGTGAAGTTAATTCTTGAACAGATGAGCGATTGTCTGTCACGTGGTGATCGTATTGAGATCAGAGGGTTTGGCAGTTTCACCTTGCATCATCGTCCACCAAGAGTAGGACGTAATCCAAAAAGCGGTGAATCCGTTAAACTTGATGAAAAATATGTACCACACTTTAAACCCGGAAAAGAATTACGCGATCGCGTTAATAATGCCGCTGGTTTTTAACAAAAATGAAAATTAGTCAGGAAGCCGTTACTGACGCTCTTGTAATTAAAAGTTATGGCGACGGCTTTCTACTGATTCAAGCTCCAAATCAAATTCCACAACAAATAACACATGACTGTGTTTTATCTCCTGAAGGTGTATTCGATGCACTGGATCTCCAAACTCTCGCTGAACAGTCTAGCGATTCTCAAATTGAGATAATAAAATCCTTCAATGCTGACGTTGTCATTATGGTGAATAACGAAGGTATTACTCCCAATATATTACAAATTACTGGCAACCTGGCACAGTATGGGATCTCACTGGAAACCATGTCACTTGGCGCTGCTTGCCGTACCTATAACTTGCTGTTGAATGAAGGCAGAAAACCAATAGTATTGATTTACTTTTACAATTAATGCGGATGACGACTAATGCACCGCAATTGAACAAGTAAATAACCATATTAAACATATGGATTAAATCATTGTTTTTACGTTACTTATTAGCTTCTGCTGAAATAGCTTTTTTGCTAATACTTGACCCCGTCAGATGAAGTCAGGAAAATTCTCCTATTTGGATAACTTCAAGCCAGTGAAAGTAGAAGCAAAACCAGCAAAATTGATCTGGATCACGGATTTGAAATCATCAACCTAGTTGTTTTGCGGTAAAATTCATTAGCTGGAACGTTAGGCAGAATGAAATGGGGTTCTGTTTTCTTAATAAAGAAACAGTGAAAGAGTTTTCATGAAAGAGAAGGTGTGATCGCTATGCAGGCGAAACAACAGTACAACTTTGAAGTGGTCAAATGGTTCGCCTATATGGCGTGTGTCTATTTGGTTGCCGGAACGGGTATGGGTGTATTTATTGCATCGCAGTTAGCCTGGCCAGATTTGAATTTTGATAATCCGTATATCAGTTTTGGTCGACTACGCCCATTACATACCAATACGGTTATCTTTGCGTTTGGTGGTTCGACTTTGATGGCGACAGCATTTTATGTTGTTCAACGCACCTCTGGCGTCAGACTGTGGAGTGATAAATTGGCATGGTTCACCTTCTGGGGCTGGAACCTGATTATTCTCGGAGCCATCATTACTCTGCCTTTAGGTCTGACTCAATCAAAAGAATATGCTGAACTGGAATGGCCGCTGGATATTTTAATTGCGGTGGTTTGGATTGCCTACATGTTCAATTTCATCATGACCTTATCGATCCGAAAGGTTTCGCATATCTATGTTGCCAACTGGTTCTTCCTGGCAATGATGATCATGATTACCTACCTCCATGTAGTCAATAGTCTGTCTATTCCCGTCAGTATGTGGAAATCCTATTCCATTTTCTCCGGGGTTCAGGATGCGATGATTCAATGGTGGTGGGGTCATAACGCTGTTGGTTTCTTCCTGACTGCTGGTTTCCTAGGCATCATGTATTACTTCGTACCTAAACAGGCAAACCGTCCGGTTTACTCGTACCGCCTGTCAGTTATCCACTTCTGGGCGCTGGTATTCGGTTATGTCTGGTTGGGGGCTCACCATCTTCAATATACCGCTCTGCCAGATTGGACCGGTTCACTGGGTGCAGCCATTTCCCTTGCGATGATTATTCCTTCATGGGGTGGTGCGTTAAACGGTATGTTTACCCTGAGCGGTGCGTGGGACAAATTACGTACAGACTATATTTTACGTTTCCTGATTGTCTCTTTGGCGTTCTATGCGATGTCAACTTTCGAAGGTCCGGTTATGGCTTCGAAAACCGTAAATGCGTTGTCACATTACACTGACTGGACTATCGGTCACGTTCATTCAGGCGCACTTGGTTGGGTTGCAATGGTTTCTGTGGGTGCCTTGTACCATATGGTCGAACGTATGTGGGGTACAACCATGTATTCAGTCAAACTGGTCAATCTGCATTTCTGGATGGCGACTATTGGTACCGCAATTTACATCACTGCAATGTGGGTGTCCGGTATCATGCAAGGCCTGATGTGGCGTGCATACGATGAATATGGCAATTTGGCCTACACATTTGTTGAGTCTGTAGCACAAATGCATCCTTATTACGCGATGCGTGCAATTGGTGGACTGATTTTCTTCCTGGGTGCGGTCATCATGCTGTTTAACGTAACAGTGACTATTCGCCGCGCGATTGCAAAACCGTCCGCCGAAATGGCAACTGCAGCGAATATTTGAGGGTATCAGCATGGCTAAAAAATCTAATAAACGCATTAGCTTTCAAGAGTGGGTAGAACAAAATGTGTGGGGGCTGGTGCTAGCGACGGCTTTGGTAGTGTCAGTCGGTGGTATTGTCGAGATCGTTCCATTGTTCTATTTGGATAATACTTTTGAGGATGATGTTTTTCCAGAATACGAAGAACTGCAGGGTGTACGTCCATACACTGCACTTGAGCTAGCTGGACGTGACATTTATCAGCGGGAAGGTTGCTATCTGTGTCATTCACAAATGGTACGTCCATTCCGTGATGAAAAAGATCGTTATGGTCATTATTCATTGGCTGTTGAGTCCAAATATGACCACCCATTTCAGTGGGGTTCCAAGCGTACCGGTCCTGATTTAGCGCGTGTTGGTGGTAAATACTCTGATGCATGGCATATTCAGCATTTGCGTGACCCGCGTTCTGTTGTACCTGAATCCGTTATGCCTAGATATCCTTGGCTGGACAAATCCACCATCGATGGTGAAGGCATGGTTAAGCGACTCAAAGCAATGAAAGTCCTGGGGGTTCCTTACAGTGATGAAGAAATTCTGGGAGCAGCAGAATTCGTAGAAGGCAAAACTGAAATGGATGCTCTGGTCGCTTATCTGCAAGTGCTTGGCACCATGATTCAATTTGAACCAGGAAGAGATTACCGTGAGTGATTTTCTGTCTTATTTTAAGACAAACTGGTCTGCAATGACCGTAAGCGATTGGGTGGGTACCATTCTGACGGTTGTTATTTTCTTACTGATGTTTGGTATGTATTTCTGGGTGTTACGCCCTAAAAACAAAGAAAAACTTGAATCGCATCGTGACTTGCCACTGAGAGATGACGATATAAATTCGGAGAAAAATGATGGCTGATAACAATAAAAACCCAAATGAATGTCCTGATACCGGACATGAATGGGATGGCATCAGAGAATTGACTAATCCACCGCCGCGTTGGTGGACAATAGCTTTATACCTGAGCGGTTTGTTAGTGCTGGTGTATTTTATTCTTTATCCTTCTCTGCCATTAGTGAATGGAAACACCGAAGGTATTCTGGGCTGGACGCAGATCAATGAATACAAGGATGACATGGCAAAAATTCAGGAAAAACGTGCACCTTTTGAAGATCGTATTGCTGCAATGTCAGCAGAAGAAATTCTCGAAGATGATGAGCTGTTACGCTATGCAGTAGGTTCAAGCAAAGTGCTTTATGGTGACAATTGTGCCGCTTGTCATGGTGTGGGTGGATATCCTCAACCTGGTTCGGGATATCCTATCCTGGCTGATGATGACTGGTTGTACGGTGGAACGGTAAACAAGATCATTGAAACCCTGGCCAAAGGTCGTCAAGGAATGATGCCAGCACATGCTGAGCTGTTAACCGAAGAAGAAGTGGATGGTCTGGTTGAATTCGTGTTGAGTAACTCGGCTGGTGAAGCCACCGAAGCGCAATGGAAACTTTACAACGAAAAAGGTTGTGTAGCATGCCATGGTGCAGATGCTAAAGGCATTCAGCAATTAGGCTCGGCTAACTTATCAGATAAAGTCTGGCGCTTTTCTGGGGAACCGGATGAAATTCGCCATACGATTCTTCACGGCGTAAATGCTGCGAATGATCCAAAGACTCGTATTGCAGTAATGCCAGCCTGGAATGAAAAGCTTGCCGTACGTTTGGAAGCAGAAGAATACGGTGATGATCCTGAAGAATATTATGAAGGTGATGAAACTCAACGGCTTTCAGAAACTGAAATCAAAAAACTGGCTGTTTATGTCCATCAACTCGGTGGTGGCGTAGAGTAGACTCAAGCTAACGTAATTACGAGTCGATAGATTCAAGGAGATTGATATGGGTTTAGATGCTGTAGCGATTGGTTCTATTGTAAGCCTTGTGTTGACAATTGTTGTGATTGGCGTGATTGCCTACAAGGTCGTTAAAAACATGGAAGACAGTTCCAACGATAATTGACAGAGCGACGAATCAAAAAAAGCCGATTTTGTCGGCTTTTTTTGTACGTCAAAAGCTAAATTAGTAAATGCTTATATTATTTGGCGTGGTATAATTCCATCGGATAAGTTGCCTGTGAGGTACAAACTGTGTCGGAACAACTGAAGTCAGCAGAGCTCAATATTAATGACATCTATGATGAGGTCTCTGACTGGCATGTTAATGCCGGTGGCACTAAGGTCGTAGCAAAGCGGATGTCTGGTCGTTTCAGACGCCTTAAATGGTTTGGTATGTCGGTCTGGTTAATTTTCTTTATTGGGCCTTACCTACGCTGGAACGGCCAACAGGCAATTCTTTTCGATATCCCCAATCGTCAATTCAACTTTTTAGATATCACCATTTTCCCACAAGATATCTGGATGCTTTCCCTTACATTATTGTTCTTTGCCATATTGTTGGCGGCAGTAACCAGTATTGCGGGTCGGGTATTCTGTGGTTATTTCTGTTTTCAAACTGTCTGGACCGATGTTTTTACCTTTATCGAAACCCGTATTGAAGGTGATACACCTCAAAAAGCGATGAAGTTTAAAAACTCACCGAATACCATCAGCAAAGTCTCCCGCATTGTTCTGAAACATGCTTTATGGTTGTCAATTGCCTTACTGACTGGCGTTACCTTTGCTGCCTGGTTTACCGATGCGTATCAACTCTGGTATGACTATTTTCATCTGCAGGCGTCATTAGCTGCCTGGATAGTCCTGGCTATGTTTACTATTGGAACATATATCTTTGCTGGATTTATGCGTGAGCAGGTCTGTTTCTGGCTATGCCCATATGCCCGTCTGCAAGGAGTTATGTATGATCAGGATACCGTGCTGCCAGCATATGATGCCGAACGTGGCGAACCCCGTGGCAAGCTTAAAAAAGGTGCTATGGACTCTAGTAAAGGCAGCTGTATCGATTGCAAGGTGTGTGTTGCAGTATGTCCTACCGGAATTGATATACGTAAGGGGCAACAAGAGGGATGTATCACCTGTGGTATGTGTATTGATGCCTGTGACAGTATTATGGACAAAACCAATCAGCCTCGTGGTTTGATTCGTTATGCGTCATACAAGGATTTACATCACAATGCTCAACCGGCCCCGTTATATAAACGTCCGAGAGTTATTATTTATTCATTTATATTGATGATGGCAATGTCTGGCGTTGGTTATGGATTTGCCACGCTCTCGTCGACAGAGTTTCAGGTTATTCACAATCGACAACCGGTATTTGTTCAGCTAAGTGATGGATCTATTCAGAACCGTTACACACTTAAAATGCTTAACAAAACCAATAAAACCATGGAAGTTCAGTATGGCATCAGTGGTTTGGAAGGCGCCACTTTGCATGGTATTGACCACAGCGTTATTATTGAACCCGGTAAGGTTATTCCATTACAGGCACTGGTTAGAGTGCCAGATGGAGAACTCAACACAGAACTTGAACACCTGACTTTTATTGCTAATGTCGTTTCCAACCCGGGTGTTTCTGTCCAGTATGAAAGTGTCTTTATGGGGCCGAAATGATGGCAATCTCACAAGAAAATAATCAAGCACTGAAAAATCCATGGGTCTTAGGTTTTCTCGCTTTTTTGTGCACGTTTGTCACGATGAATATCATATTTATCTACCTGGCATTTAAGTCGCCACCAAATCTGGTCGTCGATAATTACTATGAGCGAGGCAAGGCTTACGCTGAGAAAGATATGCAGCTTGAACAGGAAAATAAGCTCGGCTGGAGCGGGGTTATTATGGTTCCGGCAAATAACCGGGTCAATCAGCGTCAGGCTTATGAAGTGCTGATCCAAGGAAAAAATTCTACAACTGTAGAATTGGATTCTGTCAGCTTATTCGCTTATCGCCCTTCAGATCAGCGTGAAGATTTTTCGGTTGAAATGAATCCTATTGGTCTGGGACGTTATGGCGCGGATATTGAGTTTGGCTTGCCAGGTAACTGGGACATAATAGTTGAAGCCAAACGTGGAGATGATGAGTTTCTGATCACCCGCAGAATTTATATTGATCCTTAATTATTTAAAAGCAAGTTGATAGTTTTTGTCTGAATCTGCCGCGCAAACTAAAAAAAGCGAATGTTTTCATTGTGGATTAATTGTCAAAAATCCCGGTGAATTTACTGCACAAATAAATTCCCTTCCACATGACTTTTGTTGTCATGGTTGCCAAATGGCATGCCAGACAATCTACGCAGCGGGACTACAGGGTTTTTATAATAAAACGCCAGAAGGCGAATCGCTTGCCCCCCCACCTGAAACAGCTAATGATTTTCATGCCTATGATATTGATGAAATTCAGGCAGATTATGTTGATGATCTTGGCGATAAACGCACCATCTTCCTGTTAATCGAGGGGATACATTGTGCTGCCTGCGTTTGGTTAATTGAACATGCACTGCATAAATTACCGGGGGTCTTGGAGGCAGATGTAAATTTGACAGCAAAACGCTGTCGAATTCGCTGGGATAATCGCGAAACGTCCTTATCTGTTTTAATGCAGCACCTCGCTAAACTGGGCTATTCAGCAGTGCCTTTTGACCCGGAAACGGCAGAAGGTGCATTGGCCAAGCGTCATCGTGGATTAGTTTATCGAATGGCTTTTGCCGGTTTTGCCATGATGAACCTGATGTGGGTTTCTATTGCATTGTATTCCGGTGCAGCTGAAGACGAGTTCCGCAATCTGTTTCATTGGGTGGGCTTTTTTATTGCCACACCAACATTGCTTTATTCAGGTTATCCATTTTTTCGCAATTCAATAAGTGGATTGCGCAGCCGTTATCTGACCATGGATTTACCGATTGCTATCGGTGCTACTGCAACCTATATTTACTCAACGTATATCACCTTCACTGGATCGTTAGATGGCGAAGTCTTCTTTGATACGGTAGTGAATTTTATCTTTGTGATTCTTATTGGCCGATACTTGGAAGCGCTTTCCAAACGGAACGCGCTATCCGCAACGCGGCGCATGCTGGAGTTACAACCGAAACTGGCAACCCTAATTGAAGCGGGTGTCCAGAAAACAGTGCCTATCCGTTCGGTAAAAGCAGGGGATTTGGTGCTGGTCCGTCCCGGTGAGAATATACCAGTCGATGGCATTGTGACCGAGGGTGAAAGTGCCGTCGATGAATCAATGTTGACTGGCGAATCACAACCGATTCGCAAACAACCTGAAGATTCTGTAGTGGCCGGCAGTATTAATGGGGAAGGCGCTTTTGTTGTCAGAGCAAAACATGTGTTACGCCATACTGCCCTGGCGAAAATCATTGCGCTGATGGATGAGGCGCAAACCTCTAAAGCCCCTATTCAAACCCTGGCAGACAAAATCGTTCCCTGGTTTGTGGTAATTACCTTGACCCTTGCTACATTGACCTTTATGTACTGGGTGGGAAGTGATTTTGAAAAAGCATTATTGGCTGCAGCCTCAGTATTAGTAGTGACCTGTCCCTGTGCTTTTGGCATGGCAACCCCAATGTCGATTGCGGTTGCCAGTGGTGTAGGGGCTAGCAATGGTATTTTGATCAAACAAGGTGTTGCATTAGAGAAGTTATCCAGTGTGACTCATTATGTGTTTGATAAAACAGGCACATTGACTGAAGGTAAATTAAGGCTGGTTAAACGATTCACCGCGGAAGGCATTTCCCCACAAACGGTCTTACAGATTGCGGCGTCAGCAGAGCAACAGTCCGAACACGGTATTGCAAAAACCATTATCTCAGCCGCTCAGCAAGAGAATCTGCCTTTATTGGAGATTTCCAGGTTTAATGCTTCTCCGGGAAGAGGGGTGGAAGCGGATATTGAGGGACAGAAAATTCTGGTAGGTACGGCGGAATGGATGACGCTGCATGATATAAAGCTAAATGGCGAATGGCAATCACAGGTCAATCAGCTGGAACAACAAGGGATCAGCGGTGTATTTGTGGCACGTGATCAAAAACTGATAGGCATTTTAGGCTTGTTCGATACGTTACGAGATGACGCAAAAAACGTGATTGCTGACATGTTGGCACAGGGGCTTAAAGTCACTGTATTAAGTGGTGATCGTCAACTGGTAGTGGATTCGGTTACCGCAGATTTAGGCAATATCCAGCGATTGGCCGAAGTATTGCCTGCTGAGAAACGGCAGGTGATTCAGCGATTACAGCAACAAGGCGATTTTGTTGCAATGGTCGGTGATGGCATTAATGATTCACCCGCATTAATTCAGGCTGATGTGGGTATAGCTCTGGCTTCGGGGACCGATGTCTCTATTGAAAGTGCCGATATTATCCTATCGCATAATCAACTGAGTCAGGTCGCTTTGGCAAGGCAGTTGGCTGCTCGGACATTACGCACCATCCGGCAGAATATTGTATTATCCATAAGTTATAACGTGATTATGGTTCCATTAGCTATGATGGCCTTAGTCAGTCCCTTACTGGCAGCAATCACGATGCCGATTAGTTCGTTACTTGTCATTGGTAATGCTGCCAGGATTAGTCGAATAGTAAAGAGGTAGGCTATGGAAGTCATTTATGGACTTTTACCCGGTATGTTATTGCTGGGCCTGGTGGGTGTTGCAGTGTTTTTCTGGGCTGTTCGAAGTGGTCAGTACGACGATATGGATGGCGCCGCTAACCGGGTATTGATGGATGATGATAACGATCCTGAAGAGACCGAAGCGGATGAAGAACCACAAGTAAAGAATGAAGCCCGCAAGGATGAATAGGCTTGTTATTCTGTGTTGCGTTGGCCTTTTGCTGACGAAAAACGTCCTGGCTGAAAATATACATGTTGGCATGAGTAGTGCATTGACTGGTCCACTAGCTGAAATGGGATTGTCAATGCAAGCCGGAATAAACGCTTTTTTTTCCAAAGTAAATGATCAGGGAGGCATTCAGGGCAATCGTATTGAACTATTGGCACTGGATGACTCCTACGAACCAGTTCTGGCAGCCTCTAATATGCGGCAGCTTATTACTGAGCATGATGTCGTGGCGGTACTGGGTAATGTTGGAACACCAACGGCAGTTGTCACTGTTCCGATTGCGGAACAATCTCAGGTTGCTTTGGTCGGTGCATTTTCCGGCGGTGAAGTGCTAAGGCGAGATCCCCCTAGTCGTTATATCATTAATATTCGGCCAGGATATCGACAGGAAGTCGCAACGTTGATTTACGGTTTATTGAATGCGGGCATTCAAGCCGATGAGATCGCTTTTTTTACGCAGCAGGATAGTTATGGCAATGCGGTATATCAGTCAGCTGCGCTGGCCTTGCAAGCCAAAGGGTTTTATCGGGCGGAGTACCTGCCTCATGCCTATTATTCTCGCAATACAATGAATGTCGAAAGTGCTGTTGCGACGATTCTCAAAGCAAAAAAAACACCCAAAGTTATTCTGATGGCTGGCAGTTATGCCCCATCGGCCAAGTTTATAAAACTATTGCATGCAGATAAGCCGGACATGTGGTTTGTGAATGTGTCATTTGTCGGTAGCCATGTACTGGAGCAATCTCTTAAAGGGATTGATGCAAATGTTCTGGTCAGTCAGGTTGTGCCGGAAGTCGATGCGGATTTGCCGATCGTCAATGAATATCGGCAGGCTTTGGCGCAATATGATAAAAACTTGCAGCCCAATACAGTCTCTCTGGAAGGCTACATCGTGGCAAAAGTATTTTGCCAGGCATTAAAACGTATTGATGGTCCAGTAACACGACAGTCAGTTGTTGATGCTCTTTATGATCTGAAGGATTGGGATATTGGTCTGGAGACCCAGAGCAGTTTTGCCAGTAATACCTCTGCTGTAGGCAACAAAGTCTGGCTCAGCAAACTTGAAAACGGTTCGTTTAGATCCTTTGAATGGCGTGACTTTGAGTTACCACAGTAGCTTCATCTACAGGATGTGAGCAAAATGAACAGGGAAAATATGTTTAAAAACTGGAGCATCCGTGCACTGCTGCACTTCTGGGCAGTCATTACCGTATTGATGGTATTGCTAATGGCGGCAATAGCCATGTTCAGCCATCATCATTACACCAAAAATCAACTTCAGCTTACCGAACAAGTGTTTCCGCTGGTAGATAATGCTCGACAAATTACGACCAGCGCGGCCGCCTTTATTACCAGGCAGAAGCAGATTATCAGTGCCCAAAATGCTGATGAACTTGCCAGTGTTGCTAAAAGAGCGCCGCTTGAGGCTGAATTCGAACAAACCTGGCAACGTTTACTGGTAAGTATGCAGGAGCTGGAAATTTCACCAGAGCTCACCACTGTTTTAACTGATTATTATCAACAGTTTCTCGAAACTGATAGTCAGTTACTGCAGCAAATGCAGGTTCAGCACCAATTATCTGAACAGCTTGAACAACGTACCGAAAGTGTGTCCTTGCTGGGAGAAGAAATTCAGGAAATTGCCGAAGCGATTACCGGCAAAATTGATTTGACCCTGACCAGACAAATCCAGTCCTTACGTCCTCCTGCATTAGTTGAACAGTCTGATACAACTACGTTAATTGATAATTACAGTGCCGTAGAACGAAGCAGCTATTCTTTGATGCTGAATGTGTTGCGTATCAGTATGTTAAGTCAGAAAATTCGTGAAACACAAAATCAGGATTTGCTGCTGAGTATCAGGGAAAACGATATTAGGGAACAAGAGGCGATGTTGCGTAATGCTATTTTGGTAATCAAGCAGCATCTACAAAATTACCCTGATTTGATGCTACAGGCCGATAGATTACAACAACAGATTGATAGCTTTATTCACTTGGTAGTAGACAATGATAATTCGGTTTATCAATTGCGTATCCGACAAATAGAGGCATATGAACAATCCCAAATCGTGCAACAGCAGGGGTTGGATATATTGGAAATATTGATGCTGAATCTGAATAACCTTTCCGCCAGAGTAGGGGAGCAGGGGCTGGTCAGAACGCAGGCCTCAGCCGCACTGGCCAAGACAGCCAAATGGTGGATGATTATAAGTTGTTTGATTATTTCGTTAGGTATTACCGGTTTTGTACTCACCATGACAGCACGTATTAATCAGCCGATGCAACGCTTACGTAAAGCGATGCATTCCTTGTCTGCTCAGAATTTTGATACCCGGATGCCAACAGATAATGGTCAAAGTGAATTTAACTTACTTGCCAATGACTTTAATGTTTTTGCTGCGCAAACCCAGAGTCTGATTGAGACACTGGATGAGACCAGACACTCACTGGAGGTGCGGGAAACACGGATTCGTGCCATTCTTAATGGTGTTCCGGAAGCTATTCTGGCGCTTCAGGCCGATGGAACAATCAGTTCCTGTAATCCGGCGGCAGAAAAAATATTAAAGGCCAGTGAAAGCCAATTGGCTGGCCAGAAAATATTGCAGTTCTTTGCACAAACGGAATCGATTCACTCGCTTGGTGATATTGAGCAGCAGCAAAAAGACAATCGTGAGTTTGAGGGTTTGAACTGGTTTGGTGAGTCATTTTCCATGTGGGTCTCGCTCAGTCCTTTATCAGAGTTTGATGACGATATCTGGGTTTGCGTGATATCGGATATCAGCTCATGGAAAAGAACCAAACTGGCATTAGTCCAAACCAGTAATGAATTAAATGCCATTCTTGAAAATGCCATGGTAGGTATTGCTTTTATCAAGAATCGCCAGATTATTCGGGTAAATAATAAATTCGAACAATTGTTTCTGTTTTCCCGAGAGGATATTGAAGGCAAAAGCACTTTATGTCTGCATCCCAGCGAAGAAGCTTTTGAACGCTTTGGCGAACAGGCTTACAGCACATTGTCTGAAGCTGAAAACTTTGAAGCTCAGGTTGAAATGATCCGTGCTAATGGCGAGAAATTCTGGTGTGCAGTCGCCGGTCAGGTAATTGATCCGGTCAATCCAGCAGAGGGATCCATCTGGCTGTATGAAGATGTGACTCATCAACGTCAGAATGAAGAGCGACTGACTAGATTAGCCAGCAGCGATATTCTGACTGGTTTACCTAACCGAGGTGTATTTAAAGATCGCCTTGAACATGCCATACACAAAGCCAAACGACAAAATGGTCGACTTGCCGTGTTCTTTCTCGACTTGGATCATTTCAAACATATCAACGATTCATTGGGCCATAAAGCCGGAGACATCTTGTTGTGCGAAGTGGCACGGCGCATCCGTTCCTGTGTCAGGGACAGCGATACGGTTGCGAGATTAGGTGGGGATGAATTTACCGTTATTCTGGAAGATATCACCTCAGCTCAGTATGTCGGCAGAGTGGCTGAAAAAATTCTCAGCACGACAGCTTTGCCATATATGTTGGATAACATTGAAGTGAATATCAGTCCGAGTATCGGGATAAGCTTATATCCTGCAGACGGACGCGATGTCGATATGCTGGTGCGTAATGCCGATGCAGCGATGTACTACGCCAAGGGGAGTGGTCGTAATAATTTTCAGTTCTATTCCTCAGAAATGAATGCCCAGGCATCACAGCGACTGGCAATGGAAACCGGTTTGCGTCGTGCAGTTGAATTGCAGGAGTTTTATCTGCAGTTTCAACCGCAGATTGATCTGGAAACGGGCCGGGTGGCAGGTGCCGAGGTGTTATTACGTTGGCATACAGAGCAATGGGGAGATGTTTCACCAGCGATTTTTGTACCCGTGTTAGAAGATACCGGTCTGATAAGTACGGTAGGAGAATGGGTGTTAAGAAAAACCTGTGAAGCGTACATGGCAAACCAGCAATATTTGCCCGATGACTTTTTAATGGCAGTCAATCTTTCGGGCCGTCAATTTAAAGGCAATTTACTGGTCAACTTTATTCGCAATCTGCTGGAACAAACCGGAATGCCTGCCAAAAATCTGGAATTGGAGATTACCGAAAGTCTGTTAATGGAAAACACTGAGCAAGCTGTTCAGACCTTACGAGAATTGAGTTTGCTTGGTATTACCCTGGCCATTGACGACTTTGGCACCGGCTATTCGTCGTTGTCATATTTGAAGCAGTTCCCTCTCAATGTGCTAAAGATCGACCGAACTTTCGTTCGCGATGTGACAGAAGACAGTGATGACGCGGCTATCGTAAATGCCATTCTGGCCATGTCGAACAGTCTGGCCTTGGAAGTTGTAGCTGAAGGTGTTGAGACTGCAGAGCAGCTGGCATTTTTACGTAAGAGTCAGTGCAAACGGGCACAAGGGTTTTATTTCAGCAAGGCCATCGACCTGAGCGACCTGATGGATTATATAAAACTAACTGATCAGGATGAGCGGGCCGTATAAGTCAACATTGGACGTTCTTCAGGGTGAAGTCGGATAGTGAGACCAATATTCGGGTAATGCCAGATTTGTGCCGGACTTTCTTCTGCTTCATTCTGAATTTGTTCGGGTTCTCCAAAACGCGTGCGTACCATTTCCTCATCGAGACGTACTGAAGGAATATAAGTAAGCACTATTGCCGGAGCAGATAATAAAGCCTGCTTATCATCAAAAGCAGGATCATAGCGCCGAGCTCCACTGGGTTGGAGTTTTGCCGAAACCGCTCTTGCCGCCATCGCTTGTAATTTCTCTTCAGGAACCTGAAGATTAAGGACAGTACGTGCTGAGAGTCCACCAAGATTAATGGATTCAAAAAATACTTCAGCAGAAATATCGTCGTTTTCAGAAATAAAAAGAGCCGCTTCCCCGGCTTCACGCCATAACTGTTGAATTTCCCCGTAAGTAGTGCTGCCTAAGTGCACACCCATCACTTGAATTTGGTTATCAGGCATCACCGTCACTTCCCAGGGTTTGGGGGCGGTGGGTTGTGGAGAGGGGACTAGCATTAATGCAGCAATCGCAATAATGACTAAAGTCGTACCAAGTAAAAATTTGAGCAATATACGCATAAATATCCGAATTAGTTAACTTGTAACCAGAAAGTGACTGGCCCGTCATTGGTCAGTGAAACCTGCATATCAGCAGCAAATTGTCCGGCTTCAACCGTGACAGTTTGCAGCCGTGCCTGTGCCAGCAGATAATCAAACAATTGTTTGCCCTGTTCGGGCGGTGCAGCAGGCGTGAAACTGGGGCGATTGCCTTTACGGGTATCAGCGGGCAAGGTAAATTGCGGTACCAGCAGTAAATCACCTTTTATATCGAGCAAGCTTAAATTCATTTTGTCGTCGGCATCGCTGAATACTCGATAGTTTAAAATGCGTTTTAACAATCTGTCAGCTACAGCTATCGTGTCGGTTTTTTCTATACCAATCAATACCAGCAAACCTTGGCCGATTTGAGCAATGGTTTGATTTTCATTGATAGTGACATCTGCCTGACTGACACGTTGTAGCAATGCAATCATTTTAGTTTCGATGCCAATTGATCTGTCGTTCTGACCAGCGCATCAATAATCGCAGGCTCGCTTGCTGCGTGTCCAGCCAAAGGCAACACTTCAAACTGTGCATTTGGCCAGCGTTGATAGACTTCCCACGATTGCTGCATTGGACACACCATATCGTAGCGGCCATGAATAATGGTTGCCGGGAGATGATTAATTGATTCTATGCTTTCCAACAAGGGCTGGTCTGCCAGAAAACAATTATTCAACGCGTAATGCAATTGGATTCTGGAATGTGCCAGTGGCCCTGGCGATTGCTCAGCATCGGGTTGATAATGTTGATCGCGGAGCATCACAATGGTGGCTTCCCAGTTTTGTAATGTATTGGCAGCGATTTCCTGTTGAGAGACATCCGGATGGGTTAATTTCTGATAAAAATATGCCAATGGTGAATTTTGCTCACTTTCAGGTAAATCCTTCACCAGTTCATGCCAGGCTTCAGCAAACACTCTGGATGCGCCGCCTGCAGCATAAACCCAGTTAATATCCTGCTGTCTTCCAAGAAAAGTGCCGCGTAACACCATGTTTGAGACTTTTTGAGGATGCTGTCGGGCATACGCTAACGCTAATGTGGCTCCCCATGATCCACCAAATAACATCCACTTATCAATATCGAGTAATTTGCGGATAGCTTCCATATCCGCTATCAGATAATCGGTGGTGTTATGTTCCAGTTCACCTGCTGGTAACGAACGTCCGCAACCACGCTGATCAAATAAAATAACGTGATATAACTCAGGATCAAAATAACAACGGTGCTGTGGCCGGCAACCAGAGCCAGGACCACCATGTAAAAATATTACCGGGATTCCCTGTGGATTGCCGCACTGCTCGAAATAAACCTCATGACGTCGACCATCCGGCATTTCTTCACAGGATAATAGCTGACTGTGAAAAGGCTCGATATCAGGGTATAGAGTACGCATATGCTGTTCCGTAATGGTTTTCAGCACGCAACTATATCATGTCAGATGATGGTAATTATTACCTTGATGGGCGAAAATATGACGTTTAACTGTTGGCACTGCTGTTCAGCAATACTAAAGACATACAAGGCGAACTCAACATGAACCTGCATGAGTATCAGGCAAAACAATTGTTTAACCAATATGGCATCGCAACACCTAAAGGAAGGATGATAGCTACGGCTGATGAAGTGGAATCTGCCATTACAGCAATTGGTGGTGATCGTTGGGTAGTGAAAGCCCAAGTGCACAGTGGCGGACGTGGTAAGGCCGGTGGTGTACGGGTAGAAGATAATCAGCATGCGGTGAAGGACGCGGTAAATGCGATGTTGGGAAGTCAGCTGGTGACGCATCAGACAACAGCAGAAGGTTTACCGGTAAATAAAATCTGGATTGAAACTCCCTCATCAATTGCCCGTGAATTATATCTCGCCTTACTGGTCGACCGCGTCACGCAACGTGTTGTGTTTATGATTTCAGCTGAAGGCGGAATGGATATTGAAGAGGTGGCTGAGAAAACGCCGGAAGCTATTTTAAATCTTTATGTCGATCCGGTCGCCGGTCTGCAATCCTATCAATGTCGTCAGGCAGGTTTCTTTTTGCAGTTAACCGGTGCCGCCTTTAAGCAGTTACAGCAACTGATGCAAAACCTGTATCAGCTGTTTTGTGAAAAAGACATCAGCCTGTTGGAAATTAACCCGTTAGTGGTTACCGATTCCGGAGATTTATTGGCATTGGATGCCAAAATCAATGTTGATGATAATGCTTTATATCGTCACACGGATTTAGCCGGATTATTTGATCCAAGCCAGGAAAATCCAGCTGAAGTGATCGCTCGTGATTTCGGCCTGAATTATATTGCTCTGGATGGCAATGTGGCTTGTATGGTCAATGGTGCCGGGTTGGCAATGGCTACAATGGATTTGATTCAGAAGCAGGGCGGTGAACCGGCCAATTTCCTTGATGTTGGTGGCGGTACGACTTCAGATCGCGTTGCCGAAGCATTTAAATTGATTTTATCTGACAAAAAAGTGAAATCTATTCTGGTGAATATCTTTGGTGGAATCGTGCGCTGTGACCTGATAGCTCAAGGCATTATGCAGGCGGCCAAGGAAGTCGGTTTATCGTTGCCGGTGGTGGTTCGCCTGGAGGGTACCAATGCCGATTTGGGCCGTACATTATTGGAAAACAGCGGAATGAATTTGCGCGTAGCACAGGATTTAACTGAAGCAGCAGCCATGGCTGTCACTGCGGCAGGGGAGTAATAAACACGTGAGTATCTTGGTTAATAAAGACACCAAAGTTATCTGTCAGGGTTTTACCGGCAAACAGGGCACTTTCCATTCCGAGCAGGCTATTGCCTATGGCACGCAGTTTGTTGGCGGGGTCACACCCGGTAAAGGTGGTCAAATGCATCTTAATATGCCGGTATTTAATACGGTGCATGAAGCCGTCAACGAAACCGGTGCTGATGCCAGCATGATCTATGTTCCAGCGGCATTCGCTGCTGATGCCATACTTGAAGCTGCTGATGCCGGCATTAAAGTGATTGCCTGTATTACGGAAGGTATTCCGGTACTGGACATGTTGCGGGTAAAGCACGCGCTGAAATCCTATGATGCCAGATTAATTGGGCCAAACTGCCCAGGTCTGATCACGCCGGGCGAATGCAAAATTGGCATTATGCCTGGCAGTATTCATTTGCCTGGCAAAATTGGTATTGTCTCGCGATCCGGTACCCTGACTTATGAAGCGGTTTATCAAACCACCCAGAATGGTCTGGGGCAAAGTACCTGTGTCGGGATTGGTGGTGATCCGATACATGGCATGAATTTTATTGATTGTCTGGCGTTATTTGAAGCAGATCCACTGACTGAAGGCATCGTTATGGTCGGTGAAATCGGCGGTCAGGCTGAAGAGGAAGCTGCGGAATACATCAAACAATATGTGACCAAACCGGTTGCGGCCTATATTGCCGGTTTAACCGCTCCAGCAGGGAAACGTATGGGACATGCCGGTGCCATCATCAGCGGTGGACAGGGCACTGCCAAAGCCAAACTCGCAGCGCTGGAAGCAGCCGGCGTGGCGATTGCAGGTTCACCGGCAGAAATTGGTTCAACCATGCTGCAACTGATGGAAAATTAATGGCCAATAATCAACTTCGGGTTGTGCTGGCACAGATCGATCCCGTTGTGGGAGATGTTGCTGGCAATACCAGAAAAGTGATGGCTGCCACCCGGCAAGCCAGACAAGAGCATGATGCTGAGCTGGTTGTATTTCCCGAACTATGTCTGACCGGTTATCCACCGGAAGATTTGTTACTGCGACCCGGTTTGTTAAAGCGGGTTAATAAAGCATTGCAGACGCTTTGTCAGCAAATTGATGATATTACGATCATTGTCGGTCATCCGCTCGGTGAAGTCGGCAAAGAATTATTTAATGCCGCTTCGGTGATCAACAAAAATCACATTTCAGCCCAATACCTTAAACAAAAATTGCCTAATTACGGCGTATTTGACGAAAAACGCTATTTCATTGAAGGACGGGAAGCGACCATCATTGAAATTAATCAGTTTAAAATTGGCCTGACCATTTGCGAGGATATCTGGTTTATTGAACCCTCGTCACAGGCGGCCGATGCTGGTGCTGAAATCATTGTGAATCTCAATGCCTCGCCGTTTAAACAGGATAAAACCCAATTACGCGAAGCGGAAGTAAGCCAGCGGGCACGCGAAAATAATGTCCCTGTTCTCTATGTGAACCAGATTGGCGGACAGGATGAACTGGTATTTGATGGTGCCTCATTTGCAGTAAATGCCGCAGGCGAAAAATGTGTACAGGCTGTTCAGTTTGCTACAGCGTTGGTACCGATAACACTTCATAAAACCGAACGGGGAATTGAACTCAGCGGGCCACAGCAACCGTTGATGGAAGAGCTGGAAACGGTCTACCACGCATTAGTCTGTGGCTTGCGTGATTATGTTGAAAAAAACCGTTTTCCGGGTGTCGTCATTGGCTTATCCGGTGGCATTGACTCTGCATTAACCATGGCATTGGCGGTTGATGCATTGGGAGCTGAGCGCGTACAGGCCGTGATGATGCCATCGCGTTATACATCGCAAATCAGCCTGGATGATGCAGCTCAAATGGCTGCGATATTAGGTGTTCAATATCGGAACATTAATATTGAAAATCTGTTTCAGACATTTCTGCGTGAGTTGGAAGATGTTTTTGCGGGTACCCAGCCTGATGCCACAGAAGAGAATATTCAGGCGCGTTGTCGCGGTGTATTGCTGATGGCAATATCCAACAAAACTGGCGCGATGGTCCTATCTACCGGTAATAAAAGTGAAATGGCAGTTGGGTATTCCACCTTATATGGGGATATGGCGGGTGGTTTTTCGCCATTAAAGGATGTGTATAAAACGCTGGTTTATAAGCTTGCACGCTATCGCAACAGTTTGTCGCCGATCATTCCTGAACGCATCATAAGTCGACCACCTTCCGCTGAGCTTTCAGCAGACCAGGTGGATCAGGATTCATTACCTGCCTATGAAATACTAGATGAAATTCTGGAAGCCTATATCGCCAAGGATGATTGTTTTGAAGATTTGGTGGCGTCGGGATTTGATGCAGAAACGGTTGCACAGGTCATCAAAATGGTAGATCGTAGTGAATATAAACGGCGGCAGGCTCCTCCCGGTATTCGTATTACCGGAAGAGCATTTGGCAGAGATCGTCGCTATCCGATAACATCAGGTTATACCGTAACATCAACAATAGAGTAGGCAATCACATGAAAAAAATTGAAGCCATTATCAAACCGTTCAAACTGGATGATGTACGTGAAGCATTGTCCGATATCGGAGTCACTGGCATGACAGTTTCCGAAGTTAAAGGTTTTGGCAGACAAAAGGGCCATACCGAACTTTATCGTGGTGCTGAGTATGTTGTGGATTTTTTACCGAAAGTAAAAATGGAAATTGTATTGGCAGATGATCAGGTGGATGCCTGTATTGAAGCAATTACCAAAGCCGCGCATACCGGACGTATCGGCGATGGCAAGATTTTCGTTTCACCATTGGAGCGAGCCATTCGCATCCGTACTGGTGAAGATGGCGAAGCCGCTATTTAAACAACCAATTTCAGAGACGACGCTGTTACTCTACCAGCGTCGTCTTACGTACCTCTGCTACCCCTGGATGTCCCGGGTAGTTTGCTTCCAAAACGCGCAAAGCATCTTCTGATAAATCATTTAGCTCCAGGATCTTATAGGCTTTTGCCATTACCACCAGAGCATCTGGCATGGCCGGAGTACGTGGATAATTCTCAATAACATACTTAGCGCGATTGGCTGCTGCGAGATAGGAAGCTCGGCGCATGTAATAACTTGCCACGTGCAATTCATGCTGGGCAAGGCGATTTCGTAGATACACTACACGTTGAGCTGCATCATCACTGTAGCGGCTAGTGGGAAAGCGGTTGACCAGCGTGGTGAAATCACGCAGCGCCTGCAATGCTGATCCAGGATCCCGTTGAGTCTCATCACGTGGAATATATTTTTCCAGGATCCCCATATCACGGTTAAAGTTAATCAGACCTCGCAGATACATTGCATAATCAATGTTTTCGTTAAGCGGATACACTCGCATAAAGCGGTCCAGAGTGGCGATAGCCGTTTCAGGCTCGTCTGTTTTGTAATAAGCATAAGCAGAATCCAGTAAGGCTTGCTGCGCATACTCACCAAACGGGAAGCGTGCTTCAAGTTGTTCGTAATATTCGATTGCCGTGCGGTAATCATTAATATTCAGGGCTGCTTTAGCTTCGGCATAAACGCGCTCTACAGTCCAGCTTTCTTCAGCAACCACCGGGTCTCTACCTGAAAAGAAGGAGCACGCGGTAAGTGTGAATAACAGGAACAACGGCAGAATGTATTTCATCATGGGCTTCTATCTGTATAAAACAAAAAATTCACAGCCTGCGATTGTAGACTGTTTAAGCGGGCAAATCATCACTAGGGTCTGTTAATCTTTCATAACCACCACTGCTGGTGGCAATTTTTTTGTCCAACAAGGCGGTAATGATACGACGTAGTCATTCTACATAAGTTATTACCAACGCCGTAGGGCGGAAAAATAGCCCCAGCCCTACGGGTTGCGGCTGAAAATGCACCACTCTTCGTGGCCTACATGGATGTAGGTCAGGGGCGTAAGCAGGATGCGGAAGCTTTGCTCGTCATTTATTTAGAGTGACTAAACTTCACTCCTCGCGTCTTGATTGGTGCATTCTCAGTCACAACAGAGGCGGTTATGAAAGATAAACAGACCCTGAGCTTGTTAATCTTTCATAACCACCACTGCTGGAGACTTTTTATTCGTCAAGCAAGACCCAGTAGTAACAGTTTTCGCGGAACATTGTACAATAGCCGCTGTTTATTCACTCTTAACTCTATAGGTTTTTAATGATTAGTCGTTTATTTATCGGTTTGGCGAGCGGTTTATTGATGCTGCCAGTCGGTGCTACAACGTTTGAATTAGCTGATGAAGAAGCGCGTGTCATTGGACACAACCTTATTGTCTACAGCCGGCATGAAGATACGTTACTGGATATTGGTCGTAAATTTGATTTGGGCTATACCGATATGGTGGAAGCAAATCCAAATCTGGACCCGTGGTTACCCGGTGATAATCAACCGGTATTAATCCCCAACCGTTTTATTATTCCTGACGCGCCGAGAAAAGGTGTGGTAATTAATATCCCGGAGATGCGCTTATATTATTTTTTGCCAAAACAAGGTGATCAATTACAAAGAGTAGTTACGCATCCCATCGGGATTGGTCGTGAAGGTCGCGATACACCATTAGGGAAGTTATCGATTATTCAAAAACGCGAGAACCCATCATGGACGCCTCCGGAGTCCGTTCGTAAGGAACATGCTGCGCAAGGCGATATCCTGCCTGCTGTTGTACCGCCAGGTCCTGATAATCCCCTTGGCACACGAGCTATGAGACTATCTAACCCCAGTTATCTGATTCACGGTACAGCCAAGCCATATGGTGTTGGTTTACGGGTGAGCAGTGGTTGTATTCGTTTATATCCTGAAGATATTGAACATCTGTATAGCCTGGTCTCTTTAAATACCCAAGTGAATATTCTGCATCAACCTTATAAGGCTGCCGTAGCGAATGGAAAGCTGTTTTTGGAAGCGCAGAAGCCCATACCTGAAATGTATGATGGTGTGAGCGGGAATATGACACCGATGGTGATGGCCGTTTTGGATGCTCAGGATTCAGTATTGTCAGAGCAGGACTGGCCATTTGCTGAAGAGATTGTGATGACCTCAGATGGTGTGGTTAAACAACTCAATCAGCAGGAAGAAAAGATCGTTGATAATGTCTGGTTTGTTCACGGCGGCTTAAAGCTGGAAACCGGAGCAAAAATGCGAAAGGCATTAGAAGCTTTGAATATGCAGGACAAATTCTGGCCGTTGCAAAATAAGGCTGTAGATGAAGTAGTGGTGGGCCCATTTGACACGTTGGAAGCCGCGCGTGAAGCGGCAGATAAAATTTCGGCTGCGGCAGGTATTCCTGTTTGGCCAGCGCATTTATCGGAAGAAATGTTTTAGGGCTTGTTTATCTTTCAGATCCACCACTGCTGGCGGCTAGTTTTCCGCCCTGCGGGTTGTGACTGAAAGAGCGCCACTATGCGTGGCCTACATGGATGTAGGTCAGGGGCGTTAGCACAGGATGCGGAAGCTTTGCTCGTCACTTATTTAGGATAACTACAAAAACGTCAGGACAAGCAATGTTCCAGACATTGCTATTGCATACACTCCATCCATGGAGATAAAAATTTTTGAGCGCAGGCCCCTTCGGGGTGAGATACATGGATGTATCTCACGAAAGGCGCTCTTCGTGCCTTGATTGGCGTTTTTTCAACTCACAACCCCTAGCATTACAAACTGCACAACCAAAAAAGCCGGGATAAATCCCGGCTTTTCTGTTTTTAAGCTTTGAAAAATAATTGTTTAGATTATTTGCTCATTGCTTTTTCAAACATACGATCGATTTTTGCACAGCAAGCATCAACTTGTGCTTGTGCATCTTCAGCCGCTTTTTGTGCATTCATTGCAGCCAATTCAGCGTCAGAAGCTGTACGTTGTGCAGTATCAGCAGTACTTTGCGCGTTGCGAGCTGCAACTAAAGCAGAATCAGCTGTTGATTGTGCAGATTCTACTGAACCTTTTAATGCTTCCATTTCAGCAGTATTTGCACATGCAGTCAGTAATGCCAACGGCAGGATAACGGCGCTCAGTTTAGCTAATGATTTCATTTGTATCTCCTTAAAGTGTTCTAGGGTTGGTAGCATTTCCATTTCGTTTGTAAATGCAAGCCTGTTAAAAGGCTAGCAGGAAATATTTATGCTGTCTATTGCCACAAATTTAAACTGCGAACCGATGGCGATAGTTGGTATAATTATGCTCTCTTTTTTTAGACTGGAATAGTATCTTGCTATTTCTGTCGCATTCTTTTTTTTGCTCTGGAAAAATTTGTTCTATGCATCCGATGCTTAATATAGCCGTACGTGCGGCTCGTCAGGCAGGTAGCCTGATTATGCGCTCTTTACAACACGTCGATCATTTGGAAATTACCGCTAAAGGTTTGAATGATTTTGTCACTGATGTTGACCGCCTTGCGGAACAGGAAATCATTAATACAATTAAAAAGTCCTATCCCGAACACGCAATTATGGCCGAAGAGTCAGGTGAAACAGGACAAAATGATGTTGTCTGGATCATCGATCCGCTGGATGGCACAACAAATTATCTGCATGGTTTTCCGCATTACTGCGTATCAATTGGTGTCATGGTTAAAGGCCGTATTGATCATGCAGTGGTATTTGATCCGATGCGCGATGAACTGTTTACTGCCAGCCGCGGTGAAGGCGCCAAACTGAATGACCGTCGTCTGCGCGTCAGTAAACGTAAAGATCTCAACGGGGCATTGATTGCTACCGGCTTTCCTTTCAAATATCCGCAACATATTGATGCTTATATGCAAATGTTTGCCGCGGTTTTTCCTAAAGTAGCGGATATTCGCCGTGCCGGTTCAGCAGCACTGGATCTGGCATATGTTGCAGCCGGACGAGTCGATGGTTATTGGGAAATCGGCCTGGAAAACTGGGATTTGGCCGCCGGTAAACTGTTGGTTGAAGAAGCGGGGGGGTCGGTAACGAACTTCACCGGCGGTGACAAGGTTTTAGATAAAGGGCACGTTGTTGCGGGCAATTTATCACTCCATGCTCATCTGCAAAAAAGTATTGCCCCGTTTGTGGTGGATAATCTGAAGTGATTGTGGTCCCCAACGGGACATTTTTTAACAGCGCATGCCAGCCATGCCTTAATGAACTGATTTTATGAGTAATAATTCTAGAGATATAAACAAACTACGTAACATAGCCATCATCGCGCACGTTGACCATGGTAAAACAACCCTGGTTGATCAGTTGCTGCGTCAGTCCGGTACCTTCAGTGAACATGAAGAGTTACAGGAAAGGGTAATGGACTCCAATGATTTGGAACGTGAGCGTGGTATTACCATCCTTTCCAAAAATACAGCGATCCGCTGGAATGACTACCGCATCAATATTGTGGATACACCAGGCCATGCCGATTTTGGTGGCGAAGTTGAACGTGTTTTGTCGATGGTTGATTCAGTGTTGTTGTTGGTCGACTCTTCAGAAGGTCCGATGCCGCAAACGCGTTTCGTGACTCAAAAAGCGTTGGCATTAGGTCTTAAACCGATCGTCGTCATCAATAAGATTGATAAGCCAAGTGCTCGTCCAGGTTGGGTTTTGGATCAAACATTTGATCTGTTCGCCAATCTAGACGCCACCGATGAACAATTGGATTTTGATGTCATTTACGCCTCTGGATTGAACGGTTTTGCCGGTATGGAAGATACGGTTCGTGAGGGTGATATGACGCCTTTATTCCAACTGGTTGTGGATAGAGTAAGTCCTCCTGCGGTTGACCCTGAAGGTCCTTTCCGTATGCAGGTAACTTCACTTGATTACAATAGTTATGTTGGTGTTATCGGTATCGGCCGTATTGAGCGCGGTAAAGTGAAAACCAATATGCCGGTTACCGTAGTTGATCCGCAAGGCAAAAAACGTAATGGTCGCGTTATGCAGGTTATGGGATTTATGGGACTACGCCGTGAGGAAGTAGAAGAAGCACATGCCGGCGACATTATTGCGTTTACCGGTCTGGACCCACTGAATATTTCTGATACGTTATGTGACCCTAGTGCTGTTGAAGCATTACCACCGTTAAGTGTTGACGAACCTACCGTCACCATGACCTTTCAGGTCAACAATTCCCCGTTTGCCGGTAAAGAAGGCAAGTTTGTTACTACCCGACAAATCCGTGAACGTCTGGATCGCGAGTTAATCCATAATGTGGCATTAAAAGTCGAACAGTTGGTGGAAGATCCAGATAAATTCCGTGTTTCCGGTCGTGGTGAATTACATCTTTCCGTATTGATTGAAAACATGCGTCGCGAAGGTTTTGAGATGGGTGTTTCACGTCCTGAAGTGATTATTCGTGAAGTGAATGGCACCAAAGAAGAACCATACGAAGCGGTAACCGTTGATGTTGAAGATACACATCAGGGTACAGTGATGGAAAAAATGGGTACTCGTGGCGGCGAGTTGAAAGATATGGCACCTGATGGCAAAGGTCGTGTCCGTCTCGACTTTATTATTCCATCACGTGGTTTGATTGGTTTTCGTACTGAATTTTTGACTGCTACCCAGGGTACAGGGTTAATTTACAGCGTATTTGATCATTATGCTCCAGTGAAACCGGGCACCTTTGGCAAACGCCAGAATGGCGTGTTAATTGCCAATGGTGTTGGTAAAGCCGTTGCTTTTGCTATCTTTAACCTCCAGGAGCGTGGCCGTATGTTTGTTGGCCATGGTGATGAAGTTTATGAAGGTATGGTTATCGGTATTCATTCACGTGATAACGATTTGGTGGTTAATGCCCTGAAAGGTAAACAGTTAACCAATGTTCGTGCTTCTGGTACGGATGAAGCAATTGCTCTGGTTCCGCCAATTCGTATGAGTTTGGAACAGGCGCTGGAATTTATCGGTGAAGATGAATTGCTGGAAGTCACACCTAAATCTATCAGAGTACGGAAAAAACTTCTGCTGGAGCATGAGCGTAAACGCGCTTCACGCGGCTAGTTCTATCGTTAACTGATCAAGAAAGGGTATCCTATATCGGATGCCCTTTTTTTTTGAGGTAAAACATGCGAATTTTAATCCTGCTGGCGATAGGCCTGTTGTTATATCTAATCTTTCGGAATTTATACCGGCGGATAAAAAGTGAAAAACAAATCGAACAAGCTGAGAAAATGGTGCGCTGTGAACAATGTGGTTTGCATTTACTGGAACAGGAAGCCATTCAGAAAAATCAGCATTTTTTTTGTACTACAGAGCATCTTGAGGCTTATCAGCAACAAAAATAATGGCTGGAGAATACTTTACCACCAGTAAATCAGAGCAGGATCAGGCTTCCTGGCGTGCTCTGACATTATTTTCCGGCTACCGCCTATTTCTCGCAGCGATTCTGTTTGTTGTTTTTTATCTGGAGTTAGCCCCAGAGTTCATCGGTAATAAATATCCCTTATTACATCACTTTGTCAGCCTCAGTTATTTGATGGTCGCTGTATTACTGATGATATTTTCCAGTCGACACTGGGGGGTATTTGTCACGCAATGCAGCATTCAGCTGATTATAGATATCATCGCGCTGGCATTAATTATTCATGCTGCTGGCGGCTTACAAAGTGGATTGGGTGCATTGCTGGTTGTAGTAGTGGTTGCCGGTGGTGCTTTAATCCCAGGCCGATTGGCTGTATTTATTGCTGCCATAGCCACATTATCGGTTTTGCTTGAAGCCGTTTATGCGGAATTCATTGGAATGGGGCAAAGCCATTTTGCCCAAGCCGGAATGTTGGGGGCGATATTTTTTATTACCGCCGTTTTAGCGCAGTTACTTTCCCGAACCATGCAACGCTCGCAATTGCTGGCAGAACAGCAGGCTCAAGATCTGAATAAACTGGCGAGCCTGAATCAGCACATTATCAGTCGCATGCAGGTCGCTGTATTAGTGTTGGATGAGCAAGGCAGGGTTTCACTTTGTAATCAGTCAGCCTCGCAGTTTATGGGAATCGAAAACGTCCCTTCACAATTTTTACTCAAACAGTATATTCCTGAGTTGGCTGAACAAATCTGGCGCTGGAAACAGCATCTACCCGATCCATTTGAACCTTTTCATGCCCGAGCTGATTTACCTGAACTACTGGCCCGTGCAACCCAGTTGGATTCAGGTGAAGTTCTAGTATTTATTGAAAATACCACGGCAATGGCACAACAGGCGCAACAATTAAAATTAGCCTCCTTAGGTCGTTTAACAGCCAGTATTGCCCACGAAATACGCAATCCCTTAAGTGCTATCAGTCATGCCAGTGAGTTGTTGGCTGAATCCTTGCGCGATGACGATTCTGTGAGCAAGCTGACCGGGATTATTCAACGACATAGTGTTCGGATGAACAATATCATTGAAACCATTCTGGAAATGAGCCGACGCAAAAATGTCGAGCCAACGGTGGTGGTATTAAGCCCCTGGCTGGAAAAGCTGGTGGATGAATATTGTGAAATTAAACACATCCCGCCTCAGCAAATAGTACTGACCTCATCAGCACCGTTGGCCCGCATATGTACTGATGAAGAACAATTGCACCAGGTAATATGGAATTTGATTGATAATGCATGGCACTATGCGGATAAAGAACAGGAAATGCCCATTGAAATCCGTATTACTCTGCAATCCGAAAATATTCATATCGATGTGATTGATAACGGTGCAGGCGTAAGTCCTCAAGCCATGGAACATCTGTTTGAACCATTTCATTCGGAACGCACAGGTGGCACCGGGTTAGGGTTGTATCTGGCTCGTGAGCTATGTCAGGCCAATGGTGCAAGGTTAAGCTACCTGCCGGAGTTTGGCAGCTGTTTCAGAATTAGTTTTCCACTGCAAAGACAAGAGTTTATCCAATGAACCCACAAGCATTGATTGTCGATGATGAGCCGGACATTCTCGATTTACTGTCCATGACACTGTCAGGCATGTCGATAGACTGTGTTACTGCAGAGAGCATTGCTGAAGCGGAAAGACTTCTGGCTCAGCAATCGTTTGATTTATGTTTTACCGATATGCGATTACCTGATGGTGATGGTTTAGAGCTAGTAAAAAAAATACAGGTCAGTTATCCGGAATTACCTATCGCGGTGATTACTGCCTATGGCAATATGGATTTAGCGGTCTCTGCATTAAAATCCGGCGCCTTTGATTTTGTCTCTAAGCCATTGAAACTGCAGGTTTTACGTGAGCTTGTGGATGCAGCTTTGAAATTGTCACCCAATCGGCCACATAAAAATGACCGGCGTTCACGTGATCGTTTATTGGGTGAAACCGAATTGATGCGTGAATTACGGGGCAAGGTCGCTAAACTGGCCCGTAGTCAGGCCCCGGTTTATATCAGTGGTGAATCAGGGACAGGCAAGGAGTTGGTTGCCCGATTGATTCATGATCTCGGCGCACGGTCGGATAAAGCGTTTGTGCCGGTAAACTGTGGGGCGATACCCAATGAATTGGTAGAGAGCGAGTTTTTCGGTCACAAAAAAGGCGCCTTTACCGGCGCAGTTGCCGATAAACAGGGATTATTCCAGCATGCTCATGGTGGCACGTTATTTCTGGATGAAGTTGCCGATTTACCCTTGATGATGCAGGTAAAACTGTTACGGGCAATACAGGAAAAAGCTATTCGCCAGGTGGGGGGGAATGAAGAGATAAATGTGGATGTCCGAATCTTATCGGCAACACATAAAAACCTGGCAGAGTGTGTCGATAATGGCACCTTCCGGCAGGATTTATTTTACCGGTTGAATGTAATTGAATTGCAGGTGCCGCCATTACGTGAGCGCAAAGCCGATATCCCCATTCTGGCAGAGCATATTCTGCTGAAACTGGCAGGTAAAACCCATTCGGACGTCATAACATTAACTGCTGAAGCCCTTGCTTCATTAGAACAATATCCTTTTCCGGGCAATGTACGTGAACTGGAAAACACGCTTGAGCGTGCGTTGACATGGGCTGAGGGAACGCAAATAACAGCAGAAGACCTGATGTTGCCAGTGACCAATCAGATAAATCATGCTGTTCCCCTGGTGTCAGAGCTATCAATGCCTGTGTTGAATCAGGATTTGGAAACCCATCTGGAAGAGCAGGAACGGGCCATCATTGAAAAAGCACTGAATGAGACCCGCTGGAATAAAACAGCTGCTGCCAAACGGCTTGGAATTACATTCCGGGCTTTACGTTACAAACTTAAAAAGCTGGACTTGGACTAAAAGATCAACAAGCCCTAAACGTAAGCATGCACCGATTCAATCGCAGTGCCATCACTCAAATACAAATCCTGATTGGCTCCATCAAGCTTTAAACTGAGCTGCAGAAACAGCTGCTTTTCATCACCGTGAATAGCATTAACAACATGGCCAATCACGGCCTTTTCCTTATCCACAATGGTCTCACCAATTTCAGGCAGGATATCTGTTTTGGCTATGGCCTGAAACAAACGACGTTTGGGTTCACCAAGATAATGCAAACGCGCGACAACTTCCTGTCCGGGGTAACAGCCTTTACGGAAACTCACACCACCTATTAAATCCAGATTGAGTTGTTGTGCGGTAAACAGCTCACGACTTGACGGAAAAATGACCGGAATCCCACTTTCAATCTCTGTGATAAACCAACTGGCTTCTGCAGCAAGCTGCCAGCCTTTGCTCATCAGATCTTCCAAATCAGAAGTCATCTGGTCAGTGGAGGCGATCAGCAAAGCACGGGATTGTGAAGGTAGAGGGATTGCCGAAGTCGATGGATCGTTACCTTGCAGCCCACATACCTGTAGAGTTTCGCTGCAGTCTGCAATCTCAACTTTGCTTCTCAATTTGAACATTTGCAGCCGCTGTGCCAGGAAAGCACACTGGCTCTGAGGTAATACCAGCTGATACCCACTCTCTGTTTTAACCAGCAGAAAAAGCGCCAGCAAACGACCTTTTGGGTTACACATAGCCGTAATCTGCGAAGCTTGTTGTTCCAGTTGCTTGACATCATTGGTCAGGAGATTTTGCAAAAAGTTGGCAGCTTCTTCACCCGTTACTGTTATTACGCCATAACTCGGTAATGGAATCAGGTAATGGTTTTCATCATTTCTGGTTGCCAATGGAGCTGATGCCTGTTGTTGCAAAATGGATTGATAGTCAGCGGTCATGAATTTACTCTTTAGCTTAAAGGATTAGTACCGTGCAATTGTAACAGGCCCTCAGTTTGGGAGAACAAGGATGAAGGAGCAGAAAAAAGGATTTTATCTCCCATTAGGGAGATCACGACTTTTACTGATTTACAGCCTGCTTGCACATATGCTGGCAGTGATAAGTATAGTTTTATTAACTGTTATACCAGTCGTTAAAATAGTATTTATTACAGGGGTTTTTATATGTCAGTTTTTGCATATCCGTCGGTTGGGTTTTCTCCGGGAATACAGGAAACGGCCTGTCACACTGATAAACACTATGAATGAATATTGGCAGATAGGGTATGCCGACAGTTCAAAAACAGCGGATTTATTACTCGAATCTGCGTGGGTCAACCGGTTCGCCGTCATTATCCATTTCAAATCATTGAACAAAAAACGTCTTTCACTTCTTATCCCGAGCGATTCGGTTGATCAGGAACATTTTCGACAATTACGCGTGCGGCTCAGATTGGCTTTTTTCCAGCAATAATACTGTTACTGGCGGTTTTATCCGATGTCTCCGGATAATCAAGCGTGTAATGCAGACCACGACTTTCTTTACGCTGTATCGCTGATTCGATGATCAATTCCGCTACATCAGCCAGGTTACGCAATTCCAGCAAATCATTACTGATATGGTGCTGACTGTAAAACTCATCAATTTCCTGTTGCAACAGGTACAAACGCTGGCGGGCGCGATTAAGTCGCTGAGTACTGCGAACAATGCCTACGTAATCCCACATAAAGCGACGTAATTCATCCCAGTTATGACTTATCGCAACAGCTTCCTTGGCTGGGTGCACACGGCTTTCGTCCCAATGCGGAATATTATCAGGCAAAGTAATTTTGGGTCGATTCAATATATCGCGTGCTGCCGCATCGGCAAATACCAGGCATTCCAGTAATGAATTACTGGCCATTCGATTGGCACCATGCAAACCCGTATGAGCGGTTTCGCCAATCGCATACAGGCCGTCAATGTCCGTTCTTCCTCGCATATCTGTCATAACACCGCCACAGGTATAATGAGCTGCAGGGACTACCGGAATGGGTTCCTTCGCCATATCCACACCGAATTGCAGGCAGCGTTTATAGATAGTAGGAAAATGCGTGGTAATAAATTCTTTGGACTGATGACTGATATCGAGATAAACGCAATCCTGGCCGAGACGTTTCATTTCATGATCAATTGCGCGCGCCACAATATCCCTTGGGGCCAGTTCAGCCTGAGGATGAAATGCCGGCATAAACCGTGTGCCATCTGCTAACTTCAATGTGGCACCTTCACCGCGCAACGCTTCAGAAATTAGAAAAGATTTGGCTTTGGGATGAAATAAGCAGGTTGGGTGAAACTGAATAAATTCCATATTGGCAATTCGACAGCCGGCGCGCCAGCCCATGGCAATTCCGTCCCCGGTCGATACGTCTGGATTACTGGTGTATAAATACACTTTTCCGGCACCGCCAGTGGCGAGCACAGTGACTGGAGCCAAAAAGGTTTTGGGTTGATCCTTTTTGATATCCAGCACGTAACAACCCAGACAACTATTCTCTTCAGTGGCCAGGTGTTTGTGCGTCGTAATCAGATCGATACCGATATGATAAGGAAACAACGAAATATTCGGATGCGCTTTGGCTTTATCCAGCAGTGTTGTTTCCACCGCCCGACCGGTTGCATCAGCCGAATGAATAACCCTCCGATGACTGTGACCACCCTCCTGTGTCAGATGATATGTCTCGGTGGTCATATCATCACGGGTAAAAGAAACACCCTGTTCAATCAGCCACTCGACACTTTCTCGCGCATGTTCAACTGTAAAACGAACGACATCCTCGTCGCATAATCCGCCGCCGGCGCGCAAAGTATCATCAATATGGGATTGCAAAGAATCGGCTTTATCGAGTACAACTGATATGCCGCCTTGAGCATAAAGTGAAGCACCTTCCTCAAGCTGGCTTTTGGATAGAACGGCAACACGGGCCTTGTCTGCCATCTTTAAAGCCAGGGTCAGACCTGCTGTTCCGCTGCCGATAATCAGCAGATCAAAATGATGAGTTGTCGTCATGGGTCCTGTTAAAGGTAGAATGCCAACAATTATTGTGCACTGATTGTGGAACAAAAATAAATGACATTGGTCAATCTAGCATTAAACAGAAATTGTCTCCGGCTTGTCGGAGTAGGCCGGATATATAAATGAACGTGGATCAGGAATTAGTTCAGCGGGTACAGGCGGGCGACAAAAAGGCGTTTGATCTGTTGATAATGAAGTACCAACAGCGAATCATACATGTGATAACCGGATTTGTGCATGACCCAGTTGAAGCAATGGATGTAGCGCAAGAAGCTTTTATTAAAGCTTATCGTGCGTTGCCGAACTTTCGCGGGGACAGTGCGTTCTATACGTGGCTTTATCGTATCGCTATCAATACCTCTAAAAATCATCTTACTGCCAGTTCGCGGCGACCACCAATGAGTGATGTCGATGCTATGGATGCAACAAATTATTACGATGCGCCCGAACTTAAGGAATTTGAGACCCCTGAAAACAGTCTCATGTGTGTAGAGTTGGAAGAGGCTATCCAGCAAGCAATTGAAGATTTGCCGGAAGATACCGCTACAGCTATCAAGTTGCGAGAATTTGAAGGTATGAGTTACGAAGAAATCGCGGAAGCGATGGACTGTCCGATCGGCACCGTCCGGTCAAGAATATTCAGGGCTAGGGAAGCTATCGATAAACAAGTTAAGTCAGTGATGGGTGAAGAGGAATAACAATGGCAATTAATCATCTCGAATTAGTGTCTGCTTTGGTTGATGGCCAGCTGACCGGTAGTGAACTCGAACAGGCGTTGGAATTAGTTAACAATGACAGCAGCGTCCGTGAAGCATTTATGCGATTTCAGCAGGCAAGCGATATCCTGCATGGATATACGCGAAGCATTACACAAGCACCGTTAGAGCTAACAACGCGCATTTCTGCTGCGCTGGAAGCTGAACCGGTTTATTCAATTCCTACTCAAAATAAACCTACCGCAAAATTATTGCGTTTTCCAAAAAACTTCTGGAAACAGGCAACAGGTCTGGCAATGGCTGCATCCGTTGGAGCACTTGCTGTGGTCGGCGTTGTACAGCAGCAAACAGGATTCAACGGCGTGCCCGTAGCCAGTGTCGTGGCGAATGAATCACCAGCGACTATGGTTAGTCAATCTAATCGCTGGACTGTCGCCGAACCGGAAATTGAAGACAGACTTAATAATTATCTGGTGGATCATAATGAATATGTTGGCACATCAGGGATGTTTTCTTACGGTCGCGTCGTTTCTTATGGCACGGAGCAATAGGAATGTTCCAGCGATTTCGTTTTTGCGTTGCGTTGCTGGTGTTGTTTGTTCCGGCAGTTCAGGCAGGATCCGCTTCGATTGAATTACTCGAGCGAATGAGCCAGGCAGCAAAGCAACTCAATTATGAAGGCGTTTTTGCCTATCAAAGTGGTAAAACTTTCCAGTCAGTGCGTATTTATCATCGGAATGATGATGGCAATGAATCTGAAAGACTGGTTTCACTGAACGGTTCAGCTCGTGAAGTCCTCCGTTCCAATGATACGGTTACCTGTATCAACCCGGATGGGAAGCAAGTTAACGTCAGTCAGAGACCTTTAGGCCGTGGATTTCCCAGTGATCTCCCTCGGCGATTGCGTTCAGCGACTCCCTTTTATGAATTAAAACTCGGTGGAGAAGACCGCATTGCGGGTAAATTAACGCAGCGACTTGATATCAAACCGGTTGATAATTATCGATATGGCTATCGACTGTGGATGGATAAAGAAACTGATTTATTACTCAAATCAGAATTAATCGGTGAAAATAATGAGGTGCTGGAAACCTTTGAATTTACGGATATTGAAACTGGAATTGAGATAGCAGATGCTGAGCTGGCGCCGCAGATGTCGGGCAACGAAATGATCTGGCATCGTACCGAGCCCGGTGAAATGACTACCCAGGATTTAGTCGCATTCTCCCATTGGCAGTCAAAATGGTTACCAGATGGTTTTACCCTTGTTGCCCATCAAAATCGTCTGCGAGCCAACAATGGTGCACATGTTGAGCAGCGCGTCTACAGTGATGGATTGAGTTCAGTATCGGTATTTATTGAAAAAATGCTTGCCCAACATAACCATTTTCATGGAGGGTCTCACATGGGAGCCGTAAATGCATTTGGTAGCGTGATACATTCGCATTTTGTGACAGTTGTAGGTGAAGTACCTGCTGTAACAGTCGAAAAAATTGGTGCAGCAATTGAATATGCTGGTCCATAACCAAGATGATTGAACAAAAAGCTACAGTTCTACGTACAGATGAATCAACTATCTGGTTGCAGGCCGAACGACAATCTACCTGTGATAAATGCCAGGTAAAAAAAGGATGTGGTACCGGTTTGCTAAGTGAACATGTAGGTAGGCGTTTTTCAACCATTGCCGTACCCAAGACGCAAGCCGTAGAGCCTGGTCAGCAAATGAATGTTTCTATTCCGGAAGAAGCGCTTTTGCACGGTGCTTTCATGATGTATCTGCTACCGATTTTATTTATGTTCGCGGGCGCAGTCATCAGTCGATTTATCTTTGCAAATGAATTGCTGGAAATTATTGGTGGATTGGCTGGTCTGATATTTGGCTTTTATTGGGTCAAAACTCGACTCAAAAATCAAAAAGTGGCCATTGAAACTCAAATCATAGAGGAAAAATAATGACGCAATACAAAACAACAGGTGCAATGGTAATGGCATTGCTGATGTGGTTAATGTTGAGTTCAGCCGTTCAGGCACGGGGGGGGTTACCCGAATTTACTGAATTGGTGGCTGAAAATGGCGATGCGGTCGTTAATATAAGTACCACAAGTAAGCCAAAAGAAATGGCCTCATCACAACAACTTCCACCAGGCATGGAAATGCCTGAAGGAACACCATTTGATGATTTTTTTAAACGTTTCTTTGGTGACCCTTCACAACCACGTGCCCCCCAACCAAACTCACTGGGGTCTGGTTTTGTTCTTTCTGAGGATGGATTTATTCTGACAAATCATCATGTCATTAAAGACGCTGATGAGATAATTGTCCGTTTCAGTGACCGTACTGAGCTGGTGGCAGAATTGTTAGGAAGCGACGAACGCAGTGATGTTGCTTTATTGAAAGTTGATGCCGAAGGCATGGATCTGAAAGCCGTTAAGCTCGGCGATTCCAACGATTTACAAGTTGGCGAGTGGGTGTTGGCAATTGGTTCACCTTTTGGATTTGATTATTCGGCTACAGCAGGTATTGTCAGTGCGCTGGGGCGTAGCCTGCCAAGTGATAGCTATGTGCCATTTATTCAAACGGACGTGGCAATCAATCCGGGTAACTCTGGAGGGCCATTATTCAACCTGGATGGTGAGGTTGTTGGTATAAATTCACAAATTTACAGCCGCACCGGTGGTTTTATGGGGGTTTCATTCGCTATTCCGGTTGATACTGTGATGAATGTGGTCGAGCAGATTAAAGAGCAAGGTTATGTGAGTCGCGGCTGGTTAGGTGTTGTTATTCAGGATGTTACACGTGAATTGGCAGAATCCTTTGGGTTAAGCAAACCACGTGGTGCGTTAGTTTCCCGTGTTGTTGCGGGAAGTCCTGCTGAGAAAGCTGGATTTGAAGCGGGTGACGTGATTCTGAAATTTGATGATCGCATTGTGGATAGTTCATCGGATTTACCGCCAATTGTTGGTCGTACTGAAATCGGTAAAAACTCCACAGCCGAGATCATGCGTAATAACAAGAAAATGACGCTCTCGGTGGTCGTGGAAGAACTTCCTGAAGATGAGCAAGTTGCTAGTGGTGCAGCGCCTCGTACAGGTGAATTTTACAATAGTCGTCTAGCAATTGAAGTCACCGACCTGACAGCAGAGCAACGTGCTGAGTTAGGGCCCAATCAGTCTGGTGTTGAAGTCAGAAAAATTGAATCAGGTCCAGCGGCACTAGCCGGTATTGTTCCTGGAGACATATTGCTAAGCATAAACAATCAAAAGATTGTCGATGCAAAACAATTTATGGAGTTGGCTGAACAGTTGCCTACTAATAAAGCGATACCTGTACTCGTTCAGCGTTCTGGTGCATCACAGTTCCTGGCGTTAAAAATTCCAGAATAGATTTTAATTAAGTAATTCTGGTTGATACCACAAAAGCAGCTGATGGAAATCCATCAGCTGCTTTTTTTTGTTCGATAGGTGGACTTAAAAAACAAAATGTCTTATTGAATCATTTTGCTTTATCATTAATGATAATTATTATCATCTAGATAGAAAGTCCTGCATTACATGTTCAACAAAAATAAAATTTCCAACAGCATTCTGATTATTGAAGATGATTTAGTGCTAAATCATCAGCTAAAACAGCTGCTGGAAAAACAGCGTTTTATCGTTTCTCAATGCTTTGATGGTGAACATGGATTGCTTGCTGCGGTTAGTGAGCATTACGATCTGATTTTGCTTGATATCAGTCTGCCTGAACGAGATGGTTATTCTGTTTTAAATACGCTACGACAAACTCGTAAAACGCCTGTCATTATTCTTACCGCTCATGGTGCTGAAGAAGAGCGCATTCTGGGTTTTAAAAATGGGGCAGATGATTATTTGCCAAAACCATTTAATTTTACTGAATTGGTGCTCCGCATTGAGGCAATTCTCAGAAGAGCCTGCACAACCAGCTATCAACAGTTGAATTGGTCTGTTTTACAACACGAAGGTTTGACGCTGGACAGGCAGAAACAGCAGGTTTTTTTTCATGAGCATGCAGTGCAGCTGACGCCCATCCAGTTCAAGTTGCTGTGGACGCTAATGCAGCACGCTAATCATCTGCTCAGTAAACCACAGCTTTATCGTCTGGTGATGGAGCGCGACTTCAGTCGATATGATCGAAGCCTTGATATGCATATGAGTCGGGTCCGACGAAAATTAATCGATGTTGGCATGCCGGTTGACCGGCTGCAAACAGTCCATGGGGCGGGCTATATCCTGTTATGAAAAGGCGCCTGTTATGGAAACTGTCCCTGACTATTACGCTTGGAACAATTGCCTTGTTCTGGATAATCCATCATTTAATTCTGCAGACCGAGCAGCATATGAGTTTTATTGATAAACAGGATCAGCAGCAGTTAATTGATTATGCAAGACATGCTGAAATGCTGTATCTGCAAGGTGAGGATGAAAAACTGGCAAATTGGATCAACTATATAAAGCATCAGGAAGATACCTGGGTTGCACTGATCCGTTCAAAGCTCACACCACTGGCAGGTAGTGAGATGGATGACTATTTTGTCGAAAATTTTGCATTGGGTAGAGATATCAGTTGGAAGATCCATTTATATTTTGCTCAAAATCCGATTATGGATATTACCTTTGCAGATGGGCATACCCATTTTCTGATTCGTCTGCCACAACGTATGCGACCCGGAGGCTATTGGACCTATACCAGTCTGTTACTACAAATTGCTTTACCGATGCTCTTGCTGGCTATCTTGAGTGTGGTGATTTATCGGCACGTCATGTCACCATTAAGACAACTCGAAACCGCCACTAAGCAATTCAGTGAGGGTGATTATCAAGTGAGAGTGCGTGATGACCTTGGCAAACGCAATGATGAAATAGCGGCTTTAGCCAGTACTTTTGACAGCATGGCAGAAAGAATTGGTACACAAATCCAGACCCAACGTCATCTAACCTCCGATTTATCACACGAATTAAGAACCCCGTTAACGCGCGTTGAACTGGCATTAAGTATCGCTGAACAATCCACTCCAGACGATGAATCATTGCAACGTATCCGTCATGAATGCCAGCAAATGCGTGAGTTAGTGGAAGATACTTTAACCCTGGCCTGGTTAGAGAATGAGCAACCATCGTTACAAAATGCATCACTGGACTTGACCGACTTGATTGACAGCATTGTAGAGAATGCCCGATTTGAATTCCCCCGGCACGTCATTACTGTTCATACACCGGAAACAGCTTATCTTCAGCAAAGCAGTGATCGTGCTTTAGGACATGCGATTGAAAATATATTACGTAATGCTCTTTCGCACACACCGCTAAAAGGAACGGTGAGCTTAACGCTGAAACGATACCAAGACCGTTACAATTTACAGATTGATGATCAGGGAGCTGGTGTCGCCAGAGAACAACTGCAAAATATCTTCAAACCGTTTTACCGTATAAAGGGATCTCAATCTGAAACCTATAAAGGGTTCGGGGTAGGTCTCGCACTTGCAAGACGTCAAGTCGAAGCGACAGGCGGAAAGTTATGGGCACAGATTCATGAGCACGGTGGATTAACAATGATCATGGAATTGCCGCTGACCTCCAAAAGTTAAACCTACTCAAGTTCAATTAATTGTAACAATTGTAAATTTGGTTTTAATCTCCGTTCACACTGACTAGAATGCGAATCTGTTCTATTTGATAATGATTGTTATTCGCGAGGTTGGTGTGAGTATAAAACGGAGTATTGTAAGTCGTCCGACGATTTTAACATTGGCAATAGCTTCTGCTTTGGCAGGTCAGGTTGTTTGGGCAGAAGAGAGTGAAAGTATTGAACTAGATGTCGTTAAAGTGACGGGGAATACTATTACCCCAGAGCTCAATAGCGTCACAGCAGAACAAATTGAAAAACTACAGGCAACTGATTTGCAAGATCTCTTCAGTCAGTCGCCTGAAGTGACAATTGGCGGTGGTCCTGGGTTTGCCCAAAAACTCTATGTTCGTGGTATTGAAGATCAGCTGTTAAATATCACTATTGATGGTGCACAGCAGGCGACTCGTCAATTTCACCACGCAGGTCGAATCAGTATTGAACCTGAATTATTAAAACGCGTTGAAGTCAATGCGGGGGCAGGAAATGCGTTGTCAGGTCCAGGAGCATTAGGCGGTTCAGTTAAATTTGTGACCAAAGATCCAGAAGATATGCTGAAGCCGGGTGAAAACTTCGGTGGTCTGGTAAAAGGCATGTTCTCCAGCAATACTGATAGTTTTAAAACGAGTACTACTCTGTTTGGGAAATTGACCGAAGACTGGAGCGGCATGGTTTCTTATACGCAATCAGATGTCGACAATTACGAAGATGGAAATGGTGATGAAGTATCAGGTACAGAAGCTGATCAAGAGTATCTGTTTGCAAAAGTTGTCGGACACTTGACTGACAGTCAAACAGTACGTCTGAGTTACGAAAACCATAAAGATGAGGGCGATAGAACCCAGCGTCCTCAATGGATATTTAGTCCTCCACCAGCAGGAGCACCAGCTAACCGAGGGAATCTGATATACCCAATTGATAGTGACAGGAAAACAGCCACTTTCAATTATGAGCTGAACCCCCTTGATAATGCTTATGTGGATCTGGCACTGACTCTTTACAATACCGAAACAGAGTTTTTTCAGGACGGATTTTTCGGTCCCTTCACCGGCACAGGCGAGAGTACTGGTTTTGATTTACGTAATACATCTATCTTAGGTATGCATGAAATCACCTATGGAGTTGATTATCGTAAAGATGAGTCTAGCGCCGATGGGGATGGCGAGAATTACAAAGATGAGTCAAAGGTCAAGGGTGTTTATCTTCAAGATGATATCCAGTTAACCGATGCATTATTGTTAACCGCGGGTCTTCGTTACGATGACTATGAATTAGATACAGATTTTGGAAATACATCTCATAATGAAAGTGATCTCAGTTCTAATGTGGGTCTAAATTTTCACTTTACCGATAATTGGAGTGTGTTTGCTTCTTATGCTGAAGCCTTTAAAGGTCCTTTGGCACAGGATGCGTTTAAACTCGGCTTTACAACGCAAGCCGTGGATTTGAAACCCGAAAAGGCAGAGAATATCGAATTCGGTGTTGCCTATGACTCAGCAACATGGTTTGGTTCTGCCAAAGCCTATAGAAGTGAAATCAAAGACGTTATTGGCGTTTCAGGAACGGTAGGCCCAGCCAGAAATATCTTTGATAATTTGGGTGATTTAGAGTCAGATGGTTATATTCTGGAAATAGGTCATCGCTGGGATAGCTTAATGGCGAGAGTCAGCTATCACTACAACGATGCCGAAGTGGATGGTGTGGAAGCGAATGCTTATGATCATAACGGTATAGCTAATACGGTTCGTGACACATTCATTGCTCAACTTGATTACCAACTTAATTCACAATGGAATTTTGGTTGGAATGCGCGTTTTGTGAAAGGCCGTGATGATATTGATTTTGTGGCTCAAACCACATTTCCAGATGCAGAAATTGACCAGCCTGGCTATGGCATCCATGACTTTTATACGCAATGGAGACCGTCATTATCAGAAGATGTACGGATAACGCTTACGGTACAGAATATTTTTGATAAAAATTATATTGATCATGCGAGCGTAGCCGATTTCACTGGCTTACCAGGTTATGGTTTAGTGAGAGGCTACAATGAACCCGGACGTGATGTTCGTCTGAGCGTGGCCTGGCAATTCTAATTCATAAAGCAGGTTTTCCCTGAAAATGCTTGATGAGCTTTGGCCGGATGTTGCAATGACATCCGGCTTTTTTCTATATTTAGGTTAACTTTTTTTCTCAATAATATTGCTGGGAGAATATTTCCAGCAAAGCACCAGAGCCAGAATAAAAGTCAGCCATTCGGCCAGCGGAAGGGCAATAAGAAACTGTTTATCTGGCAACCATGTGACAAACAATAATAATAAAGCTGCAGGCAGTAGTAAGCCTCGGGTTAAAGCAACTAACATAGATGGTAGCGGCTTTTGCATAGCGGTTAAATACACGGATAACGTGACATTCAGTCCATTGACAACAAATAACGGCCAAACCAGCATAATAAACTGGGCAGATAACTGCTGGCTTTCCACGGCATTATCCTGCAAAAACAATTGTATCAACCACTGTGGATAAAGCAGTAAAACACTAATTAATAAAAGTGATAAAACCAGTACCAATGACATAGCGGTGATTAAAAAGTCTCGAATCCGCTTTGCCTGAGCAGCACCATGATTTTGACTGATTAATAAATGCAGAGCATCTGCTATACCGTAATAAATCATCAGACTGATGAAAATAAGATAGTTAATCACTGCAAACGCCGCTAAACCATTGACCCCCTGATAGATAATCAGTAGCCAGTTAAGCAATAAAATCACCATTCCACCGGAAAGCTCATTCACAAATTCTGATAGCCCGTTGTAAGCGACTTTAGTCACTTCCGACCAGTTTCCCGGCATTAAAAGTAACCTTAAGCGTCTATTTTTGCTGAGAAAATACGTTGAAAGAATCAGCATCTGTACGATCTGTGCTGCAAGAGTTGCCAGAGCCGCACCCTTTAACCCCATTTCCAGGCTGATAATGAATAGCGCATCAAGTGCAATGTTTATTAACGCCCCGGCAACCAAAGCGAATGTCCCCAGTTTTTGGCGGTTATCCAGCCGGATAAAGTAATACAGCACCATGCTGGTCACTTGTAGAACCAGTACCACACAAATAATATGAAAATAAGGCAGAACCAACGTTATCAATTCATCCGGCGCACCCAATAACGTTAGTATTTGTCGATCCAAAATGAGTGAAAACCCCATAAACAGCAGACTGACAATTAAAATACTTATCAGGCATTTACTGAACACGGCAGCAGCGGCTTCGATATTGTTTTGCCCCAAATAACTACCGGCACGAACAGCCCCACCAATGGAAAACATCAGAGCAATAGCAAAAATCAGCGTAAAAAATGGAATCAACAACGTTATGGCGGCCAGACCCGCCGAACTGACAAACTGCCCGATAAAAATTCCGTCGACTATGCTGGCGGTGGTAATCGCCAACAAGCCCAGAATGGATGGAATGGCAAAGCGGAGAAAAGTGGAAATAATCGGACCGTTGAGGACGTCATTGTCGGTGTGGCTAGCCTGCATTTGGTTTCCATTTTCAAAGAAGTAGGGTCGGGGATCGCTGAATGCTAATAATTCTTTTTATTTTAGCAGCGCTCTTTTCACCGGAGCACATCAAAACGATTGAGTAATGCGGTATTTATTATCGTTATAACTCAGTTAAGTGCGTATAATACCGGGTCATTTGTTCGATGCGTGTTTCGCGTTGGCAACACATTTTAAAACATGGAGCTGAACACATTTTGCAACACGTCATTTCAACCTCCGACACGTTCATAATCGCTATTCAATGAAAAATATCAGAAACTTTTCAATCATTGCTCATATTGATCACGGTAAGTCCACCATAGCAGACCGCTTTATTCAAATCTGCGGCGGTCTGACTGCACGTGAGATGTCGCAACAGGTGCTTGATTCGATGGATATCGAAAAAGAGCGCGGCATTACCATCAAGGCGCAAAGTGTTTCATTGGATTACACGGCAAAAGATGGTGAAACCTATCACCTCAACTTTATCGATACGCCGGGCCACGTAGACTTTTCCTATGAAGTTTCCCGCTCACTGGCTGCCTGTGAAGGTGCTTTGCTGGTCGTTGATGCTGCTCAAGGGGTTGAAGCGCAAAGTGTGGCCAACTGTTATACCGCTATCGATCTTGGCCTTGAAGTTCTGCCCGTGTTAAACAAAATTGATTTACCTGCTGCAGAACCCGATCGAGTCGCTCAGGAAATCGAGGATATTATAGGTGTGGATGCACTGAATGCCGTACGCTGCAGTGCCAAAACGGGTGTCGGTATTGATGAAGTCCTTGAAGAGTTGGTTGCGCGTATTCCGCCACCACAAGGCGATCCAGAAGGTCAATTAAAAGCACTGATTATTGATTCCTGGTTTGATAGCTATGTCGGTGTTATCTCTTTGGTGCGAATCAAACAGGGCAGACTGAAAACCCGCGATAAAATCAAAGTTATGTCCACCGGACAGGAATATCAGGTTGACGAAGTCGGCGTATTTACGCCCAAGCGCAGTAAACGCACTGCTTTAAATTGTGGTGAAGTGGGTTATGTTATTTCCGGGGTCAAGGAAATTGATGGTGCGCCGGTAGGGGATACCTTAACGACGGCTCAACATGGTGCGACGGAAATGTTGCCGGGCTTTAAGTCGGTAACGCCGCAGGTTTATGCAGGTGTATTTCCTGTTAGCAGTGATGATTACGATGCATTTCGTGAAGCACTGGGCAAATTACGATTAAACGATTCATCACTGTTTTTTGAACCGGAAAACTCTCAGGCTTTAGGCTTCGGTTTTCGCTGTGGTTTCCTCGGTCTTTTGCATATGGAAATCATCCAGGAACGCCTGGAACGTGAATATGATCTGGATCTGATTACCACGGCTCCGACCGTGGTATTTGAAGTGGTCACCAAAAAAGGTGATGTAATTAAGATCGAAAATCCGGCCTCATTACCTGATGCCGGTTCCGTTGAAGAAATCCGTGAACCTATCGTAGCGGCTGACATGCTGGTGCCGCAGGATTATCTTGGAGCGGTCATTACCCTGTGTGTAGAAAAACGTGGCGTACAGAAATCCATGCATTACATGGGCAAACAGGTTGCACTGAGTTACGAATTGCCAATGAATGAAGTAGTGATCGATTTCTTTGATCGCATCAAATCGGTCAGCCGCGGCTATGCCTCATTGGACTATCATTTTATCCGCTTTCAGGCGGCACCTCTGGTGAAACTTGATGTGTTGATTAACGGCGAAAAAGTTGATGCTTTGTCAATGATAGTGCATAAAGATCAAAGCGTTTCTCGTGGTCGTCAGTTAGTTGAAAAAATGCAAGAGCTGATCCCGCGACAAATGTTTGATGTCGCCATTCAGGCCGCTATTGGCGGACACATTATTGCGCGCTCAACAGTCAAGGCAATGCGGAAGAATGTTTTGGCAAAATGTTACGGAGGCGACGTTTCTCGTAAACGTAAATTGCTTGAAAAACAAAAAGCCGGTAAAAAACGAATGAAATCCATCGGCAAAGTGGATGTGCCGCAGGAAGCATTCTTGGCGGTATTGCAGTTATCCAAGAAATCTTAATAAGGAGCGTCAAGTGAGTTTCCCAGCAATAATGGTGTTACTGGTCGCGATAACCGGTCTGATATGGTTGGTGGACCGCTTTTGGTTAGCACCTAAACGTAAAGTAAATGACAATGAACCGGCGATTGTTGAATACGCCAAATCATTTTTCCCCATTCTGTTGCTGGTGTTGGTGATTCGCTCGTTTATCGCTGAACCGTTCCGCATCCCGTCAGAATCTATGTTGCCGACTTTGCATGTCGGCGATTTTATTTTGGTGAACAAATTTTCCTATGGCGTTCGGCTGCCGGTCATTAACACTAAAATTCTCGATACCGGTTCGCCGGAACGCGGTGATGTGATGGTATTCCGTTATCCCAAACAACCTGAAATTGACTATATCAAACGGGTAATTGGCTTACCGGGCGACAAAGTTGGTTATTTCAATAAAACGTTGTACATAAATGGTCAGGAAGTTAAAACCGAGGTAGTTGATAAACCAGTAGAAATGCTGGGTATCATTGCGCCGCGAGTACAGCTGAAGCATGAATTTCTGGACGCTGAACCTCATGAAATATTTTTGGATCCGCAACGTCAATCAATGGAAGGTGAGGTTACAGTTCCGGAAGGCCATTATTTTGTTATGGGTGATAACCGCGACAATAGTAATGACAGCCGTGTGTGGGGAACTGTGCCGGAAGAAAATCTTGTCGGCAAAGCCTTCTTTGTCTGGATGAGCTGGGATTGGGACCAGGGTGGTTTGGTGTGGTCAAGGGTGGGAAGCTCTATTAACTAAGGGCGAGTTTTTCCATTGGAAATGATTTTAGAATCTAATACATCATTTCCACCTTGTTTGATGAAAGGAGCCTCCAGCAGTGGTGGGGAGGGAAGATAATTAGACTCTAGGGCTTGTTTTATCTTTCATCTCCGCCTCTGTTGTGAGCTGAAAAAGTGTAAATCAAGGCACGAGGAGCGCCTTTTAGTTATTCTAAATAAGCGACGAGTAACGCAGAGTGACGCTTTTTCAGTCACAACCCAAAGGACTGGGACTATTTTTGCGTCCGACTGCGTTGTGAATAACTTATGACGGAAAGCTACATTGCGTGCTTTCGGCCTTGGTGGATACAAAAATAGTCGCCAGCAGTGGTGGATGTGAAAGATAAACAAGACTTAGGAGTGCATCATGAAAAAACAACAGGGAATGACACTAATCAGTTGGGTGATAGTACTGGCAATCATCGCATTTTTTGCCACTTTAACCATGCGATTGGTACCGATGTACCAGGAATACTATGGTGTTTTGCAAATCATGAAGTCTATGGAAACCGAATTAAAAAACAATAAGCTGAGCAATCAACAAGTAATGTTACTACTGAGTAAAAGGTTTAATACCGGTTATATCTCCAGTGTGAAAAAAGAAAATATCGAATTATTCCGTGGCAGAAGCAATGCCTATGTCACCAAAATAGTGCTTGATTATGAAGTGCGGAAGCCGTTTTTTGCCCACATTGATTTAGTTGGGCATTTTGTGACAGAAGTGGATGTGGAACCGGAACCGACAAATCGATGACAAGCATCAAACAGAAAAAACTCTGCCAGCAACTTGGCATTCAATTTAAAAATGAAACATTGTTATTGCAGGCACTGACACATCGCAGTGCTGATCCAAAAAATAATGAACGGCTGGAATTTCTGGGCGATGCGATTTTGAGTTTCGTGATTGCCGAAGAACTGTTTAATCGTTTTCCCCAAGCCAAGGAAGGCAAGATGAGTCGCCTGCGTGCCAGCCTGGTGAAAGGGGAAACCCTGGCGGAAATAGCCCGTGAACTCAAATTGGGTGATGTGTTAATCCTCGGACAGGGGGAATTGAAGAGTGGTGGTTTCCGCCGTGAGTCAATTCTGGCCGATGCCTTAGAAGCCATTCTAGGTGCACTGTTTCTGGATAGTGGCATTGATATCGTCAAGCCGTTGATTCTGCGTCTTTATGATGAACGGCTGGATTCTATTGATGTTACTGAAACCATAAAAGATCCCAAAACCCGCTTGCAGGAATTACTACAAAGCCGCAAATTACCTTTGCCGCTATACAGTGTGAGAGAAATTGAATCCGCTGATAAACAGCCTGTTTTTGAAGCCTCTTGTCAGGTAAGTTTGCTGAATAAATTAGTGGTGGCTCAGGGAAGCAGTCATCGTAAGGCTGAGAAAAAAGCCGCTGAACGCGCCCTGACGCTAATCGAGTCAAAATTATGAATGATCAACCTGCTTTTCGCAGTGGCTATGTAGCCATTATAGGCCGTCCCAATGTCGGCAAATCCACCCTGATTAATCGGGTGTTGGGTCAAAAGTTATGTATTACCTCGCGTCGCCCGCAAACCACCCGTCACCGCATTCTGGGGATTAAAACTTCGGAATTGGGACAGTTCATTTACGTTGATACACCTGGTATCCACAGTGATGGCAAACGGGCCATGAATCGCTATATGAACCGTGCTGCAGCCGCTTCCGTTGAAGATGTGGATGTGGTGGTGTTTGTAATCGAAGGTATGAAATGGACTGAGGAAGATGAGCGGGTTTTGCAAAAACTGCAGGGGACCAGCAAGCCAGTCATTTTGGTGATGAACAAAATAGATAAACTGGAAGATAAAGCTACTTTGTTTCCACAGGTAGAAAAGCTTGCTGCATTGTTTAAATTTACTGATATCGTGCCATTATCAGCCCGCAAAGGCATCAATCTGGAATCTCTTGAAGAATCGATATATAAATTAATGCCAGAAGGCGAGATGATCTTTGATGAAGATCAGCTCACCGACCGTAGCTCACGTTTTCTGGCCGCTGAAATGGTTCGTGAAAAACTGTTCCGTCATTTAGGCCAGGAATTACCGTATTCACTAACTGTAGATATCGAACAGTTTGAAGATGATAACGGCATGTACCGTATCAGCGCTGTTATCTATGTAGAACGCAGTGGTCAGAAATCCATTGTTATTGGCAAAAAAGGTGAGTTACTCAAGCAAGTCGGTAAAGATGCCCGAGAAGATATGGAAAAGTTATTTGACTGTAAGGTGTTCTTGCAATTATGGGTCAAAGTGCGTGAGGGCTGGTCTGATAACGAGCGCATGCTCAGAAATCTGGGCTATAACGACGATCTCTGATTAGGCATTACGGTGGAATTCACCCAGGCATTTGTTTTACACCAACGTCCTTATCGGGAAACCAGTTTTTTGCTGGATGTATTTACTGAAGATTATGGTCGATTAAGCTTGGTAGCCCGCGGCATGCGCCAAAACAAACGCCGTCACAACAACCCACTCCAATTATTCCAACCGCTTTGGGTAAACTGGTTTGGAAGAGGTGACTTACTGACAATAAGCAAAATTGAAACGACCAGCGCACCTTATTGGTTGCAGGGTCATGCTGCTTTATGCGGTCTTTATATCAATGAATTATTAGTCAGATTGTTAACCCAGCAGCAAGCAGAACCAATGGTGTTTGATGCATATCAAAAAGCTTTGGATGGCTTACAGCAGGCTGAGAAGGCTGAGCAAGTGTTAAGACTTTTTGAAAAGCGATTGCTGGAAGCGTTAGGTTATGGGCTGGACCTGAACAACGATAGTCAGGGTGAGCCAGTGTCCGATGAACAGCATTACAGTTATCAGCCGGAGCTTGGGTTGCAACCTTGTCTGGCAAATGACAGAAAAAGGATTATTTCAGGAGCCAGTTTGTCACAGCTACAGCAGGAAAAACTGAGTGATCCGGTTAGCCTCAATGAAACAAAACACTTAATGCGTTTGATAATAAACTATCATTTGGATGGCAAACCGCTGAAAAGCCGGCAGTTGTTTGCTGAAATGCAACGTTATGCCGGCCCTAAAACAGCGAATTAATTAAGGAACATCATGTCGATTTATCTTGGCGTTAATATTGATCATGTGGCCACGTTAAGACAAGCCCGCGGTACCCGTTACCCCGATCCGATTCAGGCAGCTATTGAAGCCGAACAAGCCGGTGCTGACAGTATTACGCTGCATTTACGCGAAGATCGCCGGCATATTCAGGATCGCGATGTCAGAATGCTGGCCGATATTCTGCAAACCAAAATGAATCTGGAGATGGCGGTAACCGAAGAAATGCTTGGCATCGCTGAACTATACCGTCCAGCTGATTGCTGTCTGGTACCGGAACGCAGAGAAGAGTTAACCACGGAAGGTGGGCTGGATGTTGCCGGACAACAATCCAGAATGCATGACGCCTGTTCGCGATTAGCAGAAGCCGGCATTACTGTTTCATTATTTATTGATCCAGAAATGAAACAAATTGAAGCTGCTGCGGCCTGTGGTGCGCCGGTCATTGAGTTACATACCGGTCGTTATGCCGAGGCCAGTTCAGCCGCTGAAGCCCAGCATGAGCTGAAAATCATTCGTCAAGCTGCTGAAAAAGCCCATGCTATGGGCTTGCAGGTGAATGCTGGTCATGGTTTGCATTATCACAATGTAAGACCCATCGCAGAGATTAAAGAGCTGGTGGAGCTGAATATCGGCCACGCCATTGTGGCACGATCATTCTTTACCGGCTTTCAGGAAGCCGTCCGGGAAATGAAAAAACTGATGTTAGGTGCACGACATTCATGATCAGTGGTATTGGCACGGATTTAGTGCATATTCCCCGTATCGCAGAAATGTTAAAAAAGTACGGCGATAAAGCCGCACAGCGTATTCTGGATGTGAGCGAATTCGAGCAGTTTCAAAAAAACCAGCAACCTGCCGCATTTCTGGCTAAACGGTTTGCTGCAAAAGAAGCCACGGCCAAAGCCTTGGGCACAGGCTTTCGGGATGGGTTAAGCCTGCAACATATCGCCGTTCGCAATAATAGTCTGGGCAAACCGGAACTGGTATTTAATGCTTATGCCGAACAGTTATTGTCAGAAAAAAATATCCAGACAGCTATGCTCAGTCTGAGTGACGATGGTGATTATGCCACCGCCTATGTTGTCCTGGTGGAAGGTTAGAATGTCACAATATCCCACCATTGAATCCTGCATAGGCAATACACCTCTGGTCCGTTTACAGCGATTGCCCGGCAATACCAGTAATACGATTTTGGCTAAGCTGGAAGGTAATAACCCTGCCGGATCGGTTAAAGATCGGCCGGTTGCCAGCATGATTCGCCATGCTCAACTGAGAGGTGATATTGAGCCTGGCGATACGCTGATAGAGGCGACCAGTGGCAATACCGGTATTGCGCTGGCAATGGTCACCGCTATTCTGGGATATCGGATGATTCTGATTATGCCGGAAAATATGAGTTCGGAACGGCGGGCTTCAATGCGGGCTTATGGTGCCGAAATTATTTTAACCGATGGAATGGAATCCGCACGTGATTTGGCGCTGCAGATGCAGGCGATGGGGGAAGGCAAAGTTCTGAATCAGTTTGGTAATTTTGATAATCCATTAGCGCATTATGAAACGACCGGACCTGAAATCTGGCGGGATACCAATGGAGAAGTAACCCATTTTGTCAGCGCCATGGGAACAACTGGCACCATTATGGGGGTTTCCAGATATTTGAAACAACAGAATCCAGCAGTTCAGATAGTCGGGGTTCAACCCGTCGAAGGCTCAAAAATACCGGGTATCCGACGCTGGTCAGCTGCTTATCTGCCAGAAATCTTTGAGCCGGAACGAGTAGATATGACACTTGATGTAGAACAGGAAGTTGCTGAAGACACCATGCGCAAACTGGCCCGTGATGAAGGCATCTTCTGTGGCGTTTCATCAGGTGGCAGTGTTGCTGCTGCGTTACGATTATCGGAAACGGTTTCCAATGCTGTTATCGTCTGCATTATTTGTGATCGTGGTGATCGCTATCTTTCTACAGGTGTGTTTCCGGCAGACTAATGCTAACCAGGACTCTAGTCTTATTGGTTTTATTACTGGTAGCGACCTCCCAGTTACATGCAATAGAACAGGCGGCTATTCAGATCGGCTCCTGGTCAAGCGAGCAAGTCGACATCACTGATTTGCAAGTTGAAGTCAATTTACAATCCACCGGATTAGCGGTTACTGCCACAGCCAAACAATTACAGTTAACAGCACCAGTAGGTCTGTTAAAAAATGTCAGACTGCGCTGTGAAACCTTACGCTGGTTATCCGGGCAAATAGATTGTCAGTCCGGTCAACTGGACTTCAGCCATGCTCTTTGGGGCAACCAAAAAATAGCATTCAATATTAAATCTCGTGCAGAAGAAGAAAATTATCAACTGACTTTAACAGGTATCCAGCTGGATCAAGGCAGCATGGATTTTCAGGCGGATTACCAACAGGGTCAATGGCAAGCTCAGGTGGCCGGGGAAAATGTTGCGTTAAACAGTTTGGTTAAATTTATCGGTCCATACGTTAATGAAAAGCAACTGGAATTACTTTCGCAATGGAATATCAATGCCCTAATGGATATTGATGCAGAACTTACCGGTAATCAAACACGCTTAGCCTCGGCAAAAGTTTCTGGAAAACTAAGAGATATAATGTTTGCTGATCCCAGCGGAAGTTATGCTGGCGAAGCTCTGGCAGCCCAAATACAACTGGCACTGCAAATCGAAAATGATCACTGGTCATGGCAGAAAACGCTAACTATCGATAAGGGCCAAACCTACTTTGAACCGATCTTTTTGGATTTGGCTGAACACTCTGTCACGTTAAGCAGTGAAGGACAATTCAATAATGCCAACAAAACATGGCAGATAAATGATGTTGAATTTTCACAAAGCACTTCCATTTCAGCCAATGCAGAGTTAAATGGTAAGGCAACGCAATTAACACATCTGCAAATGGACCTCCGTAGCACTGATTTAGCACAATTATATAAAGACTGGCTACAACCATTTATTCCAGGTTCGTCCCTGAGTCATTTGCAAACCAGCGGGGAGTTAACAGCCAGTTTGCAATGGCAGCCAGAGCAATATCTGTTTCAAATGAATTTACAGTCGGTCACGATAGTCGATGATGCTGGACGGTTTGCTATTGATAACCTTGAAGGGAAACTGGGATGGACTAACCAGGAGTCAGTGATACCGATTGATTTACGCTGGAACTCGGCTTCTATTTTATCCTTGCCATTGGGTGGCTCAACCTTACAGGCAGAAGCGAGTCAGAATCAGATTCAATTTTCCAATTTGTCATTACCTATTCTGGATGGAGCATTATCACTGAATGACTTTCAATTAAGTCTTGATGAAGAGCAGGGAAGAAGCTGGCAGTTTGAGGGATTATTAAGCCCGATTTCAATGGATCAATTAAGTCCTTTACTGGGCTGGCCAACGCTTCAAGGTAAATTGTCCGGCATGATCCCCAAAGTCAGTTATGCTGATGAAGAGATCACTGTCGATGGAGCATTGTTACTGAAATTATTTGATGGCACGACGGTGATTAGAGATCTCCGTTTACAACAGCCATTCGGAAGCCTGCCTCAGTTGTATGCCAATATCGATATTAACCGTCTGGATCTACAGACGCTCACCAATACTTTCGATTTTGGTAATATAAGCGGCAAATTAGATGGTCGTATCCATAATTTACGCTTATCAAACTGGCAACCGGTGCAATTTGATGCATTATTTGAGACACCAGAAGAGGATCCAGGTCGGCGGCGAATAAGTCAGCGTGCCGTCAATAATCTTTCGCAGATTGGTGGTGGTCCGGCTGCCATTTTATCGCGTGGGTTTATGGGCCTGTTTGAAGATTTTTCCTATAGCAAAATTGGTCTAAGTTGTCGTTTGATGAATTCTGTCTGTCAGATGGGTGGTATAGAACCTGCTGAGCAAGGGTACTATATTGTTAAAGGTGGCGGCCTGCCACCATGGATTAATGTGATTGGCTATAACCGTGAGGTGGATTGGCCAGAATTAATCGCCAGATTAAAAGCGGTCAGTCAAAGCGACGGGCCAGTTATTCAATAAAGGAAAATCGAATGGGTTTATTAAAATGGTTAACGGGCACTACCGCAGGGTTAATGCTGATTTCCTGTGTGACAATCAATATCTATTTTCCGGCAGCGGCTGCTGAAAAAGCTGCAGATCGAATTATTGAAGATGTATGGGGACGCGAAAACCCGACGCAGCCACAACCGACTGAATCGGAAGACAGTACTAGTGCTTTAAAACAGAATATGCCGCTTGCAATGCAGGTATTGAACTGGTTGGTCTCACCGGCGCAGGCAGAAGCCAATTTGAATATTAATTCGCCGGCAATTAATGCTTTGCAGGCAAAAATGAAACAGCGCCATGAGAAACTGCATCCTTTTTATCAAACCGGTGCGGTGGGATTAACCAGTAATGGTCTGATTACCTTGCGTGATGCCTCTGCAGTGCCATTAAAAGATCGTAATACAGTAAATACTCTGATCGCTGAAGAGAATCAGGATCGTAACGCCTTATACGCTGAAATAGCCCGTGCTAACGGGCATCCTGAATGGGAATCTGATATCCAGGAAACCTTTGCCAGACGCTGGATAAGCAATGCAGCCAAAGGTTGGTGGTATCAGCAAGGCGGCAGCTGGAAGCAAAAATAATTTTTCAATCAAGTTTAAGTCCGGTTATGCAAAAGCATGACCGGACTTTTTTTATGTAATTTTCGTTTAAAGGTTTAACAAATGGCACGACGTAATCACAGAAAACGGCTCCCTACAGAAGCTGTTCAGGCAACTATAGAGAGTCTTTCTCATGATGGTCGTGGCATTGCCCGAATTGAGGGTAAAACCGTCTTTGTCGACGGTGCGTTGGCGGGTGAAAATGTGTCGTTTAAATATACCCGGCTGCATAAAAAATATGATGAGGCCAAAGTAATCTCGATTGAGTCTGCCTCCAAGGATCGCGTTGAAGCAAAATGCCAACATTTTGGTGTGTGTGGTGGGTGCAGTTTGATGCATATGTCACCAGAAGCTCAGTTAAGCCTGAAACAAGACACCTTAAAGGAACAGCTTTCGCACTTTGGACAACTGACACCAGAGAATTGGTTAGCACCGTTAACTGGCCCTCTGTGGGGCTATCGACGTAAAGCTCGTTTAGGTGTCCGTTATGTGACCAAAAAAGAAAAAGTGCTGGTCGGCTTTAGAGAAAAAGGGTCACCTTATCTGGCTGAGTTAACGCAATGTGAAGTATTGGATCCACGCGTTGGATTACGCCTGGAAGAACTGGGGGAAATGATTGCCAGCCTTGAAGCCTATAACCGAATCGCACAAATAGAAGTGGCGATGGATGATGCCAATACAGCTCTGGTTTTCCGGAATATGGATCCATTGTGTGAAACGGATAAGCAAAAATTGATTAACTATGGTCAGCAAAAGGATTTGTGGATCTATCAACAACCAGGCGGGCCGGATACCGTCAGTCCATTATGGCCTGAAGCACCACAATTGCATTATGCACCTGAAGAAGGTCTCAGACTGGAATTTGCCCCGGGCGATTTTACTCAGGTCAACGCCGCTATCAACCATAAAATGATTGCCAAGGCGATTGAGATGCTTGATTTGCAGGAAACCGATCGGGTACTGGATCTGTTTTGTGGTTTGGGTAACTTTACCCTGCCTTTGGCAAAACGTGTCCGAAGTGTCATTGGGGTAGAAGGGGATAAATCTCTAGTGGCACATGCACAGAGAAATGCCGGGATGAATGGTCTGGATAACGCTGTATTTGAAATGGCTGATTTAACGATAACACAATTGAAAGATTATCCTTGGGCACAGGAAGGTTTCACAAAAGTATTACTGGATCCTCCCAGAAGCGGCGCGTTTGAAGTGCTGGGTCAGATTGCTGATCTGGGCGCCAAAACCATTGTTTACGTTTCCTGTAACCCCGCTACTCTGGCCCGTGATGCCGGTGAACTGGTGAATCAACATGGATATACGCTTGTACAAACCGGCATCATGGATATGTTTCCTCATACCAGTCATGTTGAATCGATCGCATTATTTCAAAAATGATGGGAAAATATTTCTAGTAGTTTTAAATGGATCACAAAGTACTCGGAAATTGAAGTTAAAAAAGTTCCCTATTTAGTACCAAGGTACAATAGTTTTAGGAAATTTTTCCTTTAATATAGGCACCATTGCTCCAGGAATGAACCGGAGCAATACTAAATATTTGAGTGCCAACCTTGGTGTGAGCCAAGAGACGGAAAGCCACGGGTCTTCCTTAATAAGATAGCCGGGTTGCATTTTCAGGAAGGAAATGTAAATGAAATTATTAACACCAATCTTTGCCGCGACACTTTTGATGTTAGGTTTTTCTACAACTGCATCAGCCACTTTTTATCATCCTAAACCACATTACTGTGATAATGGTGATCTCTGTGATAATAGCCAGCCTTTCTCAACCACCTTGACGACTGGCGATATTAATAACAGTGGAAAATACGCTTATTGGGGTTTCGATAGTATCGATGTAGCTGATTTGACGATTGAATCAGCAACTTTAACCGTAAAATCTAATGCTGATAACTTTTTTATTTTCGGATGGGATAAAATTTTCGCTTATACAGATAATTGGTATGGCACAGGACTTGAGCATATTGGCTGGCTAGATGGCGGTTACGATGTTTTTTCATTAAGCTCTAGTCTTTTTGATGAAATTATTGATGGTTTATCACTGAAAGCGCTTTTCACCGATAATTCAGAAGATGTTTTTTGGTCAAAACTGGAAGTTTCTGGCGTCTACTGTCCGCCTATTAGTGAGGTTCCTTTACCAGCAGCGGTATGGTTGTTCGGTTCAGGTTTAATGGGCTTTATGGCTGTTCGCAGAAGAACAAAAGCAAACCAACAAGCTTAACTCTCTCGTAATACCGTAAAATAAAAACCGTGGCTTTCGAGCCACGGTTTTTTTATGTCTGAAAAAAAGAGTGAGTTGAAATGGCAAAGTCTGATCCGTTAGCTGAATCGCCCCCAGCTTTATTAAAAGATCATATAAATGCCAATTCTATCGATGTGTTAGCTGGATTAATCAAAGGCTATCAACCGGATTTTCCTGACGATAAGTTCAGGGTTATGGCAATGTCACAGTTGGAATCCATGCCACTTAAAACCCGCGTCAACCATCTTAGTAACGTTTTGGCAGTATTACTGGTTGAGGATTTCTCTGTGAATGCCAAATGGTTGAAGCAGGTTGCCGCGCACTGGCCCAATCAGGAGCCCAGTAAAGGTTGGCATAGTTTTATGGCATGGCCATTAATTGACTATGCTGGAAAGCAAGGGCTGCAGCAGCCGACAATCGCACTGGATGTGTTAAAGCATCTCACACCATTGTTTACTGCAGAATTTGCTATCAGACCCTACATAGAACAACATTTTGAGCTGACCTTCAAAGAATTATTGCGATGGTGTGATGATGAGAATGAGCATGTCCGGCGACTGGCATCAGAAGGGATGCGGCCAAGATTACCTTGGGGAGGGCATTTAAAGGCATTAAAACAAGACCCGCAGCCGGTATTTGAAATACTGAGTCTGCTCAGAGATGACAAAAGTAAATATGTCCAAAAATCTGTTGCCAATAATTTAAATGACATTAGTAAAGACCATCCACAGCGAGTAATCGATATCTGTCGTGATTGGTTGAAAAATTCCACACCTCAACGTCGCTGGATTATCCGTCACGGGCTTCGCAGTCTGATTAAGGCAGGTGAGCCAGCTGTATTCCCATTACTGGGTTATAGTGACCACCCAGCCGTTGAGATAGACTTTGATTTAACTGAGCAAGATGTGACATTGGGTCAAAAATTGGAAATGTTGTTGTCTATCCATTCTAAAACCAGTCAGGCTCAACAATTGGTGGTGGATTATCGTGTCTGGCATGTCAAAAACAACGGCAAGACCACCGCGAAAGTTTATAAATGGAAAAACATCGCTTTACCGGCCAAGGAAAGTATCTATCTAAAGAAGTCACACGGATTTTTAAAACTGACTACCCGGCAATACTATGGTGGCCAACACACTATTGAAATACTTATCAATGGCGTGGTTCATAACCAGGCGACGGTGAATCTAGTACTTGATTGAATTAAAGATACTACCAAATAAATTATCAACAGAAATAAAATGAGCCCCGGAGGGCTCATTTTGTTTGGTGCAAATTTAATCGATTTTACTGTTTAGCTAACGCCTGCCAGGTACTGACCACCGTATCCGGATTTAGTGAAATACTGCTGATTCCACGTTCAAGCAGCCATGCTGCTAAATCAGGATGATCCGAAGGTCCTTGTCCACAGATACCGACGTATTTATCTGCTTTGTGACAGGCATTAATCGCCATCTCCAGCATCGCCAATACCGCTGGATCACGTTCATCAAATGCTGCGGCAATTTGTGCAGAATCCCGGTCGAGCCCCAATGTCAGCTGAGTCATATCGTTAGACCCGATTGAAAAGCCATCAAAGAATTCCAGAAATTGATCTGCCAGTACTGCATTGGAAGGTAATTCACACATCATGATCAACCGCAGGCCATTTTTACCGCGTTCCAGACCATTCTTTTTCAAAATTTTGATGACGGCTTCAGCTTCACTCAACGTCCGTACAAAAGGAATCATGACTTCAACATTGGTTAAACCCATGACATCACGGACACGCTTGATCGCTTCACATTCCAATTCAAAGCAGGCCTCGAATTCCGGAGAGCTGTAGCGTGCTGCACCACGGAAACCAATCATGGGATTTTCTTCGTGTGGTTCAAATTCAGCGCCACCAACGAGGTTGCCATATTCATTCGATTTAAAATCGGACATACGCACAATCACTTTGGATGGATAAAATGCCGCAGCAATAGTCGAAACACCTTCCGTAATACGGCTGATATAAAACTCAACCGGGTCGCCATAAGCAGTAGTTTTTTCGCGGATAACCTGTTGTACTTCCGCATCCATTTTATCGGCGGCCATCAATGCTTTCGGATGAATACCGATCATATTATTTATAATGAATTCCAGCCGAGCCAGACCAACACCGTCATTAGGGAGTTGTGAAAAGCTGAATGCACGGTCAGGATTCCCCACATTCATCATAATTTTGACGGGTAACTCAGGCATTTGGTCCAAAGACTGAACCCGATGTTCAAACTCAAGCAGTCCCTGATAAATATAACCTTCATCACCTTCGGCACAGGAAACTGTGGCTGAAATGCCTTCAGCAACTTTTTCAGTAGCATCGCCACAGCCTACTACAGCCGGGATACCTAATTCACGTGCAATGATAGCGGCATGACAGGTGCGACCACCACGATTAGTAATAATCGCCGCCGCTTTTTTCATGATCGGTTCCCAATCAGGATCCGTCATATCTGTTAGTAATACATCGCCCGCTTCAAATTGATCCATCTGATCGAGGCTGCTCAGAATCCGAACCCGACCACTGCCAATTTTCCTACCAATGGCGCGACCACGGGCCAACAATTCACCTTTATCTTTTAAAATGAATTGCTCAGTAACATTTACACTGCGGCTTTCAACCGTTTCCGGGCGAGCTTGAACAATGTAAATCTGGCCATCGTTACCATCTTTTGCCCATTCGATATCCATTGGTCTTTGGTAATGCTTTTCAATAATCATCGCCATGCGAGCCAATGATTCAATTTCTTCATCATTCAGACAAAAATGCAATCGTTCTTCGGGATCGACATCAACGGTTTTAACCGGTGATTTTGCATCACCTGAGTAAATCATTTTAAGCGCTTTCTGGCCCAGAGTTCTGCGTAATACCGCAGGACGATCAGCAGTTAATGTGGTTTTATGCACGTAAAACTCATCTGGATTAACCGCGCCTTGTACCACCATCTCGCCAAGACCGTAACTGCCAGTGATAAAGACCACATCACGAAAACCGCTTTCAGTATCCAGGGTAAAAGCCACACCGGCAGAAGCAATGTCAGAGCGCACCATCTTCTGGATTCCGGCAGACAAAGCAACTTCGCTGTGTTCAAATCCTTGGTGATCGCGATAGGCAATCGCTCGATCGTTAAACAGGGATGCAAAGACTTCTCTGATGGCAAACTTGATATGGTCTAAACCGGAAACATTCAGAAAGGTTTCCTGTTGTCCGGCAAACGATGCATCCGGTAAGTCTTCGGCGGTGGCAGATGAACGTACCGCCCAGCTGGTAGAAGTACCGTATTCTTCTACTAGCTTTTCATAAGCCTCATCAATTGCGGCTTCCATTTTTTCCGGATAAGGAATGGTCATAATCCATTCACGGATGGTTTTACCCGCTTTCTGAAGTGCAACGACATCGTCAACATTCAGTTCACGTAATAATTCGTTTATCTGGTCTTGTAGTCCGTCATGCTTTAAAAACTCTCTGTAAGCATCTGCCGTAGTCGCAAAACCGCTTGGAACAGCTACACCCAACGGTGCTAAATTCTGCAACATTTCACCTAAAGAAGCATTTTTCCCACCAACTCTGCCGACATCATTCATGCACAACTTATCAAGTGGAATTACATATTCGGTCATGACTACTACCTTAAATTTTTAGTTTTATTAAATGTAATGGTTGATTCGCGGATGCGCTCACGCGCGAGGCCCATAGAGCGAACAACACGGCTGGATATTTCCTCAATAGAAGTATTTGTAGTATCAAATACCGGAATATTCACTTTCTCAAACATAATCATCGCTTTGTCTAATTCTGCCTGACAGATTTCCAAAGAGGAATAATTACTATCAGGGCGGCGTTGTCGGCGAATTCGACTCAGCGGCACCGGTTTAATAGTTAAGCCGGCAAGTTTATGTTGATGAATTTTAAGATACTCAGGTAGTTCTTCTGCTTCCAAATCTTCAACGGTTAACGGATAGTTAGCCACTTTGAGGGAGAAGTTCATTGCTAAATACAAACTGGTGGGTGTTTTACCACATCGTGAAACACCGACTAAAATGATATCAGATTCTTCATACTGATCGGGACGAATACCATCATCATGCGTCAGCGCATAATCTATGGCATCCAGACGTTTCTGATAAGTGGTATCGCTAATTGAAATTCGCGATACACCGAGTTTCTGTGATGATTCAATATTCAGAAATTTTTCCATTGAACCGATGAACTGATGAAATAAACTGATTACAAATCCATCACAGTCTTCGATAATCTCTTGGGCTTCGTTATTCACTAAGGTGCTGAAAACCAGTGGGGGCAAATGCGATTCGGCACAAAGCGCATTAATTTGCTCGCGTGCTTCCTCAGCTTTTTCTTTAGTGTCGACAAAAGCCAGAGTAATTGTTTCGAATTCAATATCAGGAAATTGCGCCAATAGACATTTTCCGTACGATTCTGCGGTCAAACCGGTCCGATCTGATACAAAAAATACGTTTCTGATTTGTTGAGTATTATTTTCGGTTACATCGTTCATTAGATAATGATGTGCTGAAATGGCTGTATTGATCAACAAAAAGTTTGTTGCAGGAAGAGATAAGCTCAAATATCAATTTCGCTCAATTGATGGTAACGCTTTGTATGGTAATTTATCAGCCGGTATCGCCGTTCATCCTGCACCGATAGAACACTAAAAATTCAACTCTGTAGTATTGCACTTAGAAAGCTGAATTAGCGACGTTCAGAAAGCTAAATAAAGTTATCTGGTACTTTCAAAACTGGCGTATTAGAGCCTATTAAAGGACGTTGGCAGGGTTACACCAAATTTGTTCATTTGACAATGGAGGCATAATAAGGTGTTTTATTTAATGCATAAAAAATGCTTCAGCATTTAATGGAATATGCCGAATAATAACTAAGTTTTAACAAACTGGATATTGATTGTTTTAGCTTGAAACGGACATCCAATATTCCATCAGACACCAAAACGTAAACTGAAACGTATTCAGTATTTTGATACCCGGCCCTACAAAAGATGTGACCCCGAAACAATCTTTCAGCCAGCAATCCGATAAAGCAAATTAAGTTTTATTATCAGATACTAAACTGTAACCGGAATTATTACCTCTAAAGACTCCAGCTCTTTAATGTATAAATAGAGTGGTCTATTCAGGACATGAATAAACCAAATGCTACCAGGCCAATACAGACCACTGAAATAAATACAATAAACTCAATGAAGTGCTCCATCAGCCATTCTTCTAACTTGTGCATGATAATCCTCCTTAACAACGTTGCTTAATAACAAGTTTTCGTTGTTGATTATCGTGCTGGCTGGGCTAGAAGACATTGATCTGGATCAAATCAAACCAGTGTTGTTTTTTTTCACTGAAAAGCAGTTGTAACTATTTAGACAAAAACCACCCGATAGCCACTAACCCCAACCAGAAAGCGGTGAAAAGTAAGATGATATGTGGAAATTTTTGCATCAAAAATTCATCAATTTTTTTGAACATGATTACCTCGTAGCAATTCATTTTTAACTGGAAACGATATCATTTGCGCGGAGATTATACCAGTTCAAATAAACTGTTTTTCTACGTTTTCAATGATATGGCGACTACGCACGATAAATGACAGATTTTGCTTGTATTTAAGAAGAAGATTCTCTATATTTTCTCTTCTCGGTATGTTCTCTCGCTAGAGGAAAATTTATGTTAACTAAAAGACAGCAAGATACGCTCAACTTTATTCGCCATTACATTGAAGAAAATGATGAAGCACCTTTGGTTACCGAAATTGCCGAAGGGTTAGGAATCAAATCACAAGGCACCACGCACAGATACATTCAGGCGTTGATTGACGGGGGATATCTGGAGCGATTATCGGGAAGAACACGGGGCTTACAGTTGACTGAGCTGGAGGGGGCCGATCAATCGCTTATTCTCCCCATGATGGGAAAAATTGCAGCAGGCCGATTGATAGAGGCCGTAGCCGACGAATCAGAAATTGATCTTGGCATCATGTTTAAAGGCAAGGGTAGATACGTCCTGAAAATCAGCGGTGAATCGATGATTGGCAAAGGGATTATGCCGGGCGATTATGTGGTGATTGAATCAACCCGGCAGGCCAGACATGGCGACATGATTGTGGCTTTAGTCGATGGTTTTGATGCGACCCTGAAAACCATGCTGGTCAACCAGGATGGAACGATTACCTTAATGCCAGCGAATGACGAATTTGAGCCTGTTACGATCGATGCAAAGCGACTCAGTATCCAGGGCGTTGTAGTAGGTCAGTTACGCACCTATCCATGAATACTGATGAAAGTTGCCAAAAACTGAACTAGGGCTTGTTGATCTTTCATATCCACCACTGCTGGCGGCTATTTTTGTGTCCGACAAGGCGGAAAGCACGCAGTGTAGCCATCCTACATAAGTGATTGACAACGTAGGCGGCCGCAAAAATAGTCCCAGCCCTTCGGGTTGTGACTTAAAAGCGCCACTCTGCGTGGCCTACAAGGATGTAGGTCAGGGGCGTGAGCAGGATGCGGAAGTTTTGCTCGTCGCTTATTTAGAACAACTACAAAAACGTCAGGAACGTTTTTGAGCGCAAGCCCCTTCGGGGTGAGATACATGGATGTATCTCACAAAAGGCGCTCCTTGTGCCTTGATTGACGCTTTTTCAGCTCACAACAGAGGCGGAGATGAAAGATCAACAAGCCCTGGGCCGCTGGCTAAAAACAGCGGCCTAGTTTTACTAATTAATTACGAACCATACTGCTTATTAAAGTAATAATTGGTAGCTTCAACATAACCGGCGATGCTGCCGCAATCAAAACGGTGTCCTTTAAATTTAACTGCCAGGACCGGTTTATCCTGCGCCATGGCCCGAATAGCATCGGTTATTTGCACTTCACCGTTAGCACCTGGGGGCGTTTTACGTAAATAATCGAAAATATCTGGAGTCAGAACATAACGGCCGATAATCGCCAGATTACTGGGAGCATCTTCAGGTTTTGGTTTTTCTACCATATCGGTAATGCGATATACATCCGGTTCAATTTCATCGCCTGAAATCACACCGTAGCTACCTGTTGCCTCGGCCGGAACTTCTTCAATTGCCACAATGGAACACTGGTGTTTCTGAAACAGATCAACCAGTTGGCCCAATGCGCGTTTGCCACCTGATTCTGGTGTTGCACATAGGTCATCTGCCAACAAGACTGCGAAAGCTTCATTACCGATAATTGGTTCACCGGTCAAAATGGCATGACCCAACCCCAACATCGCGCGTTGACGCATAAAAATAAAATCACAGGAATCCATCACATTACGAATGTCATCCAGATGTGATTCTTTACTGGTTCTCTGAATCTGATGTTCAAGTTCAAAGCTGGTATCAAAGTGATCTGCAATAGCTCTCTTACCTCGCCCAGTAATAAATCCCATACTGCGCAGGCCAGCCTCCATCGCTTCTTCAACACCATATTGAATTAATGGTTTATCAACAATGGGCAGCATTTCTTTAGGCATTGCCTTGGTTGCAGGCAAAAAACGTGTCCCATATCCGGCGACGGGAAACAGACATTTACGGATAGAAACGTTTGCTGTCATGAATAATAATCCTTATGTTTTATTGGGTGGCATAAATCAGCGATTACTCAACCATACGCACTGATAAGGCGTTAGCTGAATTTCACTTTGCCAGGAGTCAGTTGCACGACCACTGATGAGATCATGCCATTCATCTGTCGCAACCAGATTGAGATCGGCAACGCGTAATGTTTGTGGCTGATCACTGATATTAAATATACAGAAGATGCTTTGATGACGATCAATACTTTGTCGCCAGAAGCCAAATAATGTATCACCGAGTTGCAAGGTAAATTGCGTTGCATTGGGATGAAAAGCTGGCTGCTCCATACGCAGCTTAATCAGTTCGGTCATTTTATGATAAATCTGATAATGGTTATTGGCGGTATGCGTTAATGCTGCACGAATGGCCGCATCATCCCATTGATGACGGTTAATGGCGCGGTTATGTTGATGTTGTTCAAGTCGTTTGTAGTCGTTTCCTGTGGCTAGCAGGCTATGAATATAGATTCCGGGAATACCTTCCAGAGCGAGCATAATCGCATGGGCACAGATAAACCGTTCTTGTTGCCATTTATCAGGACCTTTAACGGTTCCTTGTAGTGCATCAAATAGCGCAATATTTATTTCATAAGGTTTCTTGATATTGTTTTCAGCCGCGCGCCAGGAGATTTCCCCCCCGAACCCCTGCATAGTGGAAATCAATGAGGCTATTTCACTATCGGTCAATAAACCCTCTGCGGGCCTTAAACCAATGCCATCATGTGATGCAATAAAGTTAAAATAGGCTGTGCCGTTTTGAGCCGGCGGCATACTCATTAACCATTGGCGTAAATAACTGCAATTTCCGGTTAAAAGTGTATTCAATAAAAGCGGTGGTAACGAAAAGTTATAAATCCAGTGTGCTTCATTGGCATTACCGAAATAACTGAGGTTTTCCCGATTTGGGATATTGGTTTCCGTGATAATGACGGCATAACTTTTCGCCTGTTCGATCAGTAAACGTAATAGCCTGACCAATTCATGTGTCTGAGGCAGATTAAGACAATTGGTCCCAGCCTGTTTCCATAAAAAAGCCACAGCATCCAGACGAAACAGACAGATCCCCTGATCCAGATAAAACCGAATAATCTTTACAAAGGTTTTGAGTACCTCGGTGTTACGAAAATCAAAATCCACCTGCTCATGACTGAAAGTGCACCACACATTTTTAATCCCGTCTGCAGTCTCAGTCTCTCTCAACAACGGCGAGGTACGTGGACGAACCACTGAAGAAATAGGGGTATCAGACTCACAGGTATAAAAATAATCATGGCCCTCACCATGCCCGGCAATAAAGTTCTTAAACCACTGACTGCTGCTTGAACCATGATTAATGACCAGATCTGCCATCAATCGATAATCTTTGGCGATAGCTTTGATATCTTCCCAGTCACCCAACTCGGGATTTACCTGGAAAAAATCCTTCACTGCAAAACCATCGTCACTGCAAAAAGGAAAAAACGGCAGGATATGCACACTATTAATGTAGCCAGCAAAATAATCATCCAGAAACCGCTTGAGTGTCTGCAAGGGCGGTTCATCATTCTTCAATATGCTATTACCATAGGTAATCATAGTGATATCAGAGGCATGCCATTTATTCTGATGCGGTTGTGGCGCTGGTGCATCTGGATTTACCCGCATAGTAGCCAGTAATTCATGGGCTAAAGAGGCTAGTACTTTGGGTTCAATAAAATCGCCATACACCTTGTTCAGGTGATAAAGCACATTTTGGAAAACTGCCGGGCGTTCAGATGTCTGTGTCATAACCATTCTTATGCAGAAAATTCCTGATAATCTTCTTCAACGGCTTGATAAATTCGCTCGAAGATATCCGGTAAGGCACTTTGCACACGATTCCAGCTAGGAATAAATGGCGTCTCCATCGGGTTGTCCAGAAAAGCCTGACCAGCATCCATGATGTTACGGGCAAACATTTCCACAGAGGCTTCTTCCTGATGAATATCAAATTGCAAACCGTTCATCACCGCATCATTTCGATAGGTTTCCACGAAATCCAGAGCAATCCGATAATAGGTCGCTTTAATACTGCGGAAATGCTCGGGACTGAAGACGGTGCCTTTGGTCGCGAGTTTTCGAAATAATGCCTTGGAAATATCTATCGACATTTTCGACAAACCGCTGTGTTGATCATCGGATGAGAGATCCTGATGTTTGTGATCGTAAATATCAGCAATATCCACCTGACATAGACGGTTGTTCGCATAATTACGGTGCATTTCTGATAGCACGCCAATTTCCAGACCCCAGTCGCTGGGAATACGAATATCGTTTAATACATCACGGCGAAACGAAAACTCACCGGCCAATGAATAGCGAAAACTGTCCATGTAATCCAGATAATCACTTGGTCCCATGACCGATTTGAGAGCACGTAACAGGGGGGTAATTAATAGACGATTCACCCGGCCATTCATTTTCCCGCCGGCGACCCGGGCGTAATAACCTTTACAGAACTCATAATTAAACATGGGATTGGCAACAGGATAAATCAGTCGAGCCAACAGTTCGGTACTGTAGGTGGTAATGTCGCAATCATGCAGGGCAATTGATTCTGCTTTTCCAGAAGCTAAAATATAACCCATGCAATACCAGACATTACGCCCCTTACCGGCCTGATGAGGGGCAAGATTCAGGGCCTGTAACTCTGCATCAATAGCACTTAACCGTGGTCCATCGTGCCACATGATCCGATGATGTTGTGGGAGGTCCGCGAAAAAGCTCAACGCATGTTTATACTCATCAGCACTGGCTCTATCCAGTCCAATCACAATTTCTGATAAATATGGCACTGTTTTCAACTGTTGAACAATTGCTGGAAGCGCCTCTCCCTGCAGTTCTGAAAATAATGAGGGTAGCAATAATCCCATTGGACGCTGTTGACTGAAATGTACAAGATCCTGCTCTAAATCAGCCAGATGACGATGCGTAAGATTATGTAATGTTGTGATAATACCGTTCTGATGAAAATCTGCCATGTGAGCCTCTTGTGATTTTAATGCACTATTGCTGTGCTTATATGGAGCTGCTTCAAGACTTGTTGTACGCCTTCAGCCCAACCTCTTGGGCCGCAATGTGTTGCCTTCATAACATCATGATGGCGAGTTAATTTGGGTAATGAATTTACCGGTGAAGGGATCAAGAGGGCCATGTCGGCTGTTTCCAGCATGGCCACATCATTTTGACTGTCTCCAATCGCCAGGCTGGTAAAGCGTTTATCCGGGCAAAAATGTTCGTAAACCTGTTTAAGCCATTCGATAGCACGACCTTTGTCGCACTGACCAGAAACGTGTAAAAAGCGGCCACCGATTAATACCTGGGCGCCCCGTTTACGGACTTCTTCAATAAATTGTTTTTGTTTACCGGGATTGCCATGCCAGGCCAGCGCTTCGCCATATTGTCTTCTGGCAGCACGCGCAGCTGCATGAACATCCAGGCCGGTCATGGCAATGATGCCATCTATACCTGCCTGCGCAAATGTAGTGAAATCATCACTAAATAAAGGTTTCACTGATTTGATAATCGACTGCCAATGTGCGCGGGGCTGAACAAATTCTTTTACCCAATATTGACCACTTGTTTTGGTATCGGCTGGTTGCTCAGGAAAATAATCAACCGGAATAAAAATAGCGGCGCCATTTTCACAGATAAAAGGATGAGGGTTATCCAGAGAAACATTTATCTGTTCAATTTCCGACTGGGTTTTGCTACTGACCGGAATCAGCGGGATTTGTAACTGTTTGAGATTTTGTAACACGGGATCCGCCTCATCATGCCGGTAGTTATGATGATCCAGAAGACTGCCATCCAAATCAGTAAAAACCAGTAAGGATGCTTTGGGGCAGGTAACTGAAGGAGGCGATTTTTTCGGACGTTTCAAGGCCACAATTTCTCTTTCCATATTGAGTTCAAAAACATAATCCATTTGCTCCGGTAAAGTTTCCAGACAATGTTGAGTGATACGTTGGTAATACTGAATAAAACGCGAAATATCCTCAGCAGTCATAATTTTGTTGCTAACTGTAGCGGCTGTTTGTTGCAGTTTTTCTTCCTGTTCCAGTCGCCAGTTATAAACGCAATCAAAATTAGGGGCCTTAAGCATGATCCAGCTATCAACACGCTGGAAAAGGGCAGGGTAGTCCTGTTCGAGCTTTTGATTCACATAACGTCGCCAATAGACATCCGGATCATCATTCTGTTCTAAAGCATTAACCGGCAGCGTTAACATTTCATCCGGTTGAGGACAGGCCCCCATGCACCAGCCTTCCAGAATAATAAATTTGGGAGCAACCTCTAATACCGGCCATTGCTCAATAGGGAGTCGATCATCATGCGCTTTATCAAACCGCGGAATGGCAATGTTTTTTCTCTCCGAGAGCAATTTATCGAGGGTCGTCAATGCCAGTTCAATATCATGTGTTCCCGGCACCCCACGAGTCGCTAATAAAGGATGAACTGAATTAGCTAAATCAATGCGTTGTTGATGGGTGAGATAAAAGTCATCGAGAGAGAGGGCAATGGCAGTCTGATGGTGTTTAGTGATGAGTAACTGCACCAGACATTCGGCTAAGGTACTTTTTCCGGACCCTTGCGCACCATGAATGCCGATGATTATAGGGCGCTTTGCTCTTTTTTGGTGCAATATAAAATCATCAGTAATGTCTGAAAACCAGTGATCAATCTGTTGAGCATATTTAGCTGAGAGCTGATGCGCGCTCAGGAAATTCTGAATGTTTGTAGAGGGATTGACCATCACCATTGCCTGTTCCAATCGATATTAAATCAGCCTGACGCAAGTTTCATACCGGGATAGTGAAAAACTCCATTCACACTAGGGCCTGTTGCTCTTTCATAGCCACCTCTGTTATGACTGAAAATGTGCCAATTAAGTCGCGAGCAGAGCAGTTTGTGAGATACATCCATGTATCTCAACCTTTTGGGGCTTGAGCCCAAAAACACTCCCGGCGTTTTTATAGTTATTGTAAATAAACGCAGAGTGGTGCATTTTCAGCCTCAACCTAGCGATAAAGCCATCTTGATGAATTAAAGCCGAAGGCTAAGATAAATGTAAACTTCCTAGATCAGATGATAGTTATGATGAATTGGCAGAAGTTTTTCCACAAAGACAGCTTTGAGTGGAAAATTTACTTGGTTTTGTCATGAAACATTTTAAAACCATTAAAACTTTAGAGAATATCAAAAGAGCAAAAAAAAAAGGGTAAACCCGAAGGTTTACCCAAAGCTCAGCACGCAGCGAGAGAGAACGAACATGCACTGAAGAAAACTACAATTGTTTTATTGCATGAAGGATGCCAAGATTGTAATTACAATAAAAACAATGGCTTATGAATTTATCAAAAAATTAAAGTCCATTTTTCGCACCACAAAACAGCAGTCGTGCACCTCAGCAGCGCATCTCCAGGGCTGTAGATCTTTTCTAACCACGTTTTACAAAATTAAACTCCAGAAAAAGTATCTCTGAAAGATCAACTGACCCAAGTGCTCAACAAAGGAATTTTTCCTAACTCATTGTTGGTCAATACTATGGCTTGTTTATCTTTCATCTCGGCCAGCAGTGGTGGATATGAAAGATAAACAAGCCCTAATACGTTTGAGTAACAAAGCGAGTTTGTCCGAATGAATCGAATCAGTGTTTATCTCTTTTTAATGGTTTCATCCCCAGTCATTGCTGCCGATATGCAAAACTCTCAAAGTCTGATCAAAGATTGTTATCAGGAGTGGCAAAGTCGTGGCTGGACATTAGGTGAAGATCGTCGACCCGCTGACAGTGTAGCCGGCTTCCGTGATGGAATTATGCGAATTTGTGAAGTCCGAACAGAACTCTTTCTGGAGGATCAAGAGATTTCTCCCTATATTCAGGGAGGTCTTCGAGAACTGGCACCATACGTTTTTACCGCCACTAAAGAAGACATGAAGCAACGTATTCTGCAGGTGAAGGATCGAACTGGTTATCCAATCGGATCAGACCGTTTATCCGAATAACAAGCGCTAGAGCATAGGCTATAATTCTTCATTAATCCAAAACGCTAGCCATTTAGTGGTTGAAATGTTGGTATGGTTACTCATATTTTTTAATTCAAGAACACTGAACAATGCGCCGATCCTTATTTTCAAACGTTTCATTACCTTTCATTGGGCTATGCCTATTGTTTATCCTGTCAGCGTGTTCGGAAAAAACGGAAACCGAATCTTCAGCCATGTTCAGAGCTGATATACAGCGCAGCGGAAATTTCCAAACGACAGGACCACAGACAAAACCCGAAATTCTCTGGCGTTATCATGCAGAAGTAGGTGCCTCATCCTCGCCAGTCAGTAGCGGTAACCTGATATTTTCCGGACGTTTTGATGGCTTGATGCTGGCGTTGAATAATCAGACGGGCGAAGAAAAATGGCGATTTGTCACTCAGGCGGGGATCTTTTCAACACCGGCCGTTGCTGAGGAACAAATCATATTTGGAAGTGATGATAAGAATATCTATGCCCTCAATAAATACAGCGGCAGTTTCCTGTGGGCTTTTGAAACACAGGATAAGGTGTTTGCTTCTCCTTTAATTACCAACGACCTGGTGCTTGTTGGCAGCCTGGATCATTTCTTTTATGCCATCGACAGGCATAGTGGCGAATTGAAATGGCGCATTAAAACCGGCGGTCATGTTGATTCGTCAGCGGCAAGACATGGCGATACGCTTTATTTCGGTAGTGATGATGGTCTGTTATATGCCGTATCGATGGACGGGGAGGTGTTATGGACTCTGGATACCGGTGCTCCGATTGATGCTTCTCCAGTGATCGCTAGCGATGACAACATGCTCTATGTTGGCAACGATGCCGGGGTGTTGTTTGCTGTTGATCTTGAAACAGGTCAGTCGGTATGGAACTTTGAATCGGGTTCACGACTATTTGCCTCAGCCGCTTTGAAAGATCAGCAAATCATCTTCGCTGCCACTGATGGCCGGGTGTTCGCCTTAAATAAAGAAAGTGGTGAACCATTCTGGCAATTTGATGCTCAGGCAACGGTCTTTTCATCGCCAGCTATCGCAGGTGACCAAGTCTATATTGGTGCAATGGATGGGTATCTTTATGCGCTTGATATAAATAACGGTGAGCAAAAATGGCGTCTCGATTCAGGATGGGCCATATTTGCATCACCGTTTGTAGATAATGGAATACTTTATATAAGCAGTGATGATGGAGATTTATTAGGGCTTATTGATCCTTCATCTCCGCCTCTGTTGTGACTGAAAATGCCCCAATCAAGGCGCGAGGAGAGCAGTTTGTGAGATACATCCATGTATCTCACCCCTTTGGGGCTTACGCTCAAAAACGTTTATCTCCATGGATGGAGTGTATGCAATAGCAATGTCTGGAACATTGCTTGTCCCGGCGTTTTTGTAGTCATTCTAAATAAACGACGAGCAACACGGAGTGGTGCATTTTCAGCCCCAACCCGAAGGGCTGGGGCTATTTTTCCGCCCAACTTCGTTGAAAATGATTTATGTAGAACAACTACATCAAATCATTTCCGCCTTGTTGAACAAAAAAATAGCCGCCAGCAGTGGTGGCTCTGAAAGATAAACAGACCCTACCTTACGCTGATTTATTCAAATGCTCATGTTCGTAGTAATAATTGGTGGCTTCAACAAAACCTTCGACGCTGCCACAATCAAAACGTTGACCTTTAAATTTTACGGCTAATACCAGACGATCCTGTGCCAGCAAGCGCAAGGCATCCGTTATTTGAACTTCACCATTGGTGCCGGGTTTGGTTTTACGCAGATATTCAAAAATCTCCGGCGTCAGAATATAGCGTCCGATAATCGCCAGATTGCTGGGAGCCTCTTCAGGTTTGGGTTTTTCAACCATGTCTTTAATTTGATATATACCCGGAGCGATTTCATCACCGGAAATGACACCATAGCTATGGGTTTCATCAGCAGGGACTTCCTCAATCGCGACGATGCTGCACTGATAACGTTCATATAATGCAACCAATTGACTCAATGCTCGTTCACCACCTTCCGTTGGTTTGGCGCATAAATCGTCAGCCAGAATAACTGCAAATGGTTCATTGCCAATCATCGGTTCGCCGGTAAGGATGGCATGACCCAAACCTAACATTTCCCGTTGGCGCATAAATACAAATTCACAGTTATCCATCAGATAACGAATATCATCGAGAAATTTTTCTTTTGAGGTGCCTTTAATTTGATGTTCCAGTTCAAAACTGGTGTCGAAATGATCAGCAATGGCTCGTTTACCACGGCCAGTTATAAAACCAATTTGTGAAATGCCTGCCTCCATGGCTTCTTCAACACCATATTGAATCAAAGGCTTACTGACAATGGGTAACATTTCTTTGGGCATTGCTTTCGTTGCAGGAAGAAATCGTGTGCCATAACCTGCCGCAGGGAATAAACATTTTCTTATAAGACTTTTTACAGCCATTGACGAGATCCTTATCAAACTGTTGTGGAAAAAAGAGATGACGTTAAGCTAAAGTAATTGCCTGTGAAGTTCAAGAACTCCATAGTTAAACAACATTAGATAAGTCATAGTTGGACTGATATATTGTAAAGGTTAAACATTACTATTTAGTTTCGCTCAAAAAAATCCTTTTTAAAGTTCGGGCAAAGAGGTCTATGAATTCTGCCTAGGTGGATTTCAATGTTTTTGGGTGCAACAAGGAATAAAAATGAAAGTTTTAGTACTGGGCGGTGCAGGTTACATTGGATCGCATATATGCAAGGCATTGGCCTTAAAGAATCATCAAACGGTGGTATTAGATAACCTTAGCACTGGTCATCGAGAAGCGGTTCGCTGGAGTCAATTCATTGAAGCCGATATTCTGGATGCCGAAGCACTGCTCAGTATTTTGCAGGATGCAGGACCATTTGATCTGATAATGCATTTTTGTGCCAAGTCACTGGTTGGTGAATCAGTACAAAATCCGGCGTTATATTACCGAAATAATGTTGCTGGTACCTTAAACCTGTTGGATGCAATGGTAGCAACCGGACACGATAAACTTGTGTTCTCGTCTACTGCCGCCGTATTTGGCATGCCTGAGCAAGAATTAATAGATGAGCAGCACTCCCGTATGCCGATAAATCCTTATGGCCAATCAAAGAAAATGATTGAGGATGTGTTGGGGGATTATCATCATGCATATGGTATAAAGTCTGTGGCATTACGCTATTTTAATGCCTGTGGCGCAGATCCGGACGGCGAAATCGGCGAACGTCACGAACCTGAAACACATTTAATTCCTAATATTCTTAAATCTGCCATTGCCGGCAAAACATCAACATTAAAAGTGTTTGGTGATAATTATCCAACACCTGATGGCACCTGCATTCGGGATTATATTCATGTAAACGATTTGGCTTCAGCCCATATTCTGGCAGGAGAATATTTACAACAGCATGATGGTGCCTTTGCTTTCAATCTGGGCAATGGTAATGGCTTTAGTGTTCTGCAAGTAATTGAAGCAGCCAAGCAAGTAGTTCAGCACGATATCGCTTTTACGATTGAACCCCCAAGAGCTGGCGATCCATCAGTTCTGGTAGCAGATTCATCAGTGGCAAGAAAAACTCTGGGATGGCAGCCTGCATTTACGGACATTGAATCAATTATCGAAACAGCATGGGCTTGGCATCAAAATGAAAGATTCTAGGAATTGTTTATTTTTCATAGCCACCTCTGTTGTGACTGAAAATGTACCAATCAAGGCGCGAGGAGAGCAGTTTAGTGACTCTAAATAAACGACGAGCAACGAAGAGTGGTGCATTTTCAGCCTCAACCCAAAGGGCTGGGACTATTTTTCCGTCCCACTGCGTTGGAAATGACTTATGTAGAACAACTGCATCGCATCATTTCCGCCTTGTTGGACAAAAAAATAGCCTCCAGCAGCGGTGGCTATGAAAGATAAACAAATCCTTGTGAGGAAGACTTGAGATGATTCCAGTAATTTTATCCGGTGGTTCCGGAAGCCGTTTATGGCCATTATCACGGAAAAATAAGCCTAAACAGTTTTTGACCTTGTTTAACGATTCATCGATGTTTCAAAGCACGCTTACTCGTTTAAATGGCTTGGATTCTCTGGAAGCTCCGTTAATTGTTTGCAATAACGAGCATCGTTTCATGGTGGCTGAACAGCTTCAGGAGATTGGTCTGGATGCTAATGGCATTATTCTTGAACCCTGTGCTCGTAATACCGCTCCAGCGATTGCTCTGGCAGCATTAAAGGCCATGGATAACGGCGAAGATCCGTTACTGTTAATATTAGCTGCAGATCATCTTATTTCGGATGTCACTGCTTTTCATAAGGCTATTGAACAAGCACAAACACTGGCTGAACAAGATAAACTGGTTACTTTTGGTATTCAGCCACAATCTGCTCACACCGGCTATGGCTATATTGAAGCAGAAGAAAAGTCGAAACCCAGTTCAGTAAAACGTTTTATCGAAAAACCGGATTTGGCTACAGCAGAGTCCTACCTGTCTGCCGGAAACTTTTTCTGGAACAGTGGGATGTTTTTGTTTAAAGCCTCCGCATATATTAAAGAGCTCGCACGCTTTTCGCCTGAGATGCTGTCTTCCTGTAAACAATCCCTTGAAAAAGCAGTGATCGATCTTGATTTTGTCCGTGTTGATCCTGAGCTTTTTGAGCAAAGTCCGAGTGACTCAATTGATTACGCGGTTATGGAAAAAACCGATAAAGCTATGGTTGTTCCACTCGATGCGGGCTGGAGTGATGTCGGTTCATGGTCTTCTTTATGGGAAGCTTTCACCCGTGATGCTGATCAGAATGTGTTGATCGGCGATGTTCTGGTTGAAAATGTTCATAACGCCTATATTCATAGCGAAAATCGTCTGGTGACGGTGTTAGGCCTGGACGATGTGATTGTTGTTGAAACGCATGATGCTGTCATGGTGGCGCATAAAGATCAGGCACAAAAAGTTAAAACAATCGTTGAAGAACTGACCCGCCAAAACCGTAAAGAAGTTATAACCCATCGTAAATGTTATCGCCCATGGGGCAATTACGACTCTGTTGATATGGGTGACCGATTTCAAGTCAAGCGCATATTGGTGAACCCGGGCGCATCTTTGTCATTGCAAATGCATTACCATCGTGCTGAACACTGGGTAGTGGTAAGTGGAACCGCTGAAGTCACACGGGATGATGAGGTCATGTTACTGGGCGAAAACGAATCAACATTTATTCCTCTTGGAAGTGTGCATCGTTTACGTAATCCTGGACGAGTCCCTTTGGAAATCATTGAGGTACAATCCGGCGCCTACCTTGAAGAAGACGACATTATCAGGCTTCAAGATACCTATAACCGTAAATAACAGAATAAGAGATGGCCTAAGGACAATTATGGCGCAAGGAAAAATCAGACATTACGACTCAAAAATTAATGCTATTTCAAGGCTAATTGATAGTGCCATTATATTAGTAACCTTTCTGGCTTTAATGGATTTGTTTGCTATTGAATGGCAACCAAAGCATGTCTGGTCTTTATTATTTTCAATTATTCTTTTTCACTTCTTTGCCGAATCACAGGATGCCTATCGTTCATGGCGCGGGACGTATCTAAGGGACGAGGTTACTGCAGTATTATTTTCCTGGGGTACGAGTATCGCGGTATTGGTGGCTATCGAACTGATTGTCATTAATGAACAAACCTATGCAACACCTTTCATATTGATCTGGATAATCGCTACACCTATCGAGTTGATTTCCTGGCATGCCATCGTTCGAATGGTGCTTGGAATAATGCGATCCAAGGGGTTAAATACCCGTCGCGTGGCTATCGTAGGAGCGACGAAGCTTGGTTATCGACTGGAAAAATCCTTTGATGAAATGGAATGGACAGGTTACCGTTTCAGTGGTTTCTACGATGATCGTAAACCTGCCCCAAATCGTCGTTTAGAAGAAAATGCAGCGACTGTCCTTGGCAGTATCGAAGACTTAATAAGAGATTGCCGTACAGGAAAAATCGACATTGTCTTTATTACATTATCTTTGGCAGCTGAAGCCCGTATTCGTTTGATTACTGAAAAGCTTGCTGATACTACCGCTTCGGTTTATTTGGTACCCGATTTGTTTACTTTTAATCTGCTTAACTCCAGATGGGTGGATTATCAGGGAATAACGGCAATCAGCATTTATGAGACACCCTTTGCCGGTATTGATAGTGCAATCAAACGCATTGAAGATATTGTTTTGAGTTTTTTGATACTGTGTCTGATAGCCATTCCGATGTTATTGATAGCCATTGGCATTAAAGCGACTTCCAAAGGTCCTGTGTTTTTTAAACAGACACGTTATGGAATGGATGGTGAAAAAATAAAAGTCTGGAAGTTTCGTACCATGACAGTTGCTGAAGATGGGGATAAGGTCATTCAAGCCCAAAAGAACGATCAAAGGGTCACGCATTTTGGCAAAATTTTACGAAGAACTTCACTTGATGAATTACCACAATTCTTCAATTCGTTAGGCGGTTCTATGTCAATCGTTGGCCCAAGGCCACATGCTGTAGCGCACAATGAAGAATATAGAGCGAAAATCCAAGGGTATATGCTTCGGCATAAGGTTAAGCCTGGTATTACCGGTCTTGCCCAGATAAATGGTTTTCGTGGAGAGACGGATACGCTGGATAAAATGGAAGGGCGTATCAAATATGATCTACAGTATATTCAAACCTGGACATTGCTTCTTGATCTGAAAATTATTTTATTAACGATCACTAGAGGTTTTGTTGGAAAGGATGTATATTAATGTCCAGAGTTAAATTTTCGGTATGACATCGCTGTCTAGCCAACAAGAAATTTAAACTCGTTCCTAAGATTAAAACTCAATTGCAATTCCTTTGACTGAGTTATCTATCGACACGATAGGTAATGCGCATATCAGAAATGTCGGCTGAGAGAAACATCTGGGAGTCAATCATTTCGGGTTCAATGTTGTTCCCGACAATCTAGCCTAACTTACCGTGAGGTGAGGTCGGAAAGCCATGGGTCTTTAAAGTTAAGATCGCCAGGTTGCATTGTTTCATTTTTTCATCAAAAGGAAAAAATTATGAAAAAATCAATGCTATTTTTTGCAGCCTTGTTGTTCTCGATTAACGTCAATGCAGCTACCTTATCGTTAACAGGTACTGGTTCTATTGGAGCAACCCAAAACGTCGATCTAAACAATAACAGCACTGTGCTTGCTGGTGGTTTTGTTGCTGCTCGCGGCCTTTGGAGTTCAGCTTTTAACGCAACTACAGATGCTGATACACCCGTAGTTATTGAATGGTCATTCAACCCTACTACTAGCCTTGGTTCCGCCCAACTTGCTTTTGGTGAAGTGGGAGGCCCATTACAAATGTTTAATATTAGTAGTGACTTTATTTTCAATGCTTCCATGACAGCTGGTACGACATATCTTGTTGCTATTTTGAACGCAACCTCAAATATATTGAAGTATGACCTGTCAATTTCACCATCAGCTGTTCCGATTCCAGCTGCATTGTGGTTAATGGCTCCAGCATTAATGGGTTTTTTCGGCTTACGTCGTAGAGCACTTAAATCTGCTACAGCTTAATTTTAAACGTATTGAATTCCTGCTTACTTGAGGAAAGGAGCTTTGTTCCTTTCCTTAAATTGCAAAACCATTGTAAACACTGTGAATCAATTCACATTTGATTAAAGATTTGAGTTAATCCAGCTAAATTTTGTGTTGCAGGGCTCATTATTTGTAACAAATTAACAGTATTGTTCAACCGTCACTTGAGAGCTGTTTCTAAGTGGCTTTATTTGTTGGGAACGGAAATGGTTCCTATTTTAAATCGCCAAACTTGTCGTGAGGCAAGGTCGGAAAGCCACGGGTCTTCAGGTATTATTTGAAGATGGCTGGGTTGCATTGCTTAATTTTTCAATTAAAGGAAATTACGATGAAAAATGCGATGCTATTTTGTATAGCTTTATTGTTCTCAGTTAGTGCTAATGCGGCTACATTGAGTTTATCAACTGTCGGATCAAATGGTGCGACTCAAGAAATCAGTTTAAATAACAACAGCACTGTGCTTGCTGGTGGTACTGTTGCTAATTCTGGTTCTTGGGAATCATTGTTTGATGTTACAACTGATGTTGATACTCCTGTAAGAGTTGAGTGGTCATTTAATCCTTCAACAAGCTTGGATTCAGCTCAATTGGCTTTTGGTCTGGTTTCTGGCCCTGGTGGTAATTATGTTGGTTTTCCAACTATTTTTAATATCACTGGTGACTTTATCTTTACTGCCATTTTGACTGCAGGTTCATATTTTGCAGTAGATATTCTTAATGCCACTTCAGGTATTTTGAAATATGACCTGTCAATCTCTGCAGTACCAGTACCAGCTGCATTGTGGTTGTTTGCACCAGCACTGTTAGGCTTCTTCGGTATACGCCGTCAAGCACGGAAAACAGTGGTTGCATAACACCAAATGAGTTAACAATATTGTTAGTTTTAAGAAAAGGGAGCTTCGGCTCCCTTTTTTTTGCAGTTATGTACTTGATTCAGTTAGCTATTATTCACAGCATGAAGTGGGACAACCAATAGAATATTGTTATAAAGTTCATTAAATATGGATATTGTGAGAAAAAGAAAATCAGCTATAATCAGCCTGAAATATATAATTTTTTTGCAATAAATTTGTCACTAGTACCATAGTACAATTTCAATCATGCAAATGAAGTAGTAGTGTTTAATCATCACCGAGATATTTCTTGGAGATAAAAAGTTCAGAGACAATGTTGTTTCTGTTTTTGTTGCCAAACTTACCGTGAGGTAAGGTCGGAAAGCCACGGATCTTCTGGCTGGGTTTTGAAGATGGCCGGGTTGCATTGCTTAATTTTTCAATATAAAGGAAATTACTATGAAAAATGCGATGCTATTATGTATAGCTTTATTGTTCTCAGTTGGTGCTAATGCCGCTACACTGACTTTATCAACAGTTGGTTCTTCAGGTGCTACTCAAAGTATTGATCTGAATAACAACAGTACAGTTCTTGCTGGTGGTACTGTTGCTAATTCAGGAGTTTGGGAATCATTGTTTGATGTTTCTACTGATGTTGATACACCAGTAAAAGTTGAATGGTCATTTAACCCAACAAACAGCTTGAATAATGCTCAATTGGCCTTTGGTCTGTTGACTGGCCCTGGTGGTGGTTATGTTGGTGCGCCAACTATTTTTAACATCACTGGTGATTTTATCTTTACTGCTATTTTGACAGCGGGTTCATTCTTTGGTGTTGATATTTTTAATGCCACATCAGATGTACTGAAATACGACCTGTCAATTTCTGCAGTACCAGTTCCAGCTGCATTATGGTTATTTGCTCCAGCATTGATGGGCTTCTTCGGTTTACGTCGTAAAGCACTGAAAACAGCTGCTGCATAGTAACAAATGAGTTAACAATATTGTTGGTTCAAGGAAAGGGGGCTTCGGCTCCCTTTTCTTTGTGGGGCTCAATATCATCAAAAGACTCTAAAGTTTTGCATCTGCGATTTACCTACCTGATTTGAAAAATCCACAAAAACTGTTAATCTGTAACTGAACTTTCACGAATCTAAGAAAGTCTCAATTATAGAAACAATTCTGTTTCTATCTTCAATATAAAGCCAAACTTGTCGTGAGGCAGGGTCGGAAAGCTACGGATCTTTAATTGACTAAAGATGGCCGGGCTGCATTGCTTATTTTTTCACTTAGAAGGAAATTGCTATGAAAAAAGCGATGCTATTATGTATAGCCTTTTTATTCTCTGCTGGTGCAAACTCAGCAACTCTTAATTTAACAGCTGAGGGCTCAAATGGGGCCTCCCAACAGCAAGTCACCTTAAATAATAACAATGTTGTTTTAGGTGGTGGTGTTGTTGAAAGCTCCAAATCAAATTGGAGTTCAATGTTTAACGTCACAGCAGATACAAATACTGCGGTTGATGTTGAATGGTCATTTAACCCAGTGAGAAATCTGGTTTCTGCTACTGTAGCAATTTTTGCATTAGATGGTAGTTTTACAGAAACGTACGATATAACGGGCGATTTTACTTTTTCGGCCATATTGTCAGCAGGTAAAACTTACGGTTTGGATATTTTAGATGCTACATCACATGCATTAAAATATGATGTGTCAGTTACCTCATTATCAGAAGTGCCTGTACCAGCCGCATTATTTTTATTCGCTCCCGCCTTATTAGGATTGATTGGATTGCGTCGTAGAGCCAAGATGACTGCAGGCTGAAACGGTTAGGAGAAATAAAAAGGGAGCTTGAAGCTCCCTTTTTTATATATTTTTTGTCAGAAAAGACTCTGTACAAACTGAATAAAAAACGTTACGGTTAAATTAACTTCCTTAAAAAGCTGGGAAGTTTTCACAATGGAAAGGATTTCTTCTTTCCTATCAATAGCCAAACCTGTTGTGAGGCGGGGGCGGAAAGCCACGGGTCTTACCCTGTAAGATCGCCGGGTTGCATTGCTTAACTTAATCTATAAATCAAACCCCTTAAAGGAGCGACTTATGAAAAAAGCGATGCTTTTCTTTATGACGTTATTTTTCTCAATTAGTGCAAATGCAGCAACCTTAAATTTGACCACCGCCGGATCATCAGGTGCTACGCAAGAAGTTAGCTTAAATAACAACGATGTTGTATTAGGTCACGGAACGGTAGATGAGCCAAACACCAACTGGTCATCATTTTTTGATCTATCTACAGATCAAAATACACCCGTTAAAATTGTATGGTCATTTAATCCAGAAGCAAATCTAAGTTCAGCTACCGTATCGTTATTTGAGATGGGTGGTGCTGTTATTGATCAGTTTAATCTCATCTCAGATTACTCATTTACCGCCACGCTTATGACTGGTATAAACTATGGTTTGGATATCTTTAGTGCTTCTTCTGATGAGCTGAAATATGATGTTTCAGTATCGGCTGTGCCTATTCCAGCAGCGCTTTTTCTCTTCGCACCTGCCTTATTCGGCCTATTGGGACTGCGTTTACGTGCTAAATCAAAAGCGTAAAACTGATTAATTCAACAATAATATCCAGTTAAAATAAGGGAGCAGAAATGCTCCCTTTTTTTATGCTTAAATAACGTGTTATCATCCGAAGCGAAAGTAATTTATAAACATGGAGAAGAATAATGAATAAATTGATAAATGCAGTGTTGCTATTAGCGACACTTTCGATTGGAACAGTTGTTCATGCTTCAGAACCTTATACACTTAATGCTGGTGACATGTTAAGCATTTCAGTTTGGAATGAAGATGCTTTGCAAAAAGAAGTCATTATTCTTCCCGACGGCACTATTTCGTTTCCCTTAGCTGGCCAAATAAACGCGAAAGATAAAACGGTAGTTGAAGTAGAAACCGAACTTAAAGAAAACCTTTCAGAATATATCTCGGATCCAGTCGTTAACGTTACCGTCAATCAGGTTTCAGGTAACACAATTCATATTCTTGGTAAAGTCCAGACTCCCGGCTCCTTTGGAATGAGTCAACCGCTCGATGCTATGCAAGCTTTGAGTTTGGCTGGTGGACTTACGACTTATGCGAAAGAAAACGACATTATCATTTTGCGTAGAGATGGAATGAAACAGCAAATCATTCCGGTCTATTACGCAAATATTAAACAAGGCAAATCACTTGAATCTAACGTGCTACTTGAAAGCGGTGATGTCATTATTATTCCTTAATGAGGAATAATAATTATCGACACCATAATGGAGTCAGCATGAAAATAAACGTTATAACAACAGTTTTGGCTGTAACATTGTTTCAAGTCAATGTTGCCAAAGCGGCCGAATATATTATTGGGGCCGATTTTTCTCCAACATTTAGCTATGATGATAATGTTGAGTTGCGAGAAGAGGAAGAAGGTAGTTTTGTTACCAAGCTAACACCCACATTGTTAATATCAAGAGCCGTTGAAAATGCGTCTGTCAGTATGGATGTTGGTTATCGCTTAGAACGTTTTGCCAGCTTGTCAGAGCTGGATCGGCAAGATCCCTTTGCAAATATTTCAGGTAGTTATAATACCGAACGAAGCTCATATGGATTGAATGCAAGTTATGCTGAAAGAGCTCAACGCTCTATTGCTGATGAAGATACCGGTGATTTTGCGTCTAATGCAACGGTAACATCAAAATCATTGGCACCAAGTTATCAATATCAATTTACTGAACGTGATTTTGCTTATACCAGTTTTAATTATAATGAAAGTACGTACGACACAAGCCGCTTCAGTGATACCGAAACTATGTCATTCACAGGTGGATGGCGCAGAAATTTGTCAGAACGTTTGACTGGCGGCCTGGCACTTACATATTCACAGTATGAATCTGAATCAGAGTTTATTGAATCAGAATATGACAGTTACAATTTAAGTCTCACTAGTACTTATATGATGAGTGAACGCTGGTCGTTTTCAGGTCAGGTGGGGTATCGTACAACGGACAGTGAAACACAATCACTTTTTGGTGGCCCAAGCCAAACTGACCGTAGTGCAGGATCATTATTTAATTTTACTGCTAATTATCTCGGCGAACTGAATACGTTAACATCTTCCTTGTCTCGTTCACTTAATCCTTCTGGTGAAGGGGTGGTCAATGAAACTGACCGGCTATCATTTACTTGGATCAGAAATATTGCTGAAACGTTGTCGTTATCTGTTAACACCACCTACCAGGAAACGCAGTCTGTTGATGAGCTAAGTAACACAGAGAGAGAATATCTTACTTTCTCGCCATCGCTCAACTGGCAACTCCAGAGAAACCTTGCCCTAAAGATGGGGTATCAATATCGCCAACAAAAAGGCAGTAGTTTTGGTGGATTTAACACAACGGGTGACAAAGTCGACAGTAATATGGTTTTCCTCACGGTAAACTATGATTGGGATGGCCTGCGTTTTTCGCGATAATTTTAAGAGAACATAATGGAAGAAGAAGTCAAAAGTCTATGGGATTATCTGGATATCCTGTGGAGGCGTAAATATTGGATTGTCATTCCAGCTATAATTCTGATGATAGGCACAGTAGTATTCACATACTCACTTCCAGAGAGTTTTAAATCCGAAGGTTTGATTTTGATCGAATCTCAGGAAATTCCACAAGATTTGATTCGCACCACCGTGACCAGTTACGCGGATCAGCGTATTGAGGTTATCAAGCAACGACTTCTTACTACCAATCGGATTATGGAGGTCGTTGAAAAACATAATCTTTATCCTGAACAAAGAAAAAGCTCACCGATCACAGCACCAATTGTCGAGCGTTTTAAAAGCAACGTCAGTGTCGACATTATTCAAGCGAATGTAACAGATCCTGCCAGTGGCCGAGCTAAAAGAGCCAGCATCGCCTTTACAGTATCGTTTATGGATCAGTCACCACAAAAAGCACAACAGGTTGCTAACGAGCTGGTTACCGAGTTCTTAAATGAAAATGCCAGAGCCAGAACAGACCGGGCCGAAGACACCACCCAGTTTTTGAAACTGGAAGGTGACAGAATGCAGAAAGAAATTCAGCAAACCGAAAAAGAAATTGCGGAATTTCGAGATCAATACAGTGACAGTCTTCCTGATATGCTCGATTATAATCTGACCACGGTTCAGAATATCCAGGAAGAAATCTCGTCAATACAAAATCAGATCATGGTATTGAGTGACCAGATGACCACCATGGGTTTACAGCTTTCGATGATTCCTAAGCAAGCCACGGGTACAATCAGCAATGCTTCAGGTCAACCCTCAGCATCTATGGTCGCGTTACAAGAGCTGCGTGCCCAATATCGTACGATGCAAAGTAAATATTCGGCTAACCATCCCGACTTACAACGCGTAAAACGTGAGATAGATGCTCTTGAAGCGGAAGTTGGCGTTAATGCGTCTCCTCGTGAAGATGTAGAAATGCAATTGACTTCAGCCAGAAGTAATTTGCAAACACTTAAACAACGTTATGCTGCAGAGCATCCTGATGTAAAATCAGCAGAAGCCGAAATAAGCCGCTTGGAACAACGTTTAGCGGATCTGCCTGATGAGAATATTAATTCTGAAACACAAACCACTAGTGGTTCTACTAATCCAGTATATATAGAAGTCAGTGCCAAGATTGATGCAACTGAACGTGAGATCGGTCGTTTGAGAGAGAGGCAGGCAGACTTACGTGAGAAACTGGCAGAGTACGAAAATCGTGTTTACCAGACCAATCAGGTCCAACGTGCTTATCAAGATTTGACCCGTGATCGTGAAAATAAACTGGCTAAATATCAAGAGTTAAGAGCCAAACAATTAGAAGCAGAACTGGCAGAAACACTTGAAACTGAAAATAAGGGTGAGAACTTTACCCTGATTGAGCCGCCCCAAGTTTCCAATACAGCTGAAAAGCCAAACCGCAAGAAACTTATAGTAATGGGTTTTGCTGGATCAATTGGTGCAGGCGTTGGGCTTGGGCTCCTCGTAGAAATGTTATTTGGTGGCGTGCGTGGTTATACACAAATTTCAAGAATTGTCGGAAAACCACCGATTGTTGTCATCCCGCTTATTAAGACCGACCATGAAAAACGCCGTAAAAGACGAATCATTTATAGTTTGATCGTTTTAGGAATTATCCTTGGCCTAGGTGCTGTCATATTGTTTCATTTCTTTGTAATGAACTTGGAAGTGTTATGGTTCAAAGTACTTAATAAGCTGAGCTTGCTGTAACAACAGTATCAACAATTAATACGGTAGTTTAATTATGGATAGAATTCAGAAAGCGCTTGAAAAAGCCAAGCAGCGGCATGCTCAGAAACCTGAGCCAATCAGAGTAGAACCAACTAAAGCGGAGAAGAGTGTTTCACAAGCCGAAGATCCTCTGGCAGCTCCTATTGAGTCGATATCGTATTCACAGACCAAAGTGGTGAACGTTCCAAATCATCAGCTTGAACGCAAGAGAATTATTGCCGGTTTCTACAATAATCCACAATCAGCAGTGTTCAGAATGTTACGGACACAAGTACTGAAAAAAATGCGTAGCAACCGCTGGCAAACACTGGCTGTAACCTCTCCAACAGCCGGAGAAGGTAAATCAGTTGTGGCCGCTAACCTTGCTATGGCAATTGCCATGGAGCTCAATCAAACCGTATTGCTGGTAGATATGGACTTACGTAATCCGAGTATCAGTAATTATTTTGGTCTCAATGCACAAGTTGGACTCAAAGACTATCTGTCGGGTGATTTAAAACTCTCAGAGGTTTTAATCAACCCAGGTATCAAACGATTGGTTATATTACCGGGAGTCGGCAGAGCAGAAGATTCTGCTGAGTTGCTTTCCAGCCCCAAAATGGCCAGTCTGGTGGCTGATATTAAATCTCAGTATGATTCCCGTGTCATTATTTTTGATGTTCCACCTGTTTTGCAGACTGATGATGTGTCGCTTGCAGCAAGTTATTTTGACAGTACTTTGCTTGTACTCGAAGATGGTAAAAATACTGAATCGAATATTACTAAATCTTTGCAGATGCTTGAAGGCTCACCCTTGCTTGGTACAGTGGTAAATAAATCTGCTAGCCCCCCCGAACATCAAAATTATTAATCTATGTATACAGAACACTTTGGTCTTACGCATAAGCCCTTTAACCTGGTACCCGATCCTCAGTTTCTCTATATGAGCCCTAACCATAAAAAAGCACTCACCATGCTGGAATATGGTTTGATGAGTCATGCTGGGTTCACGGTGGTGACAGGCGAAATCGGTGCGGGTAAAACGACTCTTATACGGGCTTTGCTTGGAAAGATTGATGATGATTGTGTTATTGGCCTTATCAATAACACCCATGAATCATTTGGTGAATTGATGGTATGGGTATTGGATTCGCTTGAAATAGAGTCTAGTGCGACAGATAACGCTGGCCGCTATCGCGATTACATTAATTTTGTTGTCGAGCAACATGCTCAGGGGAGAAGGGTAGTCTTAATTGTCGATGAAGCGCAAAACCTGTCAGTTCAGGCATTAGAAGAATTACGACTATTATCCAATGTAAATATCGACTCGGATATTTTCCTACAGCTAGTGTTAACCGGTCAGCCTGAATTAATCGAAAAACTGAACCGACCCGAACTTGTACAATTTGCACAACGAATTGGGGTAGAGTTCCATCTTAAAGCGCTTAGCTATCCAGAGACACAAAATTACATTGAATACCGTTTGGAAGTTGCGGGAGCTAAACACAAAATTTTTAGCAATGAGGCCTGTGCCGTAATTTATTGTTATAGCGAGGGAATCCCCAGACGTATTAATAACCTGTGCGATTTTGCCTTGGTTTATGCCTTTGCTGATGATAAAAAAGAAATTGATGTCGCATTAATACAGGATATGATGCGGGACAAAAAATCTTCTCGTATTGTGGAGGCCAAGGCTTCAGAGAACCCGGATGTAAAGCGCGTTAAAAGCTGGTTGTTGGAGCAGCATAATATTCAGATAGTTTGATCTTTTACCGGGAATTTCTCACTTGTAACCGAAATTATTTCTTTTTGTGATAAATATCACGATTAAGCTCTTACTAAGTTATTAATATTCAACCATCTCCATAATAAAGGAGATGAAGCCATCGAAACAAAATCCTTTAAAAATCCTCTGCCCCCCAGAGGCTTTTTGGCCCGACTGAAAGGTCGGGTTTTTTTTGGAGCTTATCAATGGGTAAATTGGTCTATTGTTAGCTACTGAAAGCAAGAATTTTTGCTTACAATCTCACAAGTTCTTGTTCAAAAATCAACCAATTGTGAATGTGTGAATTTGGTCACCTTTATTTGTGTAGTATGTACATATCATTCAACGCGTATCATCTTTAATTCATAGGGGGGACGATGATCATGAAACTTATTTCAATTCTATTTTCAAGTTTACTATTAGCTATAACAGCTTCAGCAGCTTCGGCACAAAACTACTATATATGCGATAACGGCGACGACAATAATGACGGCCGTTCTGAAACTACACCATTCCTTACTTATGAAAAGGCAATGGCAACATTTAACAAGATGGACGCAGGAGATAGTATCCTTTTTTGTCGTGGTGGTGTTTTTCCAGCTAAAACATTTAACAGATTGTCTAATTCTAAATGCGGTCCAGAAAAAAACTGCACTATCGCTGACTATGGAGATGATGCCAAACAAGCACCCATGATAGTAGCGGATGGTATTACAGCACTAAACTTCCAGAATGGTGGCAACTCTAAACCTGATGGTGGTTATCATATCCGGAATCTGACTTTAATCAGCGAACTGAAGGCTCCATCTGCCATCATGCTATTTAATGATGTTGATGATGTAGTTATGGAAAATCTACATATTGAGGGTTTCACAGTAGCAGTATATTCTGCTGGTGCTAACGCTCCTGAAGCTGGTTCAAATCAAGCCAATGATCGTATAACATTAAGAAATTCCAAAATCATTAATAATAAAAGACAGGGTTGGTTAGGCGGCTGTAATGATTGCGTCATTGACAACAACCATTTTGAAGGAAACGGGTTTGGACAGGCTGTGCGTGATCACAACGTTTATATCGATAGCCCTGTAAAATCACAGAATTTCTACAATAGTAATATTCGCTTCACTAATAACACATTACTGAATTCAACCAGAGTTGATGGACGCTGCCAAGGTGCTTCTTTCGTTGTCCACGGGATTATCAAAAATCTGACCGTCGACAGTAATATCATTCGTGAAGAAGCTGGCAAAGTTAGCGACAATTGCTGGGGTATCGCCGTTGACCCGGGTAACCAATTGGATGAATCATTTGTTGGGTTAACTATCAGAAACAATAAGCTTTTCAATTTAGGCAATCTTGGCATCGGGTGTGCCTCATGCAAAGATGTATTGATTGAAGATAACCTAATAGTGGATGAGGCTGCAGTTTTACGCTACGCAATTGCAGTTCCAAATAAACCGGAGGATTCACAGAAATCTGAAAACGTCACAATTCGTAATAATACAATTGTAGCAAACCATGACTTGGCTTATGGCATTTCACTTGGAGGTATAAATCGAATTGAAGCGATTAATAATGAAGTAAGTCTTTCTTCAACAGATTCTCGTGCTAAATGTATCAATAGAGAAGATGGGAATCTTAAAACTGATGTGTCTAGTAATATCTGCAATACTCATGAATCAGTCAGTATTATCGATGTGCCAGTAGTTGAAGAACCAACAAAAATTGTTGCAGAAGAAGTAATGATTGATGAAGGCGAGATATTATTGCCTTTGATTCGGCGCCCGATAGATTTAGCGAATAATGTTGAAGTCGAGACTGACGATGCGAGTCAAACGCTATTATCTTCTAGTCGCGATATAGTATCAGAGACAACCAGTGCAGGAAGTTCTTCTGGAGCCACATCAGGAAGTAGTACTTCTAGTACAAGTTCATCTGAAACTGAAACTGAAACTGAAACTGAATTTGAAACGGGTGTGTACTCTTATGTTAATGCGGCAAGAACTGAGCCACAAAATACTATTGCCCCTGATACTCAAGTCGAAGTTGACCCCGTTATATCAACAGATACTACAAATGAAAGCCCAATAACTCGAGGGCATTCAGTAAGCGTTAACGAAGTTCAAAATATAATTGACAACGACATTTCAGGTGTTGATGAAAGCCAATGCAAGGTGTACGCACGTGGACGGTGTATGATGATGTGAAATAATTAAAAACCTGTTAACTTGCCAAAAGAACCGATTGTGAGACACGATCGGTTCTTTTGTTTATGGGGGTAGGAATATATTTAAAATATCACCAATAAAAATTTAATTCCAGCAATGAAGCTTACGATAACGTAGATTTTTTATTCGTATCAAGTTGTTTTATTATCAAAATCTCATAGCTTATTTGTATACGGGAGTAATCTTTTTATTTTAGGGAAAAGTTAAATCAAGCTTTACGTGCGTGTAATAATAAATAAATCCTTAAATCCTTAAATCCTTAAATCCTTAAATCCTTAAATCCTTAAATCCTTAAATCCTTAAATCCTTAAATCCTTAAATCCTTAAATCCTTAAGAGATGTTGTTGGCTTCTTCAAAGTGGATTAAATTAACTTATATTTTTTTTTATTATAGAAAATAAAACAAGTAACCATGCCTGCTTAGAAAACAAACTTTTGCGTATTACTTTAATACCGTATTTTTTTGCAGTATAAAACCTTTTGCCTTTAATAGCCCACCACCCCCATTTTAAATAAATGTCATTAATAGAAACATTTGATGAGGAAGATGGCGGTTGGTTTTCAACCGGAAGAATTCCACGGCGTAATTTACAGTCATTAATAACTGACCAATTATTTTCAGCAATATTGGATTTATGTGAATGGCAAATGCTATCAATATGTTGACGATAATAAAACAAGTATTCACTTAAATTAGACAACTTACCATTTTCGGCTAATCTAAGAAAAAGGCAGAGGTCTTCAGCGCCGGTTAAAGTCTCATTAAACCCTCCAAGCTCAATAACAATACTTTTTCGCATCATTGATGAGGGAAATATAATAGCACCTCCGTACCCTTTTAGATGAAAGCTATCAATTTCCACGTGGGTGAGAGGGGCTCTCCATTCAAATATTTCATCGCTATCCTCATCAATCATAATAGTTGAAGTCCCAATGGCCACATACTCTTTATTAGCTTGTAAATAAGTGTATTGTTTTTCCAGTCTTTTGGGATGAGAGATATCATCTGCATCCATCCAGGCAATTAATTCTGCTTTAGCTAATGATAATAATTTATTGCGTGTGTATGAAATGCCGTGGTTATTTTGTTTTAAATATTTAATTCTATTATCTGTATTTGAGTAGTGTTCAATAATTTTATAAGAATTATCTGTTGAACCATCATCAATAATTATAAATTCAAAATTTATTAAGGTCTGAGATAATATTGATTCAATCGAATTACTTAAAAATTTTTGCGCATTGAAGACAGGCATTAATATTGAAACGAGTGGTTTAGTCATGATTTAATTATAAAATACTTAAGCGGGAAAGAGGGTGAGAAGGAAAGAGGTTAAAAAATATGTAATCGGAAATAGAGGTAACATAATAAATTCTCGTTTTATATCCAATAACTTCTCTTTATGCATCATATAAAATGTGGATGGTATATCAATAATGTAATTTATGGCGATAATAAAGATAGCTCCAATAAGGCCATATAAATGAAAACCTACGGGCACACCAATATAAAGGAATACAACTACAAAAAAAATTAGTAATGCATGACTTTTAGCGTTTCCTCGAGCCATAAGGCAAGCACCAGCAAGGCTGAATCCAACAAATATTAACGAAATTGAAAGCATCTCAAACATCCAACCTGCTTGCTCATATCTGTCATCATATAAAAAATTAATTATATGGCTACCAGAACTAGCTAGTATTCCACTAACTGACATGGTGATAAAGTCAATACGCAATCTTAACCTGTAATAAATTTGCTTTAGTTTGTCAGGATTATCTCTAACTATTTCACTAAGCATTGGGTAAAAGACTGCACTTATTAATTTTTTAAGTGCTCCTTTTAAAGCATTAGCCATAAAAAATGCAATGCTATATATACCTAATAACTCAGAATTAATTAAGCCTCCCAATAACAAACGATCCCCTTGAGACAAAAAAAATCCAATTATCGATCCTAAAAAAATCCATTTACCAAAACCCACTATTTCTTTGACGCTAGCTTTATCTAGTGCAAAGCTAGGTTTACGCCCTAAAGAGTTGTGATGAGAAAGAAGCATTTTTACTAAGGCTGATACTATACCTGCAATAACTAACACCCATACCTCTCTCCAATAAAATGCAATTAACAACATCGCAGTTAAACCAATAATTTGACTCATCATTTCTATGATTGTTACTTTAGAAATCATTAGTTTTCTATTTAATAATTGAAGGTTTATCGAATTAAAGCCTCCAATTAATGCTGTTGAGGACATAAATGCTAGAAGTAAAGGCAAACTGGGATCTGCATAAACAGAGTCCGCTGGCAAAAAATTACTTTTGTTTAAATAAAATAATATATAGCTTATAAATAAAGCTATAAGGAATATACAAAAACCTCTTAATATTTGTATTGTCCAAGCTGTATTGAGATATATTTGTGACTCTCCTCGTTTACTTTGAACAATATTTTGTTGCAGACCAACATCAGAAAACATTGATATGCCGCTCATGAAAACCGTAACAAGCGCCATTACCCCAAACATCTCTGGAACTAATAGCCTAGTCATTAATAAATTACTTAACAAGCGAAGAAATTGACTAATCACATATCCGGAAGTAACCCAATAAGTAGAATTCTTAGCACGACTTCTGATAGGTTGATTTTGCATAATTTTAGTTATTTATGATTTTAATGGTGATTTAAATTTGATTTTAGAATTTTATACTGAAGTTTCAAGAAATTTAATATTAATAAATATAAAGTTTGCTAGTATTTTAGGTAAATTAAAATTTTATTGATTTTAAGATTATTGTGAAAATATTTTAATCAAAAAAAATACTATGCAGTTGACTGTTAGTGTTTTTTGCTTGGTTTTCATGTGTTTTCTTATCTGAATATAAACATATTAGTAATTGCTTTCGCTATAAAGTTAAAAATAAGAAAATTAAATAAACAACATTTTTTCAGAATTCACAAAGCCTTTAAATTTATCATCATTCTATGAATTGTATCAAAGCCAGTACAGCTCAGATTATTTCTCAACTTAATGGTAGTTACATATACAGGAATTTTTATGTGAAAATCCTCTA